>Ga0207107_1027_pt1 | contig 37932 bp, 28 predicted proteins | sample Alteio_BWMinHeat_75_FD_153555 | JGI IMG/M metagenome (GOLD analysis project Ga0207107, IMG submission 153555) | Enriched cells from forest soil in Barre Woods Harvard Forest LTER site, Petersham, Massachusetts, United States -... | ecosystem: Environmental > Terrestrial > Soil > Temperate forest >... | reverse complement strand
CACGCTTGGCGCTGTCGTAATTAGATTCAAGCCAAATTCGCGCTCCAGCCGTTCCTGCACGATTTCCATGTGCAGCAGGCCCAGGAAGCCGCAGCGAAAACCGAAACCGAGCGCCACGGAATTTTCCGGCTCGTAGAAAAATGCGGCGTCGTTCAATTGCAATTTGCCGAGCGCGTCGCGCAGCGGTTCGTAGTCGTCGGCAAGCACGGGAAACAAGCCGGCGAAAACCATCGGCTTGATAGCTTCAAATCCCGGCAGCGCCGGAGCGGGGCGCGCCACTTCGATCACTGTGTCGCCCATGCGCGCATCGGCCACGCGCTTGATGTTCGCGACGATGAAGCCGACGTCGCCGGCTTCGAGTTCCTCGAGCGCGACGGGCTTGGGCGTCAGCGTGCCAAGCTGCTCGACTTCGTAGGTTTCATCTCCGGCGACGAGCTTGATTTTCACATGATTCTTGACACGGCCTTCCATAACGCGGACAAGGACGACGGCGCCGCGGTAAATATCGAACCAGGAATCGAAAATCAGCGCCTGCAATGGATTTTCCGCGCTGCCCTTGGGCGGCGGCACGCGCGCTACGATCGCTTCAAGAACTTCTTCGACGCCGAGGCCGCTTTTTGCGCTGATGAGCAGCGCGTCCTCGGCGGGGATGGCCAGCACACTTTCAATTTGTTCTTTTGCGAAATCCGGTTGCGCCGCCGGCAAATCGATTTTATTGATCACCGGCACAATCGTCAGGTTGTGCGTCGCAGCGAGAAAAGCGTTCGCAACGGTTTGTGCCTCAACGCCCTGGCTTGCGTCGACAACCAAGAGGGCGCCTTCGCAAGCCGAGAGCGCTCGCGAAACCTCGTATGAAAAATCCACATGGCCCGGTGTGTCAATTAAATTCAGGCGATACGTATTTCCATCTTTCGCTTTGTAGTGGAGGCGAATGCTTTTCGCTTTGATGGTGATGCCGCGTTCGCGCTCGAGGTCCATGGAATCGAGGACTTGTTCGTGCATTTCGCGCTGCGTGAGGGCGCCGGTCATTTCGAGCAAGCGGTCGGCGAGCGTGGATTTGCCGTGGTCGATATGCGCGATGATGCAGAAATTTCGAATGAACTTCGGGTCCATTTTTCTCGCTTACCAATTTTCTCAATTGCGGGCAGGATTCGAACGGCCCGCGGGACTTTCCGGCGGGCGTGCCGCATTCGAGCCAGCGACACACGCAGCGCAAAAACCGTGCCGTATGAACAATCAGTTTGCCACAAGTGCGGCTGCGCGTCAGCAGAGGCGGGCGCGGAGAGCGGCGTAAACCTTTACGCTGTGCGGCGGTGAATCTAATTGTCTCTCAACGCGACAATGGGGTCGACGCGCAGGGCGCGACGCGCGGGAATGGAGCTGGCGAGAAACGCAACAACTAGGAACACCGCAGGCACGGAAAGAAAGACTAGCGGATCAATGGGGTGGACGCCGTAAAGCAGGGAAGCAATCGCAGGGGCAGCAACGGCCGCGAGAAGCAGGCCGGTGAAAATCCCCGCGCTGGACAATAGCATTCCGCGGCGCAAAATCAACCCCAGAATATCGGATGGTTGAGCTCCGAGAGCGATGCGAATACCAATTTCGTGGGACTTCTGGCCAACCATGTAGGCCAACAAGCCATAAATTCCGAGGGACGCGAGGAGGAGGGCGACGGCGGCAAAGGCGCCGACCAAGGAAGAGGAAAAACGGCGCGAGGCGAGCGAATCGTCCATGACTTCTCGCATGGAGCGGACATTGAATAACGGCAAGCCGGGATCAACGGATTGCACCTCGCGGCGGATCTGCGGCTCAAGGACAGATGCAGGAAGAGAAGTGCGCAAGACGATGCTCACAGTGCGGCCTTGGCGCTGATACATGGGGACATAGATGTGCGGGACGCCGTCGACCTCCAAGCCGTCGTGCTTAATGTCCTTGACGATGCCGACAATGGAGAGCCATGGGAAGTTGGGAATTTGCCCAAAGCGAAGCCGCCGCCCGAGCGGATCGCGATCTCCCCAATAGCGGCGAGCCGTGGTTTCATCGATGATGGCGACCGGCTGTTTGCCGTCCTCATCACCTTCCGTGAAAAAACGCCCGCGAACGAGCGGGGTTCGCAGCACCTCGAAAAAATCAGGGGTAACGCGGATGGCTTCCGCGCGCAAGTCCTGCGAAGATTCGACGGGCCGATCTTCGATGGACAGAGCCGTGCTAAAAGCCTGTTCCGAAGCCGGCAGGGCAGACGTCATGCCTGCAAGATCAACGCCCGGGATTGCACGCAGTCGGCGCAGGGCTTCGCGGACAAAGATCGTCTGAGGCGCAATCCCACTATAGGGATCGGCTTTGGGATCATTTGGCACCGGGAGCCAGATACTCGCCGCAACGACGCTAGAAGGATTAAAACCGGGGTTGGCTTGGAGCAGCCCCACGAAGGAGTGCAGCAATAAACCGGCTCCAATCATCAGGACGACGGCCAGCGCTAGCTCCGAGACAATCAAGGTACCGCGCAACCGATTGGTCTTTGCGCTGTAGCCGGAACCACGCGCACCTTCGCGAATGGCGGCAAAGACATCGGGCCTAGTGGATTGGAGTGCCGGGGCCAGCCCAAAAAGGAGACCGGTCAAAACGGAAATGAGCAGAGCGAAAAGGAGGACAACCCCATCCACGCGGACTTCACTGAGCCGGGGGATACCGTGCGGCAAGAATCGAAGGATGGAGCCGAGGGTCACGGAGGGGGCTGCAACGCCTGCGAGTCCTCCCAGCAAGGAGAGGATCAAAGACTCGGTGAGCAATTGTCGCACCATGCGGGATCGGCTGGCGCCCAGGGTCAGGCGCAGGGCAATTTCCTGCTGCCTTCCCGAGGCGCGGGCCAGGAGGAGGTTGGCGATGTTCACGGACGCGATGAGAATGATCAAGATCACGGTGCCCATCAGCACCAGCATCATTGGGCGGACATCGCCGACGAGAGATTGCTGCAAAGGCTGAATCGCGATGGACCATTTGGCCAAAGGAGGATAATCGGAAGAAAATTCCTGCCGCAGCTCGGAGGCCATAATATCCAGGCGTGCTTGGGCCTGGCGCCCGGTGATTCCGGGCTTGAGACGCGCGATTGCTTCCGGCAAGAGACGGACGTTGCGGGCTGGCTTGGGGAAGGGATCCGCGCTGTATCCGGCAGTCCCCCAGATCTCCACATCCTTGGCAACCGTTTTTCCAGGGTGACGAAAACCGGGGGGAAGAACACCAACGATGGTGTAGAGATCATTGTCGAGGCGAAGACCGCGCCCGAGAATATTTGGATCCGCGCCGTACCCGCGGCGCCAGAGGCCATCGCTGATGATGGCTGCCGTAGAGAAACCGATGGAAAAATCCTCGGCGCCTAAGAGACGACCGATCTGTGGAGTAGCACCCAGCATGGAGAAGTAGTTGGGGCTGACGACGAGCAATTCAAGACGTTGGGGCTCTTTGGCGCCGGTCAAGTTGGCGCTCACGGGCCAGACCACGCTCACATCTTCGAAGACACCTGCTCGGGTCTTGAGATCCTCGAATTCAGGGACTGAGAACGGGACATCCCGCAACCCGACTCCGGGATTATTGAAGGTGACTTTTTGCAACCGATCGGGATCGTGGAAGGGAAGAGAGCGCAGCAAAACCGCGTTCACAATGCTGAAGATGGCGGTATTGGCGCCAATGCCCAGGGCTAGCGTGAGAATGACGACAGCCGTGAATAATGGAGATTTCCGAAAAACGCGCAGCGCGAACTTTATGTCCTGGAAAACGGTCTCCGTCATGAGATCCTCCGGCCGGCAAGGGCATTCACAGCGCAGCGCTTCTGAGGTTTAGACGCGGCATAGACGGAAAATATTCCCGGCGGATGCGTAGAATCTCTAAACCGGGTCATTTCCATGTTTCGGTTTATCCTTTTTTCGCGTTGGCGTACGCGTCCGCGCCTATCAAGTGAATCGACACGTACGGTTCGTTTCCAACCACCCAACTATCATGTCCTGGGGCAATGTAAAACAGGTCGCCGGCTTTCATCTCGAACACCCTGCCGTCGTCCATCGCCGCGGTCGCGCGCCCGGAGAGAACCATGCCGACGTGTTCGACTGCGCAGCTCTTTGCTCCCGCGGGGCGCCCCACATGTTCCGACCACTTCCATCCCGGTTCGTACGTGGCGCGCCCGATGGTCATTCCGCCCACGCGCACGAGCTCAAATCTGCCTTTCTCAAATGTGCGAATCTCGTCGGGCTGCTCAAATCGCTTCAGGATCACTTCGAGCATGGATTCCTCCCTTTCCGCTTTCCACCGCGAGACAGTTTCTTGCGACGGGGATTTCAGCGCCGCGCCGGCCGGCTTTTCTTTGCGCGTGTCTTGCGAAATCGCATCGCGGCGCGCAAAAATGCCAGCAGGAAACGGTGCGGAGCTTCGGGCCGCGAAGAAAGCTGGGGCTGAAACAGCGTGGCGATGAAGAAGCGGTGTCCCGAGAGTTCGACGGCGCGCGTTTCGCCAAGAATTCCTCGGGCACTTACTCGCAATCCGGCGGACTGAAACTGTTTTTCGTATTCCTCATTCACGCCGTAGTTGCAGTAATACTGCTCGGAATCGTCTTCGCCGCCGCAAATCGAATGCAGGAGTGTTCCCGGGAGAATCTTCAAGCGCTCCTCCCCGGATCCCTTGGGGCCGTCCACGCGGCGGTTGGGCAGGGCGCAGGAAAGGGGCGTAACCACGACGTGCGACGACCCCGAATTGTTTTCCGCGGAGTCGGCGTCGGCAATCTTCAAAACATTTCGCGCATACTCTAACAGAGTATATTGGAAGCCCCCTCAAGTTCCCACGAACGGCCAGTCATGCGTGCGCGCAAATTCGATTCCGCGCAGCATCCCGGTACAACTCTTGTACGGGCTTCCCGGCGAAGCAATGAGTCCGTCCCAGCGGCGCAGGATTTTTTCTGCTGCCGGCCCCTCCAGCGAAGGTGTCGGCAGCCATCGCAGTTCGAGAGGGACTTTCAGTTTGGTGGCCGCGTCGTACAACGCAGCGTTGGTTGCAAAATGCGAATGATAAACCGGCTCGAAGTCCCCGATGATTCCGATGCGAATCGGTACAGCCATGCTTTCCCTCTCATGCCAATCGCTCAAGGCCGAATAGGCCAGCCTTGGAAACAAGTAGGAACATGGCTAAGTGCTTAAATCCAGAGCCATTTTGGATGCGCGGAACAGCGCAAAAAGATTTGCCGCTGCGAAAACAGAGGCGCGACTTATTTTCCTTGAAGGAAATAACAATCGAGAAGTAATTCTCTTACTCAATGAAACTATCGTCCGGAAGTGCCAACTGCGATTCCAGTGATGCATACCGCATCGGCTGTTGAGCTACGTTTTGCCGAGTTCGGCGCGAGGTATATAGTTAATAAGGGCAGTCCGAGCGCCACGCCAGGCGCAGCCCGGAATCAGGATTCTTTTAGCAAGCGTTGGTACCTGTTTAGCAGCTGATTGACAGCTTTCAGATTCCGCAAAGGCAACCTGAAACGGATGGCCGCAGACGTAAGCAAACATCTGGATCGCGCCAAGCGCTTCCTCGAGAAGAACCGCGTCGAGGACGCGATTGAGGCGTATTTGGCGGTACTCGACGAAGCGCCGCAACATCAGGAAGCCACGCAGGCGCTCGGCGACCTGTACGCGCGGATGGATCAACCGGACCGCGCGGCGGTCTACTACGGACTGCTGTTTGACCTGCTGGTCGAGCCCAAGGACGAAACCAAAGCTCTCGCGATCTACAACAGGTTTTTGAGGGCGGGAAGAGGCCAGCAACCGCCCGAGCGCATAGCCCGATACGCCTTCCTGCAGCAAAAACAGAATCATCCGGATGAAGCCGTCGAGCAGTACACCAAGGCCGCGGAGCTATTCGCGGCGGCGAACCGCGATGAAGACGCGCTGTTTTGCTGGGAGCGGATCGCCCAGCTCGATCCGGAAAATCTTTCGCGGCAGCTTCGCCTGGCGGAAGCGGCCGAACGCATCGGCAAGAATGCTCTTGCGGCGCGGGCGTTTCTGCGCGCCGGGCAGCTCGCATCGGCGAGCGGGGCCCCCGCCGACGCGCTCCATCTTCTTGGGCGCGCGTATAAACTCGCGCCGCAGGAACGCAGCGTGGGATTGCTCTATGCTCAGGCAAACCTGCAGGCCGGGAATGCCGTGCGCGCCGCGGCGTTGCTGGAGCCCTTTGCCGCATCCGAAAGCGACCCAGCGTTTCTCGCCACATATGGCGACGCGCTGATGCGATCAGGAAATCTGGAACGCGCGCGCGAGCTGCTCGAAAAGCTGCTGCGCGAAAAGAATGAAGGCATAACCCAGTTGTTTGAGCTCGCAGACCGCTATGTCGCCGCCAGCCTGGACCAGAAAGCGACGGAGATCCTCCTGATGCTGAAGCGGCGGATGTTCGCCGACAAACGGCAAAACGATTTCGCGACGCTGATGGACAGCGTGGGGGCAAAGTACCCGCACTCGCAAACCGTTCTTGAGTTCTGGGCTTCGCTCCACAGCGAATTGAACCGTGAATCGCAATATTTTGAAGTGCTGATCAAGCTGTTCGATGTATACCTAGCATCGGGAAACGTGAAGAAGGCCGCCGAATCGCTCGAGCGGCTCGTGGACATCGATGCCTACGACTATCGCAATCAAGAACGGCTGGAACTGCTGCGTGGGCGAGTGGATGAAGCTCACGTCAAACGAATCGCCAGCCGGCTGATGAAATCGGGCACTCCCACGCCGGGTCATACTTCGCACACCGCTCCGGGGCAAGCCTCCGCGGGACCTCCCCCCGGTAGCGAAGAAGGCCGGCAATTGCAGGCGCTGGAAGATCTGATCGTGCAAACGGAGATTTTCTTGCAGTACTCGCTGCAGAACAAAGCGCTGGAGCGCCTGCAAAGAATCGCGACGATGTTCCCGGGCGAGGAAGAGCGGAGCACGCGGCTGGCGAATCTTTATCAAATGGCGAATTGGTGGCCACAAGGCCCGCCCAAGCCTAAGACGGAACCTGCGGCTGCGGCTCCGGCGGCATCCGAGGCGCGGGTCGTGGCCGCCGCACCGGTTGCAGAAGCGCCAGTGTCCATCACATCCAAGACCGGCGTGTATTCGGCGGAGACGCTGCGCGATCTCTCGAAGATCTCCGAGGTCAATCAAAAGATATTCCGGCAGCAGACGCCGCGGGCCATGCTCAACACGGCGGTCAATGAAGTCGGGACGTATCTGCGCGTGACACGCGCGCTGGCCGTTGTCGGCACGCCAGGACGCCCGCCGGAAATGGCGGCGGAGTTTTGCGCGAGCGGAGTGAAGCCGGCGCCGGGCGCGCAAGTGGTGCTGCTGCTCGCGCATGTTGAAAAGGCCGAACCGGACGAACTGGGCGGACTCGTCGTACAAGCAACGGAAGGATCGATTCTCAGCGATCTAGGGCTGGCGACGGCGCTGGGCGTCATGATCACGGACAAAGAGACGCAGATGCCGGCCGGGATGCTGATTGTGGGGCATGCCGAAGAGCACAAGTGGAAGCCGAATGAGGCTTATTTTTTGCAGGCCATTGGCGACCAGATGCTGATGAGCGTCAGCCACACACGGCTGCGGTCGCTGGTGCGGCGCATGGGAGTTTCGGATGAGCGCTCGGGTTTGCTGAGCCGCAGCTCGTACCAGAGTTGCCTACTTACGGAGGCGGACCGCGCGCGGACGCAGGGGACGCCGCTTGCGCTGACGATTCTGCAGATCGATCGCGGAGCGGAACTGTTGCGGACGCAGGGGGAATCGCCGTTGGAACGATTTTTGGAGCAACTCGCGCGGTCGTTGCAGCCAATCGTGCGGCAGAACGATGTAGCGGTGAAATACACTTCGTGGTCGCTGGCCTTTATTTTGCCGGATACCACGCTGGCGGGCGCGCAAAACCTGGCGGATAAGCTGCGCCGGGCGGCTTCGGGGCTGCGGCCGCCGTGGGATTCGACGCAGATTACGTTGAGCGCAGGGATTGTCGAGGCGGTGGCGAAGAACGAGTACGACAGCGAAGACATCGTGACGGATTTGATCAACCGCGCGGAGTTCTCCATCGAAGAGGCGCGGAAGCGCGGGGGCGATACGGCAGTGGCGCTGGAAACCCCGAAACTTTAAACCCTTTCTTTGTACATGGGTCGTTGCGAACTTCAGTGGATCGGACTCTGCACGATTCATCCGATCTCAAAACAACCCGGGGTGGCCAGCAGACAAGGAGGACTGTAACCGTGCGAGCGGCCAGCGTCAATTAGGACCAAACGGGTCGCATTGCTATCAGTTCCGCGCAACTCCAGCGTCGCTTCGACATTGCTAGGTTTCGAACGGCTCGGCTACAATCGAGCGCTTATTGACTTGCGGAAAGAGACCATCTACAGCCCATGGCCGATATTCAGCTGCACAACACGTTGAGCGGGAAAATCGAGAAGTTCGTACCGCAAAAGGCTGGCGAAGTGCGCATGTACACGTGCGGGCCGACGGTGTACGACTACGCGCACATCGGGAATTACCGCACGTTCGTGTTTCAGGATATTTTGCGGCGCTTCCTGAAGCTGCGCGGGTTCAAGCTGAATCACGTGATGAACCTGACGGACGTGGACGACCGCATCATCGCCAACGCCGCTGCCGCCGGCCTGAGCCTCCGGGACTACACGGCAAAATTCGTGCAGGCGTTTTTCGACGATTGCAAAACGCTCAGCATCGAAAATCCGGAGCACTGGATCCGCGCGACGGACCACATCGACGACATGGTGAAGCTCATCCAGCGGCTCCAGAAAAAATCATTCACCTATCCCGGCGAAGGCTCGATTTATTATCGCATCGCGAAATTTCCCGAGTATGGAAAGCTTTCGAAAATTGATCTGACGGGCATTCAGGCGGGTGCGCGCGTCGACAACGATCGTTACGAAAAAGAGAGCGCGCGGGATTTTGCGCTGTGGAAAGCGCCGAAGCCGGGAGAGCATTTTTGGGAAACACCGCTCGGTCCCGGGCGCCCCGGCTGGCACATCGAGTGCTCCGCGATGGCCATGAAGTACCTCGGCGAGACGCTGGATATCCACACCGGCGGAATCGACCTGGCATTCCCGCATCACGAGAACGAAATTGCGCAGAGCCAAGGCGCGACCGGCAAACCGTTCGTCCGCTACTGGCTGCACGCCGAACACTTGCTGGTCGAAGGCGAGAAGATGTCCAAGTCGCAGGGGAATTTCTTCACGCTGCGCGATTTGTTTGCAAAAGGTTATAAGCCTTCGGCCTTACGTTTTGCCCTGGCCAGTGTGCCTTATCGCAAGCAGCTCAATTTTACGTTCGATGGCCTGCAGCAGGCGGCCAGTTCGGTGGAGCGGCTGCGAAACTTCGCCGATCGGCTGAAGCGGGGAAAATTTCCTGCGGGCAAACAACAAGGGATGGCTGCGCGCGTGGCGAAAGCGGCGGACGAGTTTGACGCCGGACTTTCCGACGATTTGAACACCGCGCGAGCGCTGGCGGCAGCGTTTGACCTGGTACGCGAAGCGAATATCGCCGTCGATAAAGGCGAATTCCGCCAGGGCGACGTCTCCGCCGTGCTGGACTTTCTGGCTGCGTTCGACAAGGTCTTCGCCGTCGTGGAAGACAACGATGGCGAAAAACTGCGCGCGCTGGGTTACGGCGGGACGGATGGCGGACCGGATGACGCGGAGATCGATAAATTGGTCGCGGAGCGCAACGCCGCGAAGAAAAGACGCGATTTCGCCACCGCCGACCGCATCCGCCAGGAACTGGCGGATCGTGGTATAATCATTGAGGATGCTAAAGATGGCAGCGTCCGCTGGAAACGCAAGTGAGTCTTAACCCTCAAATTCGCGCTTCATTTGTCCCGGGGTTTCTCCCGCCGGCCGCCCAGCGGCCAGAACTCTACGGCGTAGACTTAGTCTAATTTTCTTTCTCCCGCGGGCCGCTGGCGGATACGTCCGCTTACAGACCTGCGTCTTCCGCAGTTCCCGATTAACTCCAACCTTTTGTTTCTTCTACGGAGGAAGACATGCCAACAACTTTGGAAGTGAAGACGCCCCGGCTCGTGACGGCGCTGCCCGGGCCGAACGCCAAGCGCGTGCTGGAGCAAGACGCAAAATTCATGTCGCCGTCGTATACGCGCGACTATCCCCTGGTGGCCAAGCGCGGCCACGGCGCCATCGTCGAAGACGTGGACGGCAATGCCTTCCTCGATTTCGCCGCTGGCATCGCCGTGTGCTCGACTGGGCATTGCCATCCGAAAGTTGTCGCTGCGATCCAGAAGCAGGCGACTGAGCTGATTCACATGTCCGGCACGGATTTTTATTACGAGAGCATGCCGCAACTCGCGGAGCGGCTGGGCCGCACCATGCCGGGCGCGGAAAACAAAAAAGTCTTTTTCACCAATTCCGGCACCGAAGCAATCGAAGGCGCCATCAAGTTGGCCAGATACACCACCAAGCGTGACAAGTTCATCGCCTTTTACGGATGCTTCCACGGCCGCTCGATGGGAGCCCTTTCGCTGACCGCATCGAAATCGACGCAACGCAAGGGTTTCGGCGCGCTGCTCAGCGGCATCGAGCACATCCCGTATCCGTATGCCTATCGCTGCGCGCACGGCCACACCGCGGAGACCTGCGGCGCGGAAATCCTCGAACAGCTCGAAGGGCAGATTTTCAAGCGGCTGTTCGATCCCGAGGACGTCGCCGGCATCATCATCGAGCCCATTCAAGGCGAAGGCGGGTATGTGCCCGCGCCGAAGTTCTTTCTTCAGGAATTGCAGCGCATCTGCCGGCAACACGGCATCATGTTCATCGTGGACGAAGTGCAGTCAGGCATGGGACGCACCGGCAAATGGTGGGCCTCCGAACACGCCGGGATCGAACCGGACATTCTTTGTTGCGCGAAGGGCATTGCCAGCGGCATGCCGCTCGGCGCGATCGTCGCCAGGGAAAGCGTGATGCGCTGGAAGCCTGGCGCGCACGGCACGACGTTCGGTGGGAATCCGGTGTGCATCGCAGCGGCGCTGGCTACCATGGAGCTGATCGAAAACGAGTACAAGGAAAACGCCCGCCGCATGGGCGACTACCTCTTCGGGCGCATGGCGGATTGGACCAAGAACTTCAAGATTGTCGGCGATGTGCGGGGACGCGGATTGATGATTGGCATTGAGATCGTGCGCGATCAGCGGACGAAAGAACAAGCGGCCGACCTGCGCAACGCCATCGTCGATCTGGCGTTTCACAAGGGCTTACTGGTGCTCGGTGCCGGCGAGAACACCATCCGCCTGTCGCCGCCGCTCTTGATCGACCAGGAGCAGGCTGACTTTGCTTTACGGACACTGGAGGATTGCTTCCGCGAGGCTGAGAAAAAGATCTAACACAGATTCTTCAGAGAGGAACCAGAAAGCGTCCTGTGGCTGCTGCAGAAGAAGTATGGCAGTCACGGGATTTTTGTTTATACTGCGCGGAAGGCTGAAGGGGTCGATACGGAAGCCATGCCGATCTTTTCACACCTGATGTTTCGGGCGGTACACTGGGCGGCGCGTCGCGGTCTGCGTGAAGAAGGCAGTTTCTCTAGTGACGCGAAAAAGCTGGAGGCCCGTCGCACCGGCATTCGCGGCGAGACCTACGCCTACTGGTATTTGCGCAGGCAAGGGTACATATTCGTCGCCCGGAATTACACTCCGCGCGGGATAAAAGGCGAAATCGATCTCGTCGGCTACGATGGCAAAACGCTGGCATTTGTAGAAGTCAGAACACGCACGGTCAGAGAGGATTTGCCGGCGCTGCCGGAGCTGAGCGTTACCAAGGAAAAACAACACCTGGTGGTTCGCACCGCCCAGCGATTTCTTGCCGAAAGACACGTGGGCGAATGTCCTTGCCGGTTCGACGTGATGGCAATCGATAATTGTCCAGGGCAGCCGCCGGTCGTCCGGCTGCACAAGGATGCGTTCAGCCCTCAAATGTGAGTGGCCGGCTAGGAGCATCTTCACGGGAACGCCAGACGCGGTACAATTTATGGTCCCCTTGGCTGCTCGCTCTTCGCGGGTGGCCTGGAGCCTCTTCGAGGAGGATTGCTTTGCCGGAGTTGCGGAAGGACCCGATCACGGGCCGATGGGTAATCATTTCGACGGAACGCGGGAAGCGCCCGAACGATTTTCTTAGAGAGAGCGTCATCCCAAGGGAAGAGAAGAATTGCCCCTTCTGCGTGGGCAACGAAGCGCGAACTCCGCCGGAAATCCTCGTTTACGGTCGCAACGGCGGAGGCCCAAACACGCCGGGCTGGAGCATCCGCGTGGTGCCCAACAAATTCCCTGCTTTGGGCATCGAAGGCGAACTGGACCGCGAGGGCGAAGGTCTCTTCGATAAAATGAATGGAATCGGCGCGCACGAAGTGGTGATTGAGTCGCCAAACCATCTTGCCACGCTCGCCAGCCTGCCCGAACGTGCCGTCGAGGACGTGCTCTGGGGCTATCGCGACCGCATGCTGGACTTGAAGAATGACAAGCGCTTCCGCTACATTCTCATTTTCAAGAATCACGGCGAAGCCGCCGGTGCCACCATCGATCACCCGCACTCGCAGTTAATCGCTTTGCCCATCGTCCCGCGCCGCGTCCGCGAAGAAGTCGACAACTGCTGGCACTATTACGATGAAAAGGAGCGCTGCATTTTCTGCGACATCATCCGCCAGGAGCGCGACACCGGCGAGCGCGTCATCGGCGAAAACGAACACTTCATTACCCTGGCGCCTTACGCCCCGCGCTTCCCGTTTGAGATGTGGCTGCTGCCGAAAGCTCACGGATCATCGTATGAAAATAACCAGAGCTCCATGTATGCCAGTCTTGCGCGCATGCTGAAAGATACGCTCATGCGCCTTGACCAGGTGCTGGACAGGCCGGCGTATAATTTCATGATCCACACCTCTCCGATCGGCGAAGAGATCAACGACCACTATCACTGGCACATCGAGATCATTCCGAAGTTGACCAAAGTGGCCGGCTTTGAATGGGGCACCGGCTTTTACATCAACCCAACGCCTCCGGAGGAATCGGCGCGATTTTTGCGCGAAGCGAAGATCCCCGCTCTCGCGGAGAAAAAGTAAGGACTGCCGGAGGCGGCGCTAACAGGGCATACCCGAAGAGTTCGGGCCGGTTTGCTATACTAAGAGATTCGGCGCGGTACCCAAGTGGCCCAAGGGAGAGGTCTGCAAAACCTCCATTCGTGGGTTCGAATCCCACCCGCGCCTCCAAACTTGTCGTTCAGATCAATAGATTGGGGTGGATTTCTTAGGACCACGTGACGCGGCGTCAGTAGCAGAACACGACGGCTAGCCAAGCAGAATAGGGAGAAGGACTCCCAGGCTGAGCCAAAGAGCCAGAGTGCAGGGGCAGGCGTCCCCGTGGGACGGAGACGGCGCAGCTCGCGCGCTGAGGTTCGGGGATCAAGAAGAAGCGAACGCGTATAGCGGCGATCGAACAAAAAAAAGACCAATGCGGTTGCCGCACCATAAATTAAATGCCCCAGAAGGGATGGAAGCAAAGCGGAAGCGGCGTCCGTGGTCCAGTCGCAAACTCCCGTCAGTAACAAAGGCAAAAGCGTCATCGGTCCCAAATACCACCAGATCAAACCGAACAACGACCCCCACGTAATCGCATCTCCAGGAACTGACGTCTCATCCCGAAACAGCAGGCCATACGTCATGCCGATCGCTGCGCTCACTGCTAAATGAATGAACACGCCGTGAAATCCTACAAGATTGCTGTCCACGCCTGCGACTTTGGGCAAGACGCCCGTGGCAATCATGACCGGCATGGAAACCAAGCCACCGATGAAGCCCGCGATCGCTCCCCATCCCAATGAGCGCAGGATGTGTAGTCCGGGGCCTTCGATTTCCCGGTTGAGCGGGTCGGACTGGATGAACAAGCGAATCCAAATCTTGTCAATGGTGGCGTACGCGACGCCGAGAATGAGTCCATAGAGGATGTGCCCGACTAAGGAGCCGAACACGGCGCTTCCTTGCTCCGCCGACCAATCTAGCGGCATTCCCGAAGCAAGCCGCAGGAGCGTCAAGGGGCCAAAAAACCACCAGAAGATTCCGAATCCCAGCCCCCATCCCATGCAAGATCCGTAGCCGCGAACGTCTCGTTGGAAGAGGAGGCCGAAAGCGACGCCGATCAAGAGAGCGACGGCAAAATGCAAAGAGATGGTCATGCTCCGGGAGCCGAGTTCCCCAAATCCAACCAAAAGAGGAAAGTAATCTCCCGAAGATACCCATCTGCCAAAGATAAGGCCGCCAAGCGTGCCAGCGAAGCCTCCAGCCACGATGGCACGCGCCCACGAGAATTTCTTCTTCTCATTGGAAGCGCGGAATCCTCCCCGGACACCCAAACCGACACCCACAGGCATTCCAAGGCAAACCACGTGGGCAACCAGCTCGGAGAAGTGCCCTTGGGCATCCTGGAGCCTCATAGCGGAACGTCCGATGGTCGCAACGAAGTGAAAGAAGCCTCCGGCGGTAAGTATCCAGAGCAAAAAGGAGGAACCGAGACCCCAAATCAGTCCTGCACCAGGACTAGAGGCGCGCCGAGCAAAAAACAGTCCGAAGGCAAGTCCAAACGCCAAGCCGAGCAATCCGCCGGAAAAGAGCGAGGTCTTTAGGATAGCGCTCTCAAGCAGACCTCCTGATGCGCCGAGGACCAAACCGAGAAGTGGCTCTATTCGAAGCCAACCAGAAAGGGGTGGTTCGAGCTGTGCGCCGATCGCTGATTGCATTTCTGGCATAAATCCGAACCTTACTTCAGATCAATTGTCTGAACGATGTCACGGGGGAAAAAGAGTTCGATTGTCCAGTCGATGAGTACGCGAATTTTGCGCTCTAGACCGGGCAATTTCGCAAGGTAGATTCCCCGCCAAAGGAGCCAGGCGAACAGGCCGGAAAACCGCAAGAATTTGCCGGGAACAAAAGGAACGCTCAGCTCGGCACAGGCTGTCTGGTGGCCCACCACGCAGAGTGCACCGAGTGAATCGAAATGGAAGCTGCGGGCAGGGCGCCCTTCCAGTTGAGCAAGGATGTTGCTCGCAAGAACCTCCGCCTCACGCAGAGCAAACTGAGCGGTCGGGGGACATGGGTGCCCCGTCGCTGCGTCGGTCACCGCGGCGCAATCACCGATGGCCCACAATCCGGGACGCCCCGGCACGGCAAGCGTTGCATCAACCACCACGGCGCCACGCTTGTCTTTATCCAGAGGCAATGACTTCAACAAAGGACTGGGAGCGGTGCCCGCGGTCCAAACGAGTGTTTCGGCATGGATCTGGCCGTCACTGAGGAGGACTACGCCACGATGCGCGTCCACGATGCGGGTGTTCAAGCGAAAGCTTACCCCACGCAGCTGCATCTTCTCTTGTGCATACCGTGCCAGTGACTCGCTCAGTTCCGGCAAGACACGATCCCGGGAATGAACGAGCACAATATTTAGCTCATACGGACTAAGCCTGGGATAATCCGCCAAAATGCCATGCGCGAAATCGTTCAATGCGCCGGCAAGCTCCACCCCCGCAAATCCACCGCCAGCGATCACAAAAGTAAGAAGCGCGGACCGCGCAGCATCGTCGGAGACAAGATCGGCGCGTTCGAACATTTCGATGACGTGATTACGGATGCGGATGGCATCAAGCAGGCTTTTGAAATTGAATGCGAACTTTTCAATGTTGGTCATGCCAAGATAGTTCGAAATCGAGCCCAGAGCAAAGACCAAATGGTCGTAGGGAATCTCTTGCCGCGTGGGCGTCCCTTCCGCACCCGCATCGCTACGAAGAATGACCAAACGCTTTTCCAGATCCACCTCGGCTACAGTGCCCCGAATGAACTCTGTCCGGCGGAGGGTGCTCCGCAAAGGCGTGCTGATGTGACTGGCTTCCAGGCTGCTTCCGGCTACTTCCGCAAGCATCGGAGTAAATAGGAGCGCATTCGTATCATTGACTAGGGTGAGGCTGATGGAAAAGTCGCGCCGTAATCTTTCCTCGAGACATTCCGCGGTGCGCATGCCGGCAAATCCGCCGCCTAAGATGACAATGCGTCTGCGCGCGGAAACGACCGGCGCTATGGGGGTTGGGGCTGGCTCAGAACCGAAGAGATGCTCGGCGCCGTCTTGTAAGGCCTGATTGATGATTCCCAGAGAAGCGCCGTACACTACCCAGCCGACCAAAGCAGGGAAATGCTGACGCATTTGTTCCGCTCTCCACTCCGGCATCTGACCAGAGAGCAAAGGAACAGCGATTACGCTGATGAGGCCCCACAGAGGAACTCCGAGGGAGCCGCCGGCCATGAGGCCGTCCGCGTACGCTTGTCCCGTAGTTCGGAACGCCGCGGAATACGCCGCCCCAATTGCCACGCCCAGAATCAAACTCCAAATTCCGTAGTGCAGCGTCGCCAGCAACACCGTGCTGGCCAGTGTTCCACTAAAGATGCCAATCGAGAGGCGGCGGAGCCTGGATTCATCGTTTGACATTCGTCCCGCTAAGGCGCTGGCGTCACCAGCTCGACGGAAGACGTGAGTTGTATTGCCTTGTGCAACGTGCGATAGAGAGGGCAGTGCATCGCGTAAATGCCGTGCGTGCGCTCGACTGTCGTCTTTGCCTCTTGAGGAGCTTGCAGGCGCATCGCTACGTGAATCCGGCGGATGACCAGCACACCCTCCTCCGTTTCCACCTCTCCGGTTACATCCGCGATCAACTTTCCATTGCTGGCGTCGATTTGGCGCGCTTCCAGCGCGCCTCCGAAGGTGCCCATCATTCAACCCGCGGTTGCGGCGATTACGTAGTCAATGGTCGCGGCATGCGACTCTTTCAGCTTTGCCGGGTCAACTTTGTAGTGCTCGGCAATGGCTCCGTGCACGCTGAAAGTCACCGGCTGCGACTCGCCGGGCAGGTATGCGATGCGGAGAGGCCCCTGCTTTCGCTCGATACGCGATTTCGAAACGTAAACGACACCACTCATGGCTTTCTCCTTTCGACGCCGAGGGATGGGCTAAGTTCCATGATTCGGTCAGTCACTTGTGCTGAATGGCCTCCGGAGATCGTTTGAGGTCAAGGGGAAGAACCTCCAACTCCCATTTCACCGGGACCGACGTTGGAGGGTAGCACACAGTCTTGTCGCAGGCCTGATACTTCAGTTCCCCGGTAATGGCAATGGTCCTCTTATGGGAAAACACCGAGCGAACTGCATCCGAAGTTCGTGACGGAGTGACCGTGAGATCTTGAGAGATCCGAAATTTCCCTTCGAAGACCGGGACCTGTTCTTGGATTGCTTCCAGGTAGAGTGTTTTAGAACGCGGGTATGTGACAGGCTGGAGTTCGACTCCTGGAACCTGCTGCAAGGTAAGCTGAATCGACTTATAACCCTGCACCCCCGGAGAATAGACGTGTACATTCGGGGGAAGTTCGATTTCGGCAATCAAGCTGACTCTCCCACCGGGTATGACGCTGCGATCCGATTGCGCAAGGGTAAGCTGGAGATGAGGCGCATTGACGTTCTGAATCACTTCTGCGCTCAACTCTGGGAATAGCTTTGCGATTAGATTATTTGCCGTCAATCGATCCGTGTACTTCGCTGTGAAATATTTTTCCTGAATGACGCCACTCGAGTCGACGTAGAAGAATCCCGGGTAGGCCATCCCCTTGGTCATGCCCTTCGCTTCTGCGTTGAGCACGTTGAACCTGCGAATGATTTCAGAATTGGGGTCGGCCAACAGAGGGAATTCGATTTTGTGCCGATCGGCAAAGTCCTTCAGAATGGCCTGGCTATCGTAGCTGATCGCCGCTAGCTTCAATCCCTGCGCCTCAAATCTTTGTTTTGCGTCTTGCAGCTGCACGAGCTGCGCTTTGCAGAAGGGTCACCAGTCGGCGGAACGGAAAAAAAGAATGACCGTGCCCTTGGATCCCTTGAGCGTCTCGTTGGACTGCTCATGGCCGAACTGATCGGGCAAAGCAAATGCCGGCGCCTGCTGGCCTATCTCCAGGCCAACAGCAGGAGCCGCGGGGCGATTACCGGACGGGTTTTCTTGCACACTCGATAGGCCAACGGCTCCAACAAAGAACAGGATGCCAACCGCAATTTTCATTTTTGCTCCAGATTCGATTGCGCTCTTCCGCGTTCGTCCTCGGCGCCCAAGGTTCGCCAGTTCAATGAGATATCCGAACCGTCCAAAAGTTTCACACTCATATCGAAAAACGACGGGAATCGTGCCATCTCAGTTCCGGCATGGCGTTACGGCTGCGTCTGAGCGGCCCCGTCGCGACCGGCAAGCTCTTGTGCCGAATTCCGGAAACTTTCCGGCGAAGACCCCATCTCACGGTCCGCGCAACGTCTTGATGATAACTGTTGAAACGGATGCTAAACGTCCCTCTTGCTGGATGAGAGACCGAAGGCCACGCGGATCAGCCGTGAGTGCCCAAACGTTCAAAAGGAGAAATCATGAAGAAGAAATATGCCCGCATTCTCTTCGCCCTCATTTGCCTTCTTGGGCTTAGATCCGTTCCAGCCCTGGCACAAGGAAAAAACGAAGTCGGGCTTGTGATCGGGGGAATTGTGACGCCAAGCCAGACTTTGTCCCCTGGGGCGGCCCTGATAGGACCTGGTGGCACGGCGCTCTCCAACCGGGACATAGCAATTAATTCAAGTTTGACGCTGGGAGCCGAATACGATCGAAGCTTCGTCCTAAGAGGGAAATTCGCAATTGACGGCGGCGTTGACTTTCTTGCATCTCCCTTTGACGTGAAGCTCAGTCAGCGGACCCAGAATGCCATCGGTCAATATGCCTTTATTTTTCTGACTCCCCACGTCCGAGTGAAGTTCCATCCAAACGGTGTATTTTCCCCGTGGCTGTCGTTTGGCGGCGGTTATGCGCGCTTCCTTGAAGAAGCGCCCACTGCCGTACCATCGTTTAAGCCCGGCACAAATACGGGAACCTTTGTGTTTGGCGGCGGCGTTGACACTCGCACCGTTGTTCATGTCCTCAAAATTCCCATCGGCTTCCGGATCGAAGTGCGTGACTTCTACTCGGGGCTGCCCAACTACAATCAAAAAGTCGCCGGCAATCTTCAGAATAATCTGGCGTTCAACGGCGGATTATTGATCCGTTTCTGAGCCCCAAGTAGAGCCCTCCGCAGGACGGCTGACTTCATATCAAATCATGCATGTCTGAAACCTTTATGCACCTCGCGACTCTCATTCAGCGGACGGAACACTTTGTCAGGCCGTTCCAGGCCGCCTCGAAATCGCAAGGCGGCGAGATTCGCGATCTACCAGTTGCAGGGAGTTTCCTGACAGTGTTTCGCATCTCATTCCAAATCGACGGGAGAGTTTGAAAAAAATGACGAAAACCACAAAAGCGTTGCTCGCAGGCGCGGCGTTCGCGGGATTGTTCGCCGGCACTGGTGCAGCAGTCAAGGCTTCGACTTTGCTTCCTTCGCTGAAGACTGCCTTCAGCGACCAGGATCAGAGCCAGGACCAAGACAAAAAAGCCGACAAAAAGGTCAAGGAAAAGCACGCTTGCAAGGGCCAGAACTCCTGCAAGGGCAAGGGCGGCTGCAAGGCGGGTGACAACGGTTGCAAAGGCGAAAACTCTTGCAAGGGCAAGGGTGGTTGCGCAACCGATGGCTCGAAGAAGCCCCAGTAATAGCGCTAAATTTGTTGTCACCTTGGGTAGAGGGCTGGAAATTTCCACTGGCCCTCTTTCCCTCGGTCCCCGGAGGTGATAACGGGCTGTCAGTGGACTACCTTCTCGGCTTTGAACGCTGTTCGTTAGACGTGAGGCATCCCAAACTGGGCTTCCTCATCGGCCCAGCTCTCGATGGGCCGCCTTGCAACCCAATTTCCGTCGCTCTTGCGACCCACCGCCCCTGCTTTCCGGGGCTCCGCAGCTTAACGCGCATCGAAAATCCCGGAAACTTTTTGGCGCCTCTTGACTCTTATCCAGCGGAGCGAATACCTTTGTCTGGGCGTTCAAGGCCGCTTCGAAATCGCACAAAGAACAAGTCGTTCAAACCCGGCAGCACGATTGGCGATCTGCGGGGCGGACTGGGCGTCTGGATGGTGTTTGGCACCTCATTCTAATCGACAGGAGACTACCCATATGACGAAGACGACGAAGGCGTTGCTTGCTGGTGCGGCGTTCGCGGGCTTGTTCGCTGGGACCGCTTCGGCAATCAAGGCCTCGACTCTGCTCCCGTCGCTGAAGACTTCTTTCAGCGCCCCGGATCAGGACCAAGACAAGAAAGCCGACAAGAAAGTCAAGGAAAAGCACGCCTGTAAAGGCCAAAACTCCTGCAAGGGCAAGGGCGGCTGCAAGTCGAGCGACAACGGCTGCAATGGCAAAAACTCCTGCAAGGGCAAGGGTGGCTGCGCAACCGACGGCTCCAAGATGCCCGACGAAAAGAAGCCGTCCTAACAAGGACGTCCCACTTGTAATTCTGTCCTGTTGGGGGGCTGGTGCAGATCACTGGCCCTCCTTTTCCCCCGGTTCGGAGAGAGAAATGCCCGCAAATCGATTCAACAATTTCACCGACTATGGGATCGGAATCGGGCTGCGCGCCCCGCATTACGATCACATCCTGACTCGAAAACCGGTGGTGGATTGGTTCGAAATCATCTCCGAGAACTTCATGATTGACGGGGGACGCCCGCTCCACATCCTCGACCAGATTCTGGAACAGTACCGCGTCGTGCAACACGGAGTTTCGATGTATTTCGGCTCGGCTGGCCGGCCCGACAGGGAGCATCTTCGCCGCCTCAAGGATCTCGTCAAGCGGACCGGCACGCCCTGGGTGTCCGACCATCTCTGCTGGGGCAGCGTGGACGGAAGATATACCCACGATTTGCTTCCAATGCCCTACACGTTTGAAGCCGCCAAGCTCACGGCGCAGAAAATTCGAGAGGTGCGGGATTTTCTTGAAGTCCCGGTGGCCGTCGAAAATGTCAGCAGTTATGCCGAATACCATGTGTCGGAGATGACCGAGTGGGAGTTTCTGAATGAAGTCGTCGAGCGCGCCGACTGCGGAATTCTTCTGGATGTAAATAATATCTATGTTTCATCCCGCAATCACAGTTTCGATCCGTTGAAGTACATCAACAGCGTCCCAGCTGACCGGGTGGCGCAGATTCATATCGCCGGCCATTCAAAATTTCAGAAATACATTTTGGACACCCACGACCATCCGGTGATCGACCCTGTCTGGAAGCTTTACGACAGGGCCATCCGGCGCGCCGGCCACACCGCGACGCTTCTCGAGTGGGATGACAGCATTCCCTCTTTTCAGGAAGTTCACGACGAGGCCCTGAAAGCTAATCGTTTTCTCGCCGAGACTCAGCTTGGAGTTGCGGTATGACGCTCGCCGCCCTTCAGAAAGCCGTGGCGCGGGCTGTCATGCAACCCTTGACGCGCAATGAACGCATGCAGCGAGTCGCACCCGGCGGAGAGCGGATGCATGCCTACGCCGCCCGCTACATCAAGCCAAACGATCGCCTGACTTCGTTCGAACGCCTCGAGATTTACAATCGGCAATACTGGTTTCGCGTTCTGGGCGGCTTGGCCGAGGATTTTCCGGGTTTGCGCGCGGTTCTTGGCAGTCAATGCTTCGAATCCATGTCCAGGGCCTATCTCACGGACTGCCCTTCACGCTCTTTCACGCTTAGAAATTTGGGAGCGCGCCTGGAAGCCTGGCTGGGCAAGAATCCGAGCTGGATACGCGATAGGCGCTTGCTGGCCCTCGACATGGTTCGTCTCGAATGGGCGGACATCGAAGCCTTCGACGGCCAGGCTAAGCCCGCGCTTCGCTCCGAGGATCTCCATGAGATCGACGCATCGAATCTCCGGCTAAGCATTCAGCCCTATGTGCGGCTCCTCGAGTTGAACTATCCGGTGGACGACCTTCTATTGGAGGTTAAGCACGGGGAGGACAACGCTGATTTTGCCAGCAACGCCGTTCAGGAACGGAGAAAGCGCGGCAAGGCCCGGGCGGTCGCGAAGCTTAAACCAGCGCAAATCTTTCTGGCAGTTCATCGCCTGGACTTCTCCGTCTATTTTCGCCGCATCGAGCGGGAAGAATTCCTTCTGCTCAACGCGGTGAGGAGTGGAAAAACGATTGAGCGCGCCATCGAGCTGGCTTTCCGGAAGAGTTCAGTTCCCGCGGGCGACCGCGCGGCATTTGTTCAACACTCGTTTCAGACCTGGGCGACTCTGGGTTGGTTTTGCCGGCCAGAGGAAAACGAGCGCGGTGAGAAAGTCCGCGGGAAAAGAGCGTAGTTGGAAATCATGGGTAAGCTGATTGCAAAAATTAGGCAGTGGCACGATCGGTTCTTCGGTCTGGTTTCTTACCTGCAGTCGCCGTTCCTCCTGTTTGTGCGGCTGTATTGGGGATGGCAACTTGCCCAGAGCGGCTGGGGCAAGCTCCATCATCTGTCCAACGTGGCGGAGTATTTCGGTACCTTGGGTTTGCCGATGCCCGCGCAAATGGCCGTCTTCATTGCCTGCATCGAGTTTTTCGGCGGGATTTTCCTGGCCCTGGGCCTGGCCTCCAGAGTCACCGGTCTCGTGCTCACCGTGAACTTAATCATGGCTTACATAATCGGGGACCGTGAGGCGCTGCTCTCTTTCTTTTCCGATCCTGACAAGTTTATGGCCGCCGCCCCCTTCATCTTTCTGTTCGTTTCCCTGATCGTGTTGATTTTTGGCGCGGGCAAGATCTCTGTGGACGCGGCGCTGGATTTTTTCTTTGGTTCCGAGAAAGTGAAGCAGGCGAATTCAGTTCCAGTCTGATCGCCCGCTTTGCCGGCACGACAGCTCTCATGGCCATTCAATGCTTCGAACCCTTACGGCCCGCTTGTTTGCCCGGGCAACCCTGGCTTCAATATTTTTCCCGGTCTGTTTTTCCTTTGTGCTTGCGAAGGATGAGATGACTTCCAGCCTGTTGATCGGAAACGCCCGCATTGACGTCAGGATCGAAGGGAGCGCTCTGCGAGTGCCGGCGAAGGATGTCTTTCGCTGGGTCCAGTCGGCCGCTGAGTCAGTGACTGCCTACTATGGCTGCTTTCCCGTGCCGCAACTCTTGATTCGCATCACTCCTTTCGAAGGAAGAGGCGTCCGCAACGGTATGACGTTTGGCGATCGCGGCGGAAGAATCACCATACGCGTCGGGAACGAAACTTCTGTCTCGGAACTTGCCTCGGACTGGATGCTGACCCACGAAATGGTTCATCTCGCTTTTCCCTCCGTGGACGATAGTCATCACTGGATCGAAGAGGGCCTTGCCACCTACGTCGAACCCATCGCCCGGATTCAAGCAGGTCATCTGAAAGTGGAACAGATGTGGCTTGATCTTGTTCGGGACATGCCTCAAGGCCTTCCTCAGGCCGGCGACCGCGGACTGGACCACACGCATACTTGGGGGAGAACCTACTGGGGAGGAGCGCTGTTTTGTCTTCTGGCTGACGTTGAGATTCGCCGCCAGACAAACAATGCCAAGGGATTGGAGCAAGCCCTTCGCGGCATTCTCGATGCCGGCGGCGACATCCGGAAGGAATGGAATCTTGAAGATGCGCTCGCCGCGGGAGATCGCGCGGTTGGCGTGAGTGTTCTTCAACCGCTCTATGCAAAAATGAAGGACAAGCCGGTAAGCGTGGATCTGGATAAGTTGTGGATACAGCTTGGTGTCCAAGCGGATGGAGCCGGTGTCCGCTTCGATGATAGCGCCACGCTGGCCGCCATCCGTCGGGCCATCACGGCGAGAGCGTCCGCGGCGGACGCGGAGCCCTCTTCTTCCAGGTCTCTCGCGGTATTTGCCGGCCGGGCCGTGGGCTCTCCGTAATTGGCCTGGCGAAGTGAGCTGTCCGCTATTTATTCTCTTCGGGCATAGCTCCAACTTTGAGCAATTCCTGACGAGCGGCGTCGTTCCCGGGGTCTACTTTCAAGACGCTCTCCAGCACTTCCAAAGCGCTCTTGCGATCTTTCAACGCCGAGTAAATCTGTGCGAGGTCCAAATAGGGAGGGGTGTAGAAAGGTTCCGCCTGAATCGATTCTTTAAACAGCTCGATTGCCGCCGTTACCTCTCCCTTGCGGAGCTGCAAGCGCGCGAGTTGCATTCGCATTTCGGCCGATTTTGAGCCGAGATCGATGGCCTTTTGCAGAGCCAGTGCGGCGCGCTGCTCCTCCCGCGGGCGCGCGACGCGGAGAAAAAGCCCGTAGGCAGCCTGGATCCCGGCGTCGTTCGGGATTCGAGTGGCGGCCTGTTCGAGGGTTGCCAGGCCCTTCTCGCTGAATTCGGGATAGTGCCCGGCAACCTGCGCATAAGCCAGCGCGAGACTCCGCAATTTCGCCGGCGTTTCACCCGAGTCAGGGGCCCTTGTGCCGTAGATTAAATCCGTAGGCGGCGCGGTCGCACCGCTTTGCAGAGCCAGAGGAATTTCGGAGGGAGTTCGCAGAATACGGTGGTCTGTCAGGGACGAATGGCCGATGTTTTCGGCCGGCCGTTTCTGCATGTGGCACTGAATACAGTTGTCCGGCGGCGACGTGGCCTGCCTTTGCGCAAGCGGCCCGCGGCAGCTCTCGGCCGAGTGGCACGTCAAACATCTCTTGCGGAAAAAATCAGCCGCTTGCTCGCCGTGGGGCTGAAAGTGCGGATTGTGGCACGTGATACAACCCATCTTGCCGTTGCTTGCGGCCCAGCAGCGGCTCATCTTCAATTGCTCAAACTGATCGAGCGCCACGAACCGAATTCCTTTGATCGCCGGCGGAACCGAAAATATAGCCACTACTTCGCCGAGCGGAGTTCCCGGCCGGAAGTCGAGATAATTTTTCCCCGTCTGGAGGACTCGGGCATCTCCGGCAAAGTGGCACTGCGCGCAGACGTCGTCGCGAATTTCGGGGCGCAACTTCCGCGGATTGACGATGGAAAAGTCGATCGGTCCATCGAGAGGAGTTTCTTCCCTGCGTTGCTCGACGTGGACCGCGCCCGGCCCGTGACAGCGCTCACATCCGACCGTCAGGAAGCGAAAGGGAGGCTGCTGAAAGCGGTTGTGCGCGCCGGGAATCGGCAAAGGCATTCCAGTGTGGCAGTCAACGCACAATTCAACTACCGGACGCGTGAATCCCCGAAACAAGCCATCCGCATAGCCGGGTGATAGATCCCATCCATGAATGCGCGCGTAGTAAGAGACCGGCGAGACGAAGAAGGCATCTCCCTTGGCCACCAGATAACTCTTGCCAAAGTCGCCGGCGCCCACGGCATAAGCAATTTCATGAGTTTCGGAGAAAACGACGCGGCCTTTGGCGTCGCGCTCGGATTCTTCGTGAAGCATCTTGCCGTCGCGCGCATAGACGGAATACGTCCGGTTCAGCTTTTTGCTGAAAATGGCGACGGGCTGCGCCAAATCGCGCAGATCGCTCGCGGAGGGAATGGCCACCGATCTGCCCATCCCGGTCTGTTTGAAGCTGGCGTATTCCGAGGGATGGCACGACCGGCAAACTTCCTCGCCGACATATTCCACTCCTGGCTGCGCATTCAGATAATGGTCCGCTTGTTTCTCTTGTGCGCTAACTGCTTGGCCAGCTTGTTGCGCGCCCGCGGTGTGGAAGTCTACCCAAGCCAGACTGATGAGCACGAGCGCAATAGCCCATGTCCCATGGAGGAGTATGCCGCGCCAGCGGGAAAGGACAATCCAATGATGCCAGCCGAGAAATTTCATGGAGTGGCAGCGCGTTTCTGCGGGGGAGTCCCCGTTCCCTCTTGGACGGAATAGATTTGATCGACGGCAGAAAAACTAAACTGCTCGACCAAGCCGCTGGGCCAGAAGACTTCCACGGAATCGATCTTGGCGTTGGCCCCCAAGCCAAAATGGAGCCGAAGGTCGTTCTGCGAGAGGTAGCTGCCGCCGCCGCGCACTTCGTTGAACTGCACGAGTTTTCCAGCGCGAATGGTGAGGCGCGCGCCGATAGCGGCGCGATTGCTCTTCGTGCCCTGCAACTTGAATCCGACCCAGTGGTTTCCGTTGGCCAAGTGGTTGCGCAGGAGCGTGGGAGGTTCGCCCACGTTCAGAATGAGGGCGCCGATCGCTCCGTCATTCCAAATATCGCCAAAGGCCACGCCGCGGCGCGAAGCGAGGGGGAGATCGGCGAGCCCCGCGGCCGCGGAAGCATCTTCGAATGTCCCGTCGTGCTTGTTCATGTGTAAAAAGAGCGGCTGGCGATAACGCGCGCCCTCTTTGATGGTGTCCACCTGCGGATAAACATGGCCGTTGGCGATGAAAATATCCGGCCAGCCATCGTTGTCAAAATCCACAAAGCCGGTCCCCCAAGCCACGTACGGCAGGCTCGCCTGCGCGACTTGCGCCGTCCGGCTGGCGTCGTCGAAGCCCTCGCGGCCGAGATTGTGATAGAGCGTTTTGGGCTGGTCCGCGAACGTCGTATCGATGATGTCGAATCGCCCGCTGTGGGAATAATCGCCGAAATCCACTCCCATATTGCCTTGCTCGAGGCCTGCTCCGCTCAAAGCGACGCCGGCGAGCATAGCCATGTCGGTAAATGTGCCGTTGTGGTTGTTGTGATAGAGGTAGTTCGCCCCCGCATCGTTGGCGACAAGTAGATCCGGCCAGCCATCGTTGTCGTAATCGCCCCACACCACGCCAAGCCCGAAGCGGCCCTCGGAATCGTGAACGCCCGCGCGCACGGACACTTCCTCAAACGTGCCGTCACCGCGGTTGTGATACAGGAGGTCACTCTCGCCCTGGAGTCCCCAGGGGCCGCATTGAACCAGCACGCCTTTGTAGCGGCAGAATTTGTCGCGCCCGAACTCCGGCAAGTTGTTGATATCGACGTGCACGTAGCGCGCGACGAACAGGTCCACGTGGCCGTCGCGGTCGTAGTCGGCCCACGCCGCGCCGGTGCTGAAGCCGCCGCCACGCACACCGGCCTTCTCGGTTACATCCTCGAATTTGCAATTGCCGAGATTGCGGTACAGCACGTTGCCGCCATAACCGGTGACGTAAAGGTCCAACAGGCCGTCATTGTCGAAATCGGCGACGGCTACGCCCATTCCCCAGCCTCGTTTGGTGAGGCCAGCCGCGGTGGTGATGTCCTTGAAGGTTCCGTCCGGCTCCTGATGATAGAGCGTAACCAGCGGGTCGCCGCCATCGCGGTAGCGGTCGACGGTGGAGCCGTTGACTGTGACGATATCCAGCTTACCGTCATTGTCGCAATCAAACAGCCCCACGCCGCCGCTCATGGATTCGATCACGTAGCGCTTGTCGGGGGAAGACTGGTGCGGGACGGTGAGGCCACTCTTGCGGCTGACGTCTTCAAATGTCGGACCGCTATAGGTGGCGGACTTGGTTTGCGAGTGCGCCAGGAAAGCGCAAGTAAGGATTCCACTTCCGGCAAAGAACAGTCCTAAGAGTTTCCGGGGCATTCCACTGGAATCCTATCACGGCGAACTTGCGATGGCGCCAATTCGCGAGGCGTCAGTTCACGGTCAGTGTGATGGGGACGTTGGCGTCGGCATGGCCGTTGGTCCCGTCGCTCACATTGCTTTCGGTGAACGCGTAAACCGTCACCGTGTAGGAACCGGGAGTGGTGCCATTAGGTGGGGGTGGAGGAGGAGGGGACATACTCCCGCTGCCGCCGCAACTGGCTATTGTCATCCCCGCGAGAATCAAGAGACCCGCCGTGGCGAAGACCAGACTCGACACGCGCCTTCGCAGGCGCAGCGCCAGTGTCGCGACGACAATCAGGAGAACCGCAGCGATGATGACGACAGGGAACCGTAATAGTCTCCGCGGATCGAACAACGACGGAGGCACGAGCGAGTTTGCCGTCGTGGTAACCGTGACCGTGGCAGTCTCAGCGGCGCCGGCGGGACTGGAATTAACCACAAACGGGCTGACAGGATCATTTGTGGCGACCGTGCAACTCGCCTTCGGAGCAGTGGTGCTGCAAGAGAGATAGACGAAGCCCGTGCCGGAGGTGAGCCCAGGAGTAAATGTTGTGGAATTGCCGGTTGTCGCTCCGGCTTTGACAGTGATGGAGGCTGGATTCCCAAGAGTAGGTTTCATCACAGCAGCGGACGCTTGATACTGGCGAACATAGTCCACCAAATAAGGCTGCGTCGGACTAGCAAGCCCGGTAGTGCTGCCACCCAAAGTGCCTCCAACGGCCAGATTTAAAAGAATAAAGTTGCTGGCATTAAATGGCCACAAGTCGCCGCCACCGATGTCACTGATCGTGGCGATATAGAAGGGATGGGTAGGATCGTCCACGTAATGTTGGACCATGTTCGCGGACCAAATCACGCCGTATTTGTGTAAGGCCGTATTGTTCGCCATTCCAGCCGGAAAGGTAAAGGTATGTTTATTCGTCAAAACGCCAGCGCCATCGGTATTCTGGGTGTGAATCGTTGATATGTTTCCGCCAGGGCCGGCACCGTTGAATATCGTTGGGGACCAGACCTCCATGAAGTCGTCTTCGCCGCAGGTCGGCCAAGATACCCCGGTTCTGATGTTGCTTCCCAGCGACCAAAACGCCGGCCACAGCCCCTGGTTTGTTGTATCGGGCAGCTGAATGCTGGCTTCGAGTCGCCCGTAAGTGAAGGTGCCTTGTGTTTCCATGCGGGTTGAAAGCCAAGTGCCTCCATTGTTGACAGCTTGAATCACCAGGTGGCTGCTCCCATCAATGTAGGCGTTATTGGATGTACTCAGGCTATTCGGACATTTAGGGTCGTTCCCCGTGTAACTTGGAGGCCCGCAGTAGACTTCCACCTCGTTGTTGCCCCAGCCGTTGTTGTTTCCGAGGTCAAACTTCCACACGTTCGTATCAATGGCAGTCAACGCTGCGCCATTAAACTCCTGGCAGAATTGCGGCGTCCAGGTGACATTGCCGGTCGTTGAATTACCAACGCCTTGATTCGTACATTGCGCACTCGCCTGCGCGCTGGCTTGGCCTGCCCCGGCCAAATACAAAACAAGGATTGCGAGAAGGAAGCTGCTTCGGAAAAAGAAACGATAATTCATAAAAGTGTTCATCGTCTTTCTTTGCCCCTGTGATGATGCGGAACGCCCCTGGGCCTCGTTCACCGCCCTTCGGTATCCTCTGTAGAATACCGGTTTTGCCTATGCGTATCACAATGGTTCCGGCAGAGTCAAGATGACTGCCACTTTTGCTGCTGTCTTGTCGCCGCTTTATCATCTATATATCCGATTGGAGAGCCTCCTGTGCGCTTGAAGCGTCTCAATTTCCCGCCGGCGCCCTCAGGCCCAACGTCCTAGGGTTCTCAAAAAACCGATATTCTATTAAGAATTTTCATGTTATGAATCAGTTTCCCTGGCAGGGGAAGAGCCGGCCGGGCCGGTGAATTTCGGCCGAACTGCGAAAAAAAAGGGAGAATAGAAATGTACGGGACCCATCTCGCTAGTGTCTGGTTGCGAATCGCGGCTAGTTCCTGTTGCGCCGCGTTGCTGGTAGTTTTAGCCGCTGGTTGCGGTGGCGGCGGTTATTCCGCACCGCCCCCTCCGCAATTCACGCTGTCCGCTTCACCCAGCAGCCTGAGTGTCGCCCAGGGCGCCAGCGGCACCAGCACGATTACCGCGACTCCGCAGAATGGCTTCACTGGCAGCGTGGCCTTGTCGGCCTCCGGCCTGCCCAGTGGTGTGACTGCTACCTTCAACCCTCCCAACACAAGCGGTAACAGCACCTTGACCCTTGCGGCCAGCAGCGCTGCCACGACGGGAACTGCTACCGTGACCATCACCGGCACCGCCGGCAGCTTGACCACAACCACCACGCTCTCTCTCACCGTTACAGCGACCCCTACTGCGGCGACGCCGGTCTTTTTCCCCGTGCCGGGGGCGTACAGCCAGACGTCGGCGGGGCAGATGGTCACGCTAACGGATAGCACTTCTGGCGCAACGATGTACTACACGACGGACGGGTCCACGCCAACGACTGCGTCGACGGTATACGCGAATCCGATCACGATCAACGCGACGGCTACGATCAAAGCCATTGCAACGGCATCGGGGTTTTCAACGAGCGCCGTGGCCAGCGGCGCGTACACCCTTACACCGCCGGGGACTGGACCGACCGTCGCCGTGGTGGTGACCACCGACGACCAGACCAGGAAGCTGGCTGCGCAAGGGAGCGTCAGTTTCTCGGCGACGAGCGGCGGAAGCGCTCCTGCCAATCCTATATATATGGATGAAACCGAGGTGTATCAGCCGATCGAAGGATTCGGCGCCTCGACCACGGACACGGCCATGTTTGATTTGTACGAGATAGCCAAGGTCAAGCAGCCAACGCAATTCACCCAGGCGGTGAGCGATCTCTTCACCCGGCAAGCGAATGGCATTGGGCTGAGCTTCCTGCGCAATCCGATGGGGGCCTCCGACTTGGCACGGAGTGTCTATTCGTTTGACGACAACAACGGTGTGGCCGATCCCACCCTGGCCAATTTTTCCATCGCGCACGACCAGGCGGACATTATTCCCTTCCTACTGCTAGCCAAGGCGGCCAACCCGCAAATCAAGATCATGGCGAATCCCTGGAGCCCGCCGGGCTGGATGAAGACATCCGGCTCCATGATTGGTGGATCGTTGCTGGCCACACCCACCACCACGTACGATTCTTTCGCCAACTACTTCGTAAAATACATCCAAGCGTATAAGAGCGCTGGAATTACGATTGACTACATTTCACTGCAGAACGAACCGCTTTTTGTTCCTAACAGCTATCCGGGCATGTGCATGCCGGCAACTTCGGCGTCGAACGATTGCGCGTCCTCAACGGATCAGCAGACGGCGTTGTTTTCGCACGTGCTGCCTGCGCTTACCGCTGCGGGCCTCTCGACCAAGGTGCTGGTCTACGACCACAATTGGGACCGCGGCGACTATCCGCAGAATGTTCTGGTAGCCAACCAGGCTACTTTGAGCCAGATTGCCGGCGTCGCCTGGCACGGTTATGGAGGCACGCCCGGCGTGATGACTCCGATCCATAACATGTTTCCGACTATAGGCCAGTACGAGACAGAGCACTCCGGCTTCGTAACCAATGCCGACCAGGCGAGCATCGACTTCCCTGAAATTATCCAGAACATGCGGAATTGGGCCCGCGCTTTCGTGAAGTGGAGCCTATCGGTGGACGAGAATCAAGGTCCGCACACCGGCGGCTGCGGCACGTGCTCGCCGATCGCGCTGGTGAACAGCAGCACGGGCAATATCACCTACAGCATCGAGTTTTACACCCTGGGCCATTTCAGCAAGTATGTCCTTTCGGGCGCCAATCGGGTTTATTCCAGCAACGCGCAGGGAATCGTGACCGCGGCGTTCGTCAATCCCGCCCCGGACAATTCTCGAGTCTTGGTGGCCTACAATATCTCCAGCGCGACGCAGACGTTTGAGGTGTTATGGGGGACGCAGACGTTCACCTATACCCTTCCGTCGCTGGCCGCGGCGACGTTTACCTGGAACGGGACGCTGGTCGCCGGGACGCCTGCTTACACGGTCAGCGCCAAATCGCAGATTCAAGCGTCCAGTTTCAATAGCACTGCGGGGAACAACACTCCCGGGAACTTTCAGACTTGGGGCCTGGAAACCGAACTCACTGCAGACACGGGCGGCGGTTATGACGTCGGCTTCGCAAGTGATGGCAACTACGCGATTTACAAGAACGTGGATTTCACCGGGGTCACTGGCGTAACCGCCCGGCTAGCCTGCCAGCCGAACCCTGGAAACTGCGGCGGAACGCTCGAGTTTCGGTTGGACAGCGTTGCCAGCGCGCCCATTGCTTCCGTGACTATCCCCTCCACGGGAGGATTTCAAACCTGGCAAACGACTCAGCCGGCTACCGTGTTAGCGGGTACAACCGGCGTTCATGACTTGTACGTAGTGTTCAAGGCCCCAGCGAGCGGCACAACGGCCCTGGGCAACGTGAACTGGTTCAAATTCAATTGAAGACTGCGGCCTGGCATTCGCCGTAACGATAAACTCCTCAATGCGCGGACCTAAGACATTAACAGTGCGTCTCGGCGTCTTAGCTCAGTCGGGATAAGGATCATTTGGCCGCACTACGCGAATGTAGTGGTCGGCAAATTTGTAGTGAAACTCCGCTAGCTCGTACTTGGGCATGTGGCAGGAAGCGCAGTTTTTCGTGCTGACCTTGCACGCGGGGCCCGGATGGTCAACAGTCGGCTTCACGGAAGCCGCCGCAACGTGGCAGCTCAAACAGTTCTTATCGTAGGAAGCCGAATCGCGCACCAGTTCCTGGTGTGGGTCGTGACAAGCCGCGCAGGCGAGGCGCGGGTCTCCTTTCTTTCCCCAACACCGGCTCTTTTCCAGGCGATACGGTTGTGCGCGAACATTCGAGACCCCCGCAGGAGGGGCCAGCTTGACATCCCACCACGTGCCATGACAGGAACCGCAGAAATCGACGGCATCGACGGGGCTGAGCTTTCCAGGATCGAAGATCAGGTTTTTTTCCTGCTCGCCCTCCAACACCTGTCCTTCCAGGCGTGCCGCTTTCTGGGCCGTCGCATGCTTGAGGCCAGGCCCGTGACAAGCTTCACAGGTGATCCCAGGTATTATTCGACTGCGTTCAAGCCTGTCGCCGATGGTTGAAGCTGTTGTATGGCAAGCGAAGCAACGAACGAGTTCGGCGCCGTCTACTGGCCGTGCCATGGCTTGTTCAAGATCCCGCGGCTCTGTAAGTTTGCGGCCGGGGGTGAAGTCAAGAGTCCCTAGCGGACCGAAGTACGAGACCCGGCTCTCGTAGTAGTTTCCATCGTGCTCGTAGACGAACGACTGGCCGATATGTCCATCGCCAAATGCCCAGGTCAGCGGCGCGGAAATGCTGCGCCTACCGTCTGTGACCTTATAGACGCTCTTGCCGTCCGCCGTTGCGATCTCGTACTTGATCCGGGCCACTTCAAAAGTCAACGTGCTGTGCCCCGGCAAAATGTCTGAGTCCGCTGCCAGGACCGCCGTGCGGGCCATGGGCGTGGTTTTCTGCGCCGCGGCTTTGCTGAGATGACATCCGGCGCACTCCGCAGGTCCAATATATTCGTCCCTGGACGGAACGCTATGCCTTGGCCACCAACCGTGGTAAAGGAGCCGATCCTCTGTAGCCATCTGCGCCCACAGCAAGCCCGGGAAATGGGTGCAGATTGAATAGAGAACGCTAAACGCCGCACAGTAAAAGAGAAGCCGCTTCCTACCCGGCCTCCGGCGCATCATGGACAGCATCTCTCGGCAGGCTGAATAAAATGGTTTACCGCTGTCGGATTCCGGGGCGCCATTCGTTCGTCTGTTATTTCGCGGTAGCCGCGATTCGGTTATTTTCGATCGGAACGCTTGTCAGGGCATCCTCTCCATCGCTGCGGGCCAAAGGCAGCGCGATCGCCCGGCGGGTCGAATTGCGCACCACGAATTCGGGCTCAATCGAGATTTCCGGTACCCACTCTTCGTGCTCTTCGATCCGGTTCAACAAAGTGCGCGCTGCAATTTCTCCCATCTTCTGGAGGGGTTGACGCACCGTCGTGAGACTCGGATTGTTGTGCACGGCAATTCTTATATCGTCGAATCCCACCACGGAAACGTCTTCAGGGACTCGCAATCCGGCTTCCTGGAACGCGCGGATGGAGCCGATCGCGGAAATATCGTTGTACGCAAACAGCGCCGTGAACGGACGCTTCCTTGCCAGGAACGCTTTCGCGAAGGGATAACCCAGGTTAGGCGTGGCATCGTCGCCCTCGAGCTGAACGACAAGTTCGGCGCGGATGCGGATGCCGAGTTCTTTGGCTACTTCACAGATGCTGTTCCAGCGGTCTTCCGAATCCGGACTGACCTCGGCGCCCTTCATGAAGGCAATTTCCGTATGACCCAGCTCGGCCAGATGGTTCAGCGCCAGGCGTACTCCTCTGCGGTGATCCAAAACGATATTCGTGACACCTTCCAAGCGGCGGTGCCCGGGGATCGCCACCGTTGGCAGCGCCAACGGATGAGGAATGAAGGTATCCACGGTTATGAATCCTTCGACGCCGCGCTCTTGAAGGATGTGAGCATACGTTTCAAGGAGCTTTGGGTCGTGCCGGTGAGCGACGGTCAGAAAGAAGAAATTCTTCTGTCGAAGGTATTGCTCGATGCCGCTGATGATCGGCGAGCCGTAAAAGTCGCCGATCTCCTGCGTGACTACGCCGATCATATAAGTACGCTTTACCCCCAAATTGCGGGCGTAGAAGCTGGGCCGGTAATTTAGCTCGCGGGCGGCCGCGAGGATCCGTTCCTGCGTGTGCAATGGAACGGACTTGGAGGCGGCAGTTTTGTTCAGCACCGCGGAACAGGTCCCCTTAGTGAGTCCCACGTGCTTGGCCACCATTTTCAAGGTGACGTGAGGGTTCTTCCGGCTGCCCCCAGTCTCTTTATGGGCTGTCATTCGGCCATCGCTCCTAACACCTTACGTAAAACAGCGCTTAGGACGGCACCATGCCGACACGACCAAGTGCCGGCATTCTACCTCAAGGAGGCCCCGGTGCACAGTGGGAGCTGGCGCTGGGGGGTAAGAAAACAACTTAGAATACCGGTTTGCCGGACAGGGAAATTTTAGAATAGCGATATTTTTCGCTTGACAACGCAACCCACTTGGCGCTAAATGTCGCCCCACAGGGTAGTACAAAAATACTAATCGAGCTTAGCAAAAAGCGTGATGGGTGTTTCTCTGGAGGGGTTATGAGAAGGGTACGGCTTGGGGTGCTGTTTAGCTGTGTGGCTTTGATTCTCGCGCCGGCGGGTCTCGCGCAGAATGCCCAGAATAACGGGACCATTCAGGGCACGGTCGTCGATTCCGCAGGGGCGGCCGTGGCTAGTGCAGAAATCACCGTCGTCAACGATGAAGTTGGCACCACGCGCACCGCGATGAGCAGCTCGACAGGGTTTTATGCCTTCAACGAGCTTTCGCCCGGGAAGTATCACGTGACGGTGAAGAAAGAAGGGTTCAAGGTCGAAGTCCAGAACGGCATAGAGCTGCACCTGGGCTCCACTGTTGTCGTTGATGCGAAGCTCCAAGTTGGGGCGGTTACCGAAAGCATGACCGTGGAAGCCAACGCCATCCAAGTGGACACCACGAGTGGATCGCTGGGCGTTCTGACGGAAGGCGAGACGGTCCGCGATCTGCCTTTGAATGGCCTCAACTTCATCGGGCTCACTCTACTTGTTCCGGGTGCCTCGACCCAGGACGGGTTCAACACCAGCGCCAAGGGTCTTCAAGGCGGCACGGATATTTCCTTCAGCGGCGGGCAGCGCACCGGCAACCTGTTCACGGTTGACGGCTCTCCGATTAACGACACGGGTTCGCAGCGCACCATTTTCGTCTATCCGGCTCTGGATTCCATCGACGAATTCAAGATCGCGACCAACTCGTACGGTCCCGAATACGGGCAATCGGGCGGCGCTCAAGTCAATATCATCACCAAGCACGGCACCAATGACTGGCACGGCTCGCTCTTTTATTTCGGTAGAAACGACGCGTTGAATGCCAATAACTTTTTCAACAAGAACACCACGCCCGCATTGGGCATTCCAGAATTGCGCCGCAACGACTTCGGCGGGTCGCTGGGCGGACCCATTAAGAAGGACAAGCTTTTCATCTTCACATCCGAAGAGTGGAACCGGCAAATTTCAGGCAGTCTCCATACCGCGCAGACCCCCAGCGCCGCGGAAGCCGCTGGAAATTTCACCGGCGCTAGCACGGGCAACCACTTGACAAATTGTTTCTTTAACAAGAGCTCCGGACTTCCAGTCATTGATTTCCCCGTCAACGACCCTGCCACTGGCAATCCCATAACGAACATCGGCAGCACTCCTGAGGGCTTCAGCCCTGCCGGACAACTGATCGTGAAGCTCTATCCCACTGCCAACGTCACCCCAACGGCTGCCAATCCTTGCCCGAATCCGGACTGGAAACAGAATCTGAGCAGTCCGATCCATTACTATCAAACGAATGTGCGTGCGGACTATGTGCTAAACAAGTCGACCACCGCCTTTGTAAAATATACTCGTGACTGGTGGAATCAGGGCACGCCCAGCCTTGCGGGCCAGGAGTGGGGAGAAGACGGATTCCCGGCAGTGGATTCCAACTGGACCCAGCCTTCCAACCTCGTGACTTTAAGGCTTAGCAAAACGATTGGCTCAAGCGCTGTCAACGATTTCCAGTTTAGCTATGCTGGAAATCGCATCAACATCGTTACCGGGGGAACCAATGCTAACTTGGCCTCGCAGATTTACGCAAATCTGACGCCAGTCTATCCATTCTCGCAGAAGACTTCGGGGGCCAAACTCTCCCCCCCGCTTTTCTGGGGCCCCGGCGGTTACTCAACACTCTGGAATATCGCCCCGTGGAACAACCGCGAGGACAGGTACACCTGGACGGACGACTACAGCAAAGTCATTGGAAAACATCAAGTAAGAGTTGGCGCATTGCTCGCTCATAACCTCAAAGACCAAGCCAACAATGGCGACTTCAACGAAACACCTCAGTTTTGGGGCCCCCCCACTGGGACCTGCCCGCCTTCTCCACCTGCTGCCCCTGGCTGCAATAGCTCTTGGGCAGGTTTCGGGGGCACCGGAAATTCCGTGGCCAGCATCCTCTTAAAGGGGACGTCGTTTGGTTTCGCCGAGCCGAGCACCCTGCACCCGGCGGCCTCCCGCTATCAGGACTATGAGTTTTATGTCTCGGATAGCTTTAAAGCCACTCGCCGCTTGACGCTTAATTACGGGCTTCGCTGGTCGTTGCTGATGCAACCCTACGTGTCAGACAACCAACTCGACTTCTTCGAGCCCAGCCTGTTTAACCCCGCCTTGGGAGGCGTGAAATCCTGTAACGGTATGATACTAGCCCCCTCCAGCAAGAACGCCTGTGCCGCCATCCCCGGGGCCGCAGGCTTTGTCACCGCCTCGAACCGCTCCATTGTGGGCAATTCTTACCATAACATCGCCCCGCGTCTCGGGGTAGCCTACGATTTGTTCGGGGATGGAAAGACGTCGCTGCGCGCGGGAGTCGGGCAGTTCTACATTCGATACCAGCTCGATCCTTCGATCATTGCTGGAACGCAGAACTCCCCGTTCGTCCTCAACACCAATGGTACCCGAACGTTGGATGGAACTTTCGCACCGTCGGCTAGTTTTGGGAATCCAGGGTTGGCGCGAACCCTTTCGAAGAACATCCCCAATACTTGGCAGTGGAACGTGAGCGTGGAAAGGGAATTCTTCCGCAACAACACAGTCCAGTTGAGTTACGTGGGAACCCGGGGCCTCCACCTGCAAAGCTACATTGACCTGCCACAAATCCGCCCGGACTGCACCGGGCCGAGTGTAACTACCGCGCCGCCAGCGGGTGGCACGTGCCGGCAAGAATTTGCGATCCAGAGGCTGAATGGCGGCGGAACCGGTAACTCTACTTACCGTCCCTACGCGAATTACTTTGGCCTGAATACAGCCAACTCGATCATCCAAGACAACTTTGACGGCGCCTCGACCTATCACTCACTTCAAGCGTTGGTGAGAGGGAAGTTCGACAAGCGAGGGTCATTCTACCAGGCCACGTATACGTTCTCGAAACTCCTGTCCCTTCAGGGCGTGGACGGGCTGACCGGCCAAGGCCCCACTGACATCCTCACCGACAACGCCAACCCACGCCGCGACTACGGTCCTTCCGACTTCGATCGCAGGCATATTTTCACGGGCTCCGCGGTTTACAATCTCCCTGGCATGACGAACGGAAATGCTCTCGAGCGCAACGCGCTTAACGGCTGGTCCATTAATCCCATCATTACTTTTGAGTCTGGTACTCCAATCATACCGCAAATAGGTCCCAATCTTTCAGGCAATGGGACCGGTTTCGACCGGC
>Ga0207107_1026_pt1 | contig 38376 bp, 29 predicted proteins | sample Alteio_BWMinHeat_75_FD_153555 | JGI IMG/M metagenome (GOLD analysis project Ga0207107, IMG submission 153555) | Enriched cells from forest soil in Barre Woods Harvard Forest LTER site, Petersham, Massachusetts, United States -... | ecosystem: Environmental > Terrestrial > Soil > Temperate forest >... | reverse complement strand
TGTTTTTGCCTCCGGCGGCGCTGATGGGGTTCGGAATCTATGCAATTGGGGAGCACGTGAGCAGCCTCCCTTTCCGGGCCAGCCTTTACAGCCAGCCGCCAACGATGGAATCGGTCATTCTTCTTCTAGGCGTGGCAGGATTTTTTGTAGTTCCACTCAACGGTAACGGGAAAACATACATCAATGGAATATTCCTCGGCCTGGTGCTGACGATTCTCGCCTACCTGGGTTGGTGGTTGACGGAAGTCCTCTACAATCAATATGTGATTCACTCGATTCTTGCACTGGGCTCGGGCGTCAAGGGTGCGGGGCAGTGACGTGAATCCTCTCCGAAGGCCGCTGACGGCGCGCCGAGGGAAGTTACCAGAGGAGGGGGAGGAGGCGGGAGCGGGTGCGGAGGCAATAGTCGGAATAGCCGGGGAGGTCGCGGCAGAGCATTTTTTCTTCGTTGAGGAGGCGCAGGACGATCAGAGGGATGACCGCGAGGAAGCCCGGGAGCGCCCACCAGGAGCCGAGCGCCAGCGGAGTGAAAAGCAGCGTGAGAACGGCGCCGAAGTACATGGGATGGCGGACGAAGCGATAGGGTCCGGTGGAGATGACTCGCTGCCCCTCTTCAATTTGGACGGTGCGAGAGGCGAAGCTGTTTTCCTTCATGACCCAAAGGGTGATCAGGTAGCCGGCGAAGACGAAGAGTTGGGAAAGAATTTCCAGCCAAAGCGGGACGCGAGACCAGCCGAAACGGTAATCCAATCCAGGGATTGATAAGGACGCAAAGACGACCCACTGGGCCAATCGAATGATGGTTTTCTGCGCGCCGATCTTTTCCTGGGTGCGCAAGCGGCGCTCCACCAGTTGGGGATCGCGCTTCAGGAAATAAATCGAAGTGACCGGCATGGGCAGGAAGAGGATGGCCATGAGGACCCAGCCCTGCCAGTAGCGGAGAGAGCCGGCGGGAACGAAAAGAAATACGGCAACGAAAATGACGGCGAAGAGGGAGCGGAGGAGGAGCCGGGTCTTGAGGCTGCGCGGAGTGGCCATAAATTTCGCGTTTACTGAGAAGAACAGGGAGAGAGTAGCAGAAAGCGACGGCGGCCAAGCCAAAAGCGGCAGCCCTTCGAGGCTCAGGGCAAGCAAAGCTGCCGCACTCCAAAACACCTGTTGACGGCCAAAAGGAATGTGATAGGCTCGCCTTTTCTCCTGTTGACCGTCTAAAGGAGCGCATGGGAAATTCCAAATCGGAAGTGTTGCAGGGAACGCTGGATTTGCTGGTGCTGAAGACGCTGGACACGATGGGGCCGATGCATGGCTTCGGGATGGCCATGCGCATCCAGCAGGTTTCCGAGGACTTGCTGCAGTTGAACCAGGGGACGCTGTATCCGGCGCTGCTGCGGCTGCAGCAACGCGGGTGGATCGTGTCGAAGTGGGGCGTTTCGGAGAATAACCGCAGGGCGAAGTATTACTCGTTGACGCGGGCGGGGCGCAGGCAGCTCGAGGAGGAAGCGGAGAGCTGGGGGCGCATGTCCGCGATGATCAACCGCGTGCTCAGGACGGGTTAAATCATGCGCGAATTTTTCCACACGTTCATGCAACGGCTCGCGGCGCTGTTTCGGCGGCGACGCCTCGAAGACGACCTGGACGAGGAACTGCGCTCGCACCTGGAGATGGCGCTTGAGTTGAACCTGCGCAAGGGCATGGGCGCTGAGGATGCGCGCCGCGAGGCGCTGCGAAGCTTCGGCGGGGTCGAGCAAACCAAGGAGAATTACCGCGACCAGAGAGGACTGCCCATGATCGAGACGACGCTGCAAGACCTGCGCTTCGGGCTTCGGATGCTGAGGCGCAGTCCGGGTTTTTCTATTTTGGCAATTCTCTGCCTGACGTTGGGGATCGGTGCAAACGCCGCTGTTTTCAGCTGGATCGAAGGGATCCTATTCCGTCCGTACCCGGCCGTAACCCACCAGGAGCAGCTGCTTGCCCTCGCCGGAACGGCGCGCGGCGAGCCTGGCCATACTGCTATTTCGTGGCCAGATTTTGCTGACTTGCAGAGAAATTGCACGCTGTTTGACGCATTTTTTGTGAGCAAGATTATGGGCACGACTCTCAGCATCGGCGACCGGGCCGAGGTCACGACAGGGAGCATCGTATCGGCGAATTATTTTGACGCCATTGGGGTACATCCGATTCTCGGCCGCGGCTTCGAGCCGGGAGAAGACGTCGGGAGGAACGCCCATCCCGTGACGGTGATCAGCTACCAGCTATGGAAAGGGCGCTTCAAGGGCGATCCGCAAATCGTCGGAAAGACGCAGCGGCTCAACGGTGTGCTGCACACCATTGTTGGCGTCATGCCCGAGGGTTTTTATGGGACGTTCGTGGGCTGGGCGATGCAGTTCTGGGTGCCAGCGTCGATGGAGGAAACATTTGAAGGGGGCGGTTACAAACTGGAGGATCGCGGCGCGCGCTGGATTGAAGCTTACGTGCGTCTGAAGCCCGGCGTGACTCAGGCGCAGGCGCAGCAGGAAATTAGCGGGGTGGCGAAACGATTGGAAGCCGATTATCCGGAAACGAACCGCGGGCGCGGCATCCAACTGTGGCCATTGTCGCAAACGCCCTTCAACAATGCGCGCACCCTTCTTCCCACCCTCGAAATCATGGTCGCTGTCGTCGTTTTTGTCCTGCTCATCGCCTGCGCGAATGTTGGCAATCTGCTGCTGGTCCGGTCGTTCGCGCGACGTCATGAGATGACCGTGCGCCTCGCCATCGGCGCCGGGCGTGGCCGGTTGGTAAAGCAACTCTTCACGGAAGGGCTGATCCTGGCGGCTTTTGGCGCCGCCGGCGGACTACTCATGGCGCATTGGTGCCGCCACGCGCTCGTGCTTTTGTTTCCCGCGCGGGGAGGGGTGGCCATGCATCTTCCGGGGGAAATCGATTGGCGGGTGCTGGCGGTGAGTGGCGGGGTTTGCGTGATCGCGACGCTATTGCTCGGGCTGGTTCCCGCAATGCAGACCGGGAAGATCGATCTCTCCGGCGCGCTGAAATCCGATGCGGCGGGTGTGGTTGGGGGCGGTGGAAGAGCGTGGGTGCGTTCGGGCCTGGTGGTAGTCCAGGTGTCGCTGAGTTTTGTTTTGCTGGTTGGCGCGGGGCTGCTGCTGCAAAGCCTGCACAAAATTCGAAATACCAGCCCGGGTTTTTCGACGCGCGATGTGCTAGACAGCGCCGTGAATTTGGTGGCGGCGGGATACGATGCGCCGCGCGCACAGACTTTCCAGGACGAACTGCTGGAACGGGTGAGGGCGCTGCCCGGCGTGGAGTCGGCAGCGTTCGCGCGAATGACGCCACTGAGTTATGGAAGCTATTCTTCGACGGTGATTGCCGTGGATGGGTATCAACCGCCGCCGGAGGAGCAGCCCACCGTGGAGTACAACGAAGTGGGGCCGGGCTATTTCGGGACGATTGGCATCCCCCTGGTGTCGGGGCGCGAATTCTGGCGCGGGGATGATGAAAAGGCTGCCCTGGTTGCGGTGGTAAATGAAACGATGGCCGCGCGGTATTGGCGCGACAGGAATCCGATTGGCGAGCGCGTACAGGTCAAAGGCCGATGGATGCAGGTGGTCGGCGTGGCGAAAGATTCCAAGTATGAGAGTGTCCGTGAGGCGCCGAAACCGTTTTTCTATGTGCCGCTGCGCCAGAACTTCGCACGCGGGGCGGGCTTGCATATCCGAACGCCGCTCAGCCCGGAGACGATGGCGACGGCGCTGGCGCGCGAGGTGCACGCGCTGGATCCGGATCTGGCGCTCTTCGAGGTGATCACGCTGCAGGAGCAGGTGGATCGCTCGACATCGGCGCAGCAGGTGGCGGTAACTTTGGTTGGGGTTCTGGGCGGACTGGCGCTGTTGCTCGCCGCCATCGGACTGTATGGCGTGATGTCATACGCGGTGTCGCAAAGCACGCGGGAGCTGGGGCTGCGCATGGCGCTGGGCGCTGGCGCGTCTAATCTGTTGAAGCTGGTGCTGTCGCGGGGCTTGGCGTTGACGGCAGGCGGCGTGGCTCTGGGTGGGGCAGTGGCGCTGGGATTGACGCGCCTGCTGGGGAGCTTGCTATACAAAGTGAGCCCGCGCGACCCGCTGGCGTTCGGGTCGGCATTTGTGGTGATGACGATCACGGCTTTGGCGGCGAGTTTTTTGCCGGCGCGGCGCGCGACGCGCACCGACCCGGTGCAAGCGCTGAGGGATTGAAGCGCTGCGTTCGAAACGTAGATGGGTTACGCGGATCCTTTTCTTGTAACTCCAGTATGGAAGTCACTGCCGCACGGCACCTAGCACCCGCTAGGGCGGCCGCCACCTTGGCGGCTCATTTCTGACACGCTTACATGACAATTGGGTTGGCCGGGCAACGGATCGGCTGGAGTGTGCTCGGCGGTACACCGTCTCCCAGGCGAGCCGGGGCAGGTTCCATCTATGCTACTGTTGGCGAGATTTTTGTGGAGGTGGGCCGATGAGGGGATTCGTTCGGGTTGCGCTGGCCTGGATGGGAGCAGCCTTAGCGCTCGCAGTGCCCACGCGGGCGCAAAAGCCACCGCTGCTGCCCGAGAAAGACGTGGCGGCGCTGGCGAATGAGTTGAGCGGGGAGACGGCGAAGCGGAATTTAGAGGGGATTGCGCGGTTTCACCGGCAGCGCGGGTCACGCGGATTTCATGAAGCGGCGGAGTTGGTAGCGGAGCGGTTGCGGGCTTATGGATTGAGCGATGTGGCGCTTCTACAGTTTCCCGCGGATGGGAAGATTTTCTATGGGTCGCAACGATCGCGGCCGGGGTGGGATGCAGAGGTGGGAGACTTGACGGACTTGACCCAGTTCGCTGATAACTCCTCGCCCTGCAAAAAAGGCTGGCAGGAAACTGTTGAAAAGGCACACAAGGAGGGGATGGTGGGGGTCTTGATAGTTTGCTTCAACGTGCTCGCGAATTATCAGTCGCAGCCGATTGTGCTGGCGGAGGATAGTGAAAGCGCGGACGTTGCCGCAGATCTGGTGGACGTGGGCCAGGGGACAAAGGAGAGCGATTACGCGGGCAAAGACGTGCGGGACAAGATTGTCTTGGTAAGCGCACAGCCGGGGGCGGTGCAGGATTTGGCGGTAGGGAAATTTGGCGCGGCTGGGATTGTGAGTTTTGCGCAGAACCAGAAGACGGCTTGGTGGGGCGAGGACGAGAATTTGATTCGGTGGGGGCACTTGGAGACGTTTTCGGTGAACAAAACGTTTGCGTTCATGGTGTCGTTGAAGACGGCGCGGGGATTGAGAGAGAGGCTGGCGAAGGGAGAAAAAATTCGGCTGCATGCGATGGTGAAGGCGGGGCAGCACCCAGGGAATTATGAGGTGGTGACGGCGACGATTCCCGGGGCAGATCCGAAGCTGAAGGAAGAGGAGATTGCGTTCAGCTGCCATTTGGATCATCAGCGGCCGGGCGCAAATGACAATGCCAGCGGGTGCGTGACGATTCTGGAAGTAGCGCGGACTCTGCAGAAGTTAATCAGCGAAGGGAAACTGGCGCGTCCGGCGCGGACGATTCGGTTTATTTTTCCGCCGGAAATTGAAGGCACGCTGGCTCTTCTGACCGGAAGAGCGCAAGTCATCGCAGAACTGGGCCCGGTTGACAGCAAGGGCGAAGTTATTCCGGGTGCCGATAAGATTCACACGCCAATTTCCCTGACTCTTGAATTTCCAAAGAAAATCAAGGCCGTGGTGCACATGGACATGGTGGGCGGGGGGCCGGAAACGAAGGCGGTGTTCCACGTGACACGCGGACCGATGAGCTTGCCGAACTTTGTGCATGACGTGGCCTGGGCCTTCGCAGAGTTTGTGAACGAGGAGTCCTACAAATTCGCCGCGACCGGGAAAGCCGAGTATCCATTGGTCGCGCCGGAGGGCGGGAAGGAGCCGCTGCGGGCGGAGTATTCGGCGTTCACGATGGGGAGCGATCACGATGTGTATCAGGATTCGTCGTTCGGGATACCGGTGATTTATTTGAATGACTGGCCGGACCGGTACATTCATACGAATTTCGATACGGCGGCGAATATCGATCCGACGAAGATGAAGAGGGCGGCGTTTATTGGCGCGGCGAGCGGGTATTTTCTGGCGGGTATGAGCGCGAAAGACGTCCCAACTCTATTGAGCGCTATCGAGTCTTCCGAATTTCGACATGCGTCGATTTTTCAGCGGCATAGGAATGAGCTAGCCAGCCACAGCACGGACGAGATGAATCGGTCGCAGTTGCGCATTAACAAGGAGCTCGTAGAATCGATATCGCGATTCGCGGTTGTTCCTGGTGAGCTAAAGTCCAAAATGCGAGAACGGCTTAATGCACTGTACGTGGGAGACGAGGGTGTTCCGCTCAAGACGCAGGTTTTGGTAGAAGCGAGCCAGGGCTACAGTCGAAAAGCGGAGCCGAAGGGGCCGCTGGCGGTATTTGGGTATGACTATTTTGCGGATCATGCGAAGGCAACGGGCGTGGCTACGCCTAAGCTTCTGAGTTATGAGGGGCTGTGGGGCGGAGGAGAAGAGTACGCTTACGAAGTCCTTAATCTCGCGAATGCGAAAAGGCCGGCTTGGCAGATTTGCGACGAGGTGTCGGCGGAGTATGGGCCGGTGCCGTTGGAGATGGTTGTGGAGTATTTAAAGGCGCTGGAGGAGATTGGGGTCATAGAACAAGTAAAGTGATGTGCCCCTTCAGAATGGAAGAGAGATTTCTCGCTTCGCTCGAAATGGCGGATTAGTCCATCGAGTTACCCAGAGCGGAATAGCGGTGTGCTAGCATCGAGGTTTGCGCGTTGAGCGGGAGTCCGAGTAGATGGCGGCGACGATGAAGGCGTTGCGGAAGATGCGGGCCTCGAGGGGCTTGCAGATGGACACGGTGGCGGTGCCTTTGATCGGGCCGACGGACGTGCTGGTGCGCGTGAAGACGGCTTCGATTTGCGGGACGGATTTACACATTTATGGTTGGGACCGCTGGTCGCAAGGGCGCATCAAGCCGCCGGTGACGCTGGGGCATGAATTTTGCGGCACGGTCGAGCGCGTGGGCGACGAGGTGCGCGCGGTCATGGCGGGGGATTTTGTCAGCGCGGAAATGCACGTCAACTGCGGGCATTGCCACCAATGCCGGCTGGGACAGGCGCACATTTGCCAGAACTTGCGCATCATCGGGATCGACCAGGACGGGGCGTTCGCGGAGTTTGTGAAGATTCCGGCGACGAATATCTGGAAGCTGGATGCGGCGATTCCCGAGCATTATGGGGCGATCCTCGATCCGCTGGGCAACGCGGTTCATACGGTGATGGCCGGGCCGATCGCCGGGCAGACGGTTTTGGTGACGGGCTGCGGGCCGATCGGATTGATGGCCATCGCGGTGGCGAAGGCTTGCGGGAGCTCGACCGTTTTTGCGACCGAGACGAATGAGAAGCGGCGCGCGATGGCGAAGAAGATGGGCGCGGACGTAGTGCTGAATCCGGCGGCGGAAGACGCGGTTGGAAAAATCCTTGCGGAAACGGACGGGACGGGCGTGGATGCGCTGCTGGAGATGTCCGGGAATCCGGTGGCGATTCAGCAGGGATTCAAGGCGCTCCGAGCGGGCGGGCGCGCGTCGCTGCTGGGAATTCCGACGGAAAATGTGCCGCTGGATCTGGTGAACGACGTGATTTTCAAGGGCGCGACCGTACAGGGCATCTATGGGCGGCGCATGTATGAGACCTGGGTGCAAATGACTTCGCTGCTGAAGGCGGGGCGGTTGAATCTCGAGCCGTTGTTCGGCGAGCGGGCATCGCTCGATAAATTCGAAAATGCGTTTACGTTGCTTCAGGGTGGCCTGGCCGGAAAAATTTTGCTGTATCCGAACGGGATGCCGCGTTAATCGAATTGTTTTTTCTTGCAAAGCCTTCAAGCGGTTTGCTCTGAGCCGCGAGCTGTCGCAAAATAGTTCTTCCCCCGGCCGAGTCCAAGTGAGGAGTGCCATCATGTCTGATACCGCAACAATCGCATCGAAGCAGAATCCTTTGCAGTACGTCACCGACGAGCTGAAGGATTTGCGCGCGAAAGGGGTGGCGCCGAAGCTGCGCGTCCTGGAAGGCGAGCAAAAGCCCGTGTGCATTTTCGACGGGCGGGAAGTGATCAACCTCGCTTCCAATAATTATCTGGGACTGACCACGCACAAGACGCTGCGCAAAGCCGCCCTGGACGCCGTGAAACGATACGGCGCGGGAGCGGGAGCGGTTCGCACGATTGCCGGCACCATGAAAATACACATGGAGCTGGAGGAACAAATCGCGGCGTTCAAGAACGTGGAAGCGTGCGTGGTGTTCCAGTCGGGCTTCACGGCCAACGCCGGAACCGTTTCGGCAGTTCTTGGGAAAGACGATTTGATTGTTTCCGACGAGTTGAATCACGCGTCCATCATTGACGGGGCGCGGCTCTCGAAAGCGACGATCAAGGTTTTCAAGCACAAGGACGTGAAGGACTGCGAGCGCATCCTGCAGGAGAGCGCGAATTTTCCAGGGAAAAAGCTGATCATCACGGACGGCGTTTTTTCGATGGACGGCGACATCGCGCCACTGCCGGAACTCTGCGACCTCGCTGAAAAATACAATTGCATCATGATGGTCGACGACGCGCACGCTTCGGGCGTGCTGGGGCGCGGCGGCCGCGGGACGGTGGACCATCACCAGTGCCACGGGCGCGTGCACATTCAAGTGGGAACGCTCAGCAAAGCCATCGGCGCGATGGGCGGCTACGTTTGCGGCTCGCGCGACCTGATCGATTTTCTGTATCTCCGGGCGCGGCCGTTTCTTTTTTCGACTTCACACCCGCCGGCCACGGCGGCGGCTTGCCAGGCGGCGTTCGCGCTGCTCGATTCGCCGGAAGGCGAGAAGCTGGTGAAGAAATTGTGGGCCAACACGAAAATGTTCAAGCGCGAATTGAAGAGGCGCGGTTTTCAATTCAAGGTGAGCGAAACGCCGATTATTCCGATCCACGTCGGGGACGCGGCGAAGGCGTTTGAATTCTCGAAGAAATTGTTTGAAGCGGGGGTCTTTGCGCCGGCCGTCGGCTACCCGACGGTAGCGGAAGGCAAGGCGCGGCTGCGCGCCATCGTCAGCGCGACGCACAAGCGCGAACAGCTTCTGCGCGCGGCGGATATATTGGCGGAAGTGGCGAAGCCCCTCGGCATCATTCCGAGTTAGCAGTCGACAGTTTAAAGTTAAGAGTGAAGAGCCCAGGAAACGTGGAGATGCTGATTGGAAGCGCGTGACGCTTCGGGCGGGATATCGGAGGGGCTTCCATCACCCTGTAAATCCTTCGTAGTACTCTTCCTTTTTTCTGGCCAGGAGCGCAACGATGCGTATGTAACTCATAGAAAACAAGCTCTTTACATATCGGCACAGGCACTGCCACTATCAAATTGTCCGTTGGATACCCTTATGACTGGACACAGAAACGCCCAGTCCACATTTCAAATGCAATCTTGAGGAGGTCTTACGACCATGAATCGCGCAGGGATGGCAATTGTTGTGGGGACACTTTTCTGCATGAGCGCAGCGGCACAAGCGCAGACCGGCGCTCAGGCTGGTGCGCAAAGCAGTAGCTCGGCATCCGTGCAAGCTGGGCAGACGCAAGCGCAAGCATCCGGGAATGCGTCGGCGGCGACTTCGGCGTCGGCTCAGAACGGCCAGGCGAATGGTTCGCTGGCCGGCGGCACGGCGTTCAACGCGGCGCTGAGTTCGCCGATCGACTCAAAAAAGTGCAAGCCGGGTGATCCGGTGACGGCGCGCACGACGGAGGCAGCCAAGTCCGAAGGAAAAACCGTGATTCCCAAGGGCTCGAAACTGGTGGGACACGTGACGCAGGCTTCCGCTCGCGCCAAAGGTGAATCGGAATCGTCGCTGGGCATCGTGTTCGACAAAGCGATCCTCAAAAATGGCGAAGAGGTTCCGCTGAACGTGGCGATCCAGGCGATTGCTGCGGCGCAGAGCAACGTCTCAGCAGCGGGAGCGGACCTTGACGCCTTTAGCGGCGCGGGAGCTTCGGCAGCGGGATCAGGCGGAGGCGGCGGACGCGGCGGGCTTGGTGGCGTGACTTCTGCGGCGGGCGGCGCGGTAGGTGCGGTGACGAACACCGCGGCTAACGTCGGCGGAGTCGCCGGCAGCACCGTAAACTCCGCGGCAAACGCAGGCGGGAGCATCGCCGGCGCTTCGAAGGGAGCGGTCGGCGGATTGAATGCCGCGGGCCAGCTCACTTCGAACAGCCAGGGCGTGTTTGGCCTGAACGGCCTGAACCTGAACGCGGCGGCCTCGAATGCCACGCAAGGTTCGGTGATCACGTCGGCGGGCAAGAACGTGCGCCTCGATAGCGGCACGCGGATGCTGCTGGTTTCGCAGGCCCAGGCCGGCGAACAGGGCGCATCCAAGCAGCCCGCTTCGAGCAAGCCGGAAACAAAATCCGAGCCGAGGCCTGAACCGAACAAACCGGAAAAGCAATAGCAACGAACTGTTGGTTTGAAAGGCCGCGCGGGGATGCAAATTCCCCGCGCGGTTTGTTTTCATGGTTGAGCAATCTGGCGCTTCAGGCTTTCCGTGTCGCCAAGAACAAAACCCGAAACGATCTTGCCTTCTCGAAACTGGAAGATGGCAATGCCTTGATAGTTGATTTTCCTTCCTGTGGCGGAAAAACCGAATAGTTCTCCTCGATGAGTGCCTGTGTAGGTGAGCCGGGCGACGACCTTATCGTCCTCGCCGATGAGCTCCTCGATGTGATTGTGAAAATCGGGGAACGCACCGCGGATTCTAATCACATACTGCTTGAACTCCTCGATGCCTATCGCGGCGGTGCCGATCGAACCGCGGAAAATGATGTTGGGTGAGATAAGTTCGTCGAGAGCAGCCGTGCTCCAAGCATTCCAGAGTTCGGCGTAGTATCTGCGGACTAGTGATTTATTGTCGGGCACGGGCGGAAACCTCACGCTGATGCTGTATTTTCCCAGTACCGCGCTCAAGAACCAATTTGGGCCACATGGCTTGGGAATTTCGAACGGAAGGCAGTGAGTCGACCATCGTTTGAACGAGTCATCCACTTCCAGTTCCCAGCGCGTCCTTTGCTATACTCGCGCGCATGCTTGCTGCCCCGAAAAAACTCTTTCTCGTGGATGCGATGGCGCATGTCTACCGAGCCTTCTTTGCGCCCATGCCTCAGCGGCTCACTGGTCCCGGCGGGGTCCCCACGAACGTTCCTTTTCTATTTGGAAATATCCTGCGGCGGTTGATCAAGGACTACCAGCCGGACTACATCGGCATTGTTTTCGATCCTCCCGGAGCGACGTTTCGCGACAAGCTGTTTGAAAAATACAAGGCGCAGCGGCAGCCGATGCCGTACGAAATGCGCGTGCAACTGCCTTTCGTTCGCCGGTTGTGCGAAGCGATGCGCCTGCCAGTGCTCGAAGTCAAGGGCTACGAAGCGGACGATGTGATCGGGACGATGGCAGTGAAAGCAGGAAAGGACAACCTGGAAGTGCTGATCGTGTCCAACGATAAAGACATGATGCAGCTTGTGGGAAAAAATGTGCGAACGCTGCGCACCGGCTCCGGCGGCCTCAAGGGCGACATCATCGTGGATGAAAAGAAGGTCGAAGAGATTCTGGGAGTGCCGCCGGAAAAAGTCGTGGACTACATGGCGCTGCTCGGGGACACGATTGACAACATTCCCGGCGCAAAGGGTATCGGGGAAAAAGGGGCTGCGGAGTTAATTAAGAAGTATGGGAGTGTGGAGAGCGCGCTGGATCACGCGGATGAAGTATCCAACAAGCGATACCGGGAGGCTTTGCAGCAACAGCGCGAGCAAGTGCTGATGTCCAAACAACTGGCGGAGATTGCCAAGGACGCGCCGATTGAGGTGAAGCTGCAGGAACTGGAATTGCGTCCGCCAAACGGGGCTGCGCTCGCAGAACTCTATCGTGAGCTGGGCTTCAGCTCCCTGTTGAAGGAATTAGGCGCTGAGGCAATGGCATCGTCAGCGCCAGTGGATTCCGAGCCGGCCGTGAAGGCGGATCACGCGCAGTTCGCAAGCGTCGCTGAGTTTCGCGAGTATCTGGCGAAAGTCCCCGCGAAGCAGCCGCTGGCGATCTGGCTGAATCTGGAGGCGGGGGAGCGCGAAACGGAAGGATTCGGGACGCGCATCGCTTCGATTGAGGTTTCCGCAAAGGCCGCCGAGGGGCGTTCTGTGTGGTTCGATGAAAAGGGCGAGGCTTTGAAAGCGCTCGCGCCGCTGCTCGCCGATCCAAAACGGCCGAAAATCGTGCACGATGCAAAACTCTTTCGACTGCTTGCCGGCTCAGCCGCGAATCTCCGCCACGCGACGCAAATTTATTCCTATCTTCTGCGGCCCACGACGGCAAATCACAATTTCGCCGACGTGGTGATGCGGCAGTTCAACGCGATGATGGGCGGCGGGCCCGGTGAGCGCGCCGATTACCTGCAGCGGCTCGCGCCCGCGCTGCACGCGCAGGTGCAGGAGCAAAAGCTCGAAGGCGTTTACGAAAAAATAGACCTGCCGCTCGCGCCGGTGCTTGCGAATATCGAGCGGGTTGGCGTGCGAGTGGATCCCAAAGAGCTCGGCAAAATGTCGCAGACGATGGAAAAGGAAATCCGCCGCCTGGAAAAAGAAATCTGGAAGCTGGCGGGCTCGGAATTCAACGTCAACTCGCCGACGCAGCTCGCGGAAATCCTTTTTGACAAGCTGAAGCTTCAGCCCAACGCCCGGCGCGGAAAAGCAAAGGCGCGGTCCACCGCCGCGGACGTTCTCGAAGAATTGTCCGCGCAGCATCCGCTTCCCGCGAAGATTATCGACTACCGCGAAATCGCGAAGCTGAAATCGACGTATGTGGACGCGCTGCCGAAACTGATTCATCCCGAAACCGGACGCTTGCACACCAGCTTTTCGCAGACCGGCACAGCCACGGGCCGGCTCAGCTCGAGCGATCCCAACTTGCAGAATATTCCGATTCGAACCGAGCTGGGGCGCGAGATTCGCGCCGCCTTCGTCGCCGAGAAAGGAAAGACGCTGCTCTCCGCGGACTATTCGCAGATCGAATTGCGCATTATGGCGCATTTCTCAAAAGACCCGGTGCTGATCGAAGCGTTCCGCAACGGTGAAGATATCCACGCGCGGACGGCGCAGGAAGTGTTCGGCGTGGGGCCGATGGCGCAGACCGCGGAGCACCGGCGCGCAGCGAAGGCCATCAACTTCGGCATCATTTACGGCCTTTCACCATTCGGGCTGGCGCAGCAATTGGGCATCGAGCAAAAAGAAGCCGCGAAGTTCATCAACGCCTATTTCACGCGTTACCGCGGCGTGAAGGAATATCTGGACAACATTCTTGCCGAGACGCGCAGAACCGGCGTGGCGAAGACTTTGTTTGGAAGAATCCGACCGATTCCTGAAATCAATTCGCCGCAGATGCACCTTCGCAACTTTGCGGAGCGCACCGCGCTCAATTCGCCGTTGCAGGGCACCGCCGCCGATTTAATCAAACTGGCGATGATCAGCATCGACCAGCGCCTGGCGGAAGAAAGATTTGAAGCTAAAATGATCTTGCAGGTGCATGACGAGCTGCTCTTCGAGGTTCCCGCCAAGGAACGCGCCAAGCTGGAAAAACTGGTTCAGGAAGAAATGGAAGGCGTTCACAAGCTGGCCGTGCCCATCGTGGTCGAAATCGGCTGCGGACCCAACTGGCGAGACCTGGATTAGCGATCGCTCCGGCGCGGCGGAAGGCGCCATTTATTTTTTTGATTCTTTCAATCTGTGTCCCGCGGGCGTAGAATCCGCTCAAAAGCAAGCCGAACTTGCCCGCTCGGCCGGCCCATCCAGTCAGGAGGAAACGATGCGCAGGACGCTCCTCGTTCCCGGCGCAATTCTGCTCGCGAGTATCGGGGTTGCATACGCTGGACCGAATTCCACACAGGAAAAGCCGGGATCCACCGAGCCAAAAATGACCCCGGAAGACGCTGCCAAAAGGAATCCCGTCCCGGCAACGTCGGAAGGAATGGCGGAAGCACGCAAACTTTATGGCTACAATTGCGCCATGTGTCACGGCAAAAGTGGAGACGGCAAAGGGGACCTTGCCGCGGACATGAAGCTTGATCTCCGCGACTGGCGCGACGCTTCCTCGATTGAGAAGATGACCGACGGCGAGCTCTTTTGGATAGTCAGCAACGGCAAGGGGAAGATGCCGGGCGAAGGCGATCGGACTCCGGAAAAGACACGCTGGAACTTCGTGAACGTGGTGCGCTCTTTTGCGAAAAAGAGCGCCGCGGATAAACCAAAGGCGGAAGCGCCGCCGAGTTAGCTTTCGACAATTTTTAGCACTGAAAACTTGGGCCACGGTATTGGACTTCAGCCTCTCCGGGGGCGGAGCGAGGACGTATTCTCTTGTGTTATCCTCGCCTTGATGTATTCGATGAAGGAGTTTTCCGATGGCCCACGCGGCACAATTTCTGAAATTGGTGAACGAGGCGAAAAAGAAAATCAAAGAAACCAATGTCGCGGACGTGAAACGCCGCAGCGACACCGGTGAAAAATTTCTGCTCGTGGATGTTCGCGAGGACAACGAATGGGCGAAAGGACATCTTCCCGGAGCCGTTCACCTGGGCCGAGGCATCATCGAGCGCGACATCGAGCAGCGCGTTCCGGACACGAACGCCAAGCTCATTTTGTATTGCGGCGGCGGTTTCCGTTCCGCCCTCGTGGCGGAGAATTTGCAAAAGATGGGCTATAACAACGTCGAATCGATGGACGGCGGCTGGAAGGGCTGGCTGGACGCGGGCTTGCCGATCGCCAAAGATTAGCCGCATCCGCCTGAACTTTTGATCAAAGGAATTTGGCTGGGGCGGAAGGATTCGAACCTTCACCGTCCTCATTAACAGTGAGGTGTCCTACCAGTTGGACCACGCCCCAGCGGGCCGCCGTCGCCCCGATTCGGCGGGGAGACGCACTTGTACCTGCTAAAGGTAGGCTCCGCCGCAAAAAAAGAGCCGCGGAGGGTACCTCTAAGATACCACGACCCTGCCCTTGTCAAATGCCCCGGCTAAAAATCTATTGAAAAAATGTTTGAACTTCTCCATTCGCCAAAGCATCACACCCCTTGACGACGGAGAGGTGCAGATAAAGAGGGAAGTGAAGCGGATAACTATCCATTCGTTTTCACCTCGTTCATCGTTCTGGCTGAAACAAGCAAGCGGAAACCTTGTTCGAAAGTTTTGAAGGTGTCGCAAAATTTGCAGGGGAAGTTGCTAAAAAATATTCGAAAACAGGTGGCGCGGAGGTTGCATTCCCGAATGTTTTGTTGGACACTATCGCGTCACGCACGGCCCAGGTTTGCACTTTCCGGCTAACTCGTGGGGCGCCCTGACCGCAGATCCCTTCCGGAGCGCTCCCCGCAAGGTGCTGAAAAGACATGGCCCAGATTTTTCATCGCAGCACGAATTTCATCGCGCGATTCAGTGTGTTTTCGACGCTTTTTTTGGCCGGCGTGGCGACTGTTGCCGTGCTCGCCGTGGCGCGTTCGCCTTATATGACGCGGCAAAACATTTCCCGCGAGCAACCGGTGCAATTCAGCCACAAACATCATGTCGGCGATGACGGCATCGACTGCCGCTATTGTCATACCGGCGTGGAAACTTCCGCCGTTGCCGGTATCCCGCCGACGAAGACCTGCATGAACTGCCATTCGGTGCTGTTCAACACCTCGGCTTACCTCGAGCCCGTTCGCGAAAGCTATCGCACCGATAAATCCATTGAATGGGTGAAAATTCACCGCTTGGCCGATTTCGTCTACTTTAATCACAGCATTCACATCAATAAGGGCGTGGGGTGCTCGACGTGCCACGGGCAGATCAACCAGATGCCACTCGTCTTCCAGGCCAACACTTTGTTAATGAGCTGGTGCCTGGAGTGCCATCGCAACCCCGAACGGGTTCTCCGCCCGAGGGATCAGGTTTTCAACATGGACTGGACGGCCCCGGACAATCAGGCGGAAATCGGCGCTGAACTGCGAAAGTCGTACAACATTCGGACGACGGCCGAGCTGACGAGCTGCTCGACCTGTCATCGCTAATGGACGGTATGCGCGACCACGCACAACACGAACACCTCGACGGCCAGCAAGAGCACCTCGATCCGGCCGGCGATGCCAAGCTGCAGGAGCGCCCGATGGATTTGGCCGCGGTGCGCGCCAAGCTTCAATCGAAAACCGGCAAGCAGTATTGGCGCACGCTCGAAGAGCTGGCTGGTGATCCTCAGTTCGAGGAGTTGCTGCATCGCGAATTCCCGCGTCAGGCGCCTTCCGAATGGGACGACTCCGTGGACCGGCGCGATTTCCTCAAGTTGATGGCGGCGTCGCTGGCGTTCGCGGGCTTGTCCGGCTGCGGCCGGACCCCCGAGCAAGTCGTCGTGCCGTACGTCAAGCAGCCCGACGGGATGATCCTCGGCAAGCCGCAGTTTTATGCCACGGCGATGCCCTTTGCCGGCGATGCGATCGGCTTGCTGGTGGAAAGCCACGAAGGCCGGCCAACGAAAATCGAAGGCAACCCCGACCATCCATCCAGCCTGGGCGCAACGAATGTGTTCGCGCAAGCGTCAATCCTGAATCTTTACGACCCCGACCGCGCGCAGACTGTGACGAAATTCGGAGAAATCCAGACTTGGTCCATGTTTGTGGGAAGTGCGCAAGCCATTGCGGCGGAGATGAAAGTCACAGGCGGCGCGGGTTTCCGCATCCTGACCGGAATTGTTACTTCGCCGGCGCTCGCCGCACAGATTCAGTCGCTCCTGACGATGTTTCCGCAGGCCAAGTGGCACCAGTGGGAACCCGCCGTCGGCGACGGCACACGCGAGGGCGCGAAGCTCGCGTTCGGCAGCTATCTCAACACCGTCTATCGCCCGGAAAAGGCTGACGTAATCCTTTCGCTTGACTCCGATTTTCTGGGCAGCGGCCCGGGGCACATCCGTTACGCAAGAGAATTTTCGCGGCGCCGCAAACTGAACGGCCCGACCGACACGATGAACCGGCTCTATGTGGTTGAGCCAACGCCCAGCGTCACTGGCGCGACCGCGGATCATCGCTTGCCTTTGCGGGCTTCTGAAGTGGAGCTCTTCGCCCGTGCGCTGGCGGCAAAGCTCGGACTCGGCGGCTCCGCCACAGTTCCTCTGGGCGCGGAGAAGTGGCTCGACGCGGTAGCGAAAGATCTGCAGAACAACAAGCGTGCTTCACTGGTGGTAGCTGGCGAACAGCAACCCGCGGAAGTTCATGCGTTGGCCCACGCCATCAACGCGGCGCTCGGCAACGTGGGGGCAACGCTGTACTACACCGAGCCGGTGGAAGCACACCCGGTAAACCATCTCGACTCGCTGCGCGAATTGTGCGCCGACATCTACGATGGGAAGGTCGAGACACTGCTGATTGTCGGCGTCAATCCGGTTTACACCGCGCCCCATGATTTTAATTTTGCTTCCAAGATCAAATTCGACACGAAAACGAACAGCAAAAGGGTCAAGAACACCATTTACGTCGGCTCGCATTTTGACGAGACTGCCGAACTCTGCGACTGGCATGTCGCCGAATCCCATTACCTGGAAACCTGGGGCGATGCCCGCGCTTTCGACGGAACGCTCAGCGTGATTCAGCCGCTCATCGCGCCGCTCTATCACACGCATTCCGCTTCCGAAGTGCTCGCCGCTTTCGGCGACAAACCGGGAGTCTCGGATTACGAACTGGTGCGCGAGCGCCTGATAGCCGCGAACCCTTCCGCCGATTTCGAGAAATTCTGGCGAAAGACGTTGAACGATGGACTCGTGGCGGGGTCGGTATTCGCGCCCATTAACGCCACTCTGAAGTTCAGCGCCGCCAGCCTCCCCGCCGCGAAAACCACTCCCGCGGCTGACGTCGAATTCATCTTCCGCTCAGACCCATGCGTCTACGACGGACGCTTCGCCAATAACGGCTGGCTGCAGGAATTGCCCAAGCCGGTCACCAAGCTCACCTGGGACAATGCCGCGCTGATCAGCCCCAAGACCGCGGAAAGCCTGCAATTGGCGCACAACGTCGCCTGGCGCGGCGGCGAGCACGGCAAAGTTTATTCGAATGTCATCGACATTGCGCTTTCGAACAGCAAAGTCACCGCTGCGGCCTGGCGCTTGCCCGGCCAGGCCGATGGCGTCGTGGTCCTTCCACTGGGTTACGGCCGCAAGAAGGCAGGCTACACAGGAACAAATAAAGGCTTCAACGCCTACGCCGTGCGCACTTCGGATGCACTCTGGACTGCCTCCGCTCCCAGCAGCGTAATCAAGAAGACCGGCGATGACTATCCGCTCGCGTGCACGCAGTATCACTTCAGCATGGAAGGCCGGCAAATCCTCGCCACCGGCACGCTCGAGGAATATCGCAAGAATCCGAATTTTGCCAACGAGCTTGCACCGCTCCCGGCCCAGGATTTTTCTCTTTACAAAGGCACGGCGGAATATCCTTACAACCGCGACAAATGGGCGATGGGCATCGATTTGAACAAATGCAACGGCTGCAACGCTTGCGTGGTCGCCTGCCAATCCGAAAACAACATCCCCGTTGTTGGCAAAGATCAAGTGATGCGCGGCCGGGAAATGCACTGGATCCGCATCGACCGTTACTACGAGAAAGCCAAGTCCGCGACAAACGATCCGTCCACCTACGACGAATCGCTCTTCAATCCGCAAACATTTTTCCAGCCGGTGCCTTGCCAGCAGTGCGAGAACGCCCCTTGCGAGCAGGTCTGTCCTGTAGGCGCCACGGTCCACAGCGCCGAAGGCCTGAACGACATGACCTACAACCGCTGCGTCGGGACGCGCTACTGCTCGAACAACTGCCCTTACAAAGTGCGCCGCTTCAACTTCCTGCGCTTCCAGGATTGGGAGACCCCCCAACTCAAGCTGTTGCGCAATCCGGAAGTCACCGTGCGCAGCCGCGGCGTCATGGAAAAGTGCACCTATTGCGTGCAGCGCATCAACAACGCGCGCATCGAATCCGAAAAGGCGAACGTCCCCATCACCGACGGCGCGATCGTCACGGCCTGCGAACAGGCCTGCCCCACCCAGGCCATCGTTTTCGGCAACGCCAACGATCCCAACAGCCGCGTCGCGAAGCTGAAAGCGCAGCAGCGCAATTATTCGCTTCTAGGCGAACTGAATACGCGGCCGCGCACCACCTATCTCGCCGCCGTGCGCAATCCGAACCCGGAATTGGAGTCCGCATGAGCGCCGGGCAACCGCCATTCGATTCGCCCGAAATCCGCCGGCTCACCCCGGTGATTGGGCCGGGGTACACCTACGGGTCGGTAACGGACAAGATCAGTTCGATCGTCCTGACGCGCCCAACGTCGCTCGGCTGGTATGTGGGATTCTTGATCGCTTTCAGCCTCATGGGCGTGATGACCGTCGCCATCGGCTGGCTGATCATCAAGGGCGTCGGCATCTGGGGCATCAACATCCCCATCGGCTGGGGTTTTGCGATCGTCAATTTTGTCTGGTGGATTGGTATCGGTCACGCCGGCACGCTCATCTCCGCGATTTTATTCTTGCTGAATCAGAAGTGGCGCACCTCCATCAACCGTTTCGCGGAAGCAATGACCCTTTTCGCTGTGGCCTGCGCCGGCATTTTTCCTCTGATCCATACCGGCCGCCCGTGGATGGCGTTTTACATGTTCCCCTACCCCAGCACCATGGGACTCTGGCCGCAGTTCCGTAGCCCGCTGATCTGGGATGTGTTTGCGGTTTCGACCTACGGCACGGTTTCCTTAATGTTCTGGTTCGTTGGCCTCATCCCGGACCTCGCGACGCTCCGCGACCGCGCGGTGCAGAAACCGATGAAGATTATTTACGGCATGCTGTCGATGGGCTGGCGCGGTTCGGCGCGTCACTGGCATCGCTACCAGTCGGCGTATTTGCTCCTCGCCGGTCTGGCGACGCCGCTGGTTCTTTCCGTGCACACGGTCGTGAGCTTCGACTTCGCCATCGCCATCGTTCCTGGCTGGCATACGACGATCTTTCCTCCGTATTTCGTCGCAGGCGCTATCTATTCGGGCTTCGCTATGGTTTTGACGATCGCCATTCCGCTGCGCAAGGCGTACGGCCTCGAAGATTTCATCACCATGCGCCACTTGGACAACATGGCCAAGGTCATGCTGGCCACTGGGCTCATCGTCGCGTACGGCTACTTCTTCGAGTTTTTCATGTCGTCCTACAGTGGCAACAAGTTCGACGTCTTCCTGGTCCAGCAGCGCCTCCACGGTCCCTATGCGCCGTTTTACTACTCCCTGCTTCTCTGCAACATTCTTCTGCCGCAGTCCCTGTGGTCTTACAAGTTGCGTCACAACGTCGCCTTTCTCTTCATCATGTCCATCATCGTGAATATCGGCATGTGGCTTGAGCGCTTCGTCATCGTGGTCATCAGCCTGACGCGCGACTTCGTGCCTTCCGCCTGGGGCCGTTACACCCCCACGTTCTGGGACTGGGCCACGTTCATCGGCACCATGGGCATGTTCGTCACTCTGCTCTTCCTGTTCGTGCGTGTTCTCCCGGCGATTTCCATCGCGGAAATGCGCGAACTGGTGGCGGAAACTTCCGAGGAAAAGAAATAATGCATCCGCAGCGCTCCCATATCTACGGCGTGATGGGTGAGTTCGCGACACCCGAGGAGCTCATTCATGCCGTGGAGAAAGTCCGCGAAGCCGGCTATCGTCGTCTGGATGCCTATGCTCCGTTTCCCGTAGAAGGACTTTCCCAAGCGCTCGGTCTGAAGCGCAACCTTGTGCCCTTCATTACTCTGCTCGGCGGCTTAGCCGGCGGCCTGGGCGGTTTTGGTTTTCAATATTGGGCTATGGCGATCACCTATCCCATAAATATCGGCGGCCGCCCGCTCAATAGCTGGCCGGCCTTTATTCCCGTCACCTTTGAGCTGACCGTTCTCGGCGCGGCGATCTCCGCGGTATTTGGCATGCTCGCCCTGAACAAGCTGCCTCAGCCGCACCATCCGGTTTTCAACGTGCACCGCTTCACGCATGCGTCCTCGGACCGTTTTTTTGTCTGCATCGAAGCCCGCGACCCGAAATTTCATCTCGAGGAAACCTCACGGCTCCTTCAGAGCCTCCATGCGCATCATGTGAACGAGGTTTCCGATGACTAGCACGTCGCGCTATCTCGTCGCTGCTTGCGCCGCTGCTTGCCTGATTTTCGGCGCGGGCTGCGAATATCTCCGGCAGGACATGGCCAACCAGCCGAAGAACCGCCCGCTTTCGCCTTCGCCGTTCTTTGAAGACGGCCGTTCCGAGCGCCCGCTGGTCGAAAATACCGTGGCGCGCGGTTCGCTGGCCAACGACGAACTCTTCGTGCCCAAGGATTCGAACAATTTCCCGCTCCCGGTGAACCTCGAGCTGCTCGAGCGCGGTGAAGAGCGCTACAAGATTTTCTGCTCCCCCTGCCACGGCTTGCAGGGCGACGGAAACGGCATGGTGGCCATGCGCGGCATGAAGTCGCCGCCCACGTATCATCAGGACCGTCTTCGCCAGGCGCCTAACGGCTATTTCTACGACAACATTACCAACGGGTTCGGCCAGATGCTGGGTTACTCGGCGCAGATTCCTCCGCGCGATCGCTGGGCCATCGTCGCGTATATCCGCGCGCTGCAACTCAGCCGCAACGCCAAAGCCGCTGATCTGCCAGCTGAGCTCCGCGAGAAGCTGAACCAAAGCGTCCCTTCCGGCGAGAAACCGGGCAGCACGAAAGATTCGACAGGAGGCGGCTCCTAATGGCTGCGCAGGAATATCAGGCGCCGGAGAGTGTCGGCCGCCTTCAGCAAAGGGCGCTTTTGATCGGCGGCGTGGCCCTGTTGCTTTCCATTATGGGCGCCGTGCGCAGCCCGGGGAATTTCTATCAGTCCTACTTGGTCAGCTTCCTGCTGGTTCTCGGACTGAGCGTTGGCTCGCTTGGTCTTGTCATGCTCCAGCATCTCGTTAGCGGTCACTGGGGCATCGTCATCCGCCGTCCCCTGGAAGCGGCCACTCGCACGCTGCCATTATTGGCAATCGCCTTCTTGCCCATCGCGTTATTCGGGATGCAGCATCTCTATGCGGGACACGGTGACGAGAAGGGCTGGCTCAACGCGCCGCCCACAGGCGAAGGTGCGCTCTCGTCATTTCAAAAAAGCTATCTCACGCGGAACGGTTTTTACGTTCGCGCGGTTATTTATTTTGCCGTCTGGCTTGTTCTGATGTTCGTCTTCAATATACTGTCGAAGCAGCAGGACGACAACCGCGAAGACCGCGCCTTGCGCCTCCGCTTCAAAATGCTGGCCGGCCCGGGCATCATCCTTTATGTTTTTGCGATGAGTTTCGCGGCCATCGACTGGGTCATGTCCATTTCGCCTCACTGGGCCTCCACCATTTACGGCTTCTTGTTCGTTGCTGGGCAGTTGATCTCTTCGATGTCGCTCATGATCGCCGTCGTCGTGCTGCTGGCCCGCACAGAACCTTTCGCCGGCGTCCTGCAAAAGCGCCACCTTCATGATCTGGGAAAATTGCTCCTCGCCTTCGTGATGCTCTGGGCGTACTTCGATTTCTCGCAGCTCCTCATCATCTGGTCGGGGAACCAGCCGGAGGAAATCAGTTTCTATCTAACGCGGCTGTACGGCGGCTGGGGCGTTGTCGCGGTAATCGTCCTGGTGTTCCATTTCTTCGCTCCCTTCTTCCTGCTCCTCTCGCAGGATGTGAAGCGCAACGCCAAAGTGCTTCCGAAGATCGCCATGTGGCTCATCTTCATGCGTCTTGTGGATCTCTTTTGGATGACGCGTCCGGAATTTACTTCTCGCGCGATGCCGACCTGGCTGGATATTGTCTTGCCTCTCGGGCTCGGCGGATTGTGGCTCGGCTTTTTCGCTTTCAATTTGAAGCAGTGCCCGCTTCTCCCGTTGGGCGACCCGAAATTAGCGGAGGCCATTGAACATCATGAGCACTGACTCCCACAACGCGGGCCAGGAGCCGCGCCACACCGACGTCTCGTTCGAGGAACGCGACGTCCAGGCGAGCACCATCTATGGGTATCTGTTTACCCTGGGCTTGGCGGTGGTGATTTCCGCACTGATTTGCGTTTATATCCTCCGCTTCACGTTGCGTTACGCGGCCTCCACGGATACGCCTCCGCCGCCGTCCCGCGAAGCCCTTGGCAAGGATCGAGTGCTGCCGCCCGAGCCGCGCCTGCAAGGTGTCCCCGGCCATCAAACCGATCCGCAGGCCGACTTGCGCAAGAAGATTCAGGAAGACTCCGAGGCCAATGAAAAGCTGGAATGGATCGACAAGTCCGGCGGGATCGCGCAGATTCCCGTCAAGGACGCCATGAAGATCGTCGCCGAAAAAGGATTGCCCGCCGGGCCTGCCCCGGCGGCGGAGAAAAAGAAATAATCCCATGAATAGAGTTCGCCATATGGTTGCAATCGCCGCGCTTTTACTGCCGCTGTCCTTTCTGCGCGCGCAGGCCGTCCCCGCCAACAGCGGGCCATCGGCTGCTACCATGCCGCGGGCTTTGCAGAACGTCGGATTCGAACCGCCGCTCAACGGCCAAATGCCTCTGGACTTCCCGTTTCGCGACGAAACCGGCCGAAGCGTTCAACTTCGCGACTATTTCGCGCAGCAGAAGCCCGTGGTCCTCGCCTTCGTCTATTACGGCTGCCCCATGCTTTGCGATCAGGTCGAACAAGGCGTCGTGGGCGCGCTCCGCATGCTCACCTTCAATCCCGGCCGCGACTATGACGTTGTTTTCGTCAGCTTCGATTCCCGCGAAACTCCCGAAATGGCCGCGGAAAAGAAAAAGAAAGCCCTCGTTCATTTCCGCCGCCCGGAAGCGGATTCCGGCTGGCACTTTCTCACCGGCTCGAAAGAATCCATTGAAGCCGCCACCCAAGCCGCGAACTTCCGTTTTTCTTTTGATGCCAGGAACAATCTCTTCGCGCACGCCAGCGGCGTCATGATTCTTACGCCGGACGGCCGCATCTCGCGCTACTTCTACGGCATCGAGTATCCCGGCCGCGACATGCGCCTCGGGCTCGTGGATGCTTCCGCCGGAAAGATCGGTTCGCCCATCGATCACGTTTTGCTGTTTTGTTATCACTACGACCCCACCGCCGCCACTTATAGCGCCTCGATCTTGAAAATGATCCGTCTAGGCGGAGTCCTGACGATCCTCTGCATTATCGGAGGAATTTTAATTTCCCGCCGCCGCGAAACATTGGCGGCAGCCCGGAATTTGCGCCAGCCGCTTCCGAGCGGCATCCAACGAGGAGCTCACTAAGCCGTGCAGTCGCAATTGCCATTCTATCCGGAGCAAGCCTCCAACTTCGCGCCGCATGTGGACGCGCTGATGCTCTTCATCACCGGTGTCTGCCTGTTCTTTGCCGTTGCCATTACCGCCGCGATCGTGATTTTCTTCTTCAAATATCACCGCAAAAAGCCGGATGACGTCGGTGTCCCCATCGAAGGAGATTCGCGGCTCGAGTCTGCCTGGATGGTCATTCCGCTGATTCTGGCCATGGCCATGTTCGGCTGGGGCGCCGTCGTTTATGTTGATTATCGCCACGCGCCGCAGGACACGCTGGATATCTACGTGATCGGCAAGCAATGGATGTGGAAGGCGCAGCAGCCCAACGGGATGAAAGAGATCAATGAATTGCACGTTCCCGTGGGCCGCAATATTCGCCTGATCCTGGCCAGCGAGGACGTCATCCACGACTTTTTCGTTCCCGCGTTCCGCGTGAAGATGGACGTCGTTCCCGGGCATTACAACACCATGTGGTTCCGTCCCACCAAGCCTGGTCGCTATCACTTCTTTTGTTCGCAATACTGCGGCACGAACCACGCCATCATGGGCGGCTGGGTCACCGTCATGGAGCCGTCCGACTACGCCGCGTGGCTTTCCGGCTCGTCTGGAGGCAGCGCCGACCCTGTCGTTGCCGGCGAAAAACTCTTTGCCGAAAAAGCGTGCGCCACTTGTCATGTCGCCAACGGCACGGGCCGCGCTCCCTCGCTCAACGGCGTTTACGGCGCGCAAGTCCTCCTGGCCGATGGCTCGACCGTCACCGCGGACGAATCCTACATTCGGGAATCCATTCTCCAGCCCAATGCCAAAATCGTAGCCGGGTATCAGCCCTTGATGCCTACGTTCCAGGGACAGTTGACCGAGGAGCAGATTCTCGCCCTCACCGCCTACATCAAGTCTTTGCAATCGCAGCCGGTTCCCGCCAAGGGCGCCGGCATTGCGCCGCCCACGGGGAAGAAATAAGTCATGACCGATACGCCGCAAACTCCATCGCTCGACCACAAAATGCCGCATGAGGACTACCTCAACGCGGCCTACGGGATCCGTTCGTGGCTGCTCACCACCGACCACAAGCGCATTGCCCTGCTGTGGCTCGGTTCGGTGACCTTCTTCTTTTTCATCGGCGGCATTTTCGCCACGATGATCCGCATCCATCTTCTTACGCCGACAGGCGCCCTGGTCACGCCCGAAACCTACAACAAGCTTTTCACCATGCACGGCGTAGCCATGATCTTCTTTTTTCTAATTCCCTCGATCCCCGCCGTCCTCGGCAATTTTCTGATTCCCCTGATGATCGGCGCGAAGGATCTGGCCTTCCCGAGGATCAATCTTCTCAGTTGGTATATCTACATGATTGGCGGCTGCTTCGTTTTGTACTCCTTCGGCACCGGCGGCCTCGATACCGGCTGGACCTTTTACACCCCGCTCAGCAGCGTCTATTCCAACTCTGCCGTCACGCCCGCCGTCATCGGCATCTTTATCAACGGCTTCTCCTCGATTCTCACCGGCCTAAACTTCATCGTCACCATTCACACCATGCGCGCTCCCGGCATGACCTGGTTCCGGCTTCCGCTCTTCGTCTGGGCGCATTACGCCACCAGCCTGGTCATGATTCTGGGCACGCCCGTCGTCGCCATCACTCTTCTGCTCGCCGGCCTCGAGCGCATGTTTCATCTGGGCTTCTTCAATCCCGCTCTCGGCGGCGATCCCATCCTCTTCCAGCACCTCTTCTGGTTCTATTCGCATCCTGCTGTGTACATCATGGTTCTTCCAGCCATGGGTGTGGTCAGCGAGATCATTCCGACTTTCGCGCGCAAGCCCATCTTCGGCTATTCCTTCATCGCCGGCTCCAGCATCGCTATCGCGGTCATCGGTTTTCTGGTCTGGGCGCACCACATGTTCGTCACCGGCGAATCCACCTACGCCGCGCTCACTTTTTCCTTCCTCAGCTACCTGGTGGCCATTCCTTCGGCCGTCAAGGTTTTTAACTGGACCTCCACCCTCTATAAAGGTTCGATCTCCTGGGACACGCCGATGCTCTACGCCCTCGGCTTCATCGGCCTCTTCGTGATCGGCGGCCTCACCGGACTCTTCCTCGCCTGCCTCGGCCTGGACATTCACATTCACGATACCTACTTCGTCGTCGCTCATTTTCACTACATCATGGTCGGCGGCGCGGTCATGGGTTACGTCGGCGGCATTCACTTCTGGTGGCCGAAGATCACCGGCCGCCTCTATCCTGAAGCTCTTTCGCGTGCCGCCGCCATCACTCTGTTCGTCGGCTTCAACCTGACGTTCTTCCCGCAATTCATTCTCGGCTATCTCGGCATGCCGCGCCGCTATAACACCTATCCGCCGGAATTTCAGGTGCTCAACGTGTTGTCCACCGCGGGCGCGTCAATTCTCGCCCTTGGTTATTTGCTCCCGATGGCTTATCTCACCTGGTCCATGCGTTACGGCAAAGTTGCCGGGCCGAACCCCTGGCCCGCCACCGGCCTCGAGTGGACAACGGACTCGCCGCCGCCGACTGAGAATTTTCACGTCACACCGGAAGTGACCTGGGAACCATACGATTATAAAAACCGCCCGGACCTCGGCTTGGCGGCAGGATCGCCGTTGCCCGCGCCGGCTCATGGAGACGATTGATTCGTTGAGTTGATTTGTAGGGGCGGGGCTTGTTTACCCTGAGCTTGGCGAAGGGCCCCGCCCCCGTCGTGAGTAACTAGACGCCATCCTCTGGATGGCAAAGAGGAGCACCGCGTGCACCGCACCGGCGATCTGTACGAACAGTTTCAAACGCTCGAGCAGCAGAAGGAAACCGCTACGCTCGGCATGTGGGTTTTCCTGGTCACCGAAGTCCTGTTCTTCGGCGGCATGTTCCTCGCTTACACCATCAATCGCAGCGCTTTCAGCACGGCCTTTGGCATCGGCAGCAACACCTTGGATATTAAACTCGGCGCCGGCAACACCGTTGTGCTGATTATGAGCAGCCTGACCATGGCCATGGCCGTCTGGTCCGCACAGGTCGGGAAAAAGCAGCTCGTCAGCATTTTCCTGATCGCCACGCTTGGTCTTGGCACCGTCTTTCTTGGCGTCAAGGCCGTCGAATACAAGCAGAAATTCGACCACCATCTCGTCCCCGGCCACGGCTTTGACATGACGTACCATCCGACGCATCCTATGCCTGGCGATGATCCAAAAGAATTGGCTTTGGAAAAGAAGGAAGTCGAAGAGGCTCTCGCTCACGACCCGGACATCAACTTCCACGGCCAGCTTTATTTCTCCCTTTATTTCGGCATGACCGGCCTCCACGCCCTGCACATGATCATCGGCGCCGGTCTTCTCGTCTGGCTCATCAAAGGCTCATTCGCCGGCCGCTTCACGCCGCAGTACAACACGCCCGTAGAAATCGTCGGCTTGTACTGGCACTTCGTCGATATTGTGTGGATCTTTTTGTTCCCGTTGCTCTATTTGATTGACAGGCACCGGTAGCGGAATAAGGAGAGTCGCGCGTGTCCGAGCACATTGTTTCGCCGAAAGTTTACTTCGCCATCTTCGCGGCCTTGATGATCGGCACGACGCTCACCGTCTGGGCCGCCTTCCAGAACTTCGGCAAGTTCAATATCGTCATCGCTCTCAGCATCGCCACCGTCAAGGCCACCCTCGTTGTTCTCTACTTTATGCACGCACGCTATAGCCCCAAGCGCACCCAGCTTGTCATCGTTTGCTCCGTCTTCTGGCTGGCCATCATGCTCGCCCTCACTCTCACCGACTACGACACGCGCTCTCACGAAATGCAGCCCGGCGTAAGCCGCCTCGACCGCCCCGCCGCCCCCTATTCCTTCACGGCCTGATTCGCATTTCGAAATCCGACTGAGGAAGTCGACCAGCACAACAGCAAGGCGGAAGGATTGTTGTTCAGCTGTAGGGGCGCAGCCCGCCGCGGCGGGCGCCCCTACCCGTCAAGACTTGTGCCAGCACTTGTGCGGTTTCGCAGACCTTTTTGTTAGGCACAAAATCCTCGCAAGAAAAGCGGTTTAGTTGTCTTTTGGAAGTAGGTGGAATATCGAAGAGCGCCATCCACCTGTCGGCAGAAATGAAAAAAGGGGGGAGTAGCGAACCGGCCCAGCCCTCAATCCCCTAAAGGGATCCTCGGCTCGCCTCCCCCACCGGCTTTGGAAGTGCAAGCCCCAGGCCAATCCTAAGCCTTTTATTATCAATAGGCTGCCGCATAAACCTGAGTAAAAAAGCTCTACCCCCGCCGCAAATTTACCTGCTCCCCGACCCGTCCGCAAAACTTGTCGGGGGAAGGTCCTCGGGGTACACTCTCCGCCTGCGTTAGTTTGGGAGGTGCGGCATGCCCCGCATGGTTCGCTGTGGCCTGATTCAGGCCCAATGTGAATGGTCTCCGGAAAAATTTTCACTCCCGGATATCAAAAAGAAAATGATCGCCAAGCACGAACACTTGATCGCCGACGCGGCCAAGCAAAAAGTGCAGGTCCTCGGCCTCCAGGAACTTTTCTACGGCCCCTACTTCTGCGCCGAACAGCAAACCCGCTGGTACGAGCTGACCGAGAAGGTTCCCAACGGCCCCACCATCAGCGCGATGCAGAAGCTCGCGAAAAAATACCAAATGGTCCTCGTCGTCCCCGTCTACGAAGTCGAAATGACCGGTGTCTATTTCAACACCGCCGCGGTGATCGACGCCGATGGCCGCTACCTCGGCAAATACCGCAAGCACCACATCCCTCATTGCCACCCCGGCTTTTGGGAAAAGTTTTACTTCACTCCCGGAAACGCCGGCTACCCCGTTTTCCAGACTCGCTACACCCGCGTCGGTGTATACATCTGCTACGACCGCCATTTCCCGGAGGGCGCGCGCATCCTCGGCCTCAACGGCGCCGAAATCGTCTACAACCCCTCCGCCACCGTCGCCGGCCTTTCCGAATATCTTTGGGAACTCGAACAGCCCGCTCACGCTGTCGCCAACGCTTATTTTGTCGCAGCCATCAACCGCGTCGGCACCGAGGCTCCCTGGAAAATCGGCGAATTCTACGGCAAAAGCTACTTCTGTGACCCGCGCGGCAAAATCGTCAAGCAGGCCAGCCGCGACAGGGATGAATTGCTAGTTGCGGAACTGAATCTCGATGAAATTCAAAAGGTACGCGACACTTGGCAGTTCTACCGCGACCGCCGCCCGGAATCCTATGGAGAAATCACGCGCACTCGCGCGGCGGAAAACTCCGAGGCGGCCAACTAAATTGCTTCGCGCGGAAACCATCGAAAGAAGTTCGCTCTATAACAAGGACCTCGCCCCGGTCCCCACCGAACGCCGTACCTGGCGCACCTACAATTACGCCGCCCTGTGGATCTCCATGAGCGTAAACATCCCCACCTACATGCTGGCCAGCGGCATGATCGCCGGCGGCATGAACTGGAAGCAGGCGCTCTTCACTGTATTTCTCGGCAACGTGCTGGTCCTGATTCCTATGCTGTTGAACGCCCATGCCGGCGCGCAGTACGGCATCCCCTTCCCGGTTTTTGCGCGCGCCTCATTCGGCGTTCTCGGCGCCAATGTTCCCGCCATTCTCCGCGCTCTAGTCGCCTGCGGCTGGTTCGGCATCCAAACCTGGATTGGCGGCGAAGCCATCAACGCGATGATTGTCGCGCTCGCCCCCTCCTGGGCCAATTTCCACGCCGGTCCCGCGATCTGTTTCATCTTCTTCTGGCTGCTCAACGTCCTCGTTATTCTCCGCGGCATCGAGACCATCCGCTTCCTGCAAGGCGTCTCCGCTCCGTTCCTTCTCCTCATCGGGCTGGCTCTCCTTCTCTGGGCGCGCAGCAAAGCGGGCGGCTTCGGCCCTATGCTTGCTACGCCCTCGAAATTTCAATCCTTCGGCGAATTCTTCCGCTTCTTCATCCCTTCCCTCACCGGCGTAGTCGGTTTCTGGGCCACCGTCTCCTTGAACATTCCCGATTTCACGCGCTACGCCCGCAGCCAGCGCGATCAAATCGTCGGCCAGGCCCTCGGTCTCCCCGCCACCATGACCTTCTACTCTTTTATCGGCATCGCCGTAACCTCCGCCACGCTCATCATTTTTGGCGAAGCGCTCTGGAATCCCGTCGCCGTCCTTGCGCGCCTTGGCAATCCCTTCGCCGTCGTCCTCGCCATGATCGCCCTGCTCATGGCCACGCTCAACGTCAATGTCGCCGCCAACGTCGTCTCCCCCGCCAACGATTTCTCCAATCTTTCCCCGCGCCGTATCAGCTTCCGCACCGGCGGCCTCATCACCTGCGCCATGGGCATCGCCATGCAGCCGTGGACACTCATGTCCAGCTACAGCAATTACATTTTCAAATGGCTCGTCGGCTACTCCGGTTTTCTCGGCCCCATCGCTGGCGTTCTTATTTGCGACTACTTCGTCGTCCGCAAGAAATTCCTGATGGTCGAGGATCTCTACCAGCGCAATAGCCAGTATGAATACTCGCGCGGCTTCAACTGGACCGCCGTCGCAGCCCTGGCGGCGGGTGCCGCAGTCGCTTTTGTCGGCCTGGCGTACCCGCCGCTGCGCGTCCTGTACAACTACGCCTGGTTCGTCGGCTTCCTGGTAAGCTTCCTTACCTATTTCGCTTCGATGAACCGGGTTGCCCCAGCGCCGCAGCCCGCCGATTGAGGAGGATATTTTTTCATGGATTTCGGCATCACCATCAAACCAGACATCTCGATTGATAGAATCCTGAGCCTCACCCGCCAGGCCGAATCCTCCGGCTTTTCCTTCGGTTGGATTTTCGATTCCCACGTTATCTGGAAGGAGCCTTTTCCGCTCCTCACGCTCATGGCCGCCAACACGAAAAAAATGCGCCTGGGTACCTGCGTCACAAACCCCGCCGTGCGCGACGTAACCGTTTCGGCCAGCCTGTTCGCCACCCTCAACCTAGCCTCTGGCGGGCGCATGGAGCTAGGCATCGGCCGCGGCGACAGCTCCCGCCGCGTGCTGGGCAAAAAACCCACCACGCTCGAAAATCTCGAAGAATTTGTCCGCATCTTCCGCAACTTGAACGCCGGCAAAACGGTTGACCTCGATGGCGTCCCCACAAAATTTGCTTGGTCCAATGGCGAAGTTCCTCGCGTCTGGGTCGCGGGCTATGGACCGAAGGCTCTTCGCACCGCCGGACGCATCGGCGACGGCGTGATTCTCCAGTTCGCCGACCCCGACCTGATCGAATGGTGTCTCGGCTTCGTCCGCGAAGGCGCAAAGGAAGCCGGCCGCGACTTCAGTAAAATCGAAGTCATGGCGGCCGCTCCCGTTTGGGCCTCCGACGACCTGAAAACCGCCCGCGAACACGTCCGCTGGTTTCCCGCCCTCGTCTCCAACCACGTGATGGACCTCATCTCCAAGTACAAGCCGGAGGAATTGCCCCCCGCGCTGACCTCTTTCGTAAAGGACCGTGGCAAATACGACTACCTCCACCACTGCGAAGTCGGCAGCGACAACGCCGAATTCGTCACCGACGAAGTCGTCGACCGCTTCTGCGTGATCGGCCCCATCGAAGAGCATCGCAAGAAACTAGACCACCTCCGCAAAGCCGGCGTAACCCAATTCAACATCTATCTAATGTCCGGCGACGAGGAGAAAACCCTCGACGTCTACCACCACAAAATCCTGTCGCATTACGCTAAATAGGACAGGAGATGTCCCACTGCTCTTGAGGATTGCAAAACCAAAAATCGCTATTGACAAATCAAGAATCTGTGCTACACTTATACCTGTAGATTACTACGCATGGAGTGCGGGAGCTTGCTCCCGCTTTTCTTTCTGAGGACCGCATCTTCGCTACTTGCCCTGTTTGATGGCTCAAAAACATCCTCTTTAGAATCAATCAATTACGAATTGCAAATTTTGTAAGTCTTTTGCTTTGATATTCTTATGAAATGCCCCGGCGGTAGGGGGTCCCTCGCTTTCACCCCTTCCCATCCGTTTCCGACTCAGTCAAAATCGGTTCCTCACAAAATCGGTTCCTTAGAGGAGCACAGATGCATTTTGACACCGTAATCCGCAACGGCACGGTCGTAACCGCCACCGACACTTGCCTCGCCGACATCGGTATCAACGGCGACAAAGTCACCGCCATCGCCGCCCAACTCCCCACGGAGAACGCCACGCGTATCGTTGACGCCTCCGGCTGCCTGGTCATCCCCGGCGGCATCGACGTTCACACGCACCTCGACATGCCCTTCGGCGGCACCACCAGCGCCGACGATTTCCAGACCGGCACGATCGCCGCCGCCTTTGGGGGCACCACCACGCTCATCGACTTCGCCATCCAGTACAAAGGCCAGACGCTCCGCCAGGCTTTCGATACCTGGATGAAGAAAGCCCACGACAAAGCCGTCACCGACTACGCCTTCCACTGCATCATCACCGACCTTGGCTCCGCGCAGCTCGAGGAGATGGGCCAGCTCATCCGCGAAGGCGTCACCAGCTTCAAGCTCTTCATGGCCTACCCCGGCGTCTTCATGCTCGATGATGCGACGATCTTCAAGGCCATGCGCCAGGCCGCGAAGCACAGCGGCCTCATCTGCATGCACGCGGAGAATGGCGGCGCCATCGACGTCATCGTCCAGCAAGCCCTCGCCGAAGGTAAACGCGCCCCGAAGTATCACGCGCTCACGCGCCCCACCACCGCCGAGGCCGAAGCCACTTCCCGCGCCATTGCCCTCGCCGAAATGGCGGGTGCGCCCGTTTACATCGTCCACCTCTCCTGCAACGAAGCGCTCGAAAAAGTCCGCGAAGCCCGCGACCGCGGCCTCCCCGCCTACGCGGAGACTTGTCCGCAATACTTGTATCTCTCGCTGGAAAATATGGACGCGCCCGGCTTCGAAGGCGCCAAATACGTCTTCACTCCGCCGCTCCGCGAAAAATGGCACCAGGAAAAACTCTGGCAGGGCCTCGCCAAAGACACTCTGCAAGTCGTTTCCACCGACCACTGCCCCTTCTGCTTCAAGGAGCAAAAAGAACTCGGCAAGGACGACTTCACCAAAATTCCCAATGGCGGCCCCGGCATCGAGCACCGCCTGAGCCTTGTCTACACCGGCGGAGTCCACGGCAAACATTTTTCGCCCAACCGTTTTGTTCAGCTCGTCGCGACCGCGCCAGCAAAACTATTTGGCCTCTACCCGCGCAAAGGCACCATCGCGGTAGGCTCCGACGCCGACCTAGTCATCTTCGATCCCAACCACGAAGAAGTCATCAGCGCCAAAACCCACCACATGCGCGTGGACTATTCCATGTTCGAAGGCATCAAGATCAAAGGCGCCCCCAAAACCGTCTTTTCCCGCGGCCGCCCCGTCATCGAAGCCGGCAAATTCGTGGGCCGTCCCGGCGCCGGCCAATTCCTCCGCCGCCAAACCTACGCCGGCCTCTGACGTCTTGCGGGCAAACGGCCCGGAATAACGTGGGCGTTGCAACGGTACAGTAGGAGTATGAACGGAAAAATTCCCACGCACGTTTTTGTGCGGACGATAGTTTTGTTTTTGGGCGCGCTGTTGTGCTCAACTTCTCTCGCGCTAACTGCCAATTCTCAAGAAGGGAGTCGACAGCTCGATTCCCGTTCCCCGTTTGTCGGGCCATCCGCGTTTGTCAACTCCGACGTGACTGATAACAAGAGCGCCGCAAACAGTGGCCTTACGATTCTGCCCGGAACCATCTTACCCATCCACCTGAACGGGAGAATTTCGTCCGCCAAGAACAGACCCGGCCAGGAGATTACAGGGAGAATCATGCAGGATATTCCTTTATCGCCGGGCGCAAGGATACGGGAAGGCAGCAAGGTCATAGGTCATATCGTCGAAGTGGCCCCCGCAACCTCCGGCACCCAAGCCCGCATCTCCCTCCAGTTCGACAAACTAATCTCCTCGCACCAGACTATCTCCATCACCACAAATCTGCGAGCCATTGCGGGTTTCATGGAAGTACGCGACGCCCAGGCCCCTCTTGGCGCGGGAGAGAGCAACGACAACCAATGGTTGACAACCGTGCAGGTTGGAGGCGAAGTTGCCTATGGTGAAGGCGGTCCGGTCACATCGGGCGGGAACGCCAATGTAGTGGTGGGCAAGTTCGTCAAAGGAGGCCTTGTGGGCCGAGTCAGAGCCAAGGAGGGAACAGAGTGTCGAGGCGCCATCGACGGCAACGACAATCCCCAGGCATTTTGGGTATTCTCCTCCGACGCTTGCGGGGTATACGGCATCGAACACGTTAGCATTGCGCATGCTGGCCGGACTCACCCCGTTGGCGTGATCGTCTTGGCCTCTGAGAGCGGCAACCTGCAGATTGCGTCCGGAGCGGGCATGCTCTTGCGGGTCGTCGCTAGCAGCCAGAACTAAAACGTATTTTTGGATCTAGTTCGTTTTTCACAAGCCAGAGTCACGATGAAAGATCCAATTGTATGTTGCTCCCCGTGTCTTGTAGCTCCTGAAGAAGCCCGGTGAAAGCATATTCTGGCGTCACCACTCGCCGAGTCGTAAAGCCCCAAACGTCGCGTCTTGACCCGTTTCTTTCCCTCCTGCTATTGTGTGAAGTTATCTTGGGCTCAGTGTACCTACTGAGCGCCGGGGCTCCTGTGGAGGGAGCGTTCTCGTCTCATGGGCCTGACCAAACTGGTAATCCGGGGCGCGCGCCAGCATAACCTCAAGAACATAAGCGTCGAAATCCCCCGGAACAGCCTCACGGTCATCACCGGCCTCTCCGGCTCCGGCAAGTCCTCGCTGGCATTCGACACCATCTATGCCGAAGGCCAGCGCCGCTACGTGGAATCGCTCTCCGCTTATGCGCGCCAGTTTCTCGATCAGATGGAGCGGCCTGAAGTCGACGTCATCGAAGGGCTTTCCCCTTCGATCGCCATCGAGCAGAAAACGACCACGCGCTCGCCGCGTTCCACTGTCGGCACTATCACGGAAATCTACGATTACCTTCGCGTGATCTACGCCACCGTTGGTGTCCCGCATTGCCCCAACTGCGGCAAGCCCATCACGCGGCAGTCCAGCGAGCAGATCGTGCAATCCATCTTGCACGGTGAAATCTGCAAGTCCGACGACCGCATCATGATCCTGGCGCCCATCGTTCGCGGGCGAAAGGGCGCTTTTCGAAAAGAGCTCGAAAAATTCGCGGCGGACGGCTACGTCCGCGTGCGCATCAACGGCGAGCTTTACCAGCTTGATGAACTCCCGGTCATTGATAAGCGCAAGAACCACACCATCGAAATCGTCATCGACCGCCTGCTCGTCAAGCAGGGCATCGCCGCACGCCTCGAACAATCCATCGCCACCGCGCTCAAACTGGCAAGCGGTCTCGTCACAGTGGCGATTGTCGGCGGCAAAGAACATACTTTTTCCGAGAAGCTGGCCTGTCCCGATTGCGGCATTTCGGTCCCGCAACTCGAGCCGCGCTCGTTCAGTTTCAATTCGCCTTACGGCGCGTGCCCCGCGTGCAACGGCCTCGGCTCGAAATACGATTTCGATCCGTCCAAAATCATCACGGATTGGACGCGTCCGCTTTTCGATGGCGGCCTCGGCCCAGGCTCCGGCTCCGCAATCCTCAAGCGCACGCTCGAACTCGGCGCGTATGCGCACGGCTTCGACCTCGAAACGCCGTTCGAGAAATTTCCCGCGCGCGTTCAGAACATGCTCTTGTACGGCTATCCGCCGTCGAACGGGAGTGCGTCGCGCGAAAATGGAGCAGCAGAGAAGAAATCCAAAGGCGATAAAGGTTTCCGTTTCCCGGGCATTCTGAAATTTCTCGAACGAAATTTCGAAGAGTCCAATTCCGATTCGTATCGTGAATGGATCACGCAGTACATGTCCGCCACGCTCTGCGCCACCTGCCACGGGAAGCGCCTGCGGCCGGAATCGCTCGCGGTCAAGCTCGGCGGCTTGTCCATCGCGGATTTCACAGCGCTCTCGCTCAGCGCCGCGCGTCCCGCCGTAGACAAGATTCTCAAGCAGCTCAGCGAACGCCAAAAGGAAATCGCCGCGCGTCCGCTGGAAGAAGTTTCCGAACGCATCGAGTTCCTTCTCGCCGTCGGCCTCGGTTATCTCAGTCTCGACCGCTCTGCCGCCACGCTCTCCGGAGGCGAAGCCCAGCGCATCCGGCTCGCTACGCAAATCGGCTCGCGCCTGCGCGGCGTTCTCTATGTTCTCGACGAGCCCAGCATCGGCTTGCACGCGCGCGACAACGCCCGCCTGCTCGGCTCGCTCGAACATCTTCGAAATCTTGGCAACACCGTCCTCGTCGTCGAGCACGACGAAGACACCATCCGCCGTGCCGATTTCGTCGTCGACCTCGGCCCCGGCGCTGGCAACGCCGGCGGCTACCTCGTCGCGCAAGGCAAACCCGCCGACATCGAAGCTACCGCCGCATCGCTCACCGGCCAATATCTCAGCGGCACAGCAAAAATTTCGGTCCCTGAAAAACGCCGTAGCCCTAACGGCAAAGCCATTCAAATCCTCGGCGCGAGCGCGAACAATCTGAAAGAAGTGGACATTACGCTACCTCTTGGATTGCTGACCGTCGTCACCGGCGTTTCCGGATCCGGCAAATCCACGCTCGTCAACGACATTCTCTATCGCGCACTCGCGCAAAAGCTTTACCGCTCTTCCGAAGCTCCCGCCGCGCATCGAGAGATTATCGGCGCCGACCAAATCGACAAAGTCATCGAAATCGACCAAGCGCCCATTGGGCGCACACCCCGCTCGAATCCGGCCACCTACACCGGCGTCTTCGCGCCGATTCGCGATCTCTTCGCCATGCTTCCGGAGTCGCGCGAACGCGGCTACCGCCCCGGCCGCTTCAGCTTCAACGTCAAAGGCGGCCGCTGCGAGGCGTGCCAGGGGGACGGCCTGCGCCGCATCGAAATGAATTTTCTTCCTGACGTTTACGTGATGTGCGAAGTCTGCCGCGGCCGCCGCTACAATTCGGAAACGCTTGCCGTCCGTTACAAGGGCCACTCGATCAGCGACGTATTGAATTTGCCTTCTTCCGATGCGCTGAAGCTGCTCGAAAATATCCCGCAAATCCAGCAAAAGCTCGCCACGCTCGTCGAAGTCGGCCTCGGCTACGTCACACTTGGCCAGTCCGCTACTACTCTCTCCGGCGGCGAAGCTCAGCGCATCAAGCTGGCCCGAGAACTTTCCAAGCGCCAGACCGGCCGCACGCTCTACATTCTCGACGAACCCACCACCGGGCTGCACTTCGACGACGTGCGAAAACTTCTCGATGTCTTGCAACGCCTCGTTGATCTCGGCAACACCGTGCTCATCATCGAGCACCATCTTGACGTCATCAAACAGGCCGACTGGATCATCGATCTCGGCCCCGAAGGCGGCGAAGGCGGCGGGCGCATCGTCGCGCAAGGCCCGCCAGAACTCGTCGCCCGTACAAAGAAATCCTACACGGGCCAGGTCCTTGCCCGCGTCCTCGGCATCTCTAACAATGGTCACCACAATGGCAACGCGAAGTAGCGGCATCGCTGCAATCTTGCGCACACTTGGTATTGCGCTCCATGCGCGTTAGAGTATCCCCGTCCATGAGCATTTACTCCATCCATCCTCTTACGCTCGGCGCCGTGCGCACGTATCCGCTCGCGTCGCGTAAGAGCAAAGTCAGCATCCGCGATTTTGCAAAGCCGCCTGGCGCGAATTCGTCGCTGGCAAAATTTCTTGATTCACTGCCAAACATTCTTGCGGCAGAAGATCTCCGCAAAGTCCTCAGCGCGATTCACATTGCGCACAAGCAGCGCAAAGCCATTCTCTGGGGCCTCGGCGGCCACGTCATCAAAGTCGGCCTTGGTCCCGTTCTAATCGACCTGATGAAACGCGGCTTCGTTTCTGGAATCGCCATGAACGGCGCGGCGCTGATCCATGATTTCGAAATCGCGCTTGCGGGCAGCACTTCTGAAGACGTAGAG
>Ga0207107_1023_pt1 | contig 38991 bp, 34 predicted proteins | sample Alteio_BWMinHeat_75_FD_153555 | JGI IMG/M metagenome (GOLD analysis project Ga0207107, IMG submission 153555) | Enriched cells from forest soil in Barre Woods Harvard Forest LTER site, Petersham, Massachusetts, United States -... | ecosystem: Environmental > Terrestrial > Soil > Temperate forest >... | reverse complement strand
TAACCTAAACGGGGAGCCGAAGTAGAGCCCTGCAGCCGTGGTTTGATTCACAAGAAGTACGTGGCGGTAAAGAAAAGTGATGCCGGCGACGATGACAATGGAGATCGCGAAACCGACTGCGCGGCCGGCGAGAAATCTCTGCATTTGTCCATTCTAACGCAGGCTCTTGATTTGCCGAGGAGAAGATAATCCTTTGCCTAAGAAGCCGGAAGACTGGCTGGAAATCGCCTCCCCCGCGCAAAAATCACGCGGTATTTTCAAGCTTTTTCTCGGCTACGCTCCGGGCGTTGGCAAGACTTTCAGCATGCTGAGCGAAGCGCACCGGCGCAGAAGCCGCGGCGAAGACGTCGTCGCCGGAGTCGTCGAAACTCACGGCCGCAAGGCCATTGGGGAACTTCTGTCGCAGATTGAATGCGTTCCGCGCCGAAAAATCGAATACAAAGGAACGATTTTCGAGGAGATGGACGTAGACGCCATCCTCGCGCGCCGCCCTCAAGTGGTTCTGGTCGACGAACTGGCGCATACGAATATCCCCGGGAGCAAGCACCGCAAGCGTTACGAGGACGTGCAAGAAATTCTGGCGGCAAAAATCGACGTGATGTCCACGCTCAACATTCAGCACATCGAGAGCATTGCGCCCGTCGTTCGCTCGATCACCGGCATCACCGTGCGCGAGACGGTTCCGGACTGGGTTCCCCTGACCGCCTCGGAGACCGTCATGGTCGACCTCACTCCCGAAGCCTTGCAAAACCGCATGAAGCGCGGCGACGTCTACAGCTCCGAAAAAGTGGAACGCTCCCTGAAGAATTTCTTTCGGCGCGGCAATCTTATTGCCCTCCGCGAGCTCGCCCTGCGCCAGGTCGCGGAACAGGTTGACCGCAGCCTCGAATCCTACATGGAAGCGGAGGACATCCGCAAAAACTGGGCGGTGCGGGAACGCATTGCCGTCTGTCTCTCGTCGAATCCTTCGGGACAGTACCTGATCGCGCGAGCTGCGCGCATGGCGCGCCGCATGGACGCCGAACTCTACGTGGTTCACGTGGACCGTGAATTCGGCATGAAGGTACTAAATCAGAACGCCCTCAATGCCAATCTGCGTTTCGCGGAAAGCCTCGGCGCCCGCGTGGTTCGCCTGAAAGGCCGCAGCGTTGCCGACAGCGTAGCGGAATTTGTCCGCACGAAACATATCACCCAGGTGATCTTCGGCCGCGCGGCGATTCACGATTGGCGCAAGTATCTGTACCTCTCGGCCGTACACCGTTTTCTGCGCGAATCGCCCGCCGTGGACGTTCATATCGTCACGCAGGAATCCGAGGAGTAGCCAGGAACTACGGCTGCGCGACATTTTGCAGACTGCCTTTCAATTCAAGTTCGATCTCGACCGCATGGTTCACTTTGTTGAAGAAGTTGCTCGGATTCTTGAGGCCCCAATCGACGAATGGCACGCTGAACTTCGCGCTGCCGCTCCAATGATCTCCGGCGAGTTCCGCTTGGACGGGCACGGTCAGTTCGTGTTCGCTGCCGTGCAAAACGAGCAGACCGTGCACCTGGACCGCGAATGCTCCCTGCGGCGCAATTTTTCCTTCCACGCGGTCGGGCCGAAAAATGACTTCCGCGTATCGCTCGCTTTCAAGCACTTCTTTGTGCATTTTCTTGTCGCGTCCATCGTTGCCGCTGTTCCCGCTGGTCGCATCCACGACGACTTCGCCGCTGGCCTTGCCGCTCGCCGGGACGAGATGCAAGGTCCCCTTCTTTAATGCAAACGTTCCGTGAACCGTATGAAGCTTCGTGTCGAGGGTCCAATGCACCTTGCTCAGAGCAGGATCGAGCCTTAGGACAATTTCACTGGCCGGGGGCTGCGGCGCGGCATGCTGCGGCAGAGCGCTGAGCACAACCAGTGCCGTAGGCCCTGCTACCAGAAAATAGAAGACCGCCAACAGGCGGCTTCGCGACCGATTCATCTTCTATCTCCTAAATTCACACGGTCAGAAGTTTCCAACCGAGACGTAAACTTGTGGCCGCCAAAAAATCGGAAGCAGCCTCTCCCAGGTGCGCTCCCAGCAGTCGCGCGAATAGCTCTGGCTCCTCGGCCAAGCACCTTAGCACGCGTCCTCTCAAAGATGCGTATCGATCGAGCAAAAGCAGGAGCCGCCCCATGATATGTGGCCGCCGCGCGAGCTGGCGGTGCGCTCGTTGATAACTCTCGAGCTTTCCCTTCCCGATGGCCTCAGCGAGCGCAATCGCCTGGCGAAAGCTTAAGCCAAGACCTTCTCCGGTGATGGCGTCAACACTTCCAGACGCGTCTCCGGTCAATGCGATATTGCCTCGGTAGACCTTGTCCAATTTGCGTGTCACCGTCACTGCGCCGCGTTCCGAGCTGCTGGGCTCCGCGCCGCGCAAATCATCGTATAACTTGGGAAACTCCTGCCAGGCGTCTTCCAGCCGCATCCGCGGATCGCGCGAAATCAGCGCCACGCACGTCTCGCCGTTATTGAGCGGCGTGACGTACACTTGTGCTCTTTGGCCCCAATGAAATTCTGTGCAATCGGTCCATGCTTTCACTCGATAGTGTCGTCTGTGCGCAAAGCGGATTCCTTTCGGCGCGTTCGCATCCAAGCCGATCCAACGCCTCACGCGAGAATGGATTCCATCGGCTCCGACGATCCACTTCGCCTTCATCACCGTGCCACCCAGGACGGCGCCGTCGCCGGATAAGCCGGCAACCGGCGTGTTCCATAGCAAGGTGACTCCACATTCTTGCGCTCGTTCCACCATCTTCTGGTGGAGCACGGTCCGCCGCACGCCAAACCCGCCAGCCCCAGAAAAGTTAGCTTCCGCCGAGGTAGCCGCGTCTACGAAGCGGATTCCCCGAAAAACCTGCCCATCGCCCGGACCAATCGTGACGCCTAGTTCGCGCAGCGCCGCCACGGTGCTTGGCATCAGGCCTTCACCGCACGCTTTGTCGATGGGAGGCTTCGCACCGTCGGCTAGAGTCACGTCGAAACCCTTTTGTCGTACGGCTATGGCGGCCGCCAATCCCGCCGGCCCTCCGCCTATGACCAGCACACCGGTGCTTTCCCTCACGCAGTCTCCTCGAATCGTCCCCGCCTAACATGACCGAGCCACAAGTAGGTTAGATGTTGAGACTCGCGGGAAGATGCCCGCCGGCTTCACTTTCTTGCCGCGTGCCTGCTTGGGCGAGGAGCGGAGGTCAAACCCTTGAAAACCGTGCATAAGCTGCCTTTATTTGATTCAGCATAACTATTAATTTGACTCATTGACTCACCCAGCGCATGCTGTTAGTTTGATGGCGAACACCTATGTCTGGCCTCGCCATCGCAAACGATCGGATTTTCGCGAAGGATGAAACTGCCCGAATCATATTCCCGATTGTTGCAGGAATTCCCGTCCTCGTAAGGAGGACAACAGGCGGATGATGGCGGCCTAGAACAGCACCACCGGAAGCTTTCGCGGCCATCATCCACACCCGGGTGATGGCCTTTTCTGTGGTGTTCGCAATTACCAGGATGGGAGCAGTTGACGACCATCGAGGAGACTCAGCAGTGAACGACTCTTTGCCCAAGCCGCGCAGCCGGGCGCTCATCGACGGTGCGCACCGCGCGGGTGCGCGGGCCATGCTTCGCGCCTGCGGACTCCAAGATGACGACTTCAAGAAGCCGCTCATCGGCGTGGCGAATACCTGGATCGAGATCGGTCCCTGCAACTATCACCTCCGAGAACTCGCGCAGCATGTGAAGGAAGGCATTCGCGCCGCCGGTGGAACTCCTCTGGAGTTCAACACCGTCTCCATTTCCGACGGCATCACCATGGGCACCGAAGGCATGCGAACCTCCCTGGTCAGCCGCGAAGTCATCGCCGATTCCATCGAGCTCGTTACGCGGGGGAATCTCTTCGATGCGCTGATTGTTCTGGTCGGCTGCGACAAGACCATTCCTGGCGGCGTGATGGCCTTGGCGCGTCTCAATATTCCCGGGCTCATTCTGTACGGTGGCTCGATCGCGCCAGGCCAGTTCGAGGGTCACGACGTCACGATTCAAGATGTCTATGAAGCGATCGGCAAGCACGCGAGCGGCGGAATGACCGACGCCCAGCTCAAGTCCCTCGAAGGCGCCGCATGCCCCGGGGCGGGCGCCTGCGGCGGACAATTTACGGCGAACACGATGGCGCTGGTCTGCGAATTTCTAGGGATTGCGCCCATGGGACTTTCCAGCGTTCCGGCGACCAACGCAGGAAAGGCAGCCGCCGGTCATCGCGCCGGTGAGCTGGTCATCGATCTTCTGCGCCGTGATATCACTCCTTCGAAGATCATCACGAAATCTGCAATCGAGAATGCCATTGCCGGCGTGGCCGCCACCGGCGGCTCGACGAACGCCGTGTTGCACCTTCTGGCCATCGCCAACGAAGCGAAACTTTCCCTTTCCATCGACGACTTTGATCGAATTAGTTCGCGCGTCCCGATCATTGCGGACCTCAAACCTGGAGGAAGATTTGTCGCCACCGATCTCTACGCAGCGGGTGGCACCGCGCTCGTCGCGAAGCGCCTCCTTGAAGCTGGGTTGCTCCGCGGCGACGCTATCACCGTCACCGGACGCACGCTGGCGGAAGAAGCTGCCGCTGCCAAGGAAGCGCCCGCGCAGCAAGTTGTTCGCAAACTCGATGCACCGCTTAAGCCGACCGGCGGGCTCGTCATCCTCAAAGGAAATATCGCCCCTGATGGGTGCGTCATAAAAGTTGCCGGGCACAACCTTCAGAATTTCCGCGGGCCCGCTCGCGTGTTCGACAATGAAGAAGCAGCTTTCGCCGCCGTCGAGCAAGGCGTTATTAAAGCCGGGGATGTAATCGTCATTCGTTACGAGGGCCCGAAAGGCGGCCCGGGAATGCGTGAAATGCTCGCCGTTACCGCCGCTCTGGTGGGCGCCGGTCTCGGCGATTCCGTCGCTTTGCTTACGGACGGGCGATTTTCCGGCGCCACGCACGGTCTGATGGCCGGGCACGTTGCCCCCGAAGCCGCCAATGGCGGCCCCATCGCGGCTATCGCTGACGGTGACACCATCATCTTTGATATTCCCAAGCGTCAACTGACGCTGGATCTTAACGCCGCGGAGATTCAGAAACGTCTCGCTGCATGGAGACCACCCCAGCCGCGCTTTACGAGCGGGGTCATGGCTAAGTACGCCCTGCTCGTTTCTTCTTCTTCTCTTGGCGCGGTCACGGCCGTGCCGGCAACTTTTTCGGCGCCAGCCCCAGCTGGCTCGCATGCGAGGGCTCAATGAAGCTAACCGGTGCGGAAATTCTCTGTGAATCGCTCACGCGGCTAGGCGTGCGCGAGATTTTTGGCTATCCCGGCGGCGCAATTCTTCCGGTCTATGACGCGCTCGGCAAATCGAAGCTGCATCACGTCCTCGTACGCCACGAACAGGGCGCCACACACATGGCCGATGGTTATGCCCGTGCTAGCGGCGGCATCGGCGTCGCCATGGCCACATCCGGTCCGGGCGCAACGAACATGGTTACGGGAATTGCCACCGCCATGCTGGACTCTTCCCCGGTCGTCTGCATTACCGGCCAGGTCAGCAGCAAAGTCCTTGGGTCCGACGCGTTTCAGGAAATCGACATCACCGGCATCACCATGCCCATCACCAAGCACAACGTGGTAGTCACGAAAGCCGAGGACATTGCCCGCACCCTCCGTGAGGCCTTCTTGATCGCCAACAGCGGACGTCCGGGCCCCGTCCTTGTCGACGTCACCAAAGATGCCCAGCAGGCTTCCGCGGAATTCGACTGGGAAGCATCTGCGCCGAAACTTCCGCCCAAGCGCGTGCGCAAAAATCACGATCAGGCCGAATTCGACCGCGCCGTCGAGATGCTCAACACCGCCAAGAGCCCCATTATTCTTGCCGGCCACGGCATCATGGTCTCGGGCGCGATGCGTGCCTTTGAGCAGTTCGTCCGCGCCGGCAATTATCCCGTCGCCATGACGCTCCTCGGCATCGGCTGCTTCCCTGCCAATGATCCGCTGAACCTCGGCATGATGGGCATGCACGGCGAAGCGTGGGTGAACAACGCCATTCAAGAGGCCGATCTCCTCATTGCCGTTGGCATGCGCTTTGATGACCGTGTCACCGGCGACCTGCGCACTTATGCGAAGAGCGCCCGGAAGATCCACATTGAGATCGACCGCGCCGAAATCAACAAAAACGTAAAGGTTGACGCCGCTCTTGTCGGCGATGCTCGTGAAGTACTCGAGCGGCTCACACCGCATATCGAAACTCGTGAGCATACTTCATGGATTCGCCATATCACCGAGCTGAAGGGTGACTCGGCTGTCCGCGACATTCAGAGCCTGCCCGATAGCGGGCACCTCTACGCAGCCCACGTCATCAACGACCTCTGGAAAGAAACTGGGGGCGAGGCCATCATCGTCACCGATGTCGGCCAGCATCAGATGTGGGAAGCGCAGTATTACCACCACAATCGTCCCCGCACGCTGATCACTTCCGGCGGGCTCGGCACCATGGGCTTTGCCCTGCCAGCCGCCATCGGCGCGAAATTCGCAAAGCCCGACTCGGAGGTCTGGGTCGTCGTGGGCGATGGCGGATTCCAGATGACCATGAGCGAACTGGCCACCATCGTCCAAGAAAAGATCAACATCAAGATCGCTATCATCAATAACGGTTATCTCGGCATGGTCCGCCAGTGGCAGGAATTCTTTTACGACAAACGCTACGTAGCCACCCCGCTCGTCGCCCCGGATTTTGCCGCGCTCGCCAATGCTTTCGGCATTCGCGGCGAGCGCATCACCAAGCGCGCCGAAGTGATTCCCACCATCCGCTCCGCGCGCGAATCAGCCGAAACCGTGCTGATTGACTTCCGTGTCGAGCAGGAAGATTCCGTCTACCCGATGGTTGCCGCCGGCTCTTCATTGAGCGACATGATCCGCCGACCCAACAATCCGCTGGTTGAAACAGCGACGGAGCCATAGGAGAAATCGAGAAAAACATGCAAACACTTGTCGCCTATGTCGAAAACAAACCCGGCGTCCTGAATCGCGTCTCTTCCCTGGCCCGGCGTCTGGCCATCAATATCGATTCGCTCACGGTCGGCCCGACGGAAAATGAAGAAATCGCCCGCATGACCATCGTGGCGCACACCGATGAAAGAGGCGCGCACCGCCTCGAAGCCAGCCTCGAAAAGCTCGTCGATGTTCTGCTGGCGGAAAATGTCTCCACACGCGCCCTTCTCGAACGAGACCTGGCCTTGATCAAAGTTTCCGCCGATCAGCAGAATCGCCCTCACCTAATGGAATTAATCAAGGTTTTCCGCGCGCGTGTCGTCGATGTCGCCCCAGAGTCGCTCATTATCGAAGTTTCCGGCACCGTCGACAAAATCGACGGCCTGCTCGAAGTCCTCCGGCCTTTCGGAGTGCTTGAAATGGCCCGCACCGGCCGCATTTCCATGACCCGTGGCGGCGATTTGCTGCAGCCGCCGGTTGGGCAATCCGCAAGCGCCGAACTCGAATCCACCGGCTCCAACGTCACGTGATTGCGTTTGGACTGAAACCGGAGTTACGAATATCCGGACGCTGAGCGCGGGCGTCCCTAAATAATTCCACGCAAATGAAGCGAATGCCCGGCCGCGCAACGGCCGGCGAGAGGAACAGAATGGCAAATCTCTATTACGACAATTCCGCGGATATTTCACTGATCCAGGCAAAGAAAGTCGCCATCATGGGCTACGGCTCACAGGGTCATGCGCACTCCTTGAACCTCCGCGATAGCGGCGTCTCCGTCCGCGTCGGCCTCCATGAGGGGAGCGCTTCGCGCGCCAAAGCGGAAAAGGCCGGCTTGACGGTCAACTCCCCGGCGGAAGCCGCCGCCTGGGCTGACGTGATCATGATCCTCGTTCCGGACACCAAGCAGCCCAAGCTCTATCGCGACGCCATCGAGCCAAATCTGAAGCCCGGCAAGACTCTGATGTTCGCGCACGGCTTCAACATCCGCTTCGGCACCATCAAGCCGCCTGCCGCCGTCGATGTCTCCATGATCGCTCCGAAAGCGCCTGGCCATCGCGTTCGGGAAGTCTTCACCGAAGGCGGCGGAACACCCGCGCTTCTGGCCGTCGAGCAGGATGCCAGCGGTACGGCGAAAGCGCTTGCCCTCGCTTACGCCAAGGCACTCGGCTGCACCCGCGCCGGCGTTCTGGAAACCACTTTTACCGAGGAAACGGAAACCGACCTCTTCGGCGAACAGGCCGTGCTCTGCGGCGGCGTCAGTGAATTGATCAAAGCGGGCTTCGAGACGCTCACGGAAGCGGGCTACCAGCCCGAGGTCGCCTATTTCGAATGCCTGCACGAGCTCAAGCTCATCGTCGACCTGATTTACCGCGGCGGCCTCAGCTACATGCGCTACTCCGTCAGCGACACCGCCGAACAGGGCGATTATTCCGCGGGACCTCGCATCATCACCAAGCAGACGCGGGAAGAAATGCGCAAGATCCTCGCGGAGATTCGCAACGGCAGTTTCGCAAAAGCCTGGATCGCGGAGAATGAAAAGGGCTGCCCCAATTTCCTCGCCACTCGCCAGCGCGAGCAGCAGCACCCCGTCGAACAACTCGGCCCGAAACTGCGCGCCATGATGCCCTTCTTGCAGCCGGTAATCGCGCCGGGACTCGAGAACAAAGCGGCCGCGTCGAAAAAATAACCGCCGAGCGGTTTTCAAGGGCATCGGCTTCTCGATCGTGAATGAGCAGGTCGAATACCATCACGGGAAATTGACGGGCGCTGCCGCCGACCGGGTATTATGTTATGCATGATGGTAATTGGCAAAGGAGGGAATATTTGAACTGATCTGAGTATTCTAATTTAGATTTCTAAATTAGAATAGTTAATATTAAGGGAATGCGCGGGAGAATTCGTTCCGATCCGGCGTTCGGAAAAGTGAGCGGCAGGATTCAGCTCAGTGCCGTTTTCCCCATCTCCGCCACGCGCCGCTCGTAAGTCATTTCCACCAAGCCATGCTTTCCGTAATAGCGCAGCACGATTTTGTGGCCCGGCTCGATCTTCGCGCGCGTCTTGATCAGCGAATCCGAAAGTTCAACCCACTCCCCATTTACCAGGTAGCTTCCTTCCCAGCCGCGCAGCTCGAAACGCCCGTCGTTCTTCAGGATCAGCGGCGCCGCCTTGCAGGGGATTACCTTCCCGCGCATTTTGGCCTGGGCGCACTGGTAGCGCCCGGAAACGTCCACGGTTTGCGCTTTGCTTTGCGGCGTGAGGAAAAGTACGAGGGCGGCGGTCGCGATGCCACGCGCCAGAGTCAAGCCCACCCGGCTATACCCCATCGGAATCTCCACATCCAGGTCGCTTAGCTGCGGGCGGCGGTCCCTGGCCATTGGTACAGGTGCAATTCGCCAACCAACCGGATTTCCAGTAAAGCTACTATTTACAAGAACTTACGTCCTGGCCTACCGGCCATAAATGCGCTGGGGGATAGATTACTTCCTGTCTGAATGCCCCCGTGGGAACTCTTTTGCACCTAGCAGAAGAAGGCGCTTCGTTCCCTGACGGTAGCCCTATTCAAAAGGCAGTTCCGCCACCGCTTGGCCGTCTTTCCGCGGGTCCGAGGCCCCGTAGTTCACTCCAGCCGCAAAATCCCGCATCACCGCTTGCCCACCGCCCATCCCGCTGGAAAATGTCCCCTTCAACTCAATCTTGTGACCCTTGCTCGTCAACTCATTCCGCACATTCTGCCCGAAGCGGTTCTCCATCATCACGTCGCAGCCGCTGAAAGTGTGCTTGGTGAACCGCGGCGCCTCCAGGGCCGCCTGAATGTTCATCTTGAAGTCCACGAGGTCGGCCACGAACTGCGCGTGCGCTTGCGACTGGTTCCAGCCGCCCATGATCCCGAACGCCACGCGAACGTCTCCCTTTTGCGCGAACGCTGGAATGATCGTGTGCAGCGGCCTCTTTCTTCCCGCCAACGCATTCGGTGAACTTGGGTCCATGCTGAAGAGCCCGCCACGATCGTGCAGAGCAAATCCGGTACCCGGCGCAACGATGCCGGATCCAAACGCCTGATAGTTGCTCTGGATGAGCGACACCATGTTTCCGTCGCGGTCCACGACGGTCAGATAGGTCGTGTCGTTCCCAACCGGGATTTCGCCCGCCGCCGCGTCGCAGTTCGCCTTGTCGGCGTCAATCAGCTTGGCCCTCTGCGCCGCCCACTCTTTCGAAAGCAGCGTCGCTACAGGCAATTTCTGTTTTCGTGGGTCGCCGATATATTTCGCAAGATCCGCGTACGCCAGCTTTTTCGCTTCGATCATGGCGTGCAGCGCTTTCGTCGAGCCGAAGCCCCAATCTTTCTGCCCGAGCGGAAACGTCTCCATGATGTTCAGCATTTCCAGCGCTGCCAGTCCCTGCCCGTTGGGCGGCAATTCGTAAACCGTCCAATCGCGATAGGTGGTGGAAATGGGCTCGACAAATTCGCTGGAGTATTCAGCCAGGTCCTGCGCGGTCATCGGCCCGTTGTGCCGTTTCATCGATTCGAGAATCTTCGCGGCAATTTCGCCTTTGTAAAACGCTTCTCTGCCATGCTGCGCGATCTGCTCGAGCGACCATGCCAGGTCGGGATTGCGAAACACTTCGCCCATTTTCGGCGCGCGGTCACTGGGAAGAAAAGTGTTCGCCGCCGTCTCATCGGCTCGTAGGTAATCCACTTCTCCCGCCCAGTACGCCGCCGTCCATTCCGGAACCGGAAAGCCGTCCTGCGCCGTTCGGATCGCCGCCGCCAAATCCTCCGCCAGCTTCTTTCTTCCAAATGTATCCGCCAGCTTCTGCCATCCATCCACCGCGCCCGGCACCGTAATCGCATTCACACCCTGCTGCGGCATGCTGCGAATTCCCTGCTTCTGCAAATACTCGATCGTCAATCCCTTTGGCGCCCATCCACTCGCATTTAATCCATGCAGCTTGTTGGCCTTCGCGTCGTACACGATGGCGAACAAATCTCCGCCGATCCCGTTCATCATCGGCGCGACAACGCCCATCACCGCATTGGTGGCGATGGCGGCGTCCACCGCATTTCCGCCGCGTTCCAGTATTTTCACCCCTGCTTGCGCCGCCAGCGGCGATTCGGCCGCGACAATGCCATTGCGCGAGATCACCATCGATCGCCCCTGCGAGCGATCCTGCGCATCGACGGTACGCCCCGCGATCGTCATCGCGATGGCGAAGTACAGGGAAGCGCGTGCCTTGGGAAACTTCTTCATGGTTCGTAATTGCACTTAGTGGATTTACTGCTCGTTCCGGTTTATTTGGTCTTTCATGGTCAAGAGGCGAATTATGGTTTTCTGCCCCTTCACCGAAAGTCTCTCATAGAGGAGAGCAATCTTCCGCATCGCTTCTTTCTCGGAAATGGGCGCAGCCGCGGGCGCAGCAGCGGACGCGCTAATCTTGGTGTGCGCCAGCCGTTTATGCGAGGCGAGGTGTCTCTGACTGAATGTCCCGCCGCACACGTCGCACGTGACAGTCGCCATTCGAAAGGTTCCCCCGGTCCGCCGTCCATCATAATTGCCAAGTGGTCATCCCGGAAGCGAATCCTTCTCTCGATATTCTCCAGCCGTCCCTCGCCGTCCGTTTGGCATTTTCCGGCGAACGCCCTAGAATTCAGGGGACGTGCGTCGGCATTCCGGTTAAGCTTGTCTGCCGGCCCGCCTTGCCACATTTGGAGACTACCGATTTGCCTGAGCAGCGCCCAGCCATGAAGCACGCAGCGCCAATTGCAGCCCGCGATCCGCGCTTCGAAGCGCAGATCGAAGCCGTTCTCGCCGCCCGCCACGCCGATCCCTTCGCCTTCCTCGGCCCGCATCCCGTTAGCGGCAACTGGTCTGTGCGTTTTTTCCTGCCCTGGGCTGCGGAAGCTTGCATCTCCTTGAAACCTCCCGCCGTCGAAGGCGCCACGGTCGCCCCTGCGAAACTCACCGACGCTGTGAAACTCCGCCCCGAGGGCTTTTTCGAAGCCATCTGGCCTTCGAATCAATCCGCCGCGCCCGCCCCGCGCAGCTACAAGATTCAGGGCCGTACTCACTCCGGCGATTCCTTTGAAATCTACGATCCTTATTCATTTCCCGTTGTACTCAGTGAATTCGATCTGCACCTGATGGGCGAGGGCCGGCACTACGACACGTACGAAAAACTTGGCGGTCACGTGATTACGCTAGAAGGCGTCCGGGGCGTTCACTTCGCCGTTTGGGCCCCCAGCGCCAAGCGCGTCAGCGTCGTCGGCGACTTTAATGACTGGGACGGCCGCGTCCATCCCATGCGCGCTCGCGGCTCCTCTGGAGTTTGGGAAATGTTCATCCCCGAGCGCAACGAAGGCGCCATCTACAAATATGAAATCGTCGGCCCGAGCGGCAACATCCTCCCGCTCAAAGCCGATCCCTACGCATTCCGCTCCGAGCTCCGCCCCAACACCGGTTCCGTCGTCGCGAGCCTCGATCATCACAAATGGCAGGATGCCGATTGGCTCGCAAGCCGCGCGCAGAAAAACTGGTTCGAATCGCCCATCTCCGTCTACGAGGTCCATCTCGGCTCCTGGCGCCGCGTCCCGGAAGATCATCAGCGCTGGCTGAGCTATCGCGAACTTGCCGATCAGCTCATCCCCTACGCCAAAGATCTCGGCTACACTCACATCGAACTGCTCCCCATCATGGAGCATCCCTTCGATGGCTCCTGGGGCTACCAGACGCTCGGCTACTTCGCCGCCACCAGCCGCTACGGCACTCCCGCCGAATTCATGGAATTCGTCGACCGTTGCCACCAGGCAGGCATCGGCGTCCTTCTCGACTGGACCCCCGCGCACTTTCCCCGAGACACTCATGGCCTCGCCCAGTTCGATGGCACCCATCTCTACGAACACTCTGACCCCCGCCAGGGTGCCCATCCCGACTGGGGTACGCTGGTCTACAATTACGGCCGCAACGAAGTCCAAAATTATCTAATCTCCAACGCTCTCTTCTGGCTCGACAAGTACCACATAGACGGCCTGCGCGTCGACGCCGTCGCCTCCATGCTCTATCTCGACTACTCCCGCAAGCCCGGGGAATGGGTCCCCAATCAATTCGGCGGCCGCGAAAATCTGCACGCCATCGATTTCCTCAAGCGCATGAACGAAGTCACCCACGGCAAATTCCCCGGCGTCCTCACCATCGCCGAAGAATCCACTTCCTGGCCCGCCGTCTCTCGTCCGACCTATCTGGGCGGCCTCGGCTTCAGCTTCAAATGGAACATGGGCTGGATGAACGACACGCTGAACTATTTTTCCCACGATCCCGTTCATCGCAAGTACGAACATAACAAGCTCACCTTCTCGCTTCTCTACGCTTTCACCGAAAATTTCCTTCTTCCCTTCTCCCACGACGAAGTCGTCCACGGCAAAAACTCGCTCCTCCACAAAATGCCCGGCGACGGGTGGCAGCAGTTCGCGAATCTCCGCCTGCTCTACGGCTATCAGTACGCTCACCCGGGAAAGAAACTTCTTTTCATGGGCCAGGAGTTCGCCCAGCGACACGAATGGAGCGAAGCCGGCAGCCTCGACTGGCACTTGCTCCAATGGGATCCCCACCGTGGCGTCCAGAAACTCGTCAGCGATCTCAATCATCTTTATGCCGCCGAACCCGCCCTCCATCAGGTCGATCATGACTGGCGCGGATTCGAATGGATCGACGCCAACGACGCTGACAACAGCGTTCTCACTTTCATCCGGCGCGGCAAGAATCCAGAAGACCTCATTGTTGCGGTCATCAACGCCACCCCAGTGGTCCGCGAAGGCTATCGCCTGGGGGTGCCCAATCCGGGTTTCTACCGTGAAATCATGAACACCGACGCCGCCCACTACGGCGGCTCAAACGTCGGCAACAAGGGCGGTCAGCAAGCAGCCGAGCACCCCGCCCAGGGCCGCCCGCATTCCCTGGTCCTCACTCTCCCACCGCTCGCCGCCGTGCTGCTGAAGTGGGTGCCCTCGCACTAGTCATTTTTCTTGTGACGGGAAATCGCCCCGTTGCATCCAAGACGCTTCTGAAGCAAAGTAGAGCCGTTTGCGAGTTCCAGGCCTCGCCCTCGGCGCATTTCTGTGGTGGATGTTCCTGAAATTTCTTGGAGGTGACCGTGACTTCCTTTTTCTTAAATGGAAAATCCGTAACCGTGGATGATGATCCCTCAACGCCTCTGCTCTGGGTCATCCGCGATTCTTTAGGATTGACCGGCACAAAATTCGGCTGTGGCATGGCGCTGTGCGGAGCGTGCACCGTGCATCTGGATGGCAACGCCATCCGTTCCTGCGTGGCGCCGCTCTCCCGCGTGGCGGGCAAGCACGTCACCACGATTGAAGGTCTTTCCGCGGACTCGTCCCATCCGCTTCAGCGCGCCTGGATCGAAGTGGATGTCCCCCAATGCGGCTATTGCCAATCGGGACAGATCATGAGCGCCGCCGTGCTATTGAAGGAAAATCCCAAGCCCACCGACAAAGACATTGACGAAGCCATGTCCGGCAATATCTGCCGTTGCGGCACCTATCCCCGCATCCGGCGCGCCATCCACCGCGCGGCCGAGCTGGCCGCAGAAAAGAGGGCGTCATGAAAAGCCTCAATGAACTGCTCAACCCTCCTGCGGAATCAGCGTCGCGCAGCTCTTCGTCTCTTCCGCGGACAAATTCTTTAGTAATGCCCCGCCGCGAGTTTCTGAAAACATCCGCTGCTATCGGGGGCGGCTTGTGGATTGCGGCCTACGTGCCGGAGCTCGCCGCGCGCCCATTGGAAAATATGGCTACTTCCGGTACCGTGTTTGCACCAAACGCCTTTATCCGCATCGCTTCCGACGATTCCGCCACCATCATCGCCAATCACTCTGAGATGGGACAGGGCGTCTACACCAGCCTTCCCATGCTCCTCAATGAAGAGCTGGAAGCGGATTGGTCAAAAATCAGGGTCGAAGCCGCCCCTGTCGATCCAGCGTACAACCATACCGTCTTCGGCATTCAATTGACCGGCGGCAGCACGACCACTCCCTCCGAGTGGGAGCGCTTTCGAAAAATGGGCGCCATGGCGCGCGTGATGTTGATCGATGCCGCGGCGCAGAAGTGGGGAGTCCTGGTGGCGGATTGCCACGTGGAGAAAGGCGTTGTCAGTCACGCGGCCTCCGGCAAAAAAGCGACGTACGGGTCCCTTGCTGACGCCGCCTCGCAATTGAAGCCGCCTGGCGAAATTCCACTCAAGGATCCCAAACAATTCACCGTGATTGGAAAACCGGTCCGCCGACTCGACACGCCCTCGAAAGTGAATGGTTCGGCTCAGTTCGGCCTGGATGTTCGTCGGCCGGGGATGCTGTTTGCTCTGGTCGCCCGGCCTCCCGTGTTCGGCGGCAAAGTAGTCAGTTTCGATGCCGCCGAAACGCTCAAGATTCGGGGCGTCAAAACCGTCGAACAGATTCCTTCCGGTGTGGCGATCGTTGCGGATCGCTTCTGGTCCGCCAAACTCGGCCGCGAAAAACTCAAAATTACGTGGGACGACGGCGAGAACGCCAAGCTCTCGACGTCACAAATGCTCGCCGATTTCTCCCAGCTGTCCGCGTCTCCGGGAACCATTGCGAAGAAAACGGGCGATCCCGGGGCTGCTCTTGCGGGCGCGGCAAAAACCATCACCGCCGAATACGATGTTCCTTATCTCGCGCACGCCATGATGGAGCCGCTCAACTGCGTTGTCGATCTTCGCTCCGACAGCTGCGAAATCTGGACGGGCACGCAATTCCAGACTGTCGACCGCGCTAACGCCGCGCACGTGGCGGGCCTTCCCCCGGAAAAAGTCAAAATCAACACCACGCTCCTCGGCGGCGGTTTCGGCAGACGCGCCAATCCCGCTTCCGACTTCGTTGTCGAGGCCGTGCATGTCGCCAAGGTCGCCAAGGCTCCCGTGAAGGTCGTCTGGACGCGCGAAGACGACCTCGCCGGCGGCTGGTATCGCCCCATGTGGCACGATCGTTTCGTCGCTGGTCTCGATTCCGCAGGCAATCCCATCGCGTGGACGCACACCATTGTGGGCCAGTCCATATTCAGGGGCACTCTGTTCGAATCTTTCGGAATCAAAGACGGCGTTGACTCCGCCTCCGTCGAAGGCGCCGCCGATCTTCTTTATGGAATTCCCAATCTTCAAGTGGACTTGCACTCGCCGAAAATCGGCGTGCCCGTCCAGTGGTGGCGCTCCGTCGGCCACTCGCATACTGGCTTCTCCGTCGAAAGCTTTTTCGACGAAGTCGCTCACGCCGGCGGAAAAGACCCCTACGAATTGCGCCGCGCGCTTCTCGCCGGTCAACCCCGCATGAGCGCGGTCCTGAATCTGGTGGCGGAAAAAGCCGGATGGGGAAAGCCTCTTCCGCCGGGACGTGGCCGCGGCATCGCCACTCACTTTTCGTTCGACAGTTATGTCGCTCAAGTTATTGAAGCTTCGGTGGAGAAAGACGGCACCGTGCGTGTACATCGCGTCGTATGCGCCGTGGATTGTGGACGCACCGTCAATCCGGATATCGTCAAGGCACAAATGGAAGGCGGCATCATCTTTGGCCTGACGGCAGCGCTGAAAACGGAGATCACGCTCGAAAACGGCCGCGTGCAGCAGCACAATTTCTACGATTATCCGATGCTCCGTATGTTCGAATCTCCGGAGATCGAAGTCCACATCGTTCCGAGCGAACTGAGCCCCACCGGCGTCGGCGAACCCAGCGTGCCTCCCGTGGCGCCCGCTCTCGCCAACGCCATTTTTGCAGCCACTGGCAAGCGCGTGCGGCGCCTGCCGATTCGTGCCAGCGATCTGGCCGGAGAGCGCGAGGTGAAATCATGAGGTCGGCAGTCAAAAAGTTTAGCTCGCGGCTGCTGCCAGCCATCATCGGGGCAGTTTGCCCTTTGGCACTCGGAATATTTGCGGCCTCCATTCACGCCGCACCACGAAGCCCCAAACCCGATGCAAACGCTTCACGCGAAGCTTTTTTGCAAGTCTACAAAGTCTTCACTTCGCCGCGCTGCCAAAACTGTCATCCACCTGGGGATGCGCCTCTCCAGGGCGATGACAGCCACGTTCACATGCAAAACGTGGTGCGCGGTAAAGACGGCCACGGCGTCTACGGCATGCGCTGCAACACTTGCCACCAAACCGCTAATCTCCCCGGTGAGCACATGCCTCCCGGAAATCCCAAATGGTCCTTTCCCTCCGCGGACCTCAAAATGGTTTTCGTCGGACGCTCTCCCGCGCAACTCTGCCGCCAGCTCAACGACGTCAAACAAACCGGCGGCCGCTCCCTTCCGCAACTTCTGGAGCATGTGTCTTCCGATGAGCTGGTCGGCTGGGCCTGGGATCCCGGCGACGGGCGTACTCCGCCTCCGCTCTCGCGCGCCGAAACGGTCGCGCAAATGAAACTTTGGATTGACGGTGGCGGCGCCTGCCCTCAATAGTCAGCCATCTTCTGTGGTTCGAAATTGGGCAGGCATCCGGCGAATTGGCGTATGACCGAACAAACACAGAATCCCGCTGAGGTTTCTACTGCCGTCGTTGATGCCTCTCGTCCGAAGATGTTGCTCGTAAACGCTAGGTTCATCAACTGGTCGGCGTTTTTCTTTGCGGTGCTGCAAAGCGCCTGCAGCGCTTTTATCGCGCTCAATGGCGCTAGGCTTTTAATTGGAGTTGGGGCTTTCGCCGCCGCTTCGGGTGCGCTGAAGCTGGCGGACCGCATACACATTGACGCGATCCGCATTCCCATGATGCTTCTCGCGTTGGGTGGCTCTCTGCTGAATCTCGTTGTTCTTTGGCAAGTTTGGAGACTGCGAAGGCGTCCCGCGTCGGCCTGGCGTCAAAAGTCCGTTCCGAAGAAAAAAATAGCCTCCGAATGGCTCCAGTTCGCTCTTTCCGTTCTCACCCTTTTGTTACTGGCGGCCGAGCTTATCGCTCACCGGATCAACTTCGGCGGCCGGTGAGTTTTTGCTATTCCAGCCCGCTCGCCAGCGGCTCCTGCTTCGATTTCTCAATTTCCTCGGCCAAACGCTCATGCAATCTCTCGCTGTAACCCACGGGCAATTCAAACGTCCGGTCGTCCGCGGTCAAAATCAGGATATTCCGCGTGGAATCCAATACCGCCGAGCAGATTTCGCAGTGTTCGAGGTGCCGCTCGATGTCTTTGCGCAGCTCGGCATCGACAGTGTCGTCGATGTAGCCCGAGATGTGCTCCCACACGTGTTTGCAATCCAGATTCATAGCGCTCTCCCGAACAGCCCGAAGAACCTCCTGCGCGCCGGCGCCACCGTTTTCAGGGAAGGCGCCAAGCGCTTTTGCAGCTTCATTCGCGCGCGGTGCAGCCGCACTTTTACCGCGCCGCGATTGATTCCCAGGGCCTCCGCCGTTTCCTCGATGTTTAGCCCTTCCACGTCCCTCAAGATAAACACTTGCCGGTAAATGCCGGGCAATTCCGTTACGGCCGATCGCAGCGCCTCTCGCAATTCCTTGCGCTCCAGCGCTTCCAGGGGAATCTCCCGCCAGTCCGTCAACGGCGCGGGCGTGAAGTCTCCGCTGTGATCCTCTCCCAACTCTTCAATCGATTCTTCCGCCGCCCCCTTCGCCTTTCTTAGGCGTTTTCGGCCTTCGTTGATCGCAATGGTGGTCAGCCAGGTGCTGAACTTGGCGTCTCCCCGAAACGATGCCAGATGGCGGTACGCGCTGATCACCGTCTCCTGCGCCGCATCCTCCGCATCTGTCTCATTCTTCAGGACGGAGATCAGCGTCAAATACACCATGCGCTCAAATGGCCGGATCAGCTCGTGAAACTGCTCTTTCTCGCCCGCCAGGATTCGCGCGATCAGTCCCGCCTCGGTCGTGCTACACGCTTGTTTCAAGCCTTGTCGACTCCGCGATCAAATATCCCGGGCGATTCTCAATCCACGCCTCCAGGACGGCATTCCCCAGCCCCATTCGATTCAACAACATGCCCAAAGTTACAGCCTTGGCTTGGGAAACTAGCGCCACTCGCTGCCTCTCCACCAGCCATTTACCTTTCGAGGAACAGCGCCTCCGCGGCTCCCTGCTTTCCCCGTACCGAACGGGTATCATCAAATTACTTGGGAAATTCTAATGCTTAGGAACTTCGCCATACGCCTCAGGTGCCCACAGGGCGACGCCGACTCCTGGGTCACCCTTTCCAACCGCGAGGAATCCCTCGAGCAGATTCTCCAGCAAACTTGGGACTTTAAGTGCCGCGAGCACGGCCCTCAGAAGGGCATTCCCCAGGAAGCGATGGAGGTCGCCCCTCTCGACGATCCTTCGCCCTCGCCGGTTATTGCCCCGTCATCTTTAGCCGTCCCCTTCCCTGCCACTCCCGAAAAGAAAATGCCCCGCTCCGGCGAGCGCATTCCCTTGCGCGTACCCGTCGTGATTTACGGTTATGCCAGCAAGGGCGGCGCCTTCCACGAAGACACCGAGACGATCCTAGTCAACGCCAGCGGCGCCCTCGTCACTCTGAAAGCCAAACTCGCCTTGGGCGACACCGTTTTTCTTATTCACAAAAGCAGCAGCCAGGAGCAGGAAGTCCGCGTCGTCTACCTCGACCCCTACACCGACCGCGAGACTCGCGTCGGCCTCGCCTTCAAGCAGCCGGTCGCCGGCTTCTGGAAAAAAAATCGCAAGAAGCCTCGCGTTCCCAAAACTTTCCGCGTCATTGTCAAAGGCATTGACCCCAAGGGCCATCCTTTTGCCCAGACTGCCTACACCGTCGATCTCAGCCAGGATGGCGCCCGGCTCGACGGCGTCGGCTTCCTAACCACCCCCGGCCAGACCATCGAAGTCCGCCGCCGCTGGCGCAAAGCCCGCTTCCGCGTCGTCTGGATCGGCCATGTCGGCACCTCCGAATCCAATCAAGTCGGCGTCTGCCGCCTCCAATCTGAAAAAGACATCTGGCGCGTCGAACTCCCTGAAGCCCCCGCTGCTCCGTCTCCAGAAACGCCCAAACCCTCGAAAAAATAATTTCCCCTCCCTCACAAGGCTCTCCTTCGGTACACTCTGCCTGTCCGCCATGTCCAAGCTATCGCGCCGCAGCGTGCTCAAGAGTGTTCTTTCAGGCGCGACCATAGCTTCTCTCCCGTCCGTTCCGTGGTCCCAGGAAAACCCTCCGATCAAGCGCAAGGGCAATATCCGCCAGTCCGTTTCCCGTTGGTGCTACAAAAATATTCCTCTCGACAAACTCTGTGCCTACTCCGCCGAAATCGGTCTAAAGGCCATCGACCTGCTCAATCCCGACGAATGGGAGTTTCCCACGCGCTTCGGTCTCGTCTGCAGCATGGGCTACGCCGGCGGAGGCGAAATTGCCAGCGCCATGAACCGCCCTGAAAATCACGCCAAAATCGAGGAAGGCTTCCGCAAATACATTCCGCTGGCCGCCAAAGCCGGCGTTCCCAATGTCATCACTTTTTCCGGGAACCGCAATGGCATGTCCGAAGAAGAAGGCGCCAAGAACACCATCGCCGGCCTCAACCGCGTCAAGAAAATCGCCGAAGACCACGGCGTCACCATCTGCATGGAGCTCCTCAACAGCAAAGTCGACCACCACGACTACATGTGCGACCACACCGCCTGGGGCGTCCAAGTCGTCCAGGCCGTCAACTCCCCGCGCGTCAAGCTCCTCTTCGACATCTACCACATGCAAATCATGGAAGGCGACCTCATCCGCACGATCCAGAAAAACATCGACTGGATCGCCCACTTCCACACCGGCGGCGTTCCCGGCCGCCACGAACTCGACGCCTCCCAGGAAGTCCAGTGGGACGGCGTTATGCGCGGCATCGCGGCCACCAATTTCCGCGGCTACGTCGCTCACGAATTCGTCCCCACCCGCGACCCCCTAACCTCCCTCCGCCAAGCCGCCGACCTATGCGACGTCTAACCGGCCACCTCTTACCTCATCTTGTGCTTCGGGCCTTAGGTTTGACCCATGTTCAATTTTGAGCAGACACGCCTCCGTCCGCAGTCCTACTCTCTACCCCGATAGTGTGAAGGAGCAATAAGCCCGCGATGGCCTTGGTCGCGATGCCTTCGGGGACGCCATCGCGGGCGTTTCTTTCAGAGTTCGTTGCGGTCTGTGCCGAGTGCAGCCTTCGTCCGCCAGATGAATGGCGCTTTTACTCTTCTCCATTTTTATTTTCGAATTTAATTTCTTGCTCGGACCGCAAACCGTGCGGTGTTCTCTTCATCGTGAATGTAATGTCCAAAACGGTACAGTAATCTTTCGCTTTCCCTCTTACTCTTACAACCAATCCCTTGACCAGTTGGAGGTAGACCAGCGTCCAGGGCTGGGCTAATTCAAGTTTCCAGATTGACGTTTCCCAGGGCTCTTTCAAAAGCGGCCACGTTCAAGTGCCTTTTATTCGAGAATACGGCGCCAACTGCGCGCCAGGAATGAGTTGAGCGATGAAGACTGCATTCGGTTTACCAAATTTCTGCGGGCGCGTTTGCCTGTTGTTCAGCCTCCTCGTTGCGGCGGTGCCGTCAGCCTTCGCTTACGACGATCCACCCTTTCGTGTAGCTCGGCTCAATTACGTCGAGGGCCGGGTTTCCTTCCAGCCGGCCGGCGAATCAGACTGGGCTTGGGCCACCTTAAACCGCCCTATGACTGCCGGCGACAGTCTCTGGACCGGCGATCGGTCCAGAGCGGAGATGCATATCGGCTCAACCGCCATTCGTGTAAGCGGGCAGACATCGGTTTCCTTTCTGAATCTCGATGACCGCACTGTTCAGATTCAGCTGAACTCCGGAACCATTGATGTCCGCATCCGGAATCTTTACGGCGACGACGTGTTCGAATTGGATACTCCCAACCTCGCGTTTACCGTCTTGCAGCGAGGCGATTACCGCATTACCGTTGATTCCGATGGCAGCTTCACAACCATTACGCTGCGCGACGGCCACGGGCAGATTACTGGCGGTGGCCAGGCCTTTCTTGTCGATGGCGGCTCTCAGGTTCAAGTCTCCGGTACCGACTATATTTCTTACGACATTTACGATCTGCCGGGCCGCGACAGTTTCGATCAGTGGTCCCGCAATCGCGAACTTCGCGAAGAGCGCTCGCAGTCAGCCCGTTACGTTTCTCCCGAACTCACCGGCTCGGAAGATCTCGATCAAAATGGCACGTGGCGGACGGATCGTAATCTCGGCGCGGTCTGGGTTCCCACGCATGTCTCCCGCGATTGGGCCCCCTACAGAGATGGCCACTGGGCTTGGATAGACCCCTGGGGCTGGACGTGGGTCGACGACGCGCCTTCTGGATTCGTAACCTCCCATTACGGCCGCTGGGCCCACGTGGACAATGACGGGAGAGGCGGTGGCGGTTGGGCATGGGTTCCGCCGCACCGTGAAGCGAACCACGAAGAACGCGAGTATCGCCCCGTATATTCCCCGGCGCTCGTTACCTTTGTGGGAGATTCGAATTCATCGCGCGATTTCGGCAGTGGCGGCGGCGTGGCGTGGTTTGCGCTGGCCCCCGGCGAAGTGTACGTGCCCGCGCGTCAGGCCAGCCCGACCTACGTTACCAACGTGAACGTCACCAACACCGTGGTACAGCAGACCACCATCACCAATGTCGTGAACAACAACGTTCAAAACACGACCTATATCAATCAAAACGTCGCTGGTGCCGTTACCGCCGTTCCCCGCGCAACCTTCGTGAACGCCCAGCCAGTGGCCCAGGCAGCAGTGAGAGTCGCCCCTGGCTCGATCACTGCGGCTCCGGCGGTTCACACTGCGCCCGTCGCTCCCGTCAAGGCAAGCGTCATGGGAGCAAACCGGGAAACCACCGCGAACGCCACGCCTGCCAGTGCTCCGCCGACGCCCCCGGCTGCGGTAGTCAGCCGTCCGGTAGTTGCCAAGGTAGCCCCGCCGCCGACGCCCGTAGCCTTCGCGCAAAAGCAGCAGGCGTTGCAAGCAAATCCTGGCAAGCCACTCGACGCCAGGGCCGAGCAGACTCTTCGCGCCGCAACGCCTCCGCCTGTCGAACGAGTGGTGAAAACGGCTCCGCCCGCTCCCGCCGTCAAACCCGTCGAAACGGCGGCGAAAAAACCCCAGCCGGCAACGTCATTAAACACCGCCCAACAGGTCCATCCTCCAACGCCCGGTGCCCCGCCGCCTCCAGCCGCTGCGCCACAGCCGTCCGCTCAGCCGCAGCCGGCTGCGGAAAAGGCCAAGCAGGAAGCGGCACAACAGCAGGCCGCTCAGCAAGCCGCTGCCGAAAAAACAAAACAGCAGACCGCCCAGCAGCAGGCTGCCGTGGAAAAGACCAAGCAGGAGGCCGCGCAACAGCAAGCCGCACAGCAGGCCGCCACCAAACAGCGGGCAGCGCAGCAACAGATAGCCGCCGAAAAAGCCAAGCAGGAAACTGCCCAGCAACAAGCCGCAGTAGAAAAAGCCAAGCAAGAGACCGCGCAGCAACAAGCCGCTCAGCAGGCCGCGGCGGAAAAGTCTAAACAACAAACGGCACTCCAGCAGGCAGCTGCCGAAAAGGCCAAGCAAGAAACCGCGCAGCAACAAGTTGCCGCCGAAAAGGCCAAGCAACAAGTGGCGCAAGAACAGGCCGCTGCAGACAAAGCCCGGCAGCAAGCCCTGCAACAACAGGCCGTCACAGAAAAGGCCAAGCAGCAAGCTACGCAGCAGGCTGCTGACGACAAAGCTAGGCAGCAAGCTTCACAACAGCAGGCCGCCGCAGAAAGAGTGAGGCAGGAAGCTGCTCAACGGGCCGCTGACGACAAGGCCCGACAGCAAGCCTCGCAACAACAGGCCGTCACAGAAAAGGCCAAGCAACAAGCTGCGCAGCAGGCGGCTGACGACAAGGCCCGACAGCAAGCGGCGCAACTCAAGGCCGTCGCCGAAAAAAACAGGGTGGATGCTGCCCAGCAACAACGTGTTCCACCCGACCAGGCCAATCGCTCTGGTCCGCCTCCCGCAGTCCATCCGAGCGAGATCCCGGCTCCGCCGCGCCTCGTTCTTCCACCCTCTTCGAATGCCGATTTGGACAGGAAGCACCAGCAAGAGCAGGATCAGCTCCGCGCGAAGCAGGAGCAGGACCGGCAGAGAGTCCAGCAGCAACAGGAGCAGGAACACGCGAAACTCGCCCAGCAACAAGCCGATGCCGCTAAAAAGCAGCTAGTCGAACAGCAACATCAAGACCAAACGCAACAACTGCTCCAAAAACACGCCGACGAACAAAAACTGCTGGCCGACAAACAGAAACAGGAACGCCAGAACCAAGCCAAGCCCCAGAAGGGCGACCGTCCGCCGCAGTAAGAGCCTTAACCGCGCGCTAAGATTTCCGGGCAGATGTATCTTTGGCGCGTGGCCCAAGCGCAAAGTGGGGAGATAAATTGGGGTGCCCCGTCCTCGGTTGGCGTTTACCCCGGCCGGGTCGGGGAGGACGGGGCTTTTTCTTCGAACTTCTTCCCATTCGGCTCGTTCCCGGCCGCCACGAGCTCGACGGCTCCCAGGAAGTCCAATGGGACGGCGTCATCCGCGGCATCGCCACCAGTTTCCGCAGCTTCGTCGCCCACGAATTCGTCCCCACTCGCGACCCCCTCACCTCCCTCCGCCAAGCCGCCGACCTCTGCGACGTCTAAACTTACTGTATTGAATCCAAAGGGCTTACACACATATCCAAAACGGCCTCTGCTTTCGATCTTTTCAGGAAACTTTCCTCGCTACCCTCTCGTACCTATCTCCAAGAACCGGCCCCTCGGCCGGCCAGGAGGCATCCAGTCATGTCCGACCGCAAACGTGGTTTCTTCGTCAGGGCAGCTCTCGTCACCACTGCCGGTCTCGTCCTTTCGCCGCTCGGCGTACTCGCGCAATCCACCCCCGCACCGGCAAGTCCTTCTCAATCGACGACTTCCGTGTCAAAAGACCGTTGGCTGCACGTCCGCGTCATCAGCTCGGACGCCAAGGGTGAAACCGTACGCGTCAACGTCCCCCTGGAACTCGCCGAGAAAGTTCTCCCCGCCATCAACAAGGACCGCCTCCACGCCGGCAAGGTCAGGATTGACGACGCGCGCGTCAATGACGTCGACCTCCGCGCCCTCGTCGATGCCATCCGCACCAGCAAAGACGGCGAATTTGTTACCGTGCAGAGCAACGATTGCGACGTCCGCGTCGCCAAGCAGAGCAATCATTTGATCATTCACGTCCTCGACAAACAGAATTCCAAGAAGTCCGAAGTCGAAGTCAAGGTCCCCATGAAGGTCATCGACGCGCTTTTTTCGGCCGGCAAGGATGAATTGGATCTCGTCGCCGCGCTTCACGCCTTATCCGCACAGGGCGATACCGAACTCGTCTCCGTGAAGGATCACGAAAACACCGTCCGCGTCTGGCTGGACTCCAAAAACGTCACGGACTAGGACATCAGGAGACCGACATGATGCTACTCGCGAAAGCAGCTCTCGGATTTGGCGGCACACTCGTCCTCGCGGGCGCCTATACCATGCGCGAAGGCGTCATCCGCGTCGATGTCGACGAATTCCGCTCCGGCGGTTCCCACGTTCACATGTGGGTTCCGGCCGCGGCCGTCCCCATGGCCATGCATTTCGTTCCGAGCAAGCAGATGCGCTGCGCCTCCGAGCAGGCGCGCGAAGCCCTGCCCATTCTCCACGCCGTCGTCAAAGAATTGAAAAAGTATCCTGATACGCAATTCGTTGAAATCGAGGATAGCGACCAGCACGTTCGGATACGCACGCATCAGGGCAAATTGCAGATTGACGTCGACGCCCCGGACCAAAAAGTCCACGTCCTCTGCCCTTTGTCTACCATCGAAGACGTCACCAGCCAGCTCGAAGAACACGCCCCCGGCGCATAGTTTTCGATCTGTGCTGAGAATAAACCCAGGCGCAATGAGTCAAGGCGAAGCAGCTTCAGCGGCATCGGCCACGCCGCTCTTTCCCTGAACAAAATAGACTTCATCGAACATCGCATCCTTTTTCCAGCCCGCGCGCTGCAGGATGCCGCGGGTTTGTTCGACCATGTTCGGATTGCCGCACAGATAAGCAGTGGTCGCTTCCGGCCGCAGGCCCCAGGCATCCGCGTATTTGCGCAGCACGTCATCCACGCGGCCGGTCTCGCCCTTCCAATTTGAATCCTCCCAAGGCCGGCTCACCGTGGTCACATACTTGAACCACGGCGCCTCGTTCGAATAGCGCTCCAATTCTTCCCGGTAGCCGAATTCCCAGGAGCGGCTGGCGCCCTGCAGGCAGTATAGTTTGTGGTTGCCCGGCATAGGGCTATCGCCATTTTTCCAATCTCGGTAAATCGTTCGAACGTAACTCACAAACGGAGCGATCCCCGTAACCGTGGAGACCAGCAGGTGGTCCGTCCGCCCGCTGCGCAAATCCAACGTGAAGCGCCCCTTGGCGATTTTTCTGCAAAGCAGCGTGTTGCCTTCTTTCAGCTTGAAAAGATCCGGCGTCAGGTCGCCTTGCGGGACCAACTCGAGGAAAAATTCGAGCGACTGTTCATAAGGCGATGAAGCGATGGAATACGCTCTTTCAACGCGTTTCCCTTCGCGCTCGACTCCCAGCGTCGCGTACTGTCCGGCGCGGAACTCGAACGGCCCGCCGGGGTCGATTCGAATGATCCAGAGGTCCGGCGAAAGATCCCGGCGCTCAAGAACCCGGGCTTGATAGTGCTTGTCCGGCGAAGGGGCCATTCCTATTTCTCCCATGAAACTCAATTCGCTTCATCAAAAAAATAGCGAAGCCATCTTGAGTTACTAACGGGCAAGATAGAATTTTCTTCCTGACATATGAGGCGAGAACAATCGCCTACCTATGACTCGAATGGTAGCGTCACCAATGATTTTCTTCCTACCTAATTCTTGGGACGCAGCGGGGCGCGCCCACGACGGTCGATACCGTAAGCGTGGGATACGACGCGTTGGGTCACCCAATGAAGCAGAATCGCGGCGGCACTCAACTGGTCTGATTGGTGGCCCGATGGTTGCTGTATTTATGAAGGCGATTCTTGGTGGGCTTGTCCGCCACCGGGGTGATGATCGACCGAGGGTCTAGGGATCATTGAGCACCTGTCTCGAAGCCGCATCTACAAGTACTGTGTTTAGCCGGAGTTAAGAGTGAAATATACAAAACAAACGATCCTTTGCTTTTTGCTTTTAGCTGCAGCTGGCATCGGAGGCCCGACACTTGCCCAGTCTTCGAGTGGAGGAAATCCGCGACCCTTGCTGCAAATTGACTTACATTCTATGGGGTATAGGCCCCCGAATTTCCAAATGACCGAAAAGGAATTCTTTGCCAATCCCACCCGGGCATACGACGATCACCAGACCCAGATGACATTCATTGATCACAGGAACTTGGCCATCTACTTCAGCGATGCGGTCGAAGAAGGGGCAGCCAAGAAGTCCGCGCCAGAGGCAGTTCCTAGCATGCAGGCCTTTTTTGTCAATGGCGAGAGCGGGGCTCTCATCTCTCACAAGATTTGGCCAACTGAAAAGAGAAGTTGGTTCAATGAACGCTATGACACGCAGGCCAGGCTCTTAGAGGTGGAGGGGGGATTCTTGGTTCACGCAGGCAACTCACTAGCGTTGTACTCCCCGGACCTTCGGAAAATACGCGAGATGACGTTGGATGCGGCAGTCGAATGGGCTGCGACAGTCGCTCCGATGGGTCGCACATTCTTCCTTGAGCGCATTGATACCGCCGTACAGCAGAAAGCGGAAGGCGCCTGGATGGCGTCCGACACTTTCGAGAGACTTCGCAGCTTGGATGTCTACTCCGGCAGTGTTGTGTCCGTTAGCAAAGATGCGATTGCAGGGACGCTATCGAAGGGGGTGCAGTGTCTGGATTCGCAACGAGTCGGTGAATCACCTAGCCACCTTTGCTGTGGTGATCCCTGTGGATATGGTCTGCCTCTGTTCGTTGCCGAAGACGAGGTGGTCTCCTCGTATTCGTACGGATTTCGCGTTTTATCCACAACTGGAGAGGTTCTCTGGAGACGAGAAGCGACTGATCCTCGGGTCCACCTGATCGATGATTGCGAACGGTCTATGAATGGGAATCGATTTTTGATTCGTGCTCATTGGAATAAGCGTGTTGTCTTCGATCAAACAAGCATCCCGAAAGGAGCTGACGCGATTATCGTTTACGACCGGGCCGAGCGTCGCCAGGTCTTCAGCGTCATTTCGAAACCAGTAGACGTGAACGGACTGGCCTTATCTCCCGACGGACAGACACTGGCGGTGTTGAGCGGCACGACTCTCCGGTTGTACAGAGTTCCAGAATAGGGCAATCTGAGTTGATTCTGTATGAGCTGTCCCCTCTTTCCACGCAATGGATCACATGATATTTAGCTTTGTCTATTCGTAGGCGAGGGCGACGACGGGGTCATAGCTGGCCGCGCGGAGCGCGGGGTAGACTGCACCGGTCGCGGCTCCCACGAGGGCGAGCGCGATGGCGGAAAAAATCCAGGAGGGGGAAATCAGAATTGTCAAGCCTGGATTGGCCTGCTTCAAAATCGCCTGCACCAGGAAAGTAAGCGCTATTCCCAAACCGGTGCCCATCAGCGTAAGGATGAGCGTCTCGCCCAGCAGCATCTGAACGACGTCGAGGCGGGAGAAACCCAGCGCTTTCAGGATGCCGATCTCGCGCGTGCGCTCCATCACCATGGTGTGCATGTTCAAGAGGACCACGAGGAAGCTCACCACAATTCCCAGGGCGACCATCGTGCGCGTGAAAGGGCGCAGCTGCGGCAAGTTCGAGGAAGTCATCAGCGTCATGTATTCCGAGAGGGAACGGACGCTGTACTCCGGGGTCAACTGAAGAATTTGCGCGCGAGTCGCTTCCGTATCCCCTTTGCTTCTTACATAAAACATCGAAACGCGCTTCTCCGCCCCGGCGATGTCCTGCGCGGTGCGAATGGGAATGAAGTAGCGCGCGCCTTTTCCGTGAGCGACGATCCCGCAGACCGTAAACTCATGATTCAGCAGGGTGATCTGGCTGCCAACCTTCAAGTGCCGCGTTTGCGCTATGATGTCATCCGCGATGACCTCGTCCGGCCCTTCGAACGGCCTCCCATCGCGGAACAAGAAACCCTTGCTCAAGCCGTTGAAACGCTTATAGTCGATCCCGTAGACCATCACTAAGTTCTTTGGTTCCGTGAGGATGACCGTCGGCGCCACCTCATCGACGCCGCTCAACGCGGCAATTTTTTCGCCGAGCGACTCTTGCATCCCAACGCTCAAGAACGCGAAAAAGATCGAGGCGTTTGGAGGCTGCACCAGGATATCCGCGCCGACGCCTTCGACGCGCTTTCCCCATTCGGAAACCACGCCGGACGTCAGACCAACAATCATCAGAACGAGAATCACCTGGATGGCGATGGCAATCACGCTCAGCAGGCTGCGCACCGGGCGCGCGCTAATGCTGCCCCAGAACATTTGGAGAAGGGAAAATGGTCCGTCGTAGGTTTCTGTCATCGGGCGCAGCCAAATTTGTACTGTATCACCCCAATTTCGTACCGGTCAAAATTACCTCATGGAGCCGCAGGGCAAGACGAGTGCCGAAGTCCGCAAAAAATATTTCCATCGCATTAAGATTTCAACACAAATGTTGATAAGTTTGTGGAAATCCCCTGTCCGCGCGCCGCTAACTTGTCGCCCTTCAACACTCTTCTCCTCTTTGCACCATTTGAGTGCAACTCTGTTTTTCACACGCGCGATAATCCGGCGAAAAAATCTCGTGACAGCGGGAAAATAATTCGCTCGAAGGCTTCAAGCGCTGAAATGCGGGCAAAACTTTCCGCTGGTATTTTCTAAGTTGCTGATTCTCAACGGTTGGCTGCGGATTTTTTTCAGTACCACTTCGGCGGCTTCTCGAGATGCACCTTGATCGTCTGCCTCGGGTCGGTGATGTCGAGCCAGTGCCCATACGTTTTCCACCCTTCGGCGACAACTTGTATCAAAGCTCTCCCCATCGGCACGTTCGGGACGTGCGCGATGCCCTCCCGGCTGGTCTTTACGTTCATCTCCAGCTTCTTGTCCTTCCTTAGCGAGTGCTCTTCGACAAATTTAACGTACACGCTGGCGTTCTCGACGGGAAGGTTCTTCTCGCCGCCGGTCACTTCAATGGTGATGCGCGCCTGTGCTTCGCCCGTGGTGGGAGGAGTTTGCGGTTTGGACGGCGGCGCCGGCGCATTCTGGGCGGCCGTCACATGGACAATCAGCGCGCAGGACGCAATGCAAATGCACGCAAAAAACCTGGTCGAGAGTCTCATAAATTGCAGAACTCCATGGTCTACGGAACCGCACGCTGGGTCAAGTCGCGCTGCGCTAAGATTGGATGCCGCTCACACCGGGGGTGCTGCCCTATCGCTGCTCTGCCGTGGAAACCCCGGGCAATGGCCATTTGACTCGTCTATATAGCTCCTGTAAGTTTCTCAAGAACTGCTCGGCGGGCAACATGGGGGCCGCCCCGAGAGTGAAATTTGCCTCGAACCGTCATCGCCGGACGTCAAACTGACTGCATCACGATCAAAACAGGATTCGCAAGGAGAGCACCATGGGTTTTGCCACCAATGCCATTCATGTCGGGCAGGAGCCCGATCCCGCCACCGGGGCCATCGTCGCACCCATCTATCAAACCTCCACGTACATCAACGAAGAGCTGGGCAAGAACAAAGGCTACGATTACGCGCGAACGAACCACCCGAACCGCAAAGCCCTGGAGCGGACGGTGGCCAAGCTGGAAGGCGGCCACAGCGCCTACGTTTTCTCTTCCGGCATGGCGGGAATCGACGCGGTCTTCCGGCTGCTGCGTCCGGGCGATCACGTGGTCCTCTCCGAAGCGGTCTATGGCGGCGTATACCGGCTTTCGACCCAACTCCTGGTGCACTTCGGGCTGGAATTCAGTTTCGTGGACACCACCGCGGCTGATTACGTGCGCGCGGCGTTGCGCCCTAATACGAAAATGCTTTACGTCGAGACGCCAGCCAACCCCACCCTCAGCGTCACGGATATCGCGGCGCTTTCCAAGCTGGCCAACGAGCGCAATCTCTCGGTAGTGGTCGATAACACCTTTTTGAGCCCCTACTTGCAGCGCCCTATCGAACTCGGCGCGCACATCGTGGTTCATTCCATGACGAAGTATTTGAACGGCCACAGCGATTCCACGGGCGGAGCCGTGGTACTCACGCGTCCCGAGGACGCCGAAAAAATCTATTTCATTCAGCGCTCCGCCGGCACTGGCCTGTCTCCGATGGATTGCTTCCTCGTTTCGCGCGGCATCAAGACCCTGGCGGTGCGCATGCTGCAACACAACGCCAACGGCATCACCGTGGCGCGTCATCTCGACGCGCACCCCAAAATCAAGAAGGTGTTCTATCCCGGCCTGCCGTCTCATCCGCAACACGAAGTGGCGCGCCGCCAGCAAAAGGGCCCCGGCGCCATGCTCTCCTTCGATGTGGGCTCGCTGGAAGCCGCGCGGCGCTTCCTCAATCACGTCAAGCTCTGCTCCCTCGCCGAAAGTCTCGGCGGCGTCGAGACTCTGATTTCGTTGCCGGCAATGATGACGCACGCTTCCATGCCCAAGGAAGTTCAGGATCGCGCGGGTATCACCGAAGGACTCGTCCGCTTGTCCGTCGGCATCGAAGACGTCGAAGACATCATCGCCGACCTCGACCAGGCGCTGCTGTACGTATAGCCCGAGTCACCTTTTTGGGGCTGACGCGCCGCCGCGAATAGCGAACGCTATTCTCGCAACTTGCCTTTTTTGCGCGGCTCTCTGACGCTTTCGTCCAGCCACGAAAGATATTTCGCCGCGCCCTCGGTAATCGGCAGCGCGATAAATTCCGGCACATCATAGCTGTGAAGCCGCCGCACTTCCCTTTCCAATTCGGCGAGACGTTTCGCCGTCGTCTTCATCACCAGCAGGTACTCCTGCGTTTTTTCAAGCTTGCCCTTCCACGTGTAAAACGACTCGACGGGGCTCAAAATTATATTGACGCATGCCGCGAGACGCTCGCGAACCACCGCGCGCGCAATTTGTCTTGCCTCCACAGGTTTTGCGCACGTTACCAGAACGATTCTGTTTTGCTCGCCCCTCTTCACCATGTTCCCTCCGCTATTCGCGTCAGCTTATCCCCGGACCGAGCCCTTCCCGGAAATTCGAGCCGCAACTCTTAACTTTTGACTTTCAACTTTCGACTTTCAACTCTCTCCGTTCTAGAATACCGCTCCATGGCGACCTCGCCCATTAAGTTCGGCACCTCGGGCTGGCGCGGCCTCATCGCCGACGATTTCACGTTCGCCAATGTGCGCCTGGCGGTCACCGCGATCGCGGAACACGCGAAAGCCAATGCCAAAGAGCCGACGATTCTGGTCGGCTACGACACACGCTTTTACTCCGAAGAATTCTCCCAGCTCGCCGTCGATATCCTCCAGCACCACGGCATCCGCACGCTCCTCTGCGAAACTTTCACACCCACTCCTGCTGTCGCCTTCGAAATCATGCGCCGCAAGCTCGACGGCGCCATCAACTTCACGGCCAGCCACAATCCCGCGCAATATCACGGCTTGAAATTTTCTTCCGCCGACGCTGGCCCCGCGCTGCCGGAAGTAACCAAGGGCATCGAAGCGCGTGCCACGCGGCTCGCCGCGAATGGCGGTGTTCCGCCCCTTCCACACGGCGCGTCGAATTCCGCCCGCGGCGAAAGGGTCAACCTCCGCGAAAATTATTTGAAGCGCCTCGAACAGCTCGTCCATTTCGAAACGCTCCGTACGGCAAAATCATCTTTGGTCTTCGACGCACTCCACGGCTGCGGCGCCGGCTATCTTGACCGCACCCTCATCGATCATGGCGTTGCCGTCCACGCCTTGCGCACCGAACGCGATTGCCTCTTCGACGGAACCGGTCCCGACGTCTCCGAAGAAAATCTCGCCCCCCTCCGCAAAGCCGTGGTCGATTCGAAAGCCACCGCGGGCCTGGCCACCGATGGTGACGCCGATCGCTTCGGCATCGTCGACAGTGACGGCACATGGATTCAGCCCAACTTAATCCTTGCACTCGTCTATGACTATCTCGTCGAAACGCGCCAATGGAAAATGCCCGCGGCGCGCAGCGTCGCCACCACGCAAATGATCGACGCAGTCGCCAAATTGCACGGCCAAACTGTCCATCAGACGCCCGTAGGTTTCAAATACATCGGCCAGCTCATCCGTGAAGACAAAATCGCCCTGGGCGGCGAAGAAAGTGCCGGGCTCACCATTCGCGGCCACATCCCGGAAAAAGACGGCATTCTTGCATGCCTGCTGGTGGCGGAAATGATCGCCGCGCGCGGCGCTTCCATCGGCGAGCAAGTTCGCGCGATGTATAAGAAACTGGGCCACGAATTCTGGCCCGTCCGCGAAAATCTTCATCTTTCCGACGAACAAAAGGCAAATGCCGTAAAAAGGGTGGCCGTGGACGCTTCGACACTCGCCGGCCGGAAAGTCGTATCCATTGACCGCACCGATGGCGCAAAATTTGTCTTTGATGACGGTTCGTGGATGCTCCTGCGCCTTTCCGGCACGGAGCCGCTGCTTCGCCTGTACGTCGAAGCCGAAAGCGCCGCCGCTTCCGCGAAACTGGTGAGAGAAGCATCGCAATGGGTACTGCAAAGCTGAAAAAGCCGCACAAACTTCGCGCGGAAGAAAAAACTCCGCCGTTCCTGCGCCACTACGGACCCGCGCTCATCGGCCTGCTGGTGCTGATCCTTTTTGTCCACGACATTTTCGGCGCCCATGGCTATCTAGCCATGCGCCGCACGCAGCAGGAAATTCAGAAGGTCAACGCCGATCTGCATCAGTTGAATAAGGAAAATCTTCAGCTCCAGCAGGAAGTGCGCGAGCTGAAGACCGATCCGCACAAAATCGAAAGAATCGCCCGCGATGAGCTTGGCCTTGCGCGGCCCGGCGAAGTCATCATCAAGATCCCTCGTTCGCAGCAGTTGCCGCAGGACTCTGCTTCAAAGCCCTGACCCTCCGCTTTTTCCAATTCGTTCGGACGAGCGAAAGCCCCAGCATTGCCAGGAAAATCGTAATCAGCCCCGCAGTAGCCTTCAGCGCGCTGCACTGGCCCTTCGGCAGGATGGAAAATCTTCCATACACAAATTCGATGTGCACCCAATACACCAGCAGCGAGGTAGTCCCAAGCTGGATGATGGGGCTGAAACCCATTTGCGCAAGTCCCCATCGGCACCAGGCGTAAACCAGGAAAAGAATGATCAGCAAGATCCCGCAGCGCATCAGCAGAAAATTTGGGCCGCTGTGCCAGTAATCGTAAACCGCGTACAACCGCACGCGCGACGAATCGAAAAAACCCGACAAAACGCAGGCCAGGATTCCCGTGCCGCCGAGCGCCGCAAACGCCGGCGCCTCCCTGCGCTTGGCAAAGTCCGTAAACAGGAAAAACCCCACCGCCAGCCCCGCAAACGCAAATGCCGACCACGGAAATAACGGAAAGAGCCACGGCTGCGGCTCCTTGAAAATGTGGACGCCGTTGATATAGGACTCCATGGGCCACGGCAAGAACTTCGGCCGATGCGTTGTCCACAGCGGTGGAGTGGCCATAGCCACAACGACCGCGGTAAAAACCGCCACTACCAGTGTGCGCGTTCGCGTCGCCGCAACGTGGCCAGCTCCCGTGGCCCAGCACAAGACTCCCATGAGCATCATCGAAAGCCCAAGAATATTGAGCACGTCCACGCGCAGCAGATCCGTCCACGGCGACCACGGATACCCCAGCGCAAATTCCTGCACGCGAAACAGCAATCCCATTCCAAAAATTTCCGCTCCGCGCCGAATCGTTTGCCTTTCGATGGCGTTGCGCGCGATTCCCTTCTCGCGCAACTTTTCCGTCACCAGCGCAAACGACACGCCCGCCAAAAAAATAAACAGCGGCGCAGGCAGCGTCCCGCCCAGCCGCGACCAGGCAATCAGCGAGGACGATTTCTTTGCCTCGGGACTCATCCAAGAGTCATAGCAATGCGTCTGAAACATCAGCACGCACGCGAGCCCGCGCATCCAGTCGATATACGCAAGCCGCCGGGCCGTTGGTTGAATTTGGTCCGCCATTTCTTTCGGTTACAATTCTCGCTTGCCTGCCCCGCGCCAACTCGGCCCGCTCCCCATGCTCGGTCTCTGGGCCGTGCTCACTCTCACCGGGGTGTTGTACTCCGCCTGGCTGGGCTACGGCGGCCGCGCGTTCGCCGCCGCGCTAACGGCTTTCGCATTCTTCTTTCTGGTGATGCTGCTTCTTGCCGCGCGCGGCGTCGAAGATCGCCTCGCCTCGCGCTTCGGCGCCGGCACTGGCTATTTGCTCGGCGCCGCCGTGTTCCTTGTCTACCTGATTTACGCCGTGGGGACAAATACTTTCGGATTGACTCGCGCCGCTGCCGTCGCCGGCCTCGTTTTCATTCCACTGGCCCTCGCCGCTTCCGCCGAACGCAAGCCACCCGGTGTATGGCAGGATTTTGCGGCGATCCTGTTTGTTTGGCTGGCCGTAAAACCTCTGCCGAATCCCTGGGGCTGGTCGCTGTCGCACTGGCTCTGGCCGTATCCGGGAGGACGGCTTGCCTACGTTTTGACGGTGCTCCTCTTCGTCAACGTCGCCCTGGCGTGCTTCTTGCTTCTCCGCCGCGTCGGCGGCGTCGGCTACTCCATCGGCTGGGGCCATCACTGGGGCTTCTTCATCCTTGCAAGCTTCATCGTCTTCGGGTGCATCGCCATTCCGCTGGGCCAGGCCATGCACTTCATCCAATTCGAACCGCAGTGGCCGCAATTGCACTCTCTCCCGCTTGTTTCGCTCGGCATTCTCTTTTTCACTGCCTGGCCCGAGGAACTTCTCTTCCGCGGCCTGCTCCAGAACTTCCTATCGCGCGCTTCAAACAGTGACGTCATCGGCTGGTGGACCGCTTCCATCCTCTTCGGCTTCTCACACATCACCAACATGGGCTTTCCCAACTGGCGCTACGTGGTCCTGGCATCCATCGCCGGGTTTTTCTACGGCTGGACGTGGCGCAAAACCGGCTCGATCATTGCCTCCGCCCTGGTCCACGCCGCCGTGGACATCACCTGGCATTTCCTCTTTCGAACGGTCTAAAGCTCACAGCTCATCTCATAAATGCGTCAGCGGGAGGACAACAAGGGACGCGGAAGCAACCGAATTACTTCCGCATCGCTGGCCATCCGGCACTTGGGGCGTCCTTAATTCCGTTTCGGCCGCCGCCCCCGCTTGCCATCAGCATATTTCCTCTGTATCATTGAGTATGCACTCAGTGATAGAGAAGCTCAGTGGCGCGCCCTAAAAGCGAAGACAAACGAAATGCCATCCTCGACGCCGCGACCCGCCTGTTTGCGGAGCGCGGTCTTACCGCTGCTCCAACGTCGGAGATTTCAAAACACGCTGGCGTCGCCGAGGGAACTCTGTTTACGTACTTCAAGACTAAAGATGATCTGATTAACGCCCTTTACCGGGAGATCAAGCTAGAACTCGCGGACGCCATGATGTCGGACTTTCCCCGGAAGAAGAATATTCGTATTAGGCTCCGGCATGTTTGGGATCGCTATGTCAATTGGGGCATTGCGAATCCTAAGCAGCGCAAGGTGCTGGCGCAACTAACGGTTTCGGAGGTACTCACCAAAGAGTCTAGAGACGCCGGCAGCGCGCCGTTCGTCGAGTTCCAAATCATGATTCGTGACGCGATTGAGCAGCGGGTCTTTCGGAATGATGTCCCTGTAGAACTGATTTCGAAGTCGTTAGCAGCCTTGGTAGAGGCGACGGTAGACCTTACGGCAGCGAACCCATCCAAGGCGAAAAAATACCGGGATAGCGGCTTTCAAATGTTCTGGGCCGGCGTAACCAAGTAATGAGTCATTGCATCTCATAAATGAGTGAGTAATCACAATAGGCACGCTCGCGACGCAGTTGGCCGAGTCTAAGCGCCCATAGTCTATCTAAGAAGGAGAACGGAGGATTTTCATGTCTAAGGTCTGGTTGATTACGGGAAGCGGAAACGGGTTGGGGAGGGACATCGCCGAGGCGGCACTGGCCGCAGGCGACAGCGTCGTAGCTGGAGCGCGCCGGACGGAGGAACTGGCGCCTCTGGTGGCGCGTTACGGCGAGAGGGTGAAACCCGTGAAACTGGAAGTGCGCGAAGAAGCCGCCGCAAAGGTCGCCGTGCAGTTAGCGGTGGACACCTTCGGGCGTCTGGATGTTCTGGTCAACAATGCCGGTTATGGGCAGTTTGCGCCGTTCGAGCAAATGAGTGCCGAGGATTTCCAGGCCGTCGTGGACACATGCTTTTACGGCGTGGTGTACACCACCGGTGATGCGCAAGCAGAAAAGCGGTCACATCCTTCAGGTGTCTTCGGTCGGTGGCCGCATCGCGGTTCCCGGCAATACGCCGTATCACGCGGCCAAGTGGGCCGTGGGCGGTTTCAGCGACTCTCTGGCGATGGAAGTCGCGCCGTTCGGTGTCAAGGTCTGCACGCTGGAGCCGGGAGGTATTCGGACCAACTGGGCACGACGCGCCGGTCAGAATGCGCCGCACCTGCTGCCGGAGTACGAAGCCTCGGTTGGTTCGTTCCTGAAGATATTGCGAGGCCTCGAAGGGCGTGCGGAAGGCGATCCGCGGAAGATCGCGGATGTAATCATGCAACTGGCAAATAGCGACGAAGTGCCCGTGCGGCTGATCCTCGGTGTAGATGCGGAAAAGCGGGTGCAACAAGCGGAAGCTGCGCGAGTGAGTGAGGCCGAGAAATGGCGGCATCTCACTGTTTCAACGATTTTTGAAAATGGGCGCTTCGACAGCCGATTATATATGGCAAAGAGCGGAATCAATTCCTGAGTTGCATGAAGGGAGCAAGATTATGAAGTACAGATTACTCGGCAAGAGCGGACTGCGGGTTTCCGAAGCGTCACTAGGCACCATGACTTTCGGCGATGAGTGGGGATGGGGATCACCCAAGCCGGAAGCGCAGAAAGTCTATGAAACCTACCGCGAGGCAGGCGGAAACTTCATAGACACGGCGAATTTCTACACCAATGGGACGAGCGAGAAATTCCTGGGTGAGTTCATGCAGGGCCATCGCGAGAGCGTCGTTTTGGCCACGAAGTACTCCAACGCCGCGCCAGGCAATGATCCGAATGCGGCGGGCAATCATCGCAAGAACATGATGCAAGCAGTGGAAGCCAGTTTGAAACGACTGCAAACCGACTACATCGACCTGTACTGGGTGCACATCTGGGACGGGATCACGCCTATGGAAGAAGTCATGCGCGGTCTGGACGACTTGGTTCGCCAGGGCAAGGTTCTTTACGTCGGCATCTCGGACGCTCCGGCTTGGTGGGTTGCCCAGGCAAATACTCTGGCCGAGCTTCGAGGCTGGACACAGTTTATTGGGCTGCAGCTCGAGTACAGCCTCATTGAGCGGACGGTCGAGCGCGAACTGATTCCCATGGTCAAAGCTTTGAACTTGGGGGTTCTGGCTTTCTCTCCCCTGGCGGGTGGATTTCTAACCGGGAAATATCACGGCGAAGGCAGGCCCGACGGCGGGCGGATGACCAATGAGGGAGTGAAAGCCTTCTATCCTGAGAGGGAACAACGCGCGGCGACGATGATATCGGCTGTAAAGTCGGTTTCCGAACAAACCGGTCGCAGCATGGCGCAAGTCGCACTCGCCTGGTTGCGCCATCAAACGGTGCCAGTAATCCCGATCATGGGAGCGCGGAAGGTATCTCAACTCCAGGATAATCTCGCCAGTTTGGATCTGGAACTCTCCGCCGAACAATTGAAATCCCTCGATGGAGCAAGCCGAATCGAACCCGGATTCCCCCAGAGTATTTACGACAGAGAAATGGTTCGTGCAATTAGGTATGG
>Ga0207107_1024_pt1 | contig 39043 bp, 35 predicted proteins | sample Alteio_BWMinHeat_75_FD_153555 | JGI IMG/M metagenome (GOLD analysis project Ga0207107, IMG submission 153555) | Enriched cells from forest soil in Barre Woods Harvard Forest LTER site, Petersham, Massachusetts, United States -... | ecosystem: Environmental > Terrestrial > Soil > Temperate forest >... | reverse complement strand
GATCTTATAAAACATTCGTTTTCCATTGGAAAGCGCCCGTAGATGTATATATATATTTTGCGGCTGGCTATCTTTTAATGCCGGTTGCCCTAGATTACCGGCTTTATTGTGATTGTGGGAAATGAGAAACCCCGCGTTTTAAGTAATGGATGTAACTTTTTAGGAAGCCTATGAAGGAATTCGGTATTTTTAATAAAATTGCGTCGGTGGCGTCGATAATACTGTGGACATTCATCATCTTCTCCGGCGGTCTGGTTGCCGGGCAAATGGAGGGTTTCCAGAAGCTGAAAAAGGGACTGCTCACAGGTGAAGCGCAGGCCGAGATGCTGTCCTATGCAAGGGATCCCTTTGACAAAGAGCTTACCGTCTGGAATGACACCCCGGGCGTGCTTCAGGGAGGAGCCCTGCTTATCGGCTCCCATTTTATTAGCGGTCCCGCATTGCTGCTTGTCGACGCAAGCGGAAAGATACTGCACAGTTGGACAGTGGAAAAGAAGCTCTTCAACAACGAGATTCTGCGGTGGTGGAAAGAACCCAAAGAGATAAGTATCGTCGCTATTGACGACGCGCATCTTCTGCCCGGAGGAGATGTGATATTCACCCAGGATTTGCGCGATTTGCAGAATTTCCGTGGCCAGAGGCTGGCACGGATGGATTTGAATTCGCATATAGTTTGGCAGGTGCCGGGGACTTTCCATCATGAATTTGATATTGGCGGCAGCCCACAGGGAATTTATGCCCTGACCTCCACGATGCGCGATGAACTACCGGTGATTGGAACGCAGCTTGGAAATGCGCGTTATCTGGAGGACTGGGTCGTTGAATATACACTCGACGGCAAGAAGGTTGATTCTTGGTCGATTCCGGAGGCTTTTGCCCATTCTCCCTACAGCAATATGCTTACTTTATTTGAAAACGATCTTCCCGATCTCCAGAAAATGCGCTCTCCCTACGGCGATCAAAAAACCCTGTACGATCTTCTTCACCTGAATTCCGTGCAGTACCTCGACGCTGCCCATGCAAAAGCGCTTCCTCAGGCGAAGGAAGGCGATTTGTTGATCTCGCTGCGTGGACTGAATTCGATTGCTGTCCTCAGGCCGTCATTAAAGCAAATTGTCTGGGCAACACGCGGGCCTTGGCTGCACCAGCATTATGTTCGGGTGGAGGACGATGGAAAACTCTACGTTTACGATAATGAAGGCGCCAGGGTAATCGTACAAGATCAGGGCGGCCTGCCCGTGGAACAATTAAAGTCGCGCATATTGTCTTATGACCCGTTTAACGGCCAATGGATGGAGCTGTTTTCCTCGACAAAAATGCACAGTTACTGGCGAGGCTATTACTATTTTTTGCCGGGCGGGAATATTATCGTCAGTTCCCCACAGCGGTCGCGCGTCATAGTTGTTTCGCCCGAAAAGAAAATCCTGTGGGAATTACGCGGGGTGCTTAACCGCGACATGGATACTGTCCCATACCTGAAACAGCTCAGCACGGTGAGGTACTATCCGCCAGTCGATCTCGCGTTTCTAAAGGAGCAGAAGAAACCATGATTCAGACGTTGGTTATATCCTTATTGGTTTTTGCCTACGGAATTTTTATCCCTTCATCAGCACAGGCCTATCTTCTGCCGCTCATAGGCGCAGGCCCGGCTATTGTTGCAATACTGATTGGTGTCATAGCCGCACTGTTTTCTGCATTGTACCTTGTGGTTTTTAATATACGCCGCTCGATCAAAAGGCGTATGGGGAAGGAATCCCCCGAGGATGAGGATGAAGAGGCGCCGGCGGATAAAAACCATACCCCGTCATGAGCCTGAAGGATATCCCATACCGGATTCTGGCAAAACTGGTTACGAAAGATCCGGAAGCCTTTGTAGCACTGGGCAACGCCGAAACGAGGATGGTAAGGGGCCGCCTGCAGCCAGTCGATACGCCTATTTATATTTGCGGCCTCGCGCGGGCGGGCACAACCATACTCACGGAAGTCATCGCACGGCATCCTGACGTTGCCACCCATACCTACCGCGATTTTCCCTGCCTGTTCACACCCTATGTCTGGAACAAAACGATTTCGGCCTTCGACTGGCTTCCCTTTCAGCCGAAACCGCATGAAAGGGCGCATAAGGACGGCATTCTGGTGACATCCAAAAGCCCGGAGGCGATGGAGGAGGTTATATGGATGGCATTTTTCAAGCACCTGCACGATGAAACGCGCTCAGCGGTGCTGGGACGTGAGACAAAAAGCAAGAAATTCCCTCCTTTTTACCGCGAGCATATTCAGAAACTGGTCAAAACGCGCAAGAAAACGCGCTTTGCCTCCAAAGCCAATTACAACCTCACCCGTGTTTCTTATATGCTCAGCATCTTCCCTGATGCGCGCTTCGTCATCGTGGTGAGAAACCCGGTGCCGCATGTCTGGTCGCTATACAGGAAAGACAAAATGTTCCGTACCGAGCAGGAAAAAGATCCGGCGGCGCTCGTTCATATGAACCAGGTGGGGCATTTTGAGTTTGGCAAGGGCAGGGTGTTCATTAATACCGGCGATGATGCGGCCATGGCCTCAGTCCAATCCTGCTTCACCAGTGGCGACGATGTGCGCGGTTGGGCACGCTACTGGGCGATGCTGCACCGTTTTATCCATAACGAATGCGAGACGAAGCCGGAGGTGCTCGTGGTGCGTCATGAAGATATGTGTGCGGCCCCGAAGGAATCCATGACGAAGATTTATGAACATTGCCGCCTGAGCTATGATGCCGCGAAGCTCGATGCAGCAGCTGAGATATTTCATGAAACAGAAAACCCCACCATCCCTGAAGATATGCAGACTATCATCCGCGAAGAGACCGACAATGTCGCGGCGCATTGGGGATATAACCGCTAGCCCTTATTGTTTTTCCGCAGACTGAAGCAGATCGAGATCCGCCAGTGCGTCCTTGCTGTGAGTGACTGGATTGACCTTCGAATAGGTTTTGCGGATAACGCCATCGGGGCCGATGATGAACGTATTGCGCGCGGCAAGAACCTGCCCCATATACCCCATAACTGAGCCGTACAGATCGCTTACCTGATGTTTTGCATCGGAAAGTAACTTGAAACCGAGGCCCTGCTTGGTGCAGAAGGACTTGTGTGAATCCACCGTGTCTACGCTGACGCCGATGATCACTGCGTTCTTTGCCGCATATTTTGGACTGTCGGCCTGAAAATTATGCGCCTCCAGAGTGCATCCGCCTGTGAAATCCTTGGGGTAGAAATAGAGCACCACCCACTTACCGCGATAGTCGCTTAAAGAAACATCCTTCCCATCCTGCCCCGGCAGGGTGAAAGCAGGCGCTGGCGTTCCTGCCTTAGGCATATCTGCCGCATTCGCTGCAAGACAAAAAGCAGCAATCGCAAAGGCATAAAGAATTTTTTTCATAAACTGGCCTTCTTTATTATAATGTTAGTTAACTGTAATCCCTGCTCGTCTGGATTTTGAGTGGGTATTAGGCGGTATTCTTTAAAATCGGCTTCAACCGGCTGCCCCCCCGGAGCCGAAGGGTGGTGGGCGATAGAGGACTCGAACCTCCGACCCCTACCATGTCAAGGTAGTGCTCTAACCAACTGAGCTAATCGCCCGAAAGAGGGCGGGATAATAGCAAGCCTTTGGCGGATGGCAATAGTTAAGACGCCCTTTTCTTAAGCAGAAACGGCTTATCCGTCACTTCCTGAGGCAGTTTGAAGCGCGTCTTCTCGGTGATCCCGCCTAATGCCGTTACCTTGCATTGGCGCAGGGACTGAAGTTGCGAAATGACCTTGTTCACAAGCAGTTCCGGGGCGGATGCGCCCGCAGTAATGCCGACGCTTTCCACACCATCCAGCCATTCAGGACTTATGCCGCGCTCATCATCGATAAGATGGGCAGGCACGCCCATTTCCTTGCTTAAGTCACGCAACCGGTTTGAATTCGAGCTGTTCTGGGAGCCGATAACGAGGATCATATCCACTTGTTTTGCCAGGTCTCGCACCGCCGTTTGCCGGTTCTGCGTCGCATAGCAGATATCCCGCAAATCAGGGCCCTTGATGGAGGGGAAGCGCTTTTTAAGTGCCTCTATCACCACACGGGTATCGTCCACGCTCAGCGTCGTCTGCGTCACATAAGCGAGCTTTTCCGGATTGCCCACCTTAAGCGCATCCACCTCGGCGGCAGTGGCAATCAGGTGCACTTTGCTCTTTACGCGCCCCATAGTGCCTTCGACTTCCGGGTGGCCCGCATGTCCGATGAGGATAATATCAAGCTCCTCCGCCTCATAGCGCTGTGCCTCGCGGTGTACTTTGCTGACCAGCGGGCAGGTGGCATCGATCACCGGCAATTCGCGCAATCGTGCGGAGTTTTCCACTTTCTCAGAAATACCGTGGGCGCTGAACACGGTGATGGCACCGTCGGGAATTTCATTCACTTCCTCCACGAACACCACGCCCTTGGCCTTCAAATCTTCCACCACCCATTTATTATGCACGATCTCATGGCGCACATAGACGGGCGGGCCATAGATGGCAAGCGCCTTCTCCACGATCTCGATGGCGCGTTCCACGCCAGCGCAGAAGCCTCGCGGCTGGGCAAGGATAATGGTAAGCGGATTATTTTTTTGCATTGTCATTAATGATTTTAAGAGCACCGCCTGCCGCCGACACCATGTCGGAAGGGATGAGTATTACAGTGGTGCTGTTGTTTTCGGCGCCGACCTCCGATACCATCTGCATGCGCCTGAGCTCCAGCGCAAGCGGATTATCGACGATAACCCTCGCAGCGTTTGCAAGCTTCACGGATGCCTCGGATTCAGCCTCCGCCTTAATCAGCCGCGCGCGCTTTTCGCGCACCGCCTCCGCTTCACGGGCCATTGCACGCTGCATAGTGGCGGGTATCTCCACATCTTTCATTTCTACCATTTCAATCTTGATGCCCCAAGGCTCAGTAGCTTCATCCACAATATTGCGCAAAGTCTCATTAATGGTATTACGCTCCTTGAGCACCTCATCCAGCACATGCTGGCCGATGATGTTGCGCAGGGAGGTCAGTGCCACCTGATACACCGCCGATTTGTAGTTCTGCACGGCGATAATTGCCTTTACAGGCTCAGATATTTTATACCACAGCACCGCATTGACCTTCACCGTCACGCTGTCCTTGGTGATGGTCTCCTGCTGTTCCACAGTTACGGTCATCGTGCGGGTATCGACTTTATTCTGCCACTCAAAGGCCGGTATATTCCAGTACAGCCCCGGGCCTTTCAGCGCTTTGTAGCGCCCGAGCCGGAAAACCACGCTGCGCTCGTATTCCTGGGCCACGCGGAAGCCGGACAGAAGTATCAGAAGTACTATAAGAATGAATGGCATTTTACGCTTATCCTCAGGGAATTTGCGGACGTCAAGATACCGCTGTGACTGCATTTCCGCAAGGTGGGAATGGTGTGCCGGCGTTTAATTGATATCACCCCAGCAGGGGCTATCTCCTATCTGGTCGTACTCGCATTCCACCGCTTTCGTAACCCCGTCCTGACGAACACTTAAAAGATATTTTTTGCCGTCAGGACAACGGACGCTAAAATATTCCGCATAATTATGCTGTAGATCATACGGATCATCTTTTTTCCCCACATAGGTTCGAGGCGAGTGCCCGCATTCTTGTTTTATCTGCTCGCCTAATTTAATGGCGTTTGTCGGATCGCCTGATGATCTAACCGGGGTTATCTCCACGGCCGATTTAATTGGGTGTGGCTTTCCCTCGTCGGCTCTCTTGCAGGACATTACTGCTAGCGAAATAAGCAGACACAGTAGCAGATTGCGATATCTCAAACTTAATTCTCCAAATTTAGTTTACAATTTATTCTATTAACAAATTCAGGGAATATGGGCAACATCAAGATACTGCAGTGACTGCATTTCCGCAAGTCGGGAAATGGTGCGCTGGAACTCAAACGAGCCGTCGCCCAGCGCGTAAAGCTGCTCGGGAGGCGCGGCTGCCGTGCAGAGGAGCTTCACGCGGTGGTCGTAGAGCGTGTCGATCAGCGTGACGAACCGCCGCGCTTCATTGCGTTTTTCCGGTCCAAGTTTCGGTATATTGTCAATGAAAACCGTATGGAAACGCCGCGCGATGGCCAGGTAATCGGCGGCCCCGAGCGGTTTTTCGCAAAGGTCTGCGAAGCTGAAACGCGCAATGCCGCCATAACTTAGGGGCACGGTGAGCTTGCGGCCCTGCACGTCGACCGCCAGCGGCATTATCTTCGCATTATGGGTGAGCTGGGAGAACATATTGTTCATCGCCACGTCCGCCTTATCGGTGAGCGGCCACATATATACTGCCTGCATCGCCCGGATCTGCTGCATGCGGTAGTCATACGGAGAGGCAAGCTCAAGCACATCCATGCGTTCATAGATGAGATGCACAAAATCCATGAATTTCTCGCGCTGCAGGCCGCCAAGGTAAAGCTCCTCGGGCGGGCGGTTGGAGGTTATGACGACGGTCACGCCTTCATCCAGCAGCGTGGTAAACAACCTGCTTAAAATCATCGCATCAGCGACATCCGTCACCTGCAATTCGTCAAGGCATAGCACCTGCGCCTTTTGCGCGATATCATGAGCGACCGTTGGCAGTAGTTCCTTCTTCAGCTTCTTGGCCTCAATTTCCTGCCGCCATGCATGTGACATCGCGTGCACTTCCTGCATGAAGGCATGGAAATGGATGCGCCGCTGAGACTCCAGATCCAATGCGCCGAAAAATATATCCATCAACAGGGATTTCCCGCGCCCCACCGCGCCCCAGATATAGACGCTGCGTGGCGTGGGCGCCGCCTTGCCGGGAAGCATTTTGCTGAAAAAACCGCGTCTGGGCGGTCTGGAAAGCGCTAAAAACAGCGCCTGCAGCTTTGCAATCACCAGCCTCTGCGCTTCGTCGTTCTTGAGTTTTCCCTCGCCTACGCAATGCTCATAGACAGCCAGCGGATTGCTCTCAATGCGGATTTGCGGTTGAAGGGAAGGGGACATCTCTAGTATTTAAGTATTCATGATAGTTGTTAAGACCAGAAAAGCGCTGAAAAAGGCTATACGCGGCTTGCGGCGGCAAGGCAAGACCGTTGCCCTTGTGCCTACCATGGGGGCACTGCATGACGGCCATGTCACACTCATGCGCTCGGCATGGAAACACGCGGACGTTGTACTCGTCTATATCTTTGTCAATCCCCGGCAGTTTGGCCCGAATGAGGATTTCGACCGCTATCCGCGCCCTTGGAAAAAGGACGTGGCAATCTGCCGCGCCGAAGGGATTGACCTGCTTTACGCTCCATCCTTGGAGGATGTTTATCCGGAAGGCTATGGCACGAATGTGAGCGTCGAAGGCATGAGCGAGGAGCTTGATGGTGCATACCGACCGGGGCATTTTGATGGGGTGGCTACCGTGCTCACAAAGATGTTCATGCGCCTTCAGCCGGACGTGGCATTGCTGGGCGAAAAAGATTACCAGCAGTTGCAGGTGGTGAAGAAGCTGGTGCACGATCTTGACCTGCCCATGAAGATCATAGGCGTGCCGACGGTACGTGAGGCGAGTGGGCTTGCGCGCTCATCGCGCAATCAGTATTTGAATGAAGAACAAAAAAATGCCGCGAGCACGCTTTATGCTGCTATGAAAAAAGCCGCTGAGACCATACGCAAAGGAGGAGATATTCAGGAAGCGCTTGATGTGGGTAAGCAGGCATTGCTCTCAGCGGGCTTTAAGAAGATTGATTACTTTGAACTGCGCGACGCGGTAGCGCTTGCGCCCATCACCATGCTTAAAAAACCGGCGCGCCTGCTTGCGGCTGCATATCTGGGTACGACAAGGCTCATTGATAATATTGCTGTCAATCCGGGAAGACAGAGATTGAAATAATTACCTGCTCCCATGTGGCGTGGAAGACTGGCCATGCGGAGAAGAGGATTCACCGTGCGGGGTAGAGGATTGGCCTTGCGGTGTTGATGACTGCCCGCGAGGGGTGGAAAGACCACCCTGCGGCGTGGAGGAGGGGCCTAAGCTGGGCAGCGATTGCGGGGACGCAACAGGCGATGAAGAGCGCCCAAGTGGTGTCGAGGGTGGCCCAAACGTCGGCAGCGCAAACGGCGCGGAAATGGGGGTAGATGCAAGTCCTCTCGGCGTTGAGGAAAGCCCAAAGACGGGCAATGGCTCAGGAACTGCAAGCGGCGTAGAAGAAAGGCCCGTGGGAGTTGACGTAGGGCCGAATACCGGGAAAGCGATTTGCGGGGCAATCTGCGGCGATGCAATCGGCGTGGAGGATTGCCCGAATGTAGGGAGCGCAAGCGGCGAGGAGATTGGGCTGGATGAGCGCCCAAATATAGGCGCCGTGAATTCCGTAAAATTAAGCGGTGGTCCGCCTGCGCCCGCAGCACCACCCCCGGCTCCACCGCCGCCTTTGGCGAAGATATTTTTAAACGCTTGGGTCTGTTCTGCGGCCGTTTTAGGCGTTGCGGCGGGGACGCCCGCAGCGGAAACGGTTTCGGGTGGCAGGGGAGGGAGCGTATTCCCCGGTGCGGGAATGGACGCAAATCCGGTAGCAACAGGCGAAGGAACGGAAGTAAACGATGGCGTAGCTGGCGATGCGATAGGAGGCAGGCGAAGCGTTTCAGGTGTGGGGATGGGGCTGAAGTAAAGTGTGCCGATGGGAGGGATCGACTTAAACTGCTGCGCTTGCGGCGTAGTGGGCGCAGAGGATTTGGCTGGGGCAGTTGCGGCGGCAGGTGCGGGCGCATTATCCTGCTGTGCAAGAATAGGCGGTGCAGCAAGGAAGGTTAAAATCAGCAGTGTATTATTCAGTACCCGCCTAATCATATATTCCGTAGATTCCGGATATCTCGCCTTGTTTACCAAAATTATAGCATAATTTTGGACTCGGCGGATTCCGGAATGACGGTTTTCTAAACGGCTCTGCTGCCAAGAAAAACCCTCACTTCGGCGCAATCATCATCACCATCTGGCGGCCTTCCATGCGCGGGCTGAGCTCCATCTTCACAGTTTCGGCAAGCTCTGCCTGCACCTGTTCCAGGAGCTTCATGCCCAGCTCCTGATGCGCGATTTCTCGGCCACGGAATTTCAGAGTGAATTTAACTTTGTCGCCGTCTTCGATAAACTTATGCACAGCGCGCATTTTGACCTCAAGGTCATGCTTGTCGATCGTGGGGCGCAGCTTGATTTCCTTCACCACAATCACTTTCTGCTTCTTGCGCTGCTCAGCGGCCTTCTTCTGCGCCTCGTATTTGTATTTACCGTAGTCCATCACCTTGCAGACCGGCGGCTCGGCATGCGGGGAGATTTCTACGAGGTCAAGCCCTGCGGCCTCCGCGTGCCTTATTCCTTCCTTTACGGAAACGACGCCCACCATCGCTCCCTTGGCGTCGATGAGGCGGATGTTCGCGGCAGCAATCTGCTGATTGATCCGCGGTTCGTCACTTTTGGGCTTTTGTGTGTTCATAGAAATCCTTCAGTTGTTAATACATAAAATTCAAGTCGTCCGCAGCCGTCTGGAGCTCGTCCAGGCAAGGCCGTAGAAAACCAGCGCGATAAGGTAGAGGAAAGCAAAACCGAACCTGAGGGAATTATATTCAAACAGGCCTCCCAGCATGGCGCCCATCAGGTTATAAGCCATCGCCCCTGTTATATCACTCGTATTCTTGAGCAGGGTCGAGAACACGATTCCAGAGAAAAACAGGGGGCTGGTAAGCAGAATCAACGCTTCCAGCTTTACGGCAACGCTTGTGTAGGAAAGGCCCCCGTTCGTGGCTACCCAATAGCCAAGAACGATCACTGAGAGGAGGCAGACGAACGCTGCCATCAAGGGCAGGGCAGGGCGGAGGCTTACCCACAGGTTTGCGAGAAAGGCCATTGTAAGGACGCCGATAATGGTTATTCCCACCACCTGCCAGGTATTGCCGAATACAAGCCCGAGCTCTGTGATGGCTTTTGTTTCCACCAGCATGAATCCCGCGCCGAGAAAGAAAAACGGCAAAAGCGATGCGTTCCAGCGCTGTGTGGGCAATAGCTTCCTTACCAGCAGGAACGATAACGCAAGCACAAGCAGAAGGGACGTGGCGTAATTGACAGGATAGGCTCTCGACTTCATATAAAAAAACGGCCAGTCGTCGGAAGGAATAGCGAGCGATGCGGCATCTGCACCAGCATCGGCGTATAGATTCGTCATATCGCTTAATTCGTATTCTGCGAGAAAAGAGGGCGGCAAATGCACCGGGGAACCCTTTCGAATCATAAAGGCGGTTATATAACCGTTGCTCGTAGACACAGGCACGCTCGCCCCCGGAAGATTCTTCAGCATGTAATAAATTTTCTTCCCCAGATACAGGTCACTCCCCAATACGAATGACATGCTCATAACCCCGCCGGGCCTGAGATGGCTGTACGCCTCGCTCAAACCTTGCTGGGTATACACAAACGTGTCGAGCCTCACGTTGGAACCGTGGGAAAGCAGAATGGTGGTATCCTGCCCGCCAAATACGATAACGTCATAGATGTTATTGTTATTTTTAAAGAAGCTGCGGGCATCGTTGATAATGGTATGCACGCGCGGGTCCTGATAAGGATGCTGTGGGTGATCTGTTTTACCCAGATCAACGATCGCCGGATCGATCTCAACCGCATCCACGCTCTTGGCGCCGTTTTCAAGCGCTCCTTCCACATCGTTGCCGTAGCCTGACCCTGTGATAAGTACCCGCTCGGATTTGGGTCCTGATTTATAGGAATCGCAAAGAACCCCACGACCTTTTTGTGCCACGGATCCTGCACAGCGGAGAAATCGTTTATTCCCTGAACATAGCTGCCAGCGGCAACAAAGCGCATAAGGCCATTTGTGTCGGGTACTCTCTCGATGATCTGATAGGGAGAGTAGATGGTATCCACCATCGGCTCTGCAGGCCAGGCTGCTGTGGCTACGCACAGCACCGCGCTGATAAGGCCAATCTGGCGAGCTTCCTTCGATACAAGCTGGTACCAGAGCAGCAGCGCCACGCTGACGCCAAACCAGATGACCGGCCCAATCCAGAGCCAGCTTAAGATAAAGAGCAGGACTACACCAGCGATGCTCCCCAGCAGGTTATAACCATAGCTTACCAGCGGAGTGCCTCCACGCTCCATGAGATAACCGCAAAACTGCCCCACGGGAAGCATCACGAGCGCATTGAGCGCAAAGGTCATAGTGAGCAGGATACATACCGGCAGATAGAACAGGGGGTTTGACATGAAATTCATCTGCTTCGTATGGAAGACTACCATAGTCGCCTTTTCCTGCACGGGAACAGCCTGAAGCATGTAGAGTATGTTGAAATCCGTACCGAACCGTAAAAGCACCAGCAGAAGCAGCGTGAGAGCGAGCAGGGGAAGGCTTAAGGCAAGAAGCAGGGGAGTCTCGCGGGCAAGCGCATAGCCAAGCCCCAGGCCACAGAAACAGGCGAGCAGCGTAAAATTCTTATGCAGCATGAACACCGGAAATAGCCCGGCCTGCCAGCGGATCAGCATCAATTCCAGAAAGAGCGATAGTCCTGCGATAACAACGATGGCCGTGCGCCGGGCTTCCATTGGGGCAGCATTAACCCAGTCTTCAATGGAAGCTGAGGATTGGGAAACCCATTGTTCGATACGCGAAGGCCAGATTTTGATAGTGTAATAGGCGATTATGGCAGGCAGTAGCGCTATACCGATAGAATCGACAATGAACTCAAGGGTAAGCTGCGGCTCTTTCTTCGCTGCCATGTAGCGGCCCAGCAATGTGACGATGCACACAAGTATGCTGCTGGTTTTTGCAGTATATAATGTTGCGCGGCTGAATGCCTTCATGGTTTTGGCCGAGCTTTATATGGGGGGTGCGGCTTCTGTGGCGAGCGAGCGCACAGCCTGGTCCAGCGGCATAACTTCCTGCTTCTCCGAGCCTATGCGGCGGATGGAAACGGTTTTATCCGCTTTTTCGCGGGCGCCAAGCGCCAGAATCGCAGGAACCTTGGCGTTGGAATGCTCGCGGATTTTGTAATTTATTTTGCTTGAGCTGATATCAATCCCTGCACGCAGGCCTGCAGCATCGAGCGCGCTCTTCACATCCACCGCATAGTCATCCACCTCGTTCGTTATAGTGGTGACCATGGCCTGAACGGGCGCAAGCCAGAGCGGGAACTTTCCGGCATGCTCCTCGATGAGGATGCCGATAAAGCGCTCGAGCGAGCCCAGTATCGCGCGGTGCAGCATCACCGGGCGGTGCTTGGCGCCATCACTGCCCACATATTCCGCGTCAAGCCGCTCGGGCAGTACGAAATCCACCTGCAGCGTGCCGCATTGCCAGTCGCGGCCGATGGCATCACGAAGTACAAATTCGAGCTTGGGGCCGTAAAATGCCCCTTCTCCGGGGTTGAGGGAGTAGGGGAGTCCGGCCGCATCAACCGCTTCCTTAAGCGCAGCCTCGGCTTTATCCCATATCGAGTCATCGCCCGCACGCCTCGTGGGACGGTCAGAAAACTTTACGCTGACATCGGTAAAGCCAAAATCCTTATAGACTTCCTTGAGCAGCGAGCAGAAGGAAATCGTTTCCGAGGTAATCTGGTCTTCCGTGCAGAAGATATGCGCGTCGTCCTGCACGAAGCCGCGCACGCGCATGATGCCGTGCAGTGCGCCGGAAGGCTCGTTGCGGTGGCAGTTGCCGAACTCCGCCATGCGCAGCGGCAGGTCACGGAAGCTTTTGGTGCCCTGCCTGAAAATCTGTACATGGCACGGGCAATTCATGGGCTTGAGCGCCAGCACGCGCTCTTCGGACTCGGCCGTGAACATATGCTCGCGGAACTTCTCCCAGTGGCCGGACTTCTCCCAGAGCACGCGGTCGACCAGCACAGGAGTTTTTACCTCGATATATCCGCGCTTGCGGATCTTGCTGCGAATATAGTTCTCCACCGTGCGGTAAAGCGTCCAGCCCTTGTCATGCCAGAATACCTGGCCCACGGCTTCTTCCTGTATGTGGAACAGGTCGAGCTCGCGGCCTAAGCGTCGGTGGTCACGCTTCTCGCCTTCTTCAAGCATCGTGAGATAGGCCTTGAGCTGCTTTTCATCCGGCCAGGCGGTGCCGTAGATGCGCTGGAGCATGGCGTTCCTGCTGTCGCCACGCCAGTAAGCGCCCGCAACCTTCATGAGCTTGAAATGCTTCACATGTGAGGTTGAGGGCGCATGCGGCCCGCGGCAGAGATCGATGAAATTGCCCTGGCGGTAAAGGCCGATAGGCTCGTTGGCAGGTATGGCAGCGATAATTTCCGCCTTATAATGCTCGCCCAGCTCTTTAAAAAACGCCACGGCTTTATCACGCTGCCATTCCTCGCGGCGGATTGGCTCATTGCGCTGGCTGATCTCGCGCATGCGTTTTTCGATGACTTCCAGTTCTTCACTGGAAAAAGGCTTCTCGCGGGCAAAATCGTAGTAAAACCCGTTCTCAATCGCCGGGCCGATTGTAACCTGCGTTTCCGGGTAAAGTTCCTTCACGGCTTCTGCCATCAGGTGCGCGGCATCGTGGCGGATCATCTCAAGGCCTTCGGGCGTATGTGGCGTGATAATCTCGACGCGCGCATCGTGCTCGATCGGTAGGTATAAATCCTTCAATTTACCGTCAACACGGATGGCGAGGGAGGATTTTGCGAGGTTTTTACTAATGGAGGCGGCGATGGCTTCGCCCGTGACGCCCTTATCGTACGTCCGGGTGCCGTTATCCGGCAGGGTAATCGTTATTGCCATTGTATCACGCGAGATTCTCCATTTTCCCAAGGATTTGAGAGATTAAATGGATTGTTGCCGCTGTCAAGGCCCGTTTGACCGGGAACCGCACATATCCTACTGTCGTGTGCCTTTATGAAAACATCGCTGTTTGACTTTGATTTGCCTCAGGAACGCATTGCCATGCGTCCGGTCGAACCGCGCGACGCTTCAAGGCTTCTGGTGGTCAGGCGCAACACTTTCGAAGACCATATGGTGCGGGAGCTGCCGGATTTGCTCATGCCCGGCGACCTTGTGATATTTAATAACACCAAAGTCATACCGGCTCGGCTTCTGGGCAAGCGTGGCGAGGCCAATATTGAGGTAACGCTGCTTAAAAATACCGGTGGGCGGAACTGGCGGGCTTTTGCAAGGCCGGGAAAAAAGCTTAAAGTAGGGTCGATAATTGACTTTTCCGATGAGTTCAGTGTCGAAGTGAAGCAGAAGCATGAGAATGGTGAAGTCGATCTGGAATGGAATACTGAAAACTGGCAAGGCTGCCTGACGCGTTACGGCAAAATGCCTTTACCACCCTATATAAAAAGAGATGCAGAATCAGGAGACAGGCAAAGTTATCAGACCACATATGCACAGAAAGACGGGGCGGTGGCTGCACCCACGGCAGGGCTGCATTTTACCAAAGAATTACTGGAAAAGCTGGATAAACGAGGCATCGAGCAATCTTATATAACACTGCATGTCGGGGCGGGCACATTCCTGCCGGTGAAGTCCGAGGATACGGAGGCCCACGTCATGCATACTGAATTCCTAGAAATATCAGAGCATGTAGCCGGAATTATTAATAAGGCGCGCAAAGATAAAAGGCGCATCGTGGCCGTGGGGACGACTTCATTGCGGGCATTGGAGTCGGCAGCGGATGAAACCGGGCACGTCAGGCCAATGAGCGGCGAAACCGGGATATTCATCACGCCGGGCTATAGGTTTAAAGTGGTCGATATCCTCATGACGAATTTCCATCTTCCACGCTCGACATTATTCATGCTGGTGAGCGCATTCGCGGGACTTGACCACATGAAAGAGGCGTACCAGCATGCCATAAGGGCGGATTACCGATTTTATTCCTATGGCGACGCGTGTCTGTTGTTCAGATAAAGGGAGTATTTTATGGGATATGCGGTTTCCTGGATGGCTATAAAGGGCAAGACTAAAGATAGCCTGCTTGAAAAGCTAGGACTCAAGGCCACAGGCACTATAGTAGAAGTAGAATTTGAATATAACTTTGCCGGATTTGCGGCCAATGAGTGGTATTTACTTACAATGAGCGATGTGGTCATGCATTTGTTCTTGATGAGCATCTCAAAGCGCTATCTGAGGGGGACTGTACGGTTCTGGCTTGCTCGATAGAGGAGCATGTCATGTATTCAAGCGCTGAGCTTTGGGAAAGAGGGTCGCAGATATGGAAAATAGAGCATCTGGGCGAAAATGGGGCAAAAAATTTGGCATTTACAAGAAAACTGCCAGAAGCTTTTGAAGCCATCCGTAAGGAATGTATATTGAAACAGGAAGAGGCTGATAAGAATAATGTGGGAGTGGATTATTATTTTGAAATTGCGTTGGAGCTCGCGAAGCAGATGACAGGCTTCAAACACGATAATATTAACCCGGATATAAACGGACGTTTCGAAGAACTTATCGAATCTAAGGGGAAAGCTAAAAAACCCAGATGGAAATTTTGGTAAAACCTTGATTGTTTAATTCCTGCCTTCCTTGATTAATCTTACCAACTCCTCATCGAGGGCAACAGGATTAATCGATACCCCAAGAACTGTTGAACAGTTGGGGCAGATATAGGAGACGCCCGGAAGCTCATTAGGTGTTCCTGCGGTATTTAACGCTATTTGTTCAATCTCCGCTCTCATAACAAGTTGACGGCAATCGGGATTTGGACAAATTCCTTTCATAATTCCTCCTATAAGGGTTCTTTACGAAGATAGCGGGTTTAGCTCAATATCTCAATAAATAAGAAGCCTAACGTAATTTTCCATAATATATATTATACGATAATAACCCATATCTAGACAGGTGCATGCGAAGAGATTGTATATTCGGTCTCCCCTCTGCTCATATTCTTTATGAGGCCCGCTTAATTCCCATCATCATCCATTGGAGTCTGCCCAGGATTGCCTCCTCGTGCGTAGGTAGGTGCAGTTGCTGTTACATTGATAAGGATCGCCAGCATGAAAGCAAAAGAAAGAGATTTTAACATACAAAACTCCGTTAAAGTTTGAGGTGTCTTAAACGTTAACTTTATAGCCAAGTTTATTATATCAGGATATGCCATGTCTATGCCTCGTTTTCTACGCCTTACCTCTGTTTTTTGCTCGATAGTTACCATGGTGCTGGCCATTCTTCCGGAATCCTTATGGGCGGCTATCCCTATGGTTCATCAGGACGGGACACGGATTGTTGACAGTGATGGCACACCCCTCGCCTTGCGTGGTGTGAATCTCGGCGGCTGGCTGCACTGGGAAGGCTGGATATGGGGCAAAGGTATTTTCCGAAGTGAAACGGACGTTCTTTCTAAAATGACTGAGCTGATTGGTCCTGAAGCAACGCACCAGTTTGAAACGGACGTGTATGAAAAATACATTACGGATGCAGACATCGCAAAAATCCGCGAAGCCGGGTTTAATTCGGTGCGCGTGCCCATCAACCGCCGCCTGCTTGAGGACGATGACCGGCCCTTTCACTATAAGGAAGACGGATTCAGGATATTAGACAGGCTGCTTGATAGCTGTGCACGCCACAGGCTTCACGTTATCCTTGATCTCCATTCAGCTCCCGGCGGGCAGGCCAATATTGCGACCGCCGATCCCGGTCCGAAATCAGGCCTCCTATGGAACTCCGATCTGAACCGCAAACGTACCCTTGCCCTCTGGCAGGCCATTGCTTCCCGCTACCGGAATAATCCCACCGTCGCGGGATATGACCTGCTGAATGAGCCTAACTTCCCCGACTCTTCCGCCCTTATAAACCTCTACGGCGATTTAATCGCTGCGATAAGGCGTATTGACCCGGAGCATATGATCATACTCGAAGGAAACAGCCTTGCCCGTGACCTCGACCTTTTCGACCACCCCCTGGCACCCAATATCGCCTACAGCTTTCATATGTACACATGGTTCGGTGATGACCGGAAGCCAAAGCTCGCCAAATATCTCAAAATCGCCTCCCATAGTCATGTTCCGCTCTGGGCAGGAGAATTTGGCGAAAACAGCTATGACATGATCCGTACCACCCGCGAAATGTATGAAGGATCTCCGGATATTATTGCCGGCTGGTGTTACTGGACATGGAAAAAGACCAATACCACCAAATATCCCGGTCTTGTCACCTTCTCTATCTCTGATAACTGGAAAAAAACAATTGGCTGGATAAACTTCTCGTTCCTGAAATTCACGCCGGATAAGGAAGTGGTCAAAACCGGCATCCGGGAATTCCTGCATGCGGCGACTCAGGATGCAACGCTCGACAGCCAGATGGTGGCCGCGCTGCTGCATTAACCACCCCTTCCCTTCCTACCGGCTCCTGGCTCAGCGGATCGCTCGTCAGGCGATCTCCTTGCCTTTGCCTTTTCAAGGCTCATCTCTGCTATACGTTCTACCTCCGCAAGTTTGAACAGATAAATATGTTCTAACACTCCTGATACGCGGCCTTCGTCCGTATGCAGCCTGTTCAATGACGACGTCAGGAAAGCGGTTGACCCCATCAGCTCATCCCTACTGGTATGCGCTGAAGCCAGTTTCTCTCCAATTGTCTCAGCGAATCCCAATGATTTTTCTATTGGTCCTGAAACCCAAAGGACATCAGGAGCAAGATCATCCCTTCTTTCCCCGATCTGCAAGAGCCTGATCGCAGTCTCACGGGAGATTTCACACTTAGTTATATCAGGCCCCGCCATAAATACTAACCCATTGGCATAAAATTCTTAATTTCCCCTGATTTTTATATAACCATAATTAGCGGTACAAGTTAAACATTAATGACAGCCACATTGTCCTCAGAAGAGCTGCTCTCCCGCGGAGCAAGGGGCCAAAGCGGGCCTTTATCCCCCTTGATTTTTGTCGAAATCGGTGTATGTTGCGCCCCCTGCCCGCCGCCAGCGCCTGCGAGGGCACTATATTGTATTAACCCCGAGGGGCGCTCCTCTTAATCAACCCTCACCGGCAGAGGTAATTGCCGTTACCAGGAATAAATCATGGCCCACAGCAACGCCGTCAACAAACCCACCCACGCCCCCGAAAATTATATTGAATTCTCCACCGGCGAAAATTTCAGCGAATTATTCGAATCTTACGTCAAATCAGGCGAAAAAAGCGAAGGCAGCGTCATCAGCGGCATCATCGTTGCCATTGAAAATGACGAAATCGTTGTGATTGATGTCGGCCTCAAATCCGAAGGCCGCGTGCCCTTAAAAGAATTTGCGCAGAATGGCAAAGTGCCGGAACTTCGCGTTGGCGACGAAGTCGAGGTTTATCTCGAAAAGCTCGAAAACCGCAACGGCGAAGCCATCATCAGCCGTGAAAAAGCGCTGCGCGAGGAATCCTGGACCCGCCTTGAGCGCGCCTGCGCCAAAGGCGAGCATGTGGACGGCGTTATTTTCGGCCGCGTTAAAGGCGGCTTCACCGTGGATATCGACGGCGCCGTGGCCTTCCTGCCCGGCAGCCAGGTGGACATCCGCCCTGTGCGCGACATTACTCCTTTAATGGGCATCAGCCAGCCTTTCCTCATCCTTAAAATGGACAGGAAGCGCGGCAACATCGTCGTCTCCCGCCGCGCGATTCTGGAAGAGTCCCGCGTCGAGGCCCGTAACGAACTGCTCGGCAAAATCTCTGAAGGTCAAATCCTCGACGGCGTGGTCAAGAACATCACCGACTACGGCGCGTTCATCGACATGGGCGGCATCGACGGCCTGCTCCACGTTACTGATATTTCATGGCGGCGCATCAACCACCCGTCCGAAGTGCTGCATATCGGGCAGAGCATCAAAGTCATGGTCACCAAGTTCGATCAGGAAACCAAGCGCATCAGCCTCGGCATCAAGCAACTTGAGAAAAACCCGTGGGAAGGCGTGGCGAGCAAGTACGCTGTCGGCCAGCGCTTCAAGGGCACCGTCACCAACATCACGGACTACGGCGCATTCATTGAACTTGAAAAAGGCATCGAGGGCCTTGTCCACGTCTCCGAGATGAGCTGGACGAAGAAGAACACGCACCCGAGCAAGATCATTTCAAGCAGCCAGCAGGTGGAAGTCATTGTGCTCGATATCGACCCGGTAAAGCACCGCATCAGCTTAGGCATGAAGCAATGCGAGGAAAACCCCTGGGCGCAGTTTGCCGCGAAGCATCCGGTCGGCTCGGTGCTGGAAGGCAGCATCCGCAATATCACCGATTTCGGCCTGTTCATCGGCCTTGAAGGCGACATTGACGGACTGGTACATCATTCCGACGTAAGCTGGACGGAGACCGGCGAAACGGTCATGAAGAACTATAAAAAAGGCGATACGGTTAAAGCGAAAGTGCTGGCTATCGATCCGGAAAAAGAACGCATATCGCTTGGCATCAAGCAGCTCACGGATAACGTCGCCGGCGGCGTGCTGGACAACATCAACAAAGGCGATGTCGTCACCTGCGTGGTCACCTCGATTGCCGAAAGCGGCATCGAAGTCAAAATCAATGACGCTATCATCTCTTTCATCAAGAAATCGGATCTCTCGCGCGATCGTCAGGAGCAGCGGCCCGATCGCTTCGCCGTGGGTGACAGGATTGACGCCAAGGTCACCAACGTCGATAAGGCCTCGCACAAGGTCACCGTTTCCGTCAAGGCGCTGGAAGCAGACGAGCAGAAGCGCGCCATCGAGGAATACGGCTCGGCGGATTCCGGAGCCAGCCTCGGCGACATCCTTGGCGCGGCGCTTTCCGATGCAAGCGAAGGCAAGAGCAAAAAGAAGGGTAAAAAGGCGGAGTAGCTTTGATTTTGATTGAGAGAAGTAGCCGGATGATCAGATGACCAGATGATCAGCCGGTTACACGAATCATCCGGTCATCTGATTATCTGGTCATCTTAATGCTATGTCCCTCAACGCCGATACCCTTCTCGATCGCATCCGGCTTAAGCAGCAGATAAGCCGCTGGCGGATTATTGCCATCGTGGTTGCCGTACTGTCTGTGCTGATCTTTTTTGGAAAAGAGACCCAGTTCTCACCTATCAAATCTGACTATATCGCCCGCCTTACCATTGAAGATATCATCACTGACAATCGCGATCTCTCCAAGCTGATTGACAACACTGCGGGCGATTATCACGCGAAGGCGGTGCTGGTATGGCTCGATACGCCCGGGGGAAGCGCAGTCGGCGGGCAGCAGCTCTATCTCGACCTGCTCAGGCTTTCGAAAAAGAAACCCGTAGTCGCGGTCATGCGCACTATGGCCACTTCGGCTGGCTACATGGCCGCTCTTGGCTCCGATCACATCGTGGCGCGCGAAGGCACGATCACCGGCTCCATCGGGGTCATCATGGAGGCATTTGAAGCGACCGAGCTTGCTGAAAAGCTAGGGATAAGACCCATCACCGTGAAATCTGGGCCCTACAAGGCCACCCCCAATCCCCTGGAAAAATACACGCCCGATCAGGACAAGGTCATGCAGGCGGTGATAAAGGATTTCTTCAACTGGTTCGTGGATATTGTCACGGAGCGCCGCAAGCTGCCGCGCGAAAGAGTGGTGGAGCTGGCCGATGGGCGTGTTTATACGGGCAGGCAGGCGCTGGCCAATAAACTCGTCGATGAGCTTGGCGGTGAGCAGGAAGCTGTTGATTGGCTTGAGAAAAAGAGGCATATTTCCACCGGACTTGAGATTAAAGACGTCAAGCTGGAAAAAGAGAACCCTTCCCTATTGGATGTGTTTTCTCAGATTGCAAATGGAAAAATCGGCGCACGGTTTCTACAAAGGCTTGACGGACTGACGGCGATATGGCAGCCTAATTCCTTGTAATATCTTTGGAATGCTTTCGGGCTAATGGTACAACCTGCGGCAAGGGCGCATCACCAAGGATTTTCAGAGGCGGGGGTCCTGCTTTTGAAATGTGACAATAGCAATACAAGGGAATGCACATGACCAAATCCGAGCTTATTCTCCGCCTTTCCAAGAAGTTCCCCCACCTTTACCAGCGCGACGTGGAGAAAATCGTCGGTTGTGTGCTGGGTGAAATTGCCCGCTCGCTCACTGAGGGCGGCCGTGTGGAGCTTCGCGGGTTTGGCGCATTCTCCATTCGCAAGCGGGAAGCACGCACCGCCCGCAACCCGAAAAATGGCCAGGAAGTCCGGATCGGCGAGCGCTATGCCATTTATTTCCGCACTGGCAAAGAGTTGCGCGAGAAGATTAACAAGAAATAGGGCAATGCCCGGATGATTAGCCGATCGGGTAAACCGATCATTTGCCTAGTCGTGTGATATTCTGTAATCTGCTCACCCATGATCCGCACCACCGGCAAAATAATCAAGCTTACCTTCTACGCCCTGGTAATCCTTGCGGGCGTTACGTTTGCCGTGTCCAACCGCGGCAAGGTTGATCTGACTTTCTTCCCGCTGCCTTATATCCTTTCCATGCCGCTCTTCATGTTCACCATCCTGGTTTTCACACTGGGCCTTGCAATGGGCTGGATTATATCGCGTTTCCATGTGCTGGGACACTGGCGCGCGCACAAGCAGGCGACAAAACGCGTCGCCGCGCTTGAAAACGAGCTTGGCGCTGTGCGCGCTGAGCGGAGCATCATACATCCAATACACCCAGCCGCAGCGGCTTTGCCGCCAAAATGACGCTGCAAGTCAAAATCTGCGGCCTCACAACACCAGAAGCAGTGGAAGCGGCAAAAGAAGCGGATTTTGCCGGATTCATCTTCTACCCCCCCTCCCCGCGCTATCTTACGCCTGCGAAGGCCGCACAACTGGCAGAAAACCTCCGCCCGTCAGCCGTAGCCGTTGTCGTTGACCCGGACGATGAGCTTCTGCAGGACGTCGCAACGACTCTCAAGCCCAATTATTTCCAGTTGCATGGGCAAGAAACGCCCGCGCGTGTCAGTGAAATACGAGAAAAGTTTGGTATTTCCGTCATCAAGGCGATCCGCGTGGCTTCCGCAGACGATGTGGTAGCGGCCAATGCTTTTGAAGATTGCGTTGACATGCTGCTGTTTGACGCGCGGCCACCCCAAAATTTACCCCGCGGTCTGCCCGGCGGCAATGGTGTCGCTTTCGACTGGCCGATTCTCGCTAACCGTAAGTTTTCCAAACCGTGGTTTCTTTCCGGCGGTTTGACGGTCGATAATATGGCAGAAGCGGTACGCATCAGCGGCGCGAAGATGGTCGATGTGTCTTCAAGCCTCGAATCCGCCCCCGGTGTCAAAGACCCGAAACTCGTGAAGGAATTTGTGAGGAAGGTGAAGGGGCTAGGGTGAAACATTATCGCTCTTCCATTCCTAAAGTGGCACGTGAGCATGTGATTGCTGTACATATTTCGGGCGGCAAATACATTGCAGAATATGTGTACAAAGGCGAAATAGTCGGAAGGCGATATTTCCATGAAAAAGGTGAGTTATCTTATGAATACCCTATTAGGAATGGGCTAAAGCACGGAATGCATTATAGATCAGATGAACCGGGGAAAATTTTATCTGCCGAACCTTATTTTAAGGGATTGGCCCATGGAATAGCCAAGCAGTGGTCTGACGACGGAAAGCTGATTGGCACTTATACAATGAAATGGGGAACCGGGATCGATTTATGGTGGAACGAATATAAGGACAAAAAACCTCACTTAAGTGAGGTACTCTATCTAAAGGACGGAAAACCACACGGATTTAATTGGTGGCTAAACTCAAATGCAACTATCTACTGGGAACGTCATTTCTTTGAAGGAAAAATGCACGGTGTTGAACGTGAATGGAACAATAAAGGCCGTTTAAGACGAGGATACCCCAAGTATTGGGTAAACGACATAAAAGTTAGCAAACGGCAGTATATCAAGGACTTTGCAAAAGATCGGGAACTACCCTTATTCTGCGAAAAGGACAATCTACCGAAAAGAAAATTTTCTCCAGAAATCAGAAAACATTTAAATGTAAAAAAATGAATAAACCCAACTCCTACTCCGGCCCGGACGAACGCGGGCATTTCGGCATATACGGCGGGCGGTATGTCGCCGAGACGCTGATGCCGCTCATCCTTGAAGTGGAAAAGGCCTACGCGCAGGCCAAGGCAGACCCGGACTTCTGGAAGGAGCTCGACTATTACTTCACGCATTATGTCGGCCGCCCGAGCCCGCTTTACTTCGCCCAGCGCATCACGGAGCATTGCAAGGGCGCAAAGATTTACTTCAAGCGCGACGAGCTCAACCATACCGGCGCGCATAAGATCAACAACTGCCTTGGCCAGGCGCTGCTTGCCAAACGGCTGGGGCGTAAGCGCATTATCGCGGAGACGGGCGCTGGCCAGCACGGCGTCGCCACCGCCACGGTCTGCGCGCTGTTTGGCCTCAAATGCATCATTTACATGGGCGCACGCGATATCGAGCGGCAGATGCCCAATGTCTTCCGCATGAAGCTCCTTGGCGCGGAAGTCATCCCGGTGAAAAGCGGCTCCCAGACACTCAAGGACGCAATGAACGAAGCGCTGCGCGACTGGGTAAGCAACGTGAACGGCACGCTTTATCTCATCGGCACGGCAGCGGGCCCCCACCCCTACCCTGCCATGGTGCGCGACTTCCAGTCGATTATTGGGCGTGAAGTGCGCGAACAGATAATGGCTGCCGAAGGCCGCCTGCCGGATACACTGGTCGCCTGCATCGGTGGCGGCTCCAACGCCATCGGCCTGTTCCACCCGTTCCTGCACGATGAAAATGTGAAACTGATCGGCGTCGAGGCGGCTGGACTTGGGCTGAATACGAAAAAACACGCAGCGTCGCTTGCCAAGGGCCAGCCCGGTGTACTGCATGGCAGCCGCACTTACCTCCTGCAGGACGATGACGGCCAGATACAGGAGGCGCACTCAATCTCGGCTGGGCTGGATTATCCCGGCATCGGACCTGAGCACTCATGGCTGAAAGACGAAGGCAGGGTGGAGTATGTCTCGGCCACTGACAAGGAGGCGCTCAGGGCTTTCCAGCTCTGCGCGAGGCTTGAAGGCATCATCCCCGCGCTTGAGCCCTCGCATGCGCTGGCGCATGTGCTGAAGCTCGCCCCCCGCCTGCCCCGCGACCACCTGCTCGTGATGAATATGTGCGGGCGCGGCGACAAGGATATTTTCACTGTGGCCAAAGTGCTTGGGGTGAAGATATAAAACAAGGCATGACGCTGACTGAAAACGCAAATTCTATCCGTGTGCCGCAGACGCGGCTGGCGTGGGGTCCATTTATAGCCGCCCTCCTAATCTGCACAACCTTCGGCTGGTGGTTTGCGATGCAGCAGGTTGCCTTCCTTGATCCGGCGGCGTTATATCCCCCTCCGCGGCTCATGCTGGGCACCGCGATCAACGTCGCACTGGTCGCGCTTATTCCCTATATCTATTGCAGCGCCTTTGTCGGAAATGCGCCACTCCCGTGTGCAAAATGGTTGCCACTCCTTGGCCTGCTTCCCCTGCTCATGGTGTTTTCCGGCGTGCGGCTGCCGATGGCGTTGCGCATCAGCCTGCTTGTGTTTCTTGCCATATGCCTTGCAGCATTTCTCCGGCAGCGCGCGCAGTCAGCAGGGCACACTGCCCTCAAGCACTGGATGGCATTTGCGCTCATTTTTCTGACCCAATTTCTTTTCAATGGCTATTTCAGCCCTTTGTCTTTGGATATTACCCCTTTTCACGTGCCGGGCATATTTAATCCTCAGATTGCCGTGATGATGCAGCTTTTCCGTTCTTTCATCTGGATCAAGCAGTTCAGCCTTACGTCACTTGATTACAGCTCCTGGCTTATCGGGCCTCATACGCCCATCAGCCAGACTTCACCTGCCGTGCAGGTATTATCCCTGCTTATGGACAGTCCTTCTATGGATATCACGGCGTTCTACAGGCTGCTGCACTGGCTGTTTTTTGCCTTATGCATCTGCGGATCGTTCGGCTTTTACCTGCTGCTGAATGTGGGATTGCGCATCAACTGGAGCCTGAGCGCGGCGCTAGGCATATTCTATACTTTCTTCCAGGAGCAGCTGAGCTTGAGCATCCTGATGCCCGACATTGTGGACGGCATATCCACACAGGCAGTGTTCCCGTACGCCGTCTGCTTTATTCTCTGCGCTTTTCGGGAAAACAGGATATTTCCGGCGATACTGGCAGGCGCTGCAATCGGCGCATCCTTTCTTTTGCTCCCGCCCCATTTTGAAGTGCTGTTCTATATGATTTTTTGCTTTGGCATCCTCTCACTTGCCGCGGCTTGGGCAGCACCGGATTCGACACCCTGGAAGAACCGTTTCGTAATGATTGCCTCCAGCGGCGCGGCGTTTGTCTTCATTTCCGCGTTTTACCTGCTTCCCATACTGGTTGCGCAAAGGAACGGAGAACTTTTCACGCAGGGGCACTCCGATCTTGCCATGCAGAGCATTGCCTCAAAGATAAAATTGGATATCAGCTTTTACGGCTTCATTCCCGTCCTGCTGGCGCTGAAATCCGCCCATTTCCTTTCCGTGAACCGAGGCGCTAGAAAAGAAATCATATTCCCGATGGCCGCCATGGCGCTGGCGCTGCTTTTATGGCCTATTCATTCGGCGCTGCTGGTGATTACCACCAGCCTGCTGCATTTTGAGCCCAACTTCGACAAGACGCTCTATGGGCGCCGCTGCTACTTCATAGCATTCTGCGCCCTGATGCTTGCGGCCATGGCACTGGAGAAATTCGGCACACGCACGTCTGCGTGGGCCAAGTATAAAACAGAATTTATTACGTCAAAGGTCAGTTCACTGCATCTTAAAAGCATCTCTGCTTTTGCCATGTTGATCGCCCTATGCGCCATATTACACTTGCGGCCGCAGCTGCAATACATAAACCCGAAGCATTGCCCTTACTATGTCACGTTGGAGGCCGAGCTCGCCAACTATACCCTGCTGCAGGGCGATACAGCCAACACGGAACTTATTCGCGATCGCCTCGCCCGGTTCGAGCGGGATGTAAAGACACGTAAACCTGATCCTAAAGCTAAAAACGTAGTAGATTATGCTGAGAAATACCGTCAGCTTCTTAAAGGGCATCACATTGATGCGTCCGGCTATCTGCGTTCCGCGCCTGAAATCTATGAATTCGCGAAAGCCGCGGCCTCCTTGGTCGACGGCTTCTATACCGATGCCGCCTACAGTTGCGTCCATCCTGCCGACAGCACGTTTGTAGGTAACGACAAGATTTTCATGCTGCCCAATCTCGCGTCGGTTTATTCGCCGCTTCCCACACCATTCTTGAAACTTGCGGGCTTTACGGCAGATAGCTCCCTCCCCCATCTGGTGCACACAAAGGATACGGGATCGATTTTTATGGGTACCGGCCCCGGACTGTTCGTACATAACTCCAACGGCTCCTATGATGCGCGCTTTATGGTCGGTGCGCCGCTGGCACATGCGCTCTATCTACTTCCCCAAAGTGATTTTACTTCCCTCGGCACCTACCGTCGCGAGAACCGCAATTGGGAATTATCACCCACGCTGCTTTTTAAACCGCTTTACCGTAAGCTGTTTGATATTGCTGGGATCGATATGATCGTTGCGCCGCGGTCGCGTGCCACCGAATTTGCCGCCACACCGGGGTTCACGCAGCTTGAGCCGAGTTCCCCCCCTTCCCTTCCCGCGTTCAATGACGTGATACTTGTGCGCAACGAGGAATCCTACGGCATGGCATACCTGGCTAACCGCATCTTACATGTGCCAGAATCTGAGGTTGCCCCGCTGGAGCATACGCTGTGGCGGTACCTGACGCGTAAAGAGGCTCCCGAATTGTTCGGCAAGGCACGGGCACAGTTCTACGCACAATTAAACGAACTGAAAGACAGGCACGATATTATACTCGAGGCTCCCCCGCCCCCCGAATCATCTACACCGGCAGGCACCGTGACCATACGTAATATACTGGGCGAGGCCACCATCATGAAAGCCGATTGCCTGCGGGACGAATGCGAACTGGTCTACAACCTTGTTAAACTGCCTGGCTGGTATGCCTATGCCGATGGAAAGCCTCTTCAAATATCACGTGCCAATTTTGCTTTTCTGGCGGTACCATTGCTGCGAGGCACCCATGAGGTGTGGTTTATCTACGCTCCCGCGAGTTTTTTATGTTTCACGCTTTTGTCGCTGGTCGGCTTGTTACTTCTACCCCTTTTACCCCGGAGATAAATAACCCGTGACGAATGCACCGCTCCCCGAAAATACCCTGAAGAAGCCCCTCCTATGGGGGAGAACAGCTTGGGCCGCAATGGGAGCTGCCCTTCTTATCTGCGCCGCTTTCGGCTGGTGGTTCGCAATGCAGCAGGTTGCCCTGCTTGACGCGGAAGCGCATTATCCTCCCTTGCGGCTGATGCTGGGCACGGCGATACGCGTCGCTGCTGTGACGTTCGTTGTCTATATTTACTGCGATGCATTTATCACCTCGCGCGCGGAGCTGTCATCGTCGCATTGGCTGACGCTTCTTGGCCTGCTTCCCCTGCTTTCGGTATTTTTTGGCCTGCGCTTGCCCATAGCGCTGCGTATCAGCTTGTTCGCATTTTTCATCCTGTGCCTCGCAGCATTTCTCAAACGGCGCGCGCAATCGCAGGACCGCGCTTCAGACCGCCACTGGCTGGCCCTGGGAGTAATTTTTCTTATCAATGTTATTTTCAACGGTTACTTCAGCCCGCTGACAGTGAGTCTCACGCCTTTTCATTTGCCGGGCACCTTCAATCCACAGTCTTCTGCAATGTCGTCGGCCTTTCGCTCGTTCATCTGGATTAAGCAGTTCAGCCTTTCCTCCCTTGATTACAGTTACTGGCTAATCGGGCCATTTACTCCTTCAAGCTTTTTCTCGCCTGGAATACAGCTGCTCTCCCTGCTGACGGATAGTCCTTCCATGGACATTACAGCGTACTACCGGATAATCCATTGGCTCGATTTTACGTTATGCATAGCGGGATCGTTTGGGTTTTACCTGATGCTGCACGTAGGAATGCGCCTAGGCTGGGGAATGAGCGCGGCAGCAGGCATGTTCTATGTTTTCGTTGAAGAAAATTTCATGAATGTGCTCACTATGCCGGACTATTGCAGTGCCAGTTCCGCTCAGGCAGTGTTCCCGTTCGCGTTGTGCGCAGTTTTCTACGCGTTGAGGGAAAACAGAATTTATCCCGCGATTTTGGCAGGTGCGGCGCTTGCCTTTTCATTCGTCTTGCTGCCACCGCACTTTGAAATGGCGCTCTACATGATGTTCACCTTCTTCATCCTGGCAATTGCAGCAGCTTATTCCGTAAGCGGCCCGCTGTTATCGAAGGATCAATTGCTGATGATGTTCAGTTGCGGGGCAAGCTTTCTACTTACCTCCGCATTTTACATTGTTCCCACGCTGCTCATGCAATGGAGCGGGGAATTGTACACGCAAAGCCACAGTGAGCTTGCTGGGTACAGTCTGTTCCAGAGAATGGATCTGGACATTTACAGCCCTGCCCTGCCTATCATTATCGCCGCATGCATTGCAGCGAGCTATCTCTTTGTCCGGCTTCGCGGAACAAGAGAACTGGTCCTGCCAATGTCCGCCCTGACATTGGTGCTTCTGCTGTGGCCCAATCATTCACCTTTGCTGGTAATAGTGACCGGCCTGCTCCACATGGGACCGAACTATGACCTAAGCGCGTATGGGCGCCGTGGCTATTTCATAACATTCTGTGCAATGATGCTTGTGGTGCAGGCTCTGGATAAACCCAGCGTATATGCCAGCCTGACAGTGAAACTCAGCAAAAAACACGAGAGATACCACGCCGATTATTCACGCAACGCTGACGTGCTGATCCTCATTTCCGCCCTATTGTGTGGTATACTTGCGTTGAAGCCACAGTTGCAGAACTATCCCCAGCGCTGCCCCTATTACTCCTTGCTTGAGGGCGATCTTGCCAATTACCCCCTGCTCAAAGGAGATCAAGCCAATGCAGATCGCATTCGTAACCGCCTGACGGGCTTCGAGCTTGCCCTGAAAGATTATCCGAATACGGACAACTACACCCGGCAATACCAGCAGGCCCTTGAGCAATCCCGCATACATACCGCCGGCGACATCCCGGATGCCGCCGGCGTTTATGCATTCGCCCGATCCGTGGCACCCCTCATCGACAGGTTTTATACTGACCCGGCCAGCAATTGCGTTCATCCCGCCGACAGCAGATATGATTTTGGTGACAAGATTTTTCTCTTGCCCAGTCTCGCATCGCTTTTTTCCGGATTGCCGACGCCTTTTCTGAGGATCGCCGGATTCACGGATGATGAAAACATACCGCGCCTTATCTCCTGGGATCCGTCATCAATCTTATTCGGTGTTGGAACCGGACTTTTTATCCATAATTCCAGCGGGTCCTTCGATTCACGCTTCATGGTCGGTGCGCCGCTGGTGCATGCGCTGTATCTTCTTCCGGGGAACGACTTTATTACCTCCTTGGGGACCTGGAGCCACCCCAACCGCACCTGGGCGTGGTCGTCAACGCTGTTATTCAATCCGCTGCACCGCAAGCTGTTTGATATCGCGGGAATCGATGTCATCATGACGCCGCGCCGGCACGCCAGGCAGTTCGCCGCTGCGCCGGGCTTTAAGCCGATGGAGCAGGACCATCCTCCGACCTTTCCCGGGTTTAAAGACATGATGGTGCTACGCAACCACCAGTCTTACGGCATGGCTTATCTCGCGAACGATATCCATTACATACCGGAATCCAAAGTTATATCGCTCGAGCACACTGTGAAGCAGTACCTGACCCATAACAATGAAAACCCCGCGGCATTCCGTGAGGCAAGAGCGTGGCTTTACGGACAATTGGACGATCTGAAAAGCATGTACGATATCATACTTGAATCCCAAGAGCGGCCCAAAGAACCTACTCCCTCCGGAGACGTTTCCATACGCAATATGCTGGGCGAGGCCGCTGTCATGAAAGCCGATTGCAAGCGCGACGAATGCGAACTGGTTTACAATCTCATTAAACTGCCGGGCTGGTTCGCCTATGCGGACGGTAAGCCCATCGAGATTTCCCGTGCCAATTTCGCTTTTATGGCGGTACCATTGCCGCGCGGCACTCATGAGGTTTGGTTTGTCTACGCCCCGACGAGTTTCCTGTGCTTTACCTTATTGTCGCTTATCGGCCTGATAGTCCTGCCTTTTCTGCCCCGTAGATAGAGACAACATGTGATGGATGCGCCGCTGCTGGAACATAGTCAGAAGAAGCCCCTCCCGGGGATGAAGAGGGCCTGGGCGGCAGGGGGAGCGGCCTTTCTTATTTGTGCCGTTTTCGGTTGGTGGTTCGCTGTACAGCAGGTCGCCCTGCTTGACACGGAAGCGCATTACCCTCCCTTGCGCCTGATGCTGGGCACCGCCACACGGGTCGCTGTGGTGGCGTTTATTATCTATATATACTGCAACGCTTACGTCTCCTCCCGCGCACGCATGCCACTGGCGCAGTGGCTGACGCTTCTGGCACTGCTTCCCCTGCTCGCGGTATTTTTCGGTGTTGGGATTACCTGGGCACTGCGCAGCAGCCTGCTGATGTTGATTGGCGTCAGCCTGATCGCTTTTTTAACAAGGCGCTTGGATACGCCCCACCGCGTTTCAGACAGGCACTGGATCGCTTTCGGCATAATCCTTGCCATCCATCTCATGTTTAACCGCTATTTTAATCCTTTTAACATTGAATATAATCCTTTCGGCTGGCCCGAAGGGTATAATTTCGAGAACATGGGCTCATCCAGGATGTTCCAGTCCTATATCTGGATCAAGCAATTCAGCCTGTCTTCCTTCAACTACGCTTACTGGCTTATCGCGCCGCTGGTTACCATAAGTTATGAATCGTTTTTCCTGCAGGTAATGGCGCTGCTCACAGACAGCCCTTCCATGGACATCACGGTTTTCCACCATCTGCTCGAGACGCTTACTTTTTTCCTGTTTTTAGGCGGGGCATTTGGCTTTTATCTGCTGATGCACGTGGGGTTGCGGGTGCGCTGGGGCCTTAGCACTTCAGGTGGCATGCTCTACATTTTCCTCGATCCTTTTTTCGGCATTTTATCCCTTCATGACCGCATGAATGAAGTAGCGGTTCAGACGGCAATGCCCTATGCGGTATTAGCCCTGCTATGCGCGCTGCGGGATAAAAAGCTCTTTCTTGCGATGCTCTCCGGCGCGGCGCTCGCCTCAACCCTGATTCTCACAACCCCGCACCCGGAGATGATCATCCAGATGATGCTCTGGTTTGGTATGCTTGCGCTGGCGATGTTTTTTAGCGCACCGAAAACGACATCATGGAAAGACCGCATAATGCTGCTTGCCGGTTGCGGTCTGTCATTTGCCGTACTTTCTGCTTTTTTCATGGGCCCGGTAATGCTGCTGCAATTGAGCGGCGAATTATTCCTCAGTGGCCACAATGAGCATGGAAACCGGAGCCTGCTGCACCTCATAGAGCTCGATATTCCCCCCTTTGGGCTGCCGTATCTCTTCGCCACGCTTCAGTCCTATCATTTCCTTTATGGAAAGCTTAAAGGAAGAAAACTGGTCCTGCCGACGATTATGGCGGCGATGGCCCTTCTCCTGCTGCCCCTACATTCTCCCCTGCTCCTTGGCGCAAATGCCATGCTGCATCTGGAAGGGCCGAACATGGGGATCTATGCGCGCCGGGGATATTTCATCATTTTCCTCACCCTGATACTTGTCCTCCAGGCGCTGGACAAGTCGGAGCTCTATAACTCACTGGTGGATAGCGCGATACTTCCTGTCACCCGTCTCATGAATCACTCCCGCACTTCGCGCATGCTGATTGTGTTCTGGACAGCAATGTGCTGCATCCCGCTGCAGCCTAGAATGGGCATTCCGCCCAATCCGCAGCACTGCAGCTACTACCTCATGCTGTCATCGCTGCTCGCAAATTACCCCCTGCTTAAAGGCGATGCAGCGAATACCCTTGAAATCCGTAACCGCTTAAGCACTTTCGAGCGCGATGTGAAGTCGCATAACGCGACCGGCTACGACAAGCAGTACCAGGAAGCGCTTAAAAAGTTTTCCGTAGCCACCTCCCGTGACATCAAGGGTGCATCGTCCCTTTACGCCTTCGCCCTGACCGCGGCCCCAATTGTGGATCGATTCTACTTTGATGGAGCGTATAGCTGTGTTCATCCCGTCGCCAGGCATAACCTCGGCATAGACGGCCGTTTCATACGGGCCAATATTGCCTCGCTCTATTCCGGTCTGCCGACGCCATTTCTTAGGATAGGGGATTTTACTGACAACGGCACGACTCACACTCTTATCAACGCCACCGGGTTGCTTTCCTTCGGCGTGGGGCCAGGACTCTTCATACATAATTCCACTATGGATTTCGATCCGCGCTTCGGGGTGGGGTTTCCCATGCTTCATGGGCTATATCTGTGTCCCGGCTTCGATTTCGTTCCACTGGGCGGTTACAACCAAAATTACTGCGGCTTCAGGCCGTCACCCACTTCATGGTTCAATCCCTTATACCGGAAAATACTGAATATTTCGGGTATGGATGTCTTTCTCACCAGTCGGAAATGGGCCGGGCAGTTTGCCAAAGCGGACGGATTTGAGGAGTTCACATACAACGGTAATACGCCGCAGATGCCGGACGGAAACGCTTTCATGCTTATGCGCAATGTACAATCTTACGGACTGGCATACATGGCCAATCACATTCATTATGTCCCGGAATCGACGGTTGCGCCTATGGCACAAACCATCTGGCGGTACCTGACGAAGCACGCGGACAAACCCGCGTTTATAAAGTCGAGAACCTGGCTCTACCAGCAGCTTGGGGACCTCAAGGATACGCATGATATCGTGCTCGATTTTCCCGTGGCCGGCAGCGACACCCAGGCTGGGCAGAGCGAGGTTGCCATACGCAATATACTTGGCGAAGCGACCGTAATGAGGGCAGACTGCAAAAGTGAAACCTGCGTACTGGTGTATAACCTCGCGGCCCTTTCCGGCTGGCACGCCTATACGGACGGCAGGCCTTTGGAAATCCACCATGCCAATTTTGCATTTATGGGGGTGGAACTGTCCCGTGGGGTTCACGAAGTGTGGTTTATCTATTCTCCCATCAGCTATTTCTGGTTTACAATGATCTCTTTGGGAGGCCTGCTGGCCCTGCCCCTTTTCAGATCAAAAAAAGTATAGTGGCGTATCATGAGTAACCGTATTGAACAAAAATTCCGCCTGCTCGCCAAAACCCGGCGCAAGGGGCTTATCACCTTTATCATGGGCGGCGATCCGAGCCTTAAAGCCTCGCAGCGCATCCTCGCGAGTCTGTCTAAAGCAGGGGCGGATATTATCGAAATCGGCATGCCTTTTTCCGACCCGATGGCGGACGGCCCGGCCATCCAGGCGGCGGGGCAGAGAGCGCTTAAGGCAGGAACGAAGCTTAAAGATATTCTGAAGCTGGTAAAAAACTTCCGGTCAAAGGACGATGCAACGCCCATTATCCTTATGGGTTATTTCAACCCCATCTACCATTACGGCACAGGAAAGTTCTGTGAGAATGCGGCTTCCGCAGGCGCGGACGGGGTGATCATCGTTGACCTGCCACCGGAGGAAGAGGAGGAATTCACTTCCTGCGCCACCCCGCAAGGCTTGCGCCTCATACGCCTCATCGCTCCTACAACAGATGATGCGCGCTTTGCGCTGCTTTGCAAGACCGCAGGCGGGTTCCTTTATTACATCTCGATTGCCGGCATTACCGGCACCAAGTCGGCCAATGCGAAACAGCTTAAAGAGCGGGTCAGGCATCTCAAGTCAATGACACCGCTGCCAGTGGCAGTGGGCTTTGGCATTAAAAGACCCGATCAAGCAAGGAATGCCGCTAAAGTAAGTGACGCAGTGGTGGTCGGTTCGGCTTTGGTGGACAAAATCAGGACAAAACCAAAGGCCGCCGTTGCGTTCGTTAAATCCCTGAGGAAAGCCATCGGGCCTTAGCGACTTAGTTCGGTATCTGCTCTCTTTAAAGCTTGAGCTACTTGAGCTTATAAGCAGTGCCGCAGCCGTCGGTGCAAGCTGTTGATCCGCCTCCGCTGGTTGTCGACCCATACAAAGCGCCATCGGTCCCGAATGTCAGTTCATTCGGGTGAGCCCCGTCGCTTCCCCCCTGAAAAGTGTAAAGGGTGTTCTTTGTCCATTGGCCATTGTTTTGGGTCAGGCTGAAGGCGGTGCCACACCCGTCACCGCCGCAGGCAGTAGTGTTGCCGCCGTTTAACGTGGTACCTAAAAGCGCGCCCTTTGAATTGACAATAAGGGTTCCGCGGGGCTCAATCCCATCGCTTCCGCCCTGAAACGAATGGAGAATGCTTTCCGTCCATCCCGCCCCCGATAATTCATATACTGTTCCCGCCCCCGATTGACCGCCCTGATCTGTTGTTCCATACAGGCTGCCTTGTGCATCCATGTAAAGCCCTCCAAGAGGAAAAGCCCCATCGCTGGAGCTTCCGGAACAGCCGGGACCGCTGCCACCCTTAAAAGTGTGCAGGACGGTTTGCGTCCAGTTGCTGCCCGATAGGCTGAGCTTGAAAGCAGTTCCGCAGTCATTGGCGCCTGCCGAAGCAGCCGTACCGTACAGGTTGCCTCTCGCATCAGGTATAACCCCTGCAAAAGGTTGGGCTCCATCCGATCCTCCGGTAAATCTATACAGGATAGTTTCAGTCCAAGGACCGCTGCCTGTGGGAGGAGTTAGCTTGAAGACGGTGCCGCAGCCAGGGGAGCCGTTGCCGCAGCTGCTAACGCTGCCTCCGTAGACCGTCGTGCCAAGAAGGCTGCCATCGGTATTTATATAGAGGTCACCGTAAGGCAGATCGCCGTCTAGGGTAATTGGAGGAGATAGTGAGTACGCAAAAGCGTGTATTATTGTCTCCGTCCATTTACCGCCCGACTGGCTTAGTTTGAAGACCGTTCCCACATCCTTTATGCCGCCATATTGCGTGGTTCCATAGATATTACCCAGCTTGTCCATGACAGGGCTTCCTACTGGACCCATGCCGTCAGCATTACCTCCCTGAAACGAATAAATGGTGGTCTTTGTCCATTTGCCGCCGGATTGGCTAAGCTTGAACACGGTTCCACAGCCCGCTTGCTGCACTGGACAAGAGCCGCCTACACCGGTTACGCCGTAAAAGGAACCGGCGTTGTCGGACAACAGCCCGGCAAAAGGACTTTCGCCGTCAGTGCCGCCCGTAAATGAATGCAGGATGGTTTCACTCAGCGCCTGCGAAGCACCAGGTGATAAGGCTAATACAAAGGACAGCACAGCAGCCGCTAACGTTACTCGGTTAGATACTTTCATGGTGACCCCCTATTTTAAGTTTGAATACCATCGAATGTATTAAGAAGGATTAACTGCTCGTTAAAGTTACATATCTAGGAAAATATGTCTAGTCTGAAAGTAGAGGGGCTGTGCTCAGATTGAGAAAGCTGCAAAGGGGCCAAAGGCGGCGATCGCGTTCGTCAAATCCTTAAGAAAAGCTCTCGGGTCTTAGCGGCTTATTCCAGTATCCGGATCTCTGCGGAAGTGGCGGGAGGCCGGGTCGCGTTCCTTGCGTACCCTCTCCAGTTCAAGCCGGATGAACTGTGTCGGGTCTTCGGCTATTGCAGCCAATACGACCCGCTCGTGCTCCGAGCTATAAGGATGAAGCCGGATTTGATCCTGATCGCGTGCCATCGATTCCAGAAGTGCGCTTTTTGCCTGTATATAATCCGGATGCGCGCGAACTTCTCCGGACACGAGGCTTTCATTGATGCTGGGCAGAGGAGTAATCTCTTTGGGAAAGGTGACGAACGGCTCGGCCAGCTTGGCCAATTCGCCGTAGTGAGGATTCTCCGGGGAAATGCTGCCGATTCTTACACGGCCGCGCGTTCCTAATTCCGGCGCCATCTGCACCGTGCTGTCTGGCACTTCGAGATAGACGGGATATTCCCTGCTGGCTCCCTCGGCTTCCTTGCTCACGCCCTTGTCGGCGGTCAAGGCCTGGTATGCAAGCTGCTTTATTTTATTGAAATCGGTGTGGCTTGATCCAACCGTATAATAATCCCCATCGTGATTCTCGATCATCACCTGAGGGTTGTTTTCAATTTGCAGAGTGATGTTGTTTTGCATAGGATTTCTCCCAATTAATCAGGCTATTATATTGCCCGAATATGAAAATTGCGTGACGTTCTCATTACAATTGCATGAAATATTCCTTCAGTGCCGCAGACTCCTTATTGTGCTTATGAGACTCTTCCAAACTCATCGCCAGCTTAGGTTTTTCATACTGCGACAGCGATGCATCGCCGTAAACCGGCTGGCCGGGATTGCATTTGTTTTTCAGGCCGTAATGGATACCCGCCAGAACCGCCGCAATCGTTAAGGTTACATCGGCATCGCTTCCCGAGACGCGATGCTCAATATGCCTCTCCCGTGCGGGCTTAGGAGGCAGGCGCACAGCCACGGTGCGGTTGTTGGTGCCCCAGCTTACTGTAGCGGGAACATTCGACGCCGTGGGGCAAACCAGATAGGCATTGACCGTATGGAGAAAGCGATCATAGGACTCAGGATGCGGCGCAAAAATGCTCATGCACGGATTCATTAGCGCAAGCAGCCCGCCGATGGCATTAAGCAGCTGCGGGCTGAACTCCTCGTTTTCACGGAAGAAAACATTATTACCTGCCTTATCTTCAAGGTGAACATGTGTGTGTAATCCGGAGCCGGGCTTGTCCCTCTGGGGCTTGGCGGCAAAATCCGCCTGCAGGTTCATCTGCTCCATCAACTCTTTGAAGCGCCCGGTTTCCGAAACGACATGCAGCAAATCGCGTGAAGGCAGGAAGGAGACTTCATACTGATTAGGGCCGCGCTCGGCTTCCGCTTTGGCGGGTTTCAGTCCTGCTTTTACGCATTCCGCCTCAATCGCAGCAACAACCTCCTGCTGCGCCAGCCCTTCGGCGCCATGCAGATAAAACTCTATCTCGGTTGCAACAACGGGCGTAAGGCCAAAATCAACCTCAAGCTTCTGGCGGATATTATTAAGCAGTTCCCCCACCTAGCCACTTACGCAACAGACTGCAGCCATTCGAGCAGTTTGCTCTTGGGCATGGAGCCGACCTTGGTCGAAACCGCCTTGCCATCCTTAAACAGGATGAGCGTGGGAATGCCGCGCACGCCGTATTTCTGCGGCGTCTCGGGGTTCTTGTCGATATTGACCTTGGCGATGGTGAGCTTGCCCTTCATCTCATTGGAAATCTCATCAAGGACCGGGCCTATCTGTTTGCACGGGACGCACCACTCCGCCCAGAAATCCACCAGCACGGGACCGCTTGCCTTAAGCACGTCTTTATCGAAATTGGCATCGTCGATATGGACAGTCATATGTTTGTTCCTTGGAAATTATTCTATGCTAAATGTAGGCCTTAACCCGCACTCCGTCAATACCGGGAGGTCACGCAGCCTGGTATTGCAGCAATGCGTGAGTGAGCACCATCAGTTTCGGGCCGGATGTCCAGAGTATCGCGCAATGCACTGTCTTATCGGGATATATCTTTCTGACCAGGCTCCGGTACGCCTCCATCTGCCTGAGATAGGTTTCAGGCACATGTGATTCGTCCTTAGGTATCCTTTTTCCGGTCTTGTAGTCGATAATATACACGTCTCTTTCCAGCACCGCGAGGCGGTCGATGCGGCCTGCTATGGTAACCGGGCTAACCTCGCCCGCAACACCCGCAATAGAGGCTTCAGCCAGGGAACCCGGCCCGAACACCGGAGCAAATTCAGGGTGGTTCAGGATAGCCAGCACCTCAGCGCCAATCTCCTCTTTCTCTTCCTGTTTCAGTCCGGCGCCATAGCGCTTGAAAAACCGCTCCATTACCTCTTTGCGCTCCTGTGCAGCCACCTCAGGCAGATATTGCAGCAGACGATGTACCAGCAGGCCACGCTCAAACGCAGCGTTTTCGGAGGGCGGCAATCCGTCAGACGCAGGCGCAAGGCGTGAGGGTGCAAGAGGCCTTGGCGGGATTGGCTCATCTGCCGCAGCCTCCAGCGCCCAAGCGGGCAGATTGCCTGTAGGAGGCTCGGCAGGCTTTGAATGCGCAACATCCACTTTGGCCTGCTGTTTAGTGAACAATACGCGCTTCTCACCTTCAACCGCCCAGCCTTCCGAGGCACGCCGCACCAACTCATACCAGCAGTCCTCATCTATTGCCCTGCTGCCCTTCCAGCCGCAGATATAAAGCTCGTCCTCAGCACGCGTCATCGCCACATACAGCAGGCGGCGATGCTCCCGCTCCGCCTCAACACGCCGGGCTTCCCGAAGGCTGCGGTAATGGACATCATCGCTATCCTTTGCAGGAGACCACAGAGGAATGGAAGGCGATGCATCTGTCCATAATATACCCGTTTCATGGAGCGGCATGCGGGTAGTGTCGGGGAGGAATATGATTGGCGCCTGCAGTCCTTTCGCGCCATGAACGGTGAGGATGCGCACCTCGTCCCTGCCCTTTTCCATATCACGCTTGATTTCAATTTCTCCGCTCTCCAGCCAATGCAGGAAGCCCTGCAGCGATGGAGGGTGCGACCTGCCATATTCCAGCGCAAGCGAGAGAAATTCATTTAAAGGATCGGCAATCTCCTCACCGAGCCTTTCTGCAAGCTTCCTGCGTCCGCCCAGAGTCTCAAGCAGGTGCGCGAACAGCTCGTAAGGCGGCATATAGTCCGTCCTCGCGAGCAGGTCGGAGAGGAAATCATAGACCTCTCTATAGGCTGGATTCTCCTTCAGCCGTTGCCATAGCGACTTGCTGCCGCGATCGTAGGCAAGCTCAAACAGCGCCTCCTCCGGCAGGCCGCCCAAAGGAGAGCGCAGCACTTCGGCCAGCGAAAGATCGTCCTGCGGCAGGAGCAGGAAGCGGGCAAGCGCGATGCAGTCCATCACCGCTATATGCTCTGTAAGCAGGAGCCTGTCCGCGCCCGCGACGGCAATTTTCCTGCGCTTTAAGGCCCGTAGCAGGGCATCCGCG
>Ga0207107_1022_pt1 | contig 39668 bp, 49 predicted proteins | sample Alteio_BWMinHeat_75_FD_153555 | JGI IMG/M metagenome (GOLD analysis project Ga0207107, IMG submission 153555) | Enriched cells from forest soil in Barre Woods Harvard Forest LTER site, Petersham, Massachusetts, United States -... | ecosystem: Environmental > Terrestrial > Soil > Temperate forest >... | reverse complement strand
TCATTTGAAACTGCTGAAAAAGTTTTGGAAAAGTATCAGGCACTACAGGCCTTATATAAAGAGCAAGGGTATACTGTGTTCAGCAAAGGGACAGAAAAAATCTTTTCAAAACTTGAAAAAATAATCACACAAGGCGAAGAAGAGTCCGAAAACTTAGAAAAAGCGGCAGAATTGCAAAAAGCGCTACAAAACGCACTGCCCATGGCGGCAGGCGCATTCAAAGTTGGTGCTACACTGATGAAACAGTTTGAGGGACGTGGTGGGTTACAAGCTTTAAAAAGATTAAAAAAGTTGAGTTGTGAGTGTAATTCTTTGGAAGAATATAAAAAATTATCAGAGGCTTCTTTGGAAATACCCACCAAAGGTCTTGCAGGTCACTTTACGCACACAGAAAAAGAAGTTTATCAAACACTCTATGCAGGGGTTGCCTACAAACAATCTGCTGATCACGCGACCGTTGAAATCATGATTCCACCCGATAAGCCACCGAGTGAAGCAAGCCTGACGCGCAGCTATAACGCACACAGCAAAAAAGTTGAGGTTGTCATGCGTGCTTCCAGCGACAGAGCAGTGTTCATCATGCTGGATACCAATCAAAAATTTCATCCATTAAAGCTTGGCTTTCCTCAGGCCAACGGCGCGCCCGTGAAACCCAATGAGGGTGATATGCAGTTTGTTCTTAAACTGATGGTAGCCGCTAAATTAAGGGATATTCCAATCGTGAAGTTGGATCCAGAATACGAGAAAGCTTTAGAAAAAGTCCCAGGTTATGAGATCCTAGAAAAAATAAAAGGCATGAGCCGTAAACAGATTTTAGCGCTGACAAAAGAGCATGACTTGAGTTTGGGTGAAATTGTTGGAAGAATTGCGGGGCAGATAGAACCCAAAGATCCTGGTGCCACAGTCACTCCCCCGAAAGCAAAACCTCATTGAGCATCCGCAGAGATATTAATCCTGAGGACTAGCGTCTTTAGGCGTGTCTTTTTCTGTACCCACTTCTTTGACAGCTTCTTTAGCTTCTCGATTTCTAAAGGTGATACGCCCCTTGCTTAGATCATAGGGCGTCAATTGAACGGTAACCCGATCGCCCATCAAGATCCGAATGTAATTTTTTCGCATACGACCCGAAATATGGGCAATAACCACATGCCCATTTTCTAATTGAACTCGAAAATGCGTATTAGGCAGGTTTTCAATCACCGTGCCTTCCATTTCAATTGCTTCTTCTTTAGCCATCTGGAGATACTAGCAGAAAGCGATTCAATGCGCTAGAGCATCTAGATATTTTTCAGCATCCAGTGCTGCCATGCATCCCGAGCCTGCGGAAGTCACTGCTTGACGATACACCTGATCCGCTACATCGCCCGCCGCAAAAACCCCAGGAATGCTGGTTGCCGTGGCATTGGCCTGCAAGCCGCTTTGGACCAAAATATACCCGTTATTCATTTTGAGTTGGTTTTCAAAGAGTTGAGTATTCGGCGTATGGCCGATGGCGATAAAAACCCCATGCAGCGGAATATCTTGGGTCGTCTGGTCTGTGACGCGTTGAACCCGCATGCCCGTGACGCCGCTTTCGTCTCCCAACACTTCATTTAAGACACTGTTCCATAAGATGGTGATATTGCCAGAGTCCACTTTTTTCATTAAATGGCTCACCAAGATTTTTTCAGCTTTAAATGCTTCGCGTCGATGCACGACCGTCACATGTTCGGCAATATTCGAAAGATACAGCGCCTCCTCGACAGCCGTGTTTCCCCCACCGACGACGGCAACGCGTCGATTTTTGTAGAAAAAGCCATCACAAGTTGCGCAGGCTGACACACCTTTTCCCATAAACGCGTGCTCAGAAGGCAGACCCAGATATCGGGCAGACGCACCCGTCGCGATAATTAAAGCATCCGCCGTATAAATCTTTTTGGAATCGCCGACTAATTGAAAAGGCCGAGTATTTAAATTTGCATGCGCAATGTGATCGAAAATAATCTGGGTATTAAAACGCCTGGCATGATGTTCCATGCGTTCCATCAGCGCGGGTCCTTGTAAACCCTCGACGTCGCCGGGCCAGTTATCAACGTCCGTTGTGGTGGTTAATTGGCCGCCTTTTTCCATGCCCGTAATCAGCACGGGATTTAAATTAGCCCGAGCAGCATACACAGCAGCGGTGTAACCGGCAGGGCCGGAACCTAGAATTAATAAACGAGAGTGTTGGGTCTCAGTATTGCTCATAAAATAAAAAATCCCGGTATTTTTGGCTTTGTGTCAGATCTGGGATAATATATCTTTATTTGAGCAGAAATGTCACGGAGATCTTTCATGAAGCGGGCGACGAGGGCGAGATCAGGTTTTGAAGCAACCCGTACGGGAGCCTTATGGCACAGACTTCAAGAAGGTGGATTTATCTTGCTTTCTGCATTGGCTATTTTTTTATTGGTTGCCTTGCTTAGCTATCATGAAGCAGATCCCAGTTGGTCCCATACCACCACAGCGCAGAAAGGGATCCAGAACGCAGCAGGACAGGCGGGGGCCTGGTTCGCGGATTTGTGCTTATATTTATTTGGGTATATTGCTTATCTCTTTCCCACCTTGATTGGGTATGGCGGCATTCGTCTTTTTCAGAACCGTTTTGGAGCAAATGATTTTCATCGTTTGTTATGGGGATTACGCGTTATTGGATTTGTCTTGGCGGTGGTCTCGGGTTCTGGTCTGGCCAGCTTACATTTCAGTCTTTGGAGTGCCGGCATGCCGGTGAGTGCTGGTGGGATTTGTGGTCAGATTTTGAGTGCAGAGCTTTCACCCATTTTGGGGTATTTGGGCAGTACTTTAGCGCTGTTGGCTGTATTTTTGACGGGCATTACTCTGGCGACGGGGCTTTCTTGGTTTGGATTACTGGATGTCGCCAGTAAAGGCTTTTTGCTGAAAGTGGGGCGTTTTCTGGCAGCTATGCCAAACGTATTTTTATCTTTAAAACAGATCTATCAACGTCGTAAAACCACAGTTGCCGCTGCTAAGACAGCTCGCATTGATCCAACACTCACGGTACAGAATATGCGTTCCCTCCAAAATACTAAAAAAGAAATTATAGAAGCCGTGCCGATTAAGCCTACGCACTTAATGACCATACGACCTATTTTACCTCTGAGTTCAAGTTCAGCTTTACCATCGGTTGAATTATTAGATCCTGCTGAACTGCAAGCAGCCACTCAACACTATTCTGCCAGTAAATTAGAGTCTTTATCGCGTGAGGTTGAAACGCGTTTATTAGAATTTGGGGTGCACGCCCAAGTCGTTGCGGTTTGTCCCGGTCCTGTGATTACGCGTTTTGAGTTGGAATTAGCGGCGGGTATTAAGGTCAGTAAGATCTCGGGACTTGCAAAAGATTTGGCGCGCGCCTTGTCTGTCACCCGCGTGCGCGTGGTGGAAGTGATTCCGGGAAAATCGGTTGTTGGTTTAGAACTGCCCAACGAACACAGAGAATTGGTGCGTTTGCGTGAAATTTTAGAGTCTCCAGAATATATCGAATCGACTTCTCATTTAAGTTTAGCCTTAGGAAAAGACATTGCGGGTCAGCCCATGGTCGTTAATTTGGGGAAAATGCCGCATTTGTTAGTGGCAGGGACGACGGGTTCTGGTAAATCGGTTGGAATCAACGTCATGCTCTTGAGCTTATTATATAAAGCAACCCCCGCAGATGTCCGGCTGATCTTAATCGATCCCAAAATGTTGGAGTTGTCTATTTATGATGGCATTCCGCATTTGTTAACACCCGTGGTGACGGATATGAAGGACGCGGCGAATGCTTTGCGTTGGTGTGTGGCTGAGATGGAACGTCGTTACCAGATAATGGCTGCACTGGGGGTTAGAAATCTGGCGGGCTACAACCAGAAAATTCTGGATGCAAAAGACGATCAAGATCAACCCTTGAGTCGATTGCCGCATATTGTGGTGATCATCGATGAATTTGCAGACATGATCATGGTTGTCGGTAAAAAAGTCGAAGAACTCATTGCTCGGATTGCGCAAAAGGCACGGGCTGCGGGGATCCATTTGATTTTAGCCACGCAACGGCCCTCGGTCGATGTGATTACCGGTTTAATCAAAGCCAATGTGCCGACGCGCATTGCATTTCAAGTGTCTTCTCGTATCGATTCCCGAACGATTTTAGATCAACAAGGTGCGGAACAATTATTGGGACATGGCGATATGTTGTATTTGCCGCCTGGGACGGGCGTGCCTGTTCGGATCCATGGGGCTTTTGTGTCCGATGAAGAAGTACATGCCGTGGTGAAAGCCCTAAAGCAATTGGGTGAGCCCGATTATGCGATTGATGTGTTGGGCAGTAGCAGTGACCGTGCGAGCGCTTTTGGGGGTGGATTCAGTGGTTTTGAAGAAACGGGTGCGGATGGTGAACAAGATGATCTCTATGATTCCGCTGTGCAAATTGTCTCAGAAACACGGCGGGCTTCGATTTCTCATTTGCAGAGACGCTTAAAAATAGGCTATAATCGTGCTGCTCGCTTGATAGAAACCATGGAAAGCGCTGGAATTGTGAGTTCTATGCAAACGAATGGGGGGCGGGAAGTATTGGTAGGACAACCCCTCGACGATTAATGGTGGATTGACGATGATAAAACTACATAAAGGCTTTTTCGATATTTTAGCTTTGGCGCTGCTTTGGGGTCCCTCCTATCTATTTATTAAAATTGCAGAAAGTGATATTGCACCTTTAACGCTGGTGGCGGTGCGGGTGAGTTTAGGGGTCTTGTTGTTATATGCAGTCTCTCAGCTAAGAAGAATATCCATCTGGGATTCGGTACGGAAGCATCAAAAATTATGGATGCATTGTTTTGTGATTGGTTTTTTTGCAACGGGATTACCTTTTGCTTGTTTTAACTATGCAATTTTGTATATTCCCACCAGTCTGACGGCACTGATTACAGGGACGACCCCGATAGTAACCATTATCTTAGCCAATCTATTTTTAAAAGATGAGCGTTTAACCTGGAATCGCGCGATTGGGGTATTGGTTGGTCTTTCTGGATTTTGTGTTTTATTTTTACCGTCTGTGCTCAGCGCTTTGCTGGGGACGGACATGGATTTAGACATCAAAGGGATACTCTTAAGTTTTATTGCGGCCAGTAGTTATGCTGTTGGGATGGTCTATGCGCGCAAAAATATCGTGAAGGCACCGCCTTTAGTGGCGCCCATTTTACAATTATCAAGTTCTTTGACGTATCTTATCCCCTTGGCTTTTATATTTGAATCGCCTATTCCCATGTTGCAAGCAGCTTCGACATCTTCTTGGTTAGCGGTGGGTGGCTTAGCAGTGTTGGGAACCATGTTGGCCTTTGTGGTGTACTATCGTATTGTGGCCATGCAAGGTGCGACTGCACTCTCAACTGTGACGTACCTACTGCCCGTTTTTAGTACAATTTTGGGAATGGTATTTCTCAAAGAAACCGTGGGTCTTCAGTTTTGTGTTGCTGCTGGGTTGATCTTATGTGGCGTTTTGATTATTAATGGAAAATTTGTCAGGGAGCGAGAGTTGCGATGAGAATTGCATTATGCTTAATCTTGGGTCTTATCACATCTGTTGTTTTTGCGGATAATTCAGGCGAACTCCAAGCCTTGCTGGCACCCGTGGCTTCATTACAGGGGGATTTTCAACAGAGCATCAAAAACGAAAATGGCAAAGTATTGCAACGTCTTTCTGGCAAGTTGTCACTCAAAAAACCGGCACAATTTCGATGGGAAGTGTTGGGAGAAGAACCCAGATTGATTGTGGCGGATGGCAAAAAAGTATGGGATTACGATAAAGATTTGGAACAAGTTACCGTACAAAAATTAAACAAAGGACAAACCCGAGCGCCCATTTTTTTCTTAACCGGGGAGACGAGTAGCCTAGATCGGGATTTTGAAATTGTGAAAATACCGCTGAAAAATGGAATTTGCCTAGAAGGCAGTGATGCGTGTTTTGAATTAAAACCAAAACACGAGGAGGGCGCATTTCAATGGATCAAAATAGGCTTTAAAGCTAAAATCCTCAATGAAATGGCCTTATTGGATCAACTGGGACAATACTCGCAGTTCTTGTTCAAAAATGTCAAAATCAATGATAATATTCCTGTGGCCCAATTTCGTTTTACGCCCCCCAAAGGTGTGGATGTCTTAAACAATGATTGAACCAAAATTATTACGAGAAAATCCAGCGGCTATCGCAGCCCAATTGGCAACACGCGGATTTACTTTAGATGTCACAAAATTACAGAATTTAGAAAGCAAGCGTAAAAATCTACAAATAGAAACAGAGCAATTGCAAAATATTCGAAATCAGCACTCCAAAACCATTGGGCAACTCAAAGCAAAGGGCGAGTCTGTAGACGCTGTTTTGGCAGAGGTTGCTGGATTGGGTGAAAAATTAAAACTTGCAGAAGAGGCCTTAGGCCTCGTGCAAGAAGAGATGCGTTTGATAGTAGAAGCGATTCCCAACATCCCACATTCTAGTACGCCCTTGGGTAAAAGCGAGGACGATAACGTCGAAATCCGACGATGGGGTGAACCCACAAAATTTAATTTTGAAGCACAAGATCATGTTTCCTTGGGCGACGATGCGCTGGATTTTGAAGCTGCCGCGCGAATGTCTGGGGCGCGTTTTGTGGTGCTGCATGGAAAATTAGCGCGCTTACAGCGTGCCTTGGCACAATTCATGTTGGATTTGCACACGGAAGTGCATGGATACCAAGAGCTCTATGTGCCCTATTTAGTGGCGGGGCATGCTTTGTTTGGAACGGGGCAGTTACCCAAGGCTGCAGAAGATATGTTTGCCATTAAAGACAGCGATTTGTGGTTGATTCCCACTTCAGAAGTGGCTGTAACCAATGTCGTGCGTGAGCAGATTATTGATTTTGAACGCCTGCCCTTAAAATATACTTGTTATAGTCCGTGTTTTAGAAAAGAAGCAGGCACCTATGGTAAAGACATGCGCGGCATGTTACGTCAACATCAATTCGATAAAGTCGAGATAGTACAACTGGTGGCGCCAGAAGAGTCTTACACAGTGTTAGAATCTATGGTGACACACGCAGAAGCGGTATTGCAGCAATTAAAATTACCGTATCGCGTGATGTCTCTGTGCACCGCGGATATTGGCTTTCAGGCTGCTAAAACCTATGATTTAGAAGTTTGGTTGCCCGGTCAAAATCGATATCGAGAGATTTCTTCGTGTAGTAATACCGAAGCCTTTCAGGCCAGAAGAATGCAGGCCCGTTATCGCAACCCCAAGACCCAAAAACCCGAGTATTTGCATACATTGAATGGATCAGGATTGGCAGTGGGCAGGACTTTGATTGCAGTGATGGAAAATTATCAAGATGAAAAAGGCCGGATCCATGTGCCCGAGGTTTTAGAATCTTATATGGGTGGGGTGAAGGTTATTTGAGCATTAAGAAGCCGCTCGGTATGGATGTACCTCAATTTCTAAGCGGTGACTTAAGAGATCTTCCGCCAGATCGAGTTCGTAGTGTTTTTGCAAGCCCAGCCAAAAACCTTTAGACATTCCAAAATAAAGCGAAAGTCTTAATGCGGTTTCTGCCGTAATCGCACGCTTTCCCCGAACAATTTCTGAAATTTTAATGGCAGCAACACCAATATCTCGCGCTAATCTATATTGCGAAATGCCCATGGGTTTTAGAAATTCTTCTAGAAGAATTTCGCCTGGGTGTACTGGGGCTAATTTTTTCATGGGGCTCTCCACATAATAAGCACAATTTAAGTGTATCCGAAATTAATTGTCCGTGTAAATCCGCTAATTATCTTAGGCCGTTTTAGCCACAATTGCGTGTAGTCTCCCTTTTTTACCAAATAAACCAAAAGAAAAAAGTTACTATACTGAATATAAACCAATCAAATAGCCGTTAGTGGAGATTAATTATGAGTGAGAATAGAGTTGATAAAACAAAAAAATCACCTTTAGAGCGAGATTTGAATCAGTTAAAAGGGGCTTTTAAAAGTTTTGAAAGCGGGCTTTTGCAAAGTGGAACAAAGAATCAAAGCGACCAAACTGAGTTAAGTTATATTCGAGCAGTGCTAGGGCACATCGACAACAAATTAGGTCAGTTTGCGAGTGCGCAAGAGGGAGGTAGACAATTACAACTTTCAGAATTAGAAAGCATGCGGGATGCAATTAAAGCCGTATTATCGGATTATAAGAAAAATTTAACAAATTTAAGTCCCAACCAACAGACCATGGTTGATGCGCCTTTGCAGAGATTAGATCAAGATCTAAATTCTCAATTTTTATCTAAGCACTTAACAACTGCCCAGGCAAGTATGAAAAATGGCGTTGCATCTGGTAATGATATTCCAAAATCTGAAACATCCAAATCTTCATCGGCAATATTGTCTGCATTAAAGACTGTGTTCAAAACATTGCCATCATTGCCTAGCCTGTTTTCAAAAAAACCAGAGCAACCGAGCGAGAAATCCACCTCAGAAATAAGAAAAAAACCAGGTTCGCGCCCGTAATCACATTCTAACAGAAGGGGAGAAAGCATATGTCACGCACCATGAAAGTATTAAGCGGCGTCGGGGTTGTCATCATCGCGGCCGTTGTATTAGGTCTGTATTTTACCGCGAGTTTAACAAAGGTAATAGACTTGCAGCTGGATGCCATTCGCAAGGGCGATATTCAACTGGCCTACACTTACACTTCCAAAGAGTTTCAGCGGGCAACGCCTTATGATGGCTTTGTAAAATTTTTGGATGCTTATCCGGCGCTCAAAAACAATAAAGAGATTTCATTTGGCGAGCGTTCCATGAGCAATGACACTGGAAAAGTGACAGCGACGCTGACGGCAAATGATGGATCCGTAACGCCTATTCAATATAGCCTAGTCAAAGAAAACGGCGAATGGAAAATACTCGGATTTGTGCTGACTCAAGCCCCGTCGAACTAATGAGCTTAGGCGCAAGGAGCAGCGCTAGGAGTTTCGAGTTGAAGAGCGGCGCTTGCTGTTTGCAGCTGGGTAGGTTTGCCGCTCTTATATTGAAACAAGAGCGCAGCGGGCTCTTCAAAGTGTTTAAATTTTTCCATCGGTAAAAAGCGGAATGACTCCCTTGCGGCCTTTGCCGCTGCTTTCAATTCAGGATCATGAGTATGATATCCACCCGATTGGTCCGTAATGCCTTCTATTTTGCCGTTTAAAAAGACAATGTCTCCAGCCGCGATGACAGAGTCGGCGCCTCCCGCAATAAAATGATGCGGACCGATTCCTAATATTAATTCCAAGTTGTCGTCAGCTTGTTTTAATATAACGTAACCATAAGTAGTATCTTTGGGGGATACATTCAGGTGAATTTCGCCCAAAAGAATTAATCTATATTGTTGAGAGCTTTTTTCAAATATTAGATGATATCTTCTGGGTACTTCGGCTGCCTTTTCCATGGTACGAGTGAGAGTTTTTCGGGTGCTCGCTGGATTAAACGGGATCCCAGATCTCGGCTTTAAAACAGCTAATACTTCGCCTGCTATCACTGACATTTTTAATTTGGAACCTTAAATGGTGTATTTAAACTTAAGGGAGCAATCTCAAAGAAATGTCAGTATTGCACTTTTTGCTTTGTGAGTCAATGCCCTCCGTTTTCCAATCCCCTCTCCCGTTTCACGGGAGAGGGTTAGGGTGAGGGCCGAGGAAGGCTGGGAGAGAAATTAATCCCGACTACGCCCAGTCAACATGCTCAACAGCATTAATAAACTGACGAATAAGTTATAAATAGACACATACAGGCTAATGGTCGCCATAATGTAGTTCCGCTCGCCGCCCCTAATAATTTGACTGGTTTCAAACAAAATAAAACCCGAAGAAATTAAGATAAAGGCCGCTGATATAACCAAATACAACATGGGAATTGGGAAGAACATCCCAACAACGCTGGCCATAAACGCGACAGTTGCTGCCACAAACAAAAACCCGCCCATGTAGCTAAAGTCTTTACGCGTGGTGAGAGCATAGGCAGACAAGGCAAAAAAGATCAGGCCGGTTAAGCCCAGAGAAGCCATCACTATCTGTGTTCCATTACTGAATCCCTGGATGGTCAAGTTCAGAATGGGTCCCAGCGTGTATCCCATAAAGCCGGTAAAGGCGAAAATGGCTGCGATGCCCCATGCGCTATTTCGCAAGGCTTGAGTCAAGAACAACAATCCCATATAAATTGGGATGACCAGGAATCCCATGGGCGCTGCCTGCGTCACCATGCCAAACCAGGCGGTGCATGTGCTAAAGAGCAAGGTTAGGGACAATAAAATATAAGTGTTCCGAATAACTGAATTCGTTTGAATCACAATCCCAGATTGGGCGCGGCTAACGGTATTAATACCTCGTTGCATAAATAATCTCCTGCTAAAGCGTTTTCAACAATCAAAGTCTACCATATTGTCCTCATACTGTCGTTAGTTCCAAACGGCATTAAAGGATTTGCGTGTATATAAACGTTCTGCTCTCGTCTTTTGTGCCCTGAGTCTTTATAATGCTCATTTGGGAGAGGTGGCTGAGCGGTCGAAAGCGGCGGTCTTGAAAACCGTTGAGGGGTCTCCCCCTCCCAGGGTTCGAATCCCTGCCTCTCCGCCAACAAATAGGGATTCAGTTTCATCATCCTAAATATAGGAGGACTTGTAACGTGAGTGTGATCACTGTACTCGTTGTAGACGATCACGATTTGGTACGTGCGGGGGTTGCCCGCTTGTTATCAGACATCGCAGGAATATCCGTCATTGGAGAGGCCAGTAGTGGCGAAGAGGCTGTTCGAATTGCCAAAGAAAAACGTCCGAATGTTGTCTTAATGGATGTTAAAATGCCGGGTATCGGTGGACTAGAAGCGACGCGTAAGATCAAAATGTTGAGCCATGATCGTAATGAGTCAGATATTAAGGTGATTGCCTTGACCACCTGCGAAAACGAGCCTTTTCCCAGCAAATTGATACAAGCCGGCGCCAGTGGATATTTAACAAAGGGCGCTTTACTGGATGAAATGGTCAAAGCGATTAAGGCGGTTCACGCAGGTAAGCATTATTTTGAGCGGGAAATCGCGGATCAGCTGGCACTTAAAAATCTTTCCGAAGGTGAAAACGAATCTCCTTTTGGACTCTTATCTGAACGCGAATTGCAAGTCATGATCATGATCACGGGAGGGCAAAATGTTCACACGGTTTCAGAAAAATTGTGTGTGAGCCCAAAAACAATCAATAGCTATCGATATCGTATTTACGAAAAACTGGGTGTCGAAAGCGATGTGGAATTAACTTTACTTGCCATGCGGCATGGCATTTTAGACATGGAACACGCCTGAGTACAATTGATAATTTTTTAGCCAATTTAACCACCCGCCCGGGTGTCTATTCTATGTTAAATGGCAATGGCGAAGTGCTGTATGTTGGAAAAGCCAAAAATCTTAAAAAAAGAGTTAGCAGTTATTTTAGACGACAATTAGACACTAAAACCCTACAACTGGTTAAGCAAATAAAATCCATCGAAGTGACCGTGACGCGTAATGAACGCGAAGCTTTGTTGCTAGAAAATAATTTAATCAAAGCGCAAAAACCTCGTTATAACATTGTTTTTCGAGATGATAAATCTTATCCTTATCTTAAATTAACCGTACAGGACGTGTTTCCGAGGCTTTCTTTTCATCGCGGTGTGAAGCGTGATGGTAAATATTATGGGCCTTATCCCAGTGTGCGTGAAGCGCGTCTTGCTTTGAATTTGTTGCAGAATATTTTTCGGTTGCGTCAATGTGATGAGGCTTTTTTTAAGAATCGAAGCCGTCCGTGTCTTCAATATCAAATCAAACGATGCTCTGCGCCCTGTGTAGGATATATTACGCAGGATGCATATAAAAAAGATGTAGAACATGCCCGTTTGTTTTTAGAGGGTAAAAATAAAACCGTGATTGAGCAGTTGATTCATAAGATGGAAAAAGCCAGCGAGCACCAGGCTTTTGAGGAAGCTGCTCGGATACGTGATCAAATCGCCTTATTAAGAACCATTCGAGAACGTCAAATTATTGTGGGCAACAGTCAAGATGTGGATGTCTTGGGTATTTATGCAGAAGCGGATCAAGCGTGTGTGCATGTATTAGTGATACGAGACGGCAGAATGCTGGGCAGTCGACAATATTTTCCCAATAAAACAGCGTTGATTCCTGAAGAAGAAAAGATACAAACCTTGCTCGAAACTTTTATTTTACAACATTATGCAGCCTTAGAAGGGGAAGGGAACGCAGTGATTCCCAAAACGCTCCTGTTGCCATTGGCTTTACAACAAGAAGCAGCGTTGTCTCAAATTTTAAGTGAGGCGCGCGGAGGTCCCGTGCATCTGGCGAAAGCGGTGCGGGGCGATCGGGTGCGGTGGGTGCAAATGGCCATGACCAGCGCCAGACTGGCGTTTAAAAGTCGGGTGACCCAACCCATAGATTTGGCGCCTCGCTTTCAAGCCTTGCAAGAATCCCTAACACTAGAAGCCATTCCAGAGCGTTTAGAATGCTTTGATGTGAGCCATACCCTGGGGGAAGCAACGGTGGTGTCTTGTGTGGTTTTTGATAGCCAAGGTCCTGCCAAATCGGAGTATCGACGTTTTAATATTCAGGCCAAAACGCAGGGAGATGATTATGCTGCCTTAAAAGAGGGATTGACTCGTCGTTATACTCGGTTAAAATCAGAAGGAGGGATGTTGCCCGATGTCTTGCTCGTGGATGGTGGGAAGGGGCAATTGAATATCGCCAAGGCAGTATTGGAAGAGTTACAGGTTCCGGGTGTTGTGTTGTTAGCGGTGGCGAAGGGTCCAGAGAGAAAAGCAGGGCTTGAGACGATTTATCTTTCCTCGAATGGCCAAATCTTAAAGGTGCAACCCGATCTTTTGGCGCTACACTTGATACAACAGATACGCGACGAGGCGCATCGGTTCGCTATTACCGCGCATCGTAAGAAACTGGGTCGACGGCGGAGCACGTCCACCCTAGAAGATATCCCAGGAATTGGGCAAAAACGCCGGCAAAGTCTGTTACAGCATTTTGGCGGTTTGCCCGAGCTGTTACAGGCCAGTGTTGAAGAATTAGCGAAGGCGCCAGGGATCAACCAGGCCCTAGCCGAACGACTGTATGAGGCCCTACATAAGTGAGTGTGATCAAATGTGGATGAGTGTACCCAATCTCTTAACTTTATTGAGAATCTCTCTGATTCCTATTTTCGTTTTGGTGTTTTACTGGCCCATGGGTTTACATCATTATGCTGCTGCCGTTATTTTTGCCATTGCAGCCCTGACAGATTGGCTGGATGGATATTTAGCAAGAAAACTCAAACAGATTTCCCCCTTAGGAGAATTTTTAGATCCCGTTGCAGATAAATTAGTTGTGGCCGTTGCCCTAGTCTTATTGGTGCAATCTTATGGTTCAGCTTGGTTGGCAATTCCCGCCGCAGTCATTGTAGGACGCGAAATCGTGATCTCTGCACTGCGAGAATGGATGGCGGAATTGGGAAAACGCCAACGCGTCGCCGTTCGTGGGATTGGCAAATTGAAAACAGCAGGGCAGATGGTTGCCATTTTGCTGTTGTTGTGGGGGGATCCGCATCAGTTGAGTTGGATTACTTGGTCTGGATATATCTTGATCTACGCAGCTGCGCTCTTAACTTTGTGGTCCATGATTGCCTATTTACGCCTGGCTTCAGAAGACTTGAACAACCCCCTCTAATTGGATAGAATGCACCAAGCGCGGGAATAGCTCAGTTGGTAGAGCACAACCTTGCCAAGGTTGGGGTCGCGAGTTCGAGTCTCGTTTCCCGCTCCAAATCTTGAAGGAATCCTTGTTGCGATAAATTTGGCTGGGTGGCAGAGTGGTTATGCAGCGGCCTGCAAAGCCGCGGACGTCGGTTCGATTCCGTCCTCAGCCTCCCTCATGAGATGCACGAGTGTTTCGTTTGCCCGGGTGGCGAAATTGGTAGACGCAAGGGACTTAAAATCCCTCGGACTTAACATCTGTGCCGGTTCGAGTCCGGCCCCGGGCACCAACTATTAAAATAAAGAAAATCATGAAAATATTTGAATTTCATCCATACCTATAGACTTGAACCCAGATATTTTAATTAAAGCCCCTTGAAAATATTACCGATGCCCCAATTTTACACGTAGTAAGAATTGGCATCCTGTTAATTCAATTTTTTAGGAGAAATAAATGAAAAGTTTTGATGTTTATTTAGTCGAGTCCAACAAGACAGATTTTCCAAGTATGAGTCCGGTAGCATTTGAGGAACAAAAAGTTGCTTAGCAATGTGTCCGGATTTTCGGGGCAAGATCAGTTTACCCTGTAGCCTACACTTAAGGCTGCATCTAAATTGTAGTGTGTTACCTTATACTTCTTTTGGTCTCTGGCAGTTATTTCCATTTTGGAAACAACTGAATTGCGTGCAAGCTCACCTGATTCAAATATGTTTTTCATATGCTTGGAAATTGCTGCCTTTTGAACGTCAAATAGATTTGCTAGCTGGTCTTGAGTTAACCAAATCGTACTTAGCTGAGAATCTGCTTTTAATTCTAGAGCGCCATTTTTTGTTTGATACACAACCAGGTGCGTTTTTGGTTTAGAGGGTAAAGTCATAGCAATACTCCGTAAATATATAGCTAATTGACATGTTAACAGAAATTTGCGAAATACATAATAGCGGTTTTATGAGAAAAACTTGAGCACCAATCAACTCAAATGATTACCCTGCCAATCGCCTGAAAGTTATGAGATGATGGCTCTTGCTGCATAGAGAAAGAAGTCCTGAAAATCGGATACAGATCACTATATTTTTTGTACCCATTTCCTAAATTCAGTATCAAAAAGGTTTGGATTTTCAAGGTTTGGCCAGTGGCCGGTCTCACCGCAATCAATTACTGTAAAATGATTGGGTTTAGGAAATTTTTGCCACAAAGATAATGGAACACTATCAAAATCCATTTGTCCTGCAAAAAGCACAACTGGAATAGAAATTCGATCTATTTCTATTTCTAATTTGTGGTGTGGAAGAATAATTGAGAAAAAGTGATTCATGATTAGATCATCTGCATTTATGCCATGCCACAATAAGTCTAAAAATGCCCTTTCGATTGTAAAATCCTTCCAATAACGAGCAGCATCTGCTTCATAAGCATTAACAGAAACAATGGATTCATTGGGCTTTCGAATTTTAGAAAAATGTTCTTTTCGTTTGATATCATTCAGTTTTCTCTCGGGTGAGGCATGCATTTCAAAGTAAGATTGAACATAGGAGATAACCTTGTCGTTCCAGGCGGGAGGGGTGGAAACCAAAACGACACCTTTAAGTTCAGCGCTCATTCGTTTTGCAACTTCTAAGGCAAGGATACCGTAGCATGAAAATCCGATGAGTAAACAATTTTTTAAATTTAATTGTTTCAGAACACTTATTATATCTTCTACAAGATCTGTCATTGTTAAATTAGAAATATTTTCTTGTTCTAGGCTTTTGGAATTAATCCAATAAAGATCGGTAGAATAAATAGTCATTAATTTTTTGATTTCTTTAGAAAGGGTCATTTGCATATGGCTGCCAATACCAATACTAAGCGCGAGAAGTTCTCCATCCCCATCTATGTTTACTGGGTATTCCTTTCCCCTAACAGTGATCTTGGTTGAAGGAAGTTTCTCAATAAAAGTTATTGCCGTATGCATTTTACATTCCTTGAATATAGCGAAAATGCTATCATAAAGGTAAAATGGGGTCAAGTCTCCAGTTTCCAATATGGAAATTGGAGACTTGACCCTACATTATTAAACGGGAGTCAGTATGAATTTAATAGAGGCTGTTAAACAAAATAATCGAGAGGAAGTCTCTCAACTTTTAAATCACAAAACGGATCTAAATGTTAATGCCGCCGATGAGTATGGATGCACTGCTTTACATTGGGCAGTTTGGTATGGTCACCTTCATTTTATAGCACCTTTGGTTCAGGCAGGGGCGGAGGTCAATAAGCCTGCTAAGGATAGTTGGACGCCAGTCCATCTCGCGGCTACCTGCGGCGGCACCAAAGAGATCCAAACACTGGTTGCCCTGGGAGCGAGTCCGAGCACAGAGACGAAAGATGGCGAGACACCCGTTTTTATTGCAGCTCAATATGGTGACGCCGAGATTATTCAAGCGCTGGTTGCTTTGGGAGCAAGTCCGAGCACAGCGAATAATGATGGTATCACGCCAGTTCATGCTGCGACTCAGGACGGAAACACACAGGCCATCCGAATGTTAGTCGCTTTGGGGGCGGATCCCAATACAGCGGATAATAATGGGATAGCGCCGGTTCATACTGCCGCTGAAGACGGACACACTAACGCTATTCAAGCATTAATAGCCTTGGGTGCGAACCCGAATACAGCGATGCGCGATGGCGCGACACCGGCTTTTATCGCGGCTCGTAATGGGAATACGGAGACTCTCCAAGCACTGCTAGCTCTGGGAGCGGATCCCAATACAGCAGATCATACTGGAGCGACGCCAATCTATGTCGCAGCTGAAGAAGGACGCCTTGAGGTTCTTAAAGTTCTGTTGAGAGCAGGAGCGGATCTGAACGTTAAAACGGAACGTGGCACTGTGTTAGAGGCAGCAAAGCGAGGCACTAAGCCAGGGCACGCGGAAGTCGTTAAACTTTTGGAGGCGTGTGGAATCTAGTGGTCAAGTCTACAAATTTCAAATTGAAAAATGTAGACTTGTTCCCAGATATAGTTTTATTTAATTACTCTCTCTTGTATTAAAACTTCATCTATCATTTTACCGCCTGCTTTTATACAAGCTTCTGGGGTTTTAGCGCGAATCATTTCTCCATTTGGGCCAAGGCAACATCTTTTTTCGCGAAAAATTTGCCTTTGAACGACCGAACTGCCGCTGCGTCTACGCTGTTCTTCTCTCACTTCGCTTTCTACCTCATTCTTGCCAGTCTTGGTAACAGTATATTGCTCGTATACCGTCTTATCGGTTTTGCATCCTGCCAAGACAGCGCACAAAACAATTGTGCTCACACCCAAAAAACAGATTTTTAAATTTTTGTCAGATTGCATAACCTTCTCCTTACGTAAAACACATGTTTCTGTTTTCAATAATAACAAGTATTTTTTAAAAATTACAAGATTTTAGGGTTAATCCTAGAAATCATGTATTTAATATGAAAAACCCTAATACTCTTGACAGGCAAATCAATAAAGATTGAAATTGGACTCAAGATAAGTATTTTTTGGAGGATGAAGGAATGTTTAAAAAATATTTTTTAATAGTAGTCGTAGGAATGTTCGTATCGATGCTTGGATTACCTATATGGGCAGCGCCTGAAGTTCATGAAGTCATAGAAGATGTAGAAGAAGCAACCCAAGATTCAGGGATTACACTTGCGGTGAAGGCCAAAATAAAAACAGACAAACTCTTATCAGAGTCCAATATTCAAGTAAAAACTCAGAAAGGTACTGTTTTCCTAACAGGCATGGTGAATGCTAATTCAGAGGCCGAGACAGCCGTCGAATTAGCTTCTTCCGTTCTGGGAGTGGTCGATGTGGATGCTTCAAATCTTTCTATTCAAGGTAGTAGGCATCCTTTGGCGGATTCTCTGATTACTGCAAAAATCAAGGGAACCTATATAAAAGAAAAAATATTTTCGAATAAACCAACGGCCGTTCAGGGTATTCATGTAGAGACTGCTGATGGGATAGTGTATTTAACGGGAAAGGCGGATACTCCTGCCCAAGCTGAAAATGCTGAAAAATTAGCAAAATCCATTCGGGGTGTTAAAGAGGTTAAGTCGAATATTTCAGTTGCAGGACGTTCGTAGGAATCAGGTCTTTAACCCTTAAAAATCCTGCGAGGGAAATTTGTGGGACCTGAATCGCTAGGGATATGTACAGAAAGCTGCGGATAGGCTAGAACAATATTGTTTTCCCGAAACATTTTAATAATCATAAAATTGATTTCACTGTTGATCATATATTGACGATTAACATCGTTCACCACACAACTCAATTCTACATTTACACCATTCACGGAAAATTCTTTAATAACAACAAAAGGTTTATTAAACATATCTTTTGCTATATCCGGGTGGTTTTCAGCAATGCCTATTAAAGTATTTTTCACAAGTTCAAAATCGTTATCATAAGATACGCATAATTTGCATATTAATTGCGATGTAGTATCATTAAACACATAGTTTGTAATTTGGTTTTTCACGAACTCTGAGTTGGGAATTATAACGGATTCTTTCAATAAAGTCATAATCCTTGTCGAGCGGATATTGATTTCCTTTACAAAACCCTCGACCCCATTAATTTTAATTCTATCATTCAGCCTGATAGGCTTTTCAATTAATAAAATTAATCCAGCGACAAAATTATTTACAATATCTTGCAAGCCTAGGCCTATACCAACCGATAGTGCGCCTGCTATAATAGCAAGGTTTGTTAAGTCCACCCCGGAAATCAGTAGAGCACTCAGTAGCGCAATAGTAAACACAATATATGTCATTAAGGCGCCGATAACAATTTGTGTTTTAGCCTCATCTTCAAACTTAGGCTGTTCTGAGACGCGCACAACAAAATATTTACCTGCTATTTGAATGATAGAGAACGTCAACAACGCAATTAACAAGCGCATCGGTATTATCTTGAAACCATAAAACATCGTTCCGTTGAGCACAAAATCGACCGTTTTGCTGGCATTAACGGATGATAGCTCAAAGAACTGAAACAAAAAAATAGCCAACCAACAGACAATAAGAGAATATAATGAAAAATTCAATAAGCGAATTTCATGGCGCTTATATATTTGATTTAAATAAATGCCTCTAATTCTTCCGCGCGCAATGACGATCTTAGACGCAAGCAATAGAAAAATAAAAAAAACCAACAGCCCAAAGGCTGATGCGGAATTTTGTTTACTATTTATCAGGTTCAAAAAACTTCCAATTAAAGTGTCTTCTTTTACTTGATTTTTTCTGTCGCGGATCGTTTGAGAGAGTTCGGCTGATAAATCTTGAGTTTTGAATGCCAAAAGTCTGCATTTTGAAGATTTTTCATAGTGAATTTTCTTTTTGTTTTGTATATAAATGGCATCTTTGCTATTTTTATCTCTCAGTTCAGGAATTTCACTATCAGCCTCAAGCGTTGCAATATTATCTAACTGCTTTTTTTCATCTTGAACGCAGTGCGTAGCCTGATAATTTAACAGTTTAATATCAGATAGAATTTTTTCCAGGGTTCTAATTTTAGTGCTTTCATGCTCGATGCCGATGTGCGCCTTATGTATGAGATTGTTTGCATTATCAAAATCTATCTCAGTCGATGCATGGGATGCTAATGAAAAAAACAAGGCAATAAGAAGGACTAATAGTTGATGAATATATTTAGTTTTATACATATTAATCCCCAGTTTTAGATCGCGAATAGACGCTTCTATATTATACGAAATAATGTGGGGTTAAACCTTAGTGAAAACCCTAATATTAAAAAGGGGTTAAAAAAAGCCCATCAAATCACTCGCCTGCAAGCCACCTCGCTCTGTCTCTTTCAAATCACGCACTATATTACCCTGATGCATCACCAGTGTTCGTGTACCAAGTTCCAGTGCTTGAGACATGGAGTGCGTAATCATCAAGGCTGTTAATTGCTTTTCAGTGATCAAACCTTGGGTTAATTCTAAAATCAAGCGTTCCATTTTGGGATCTAAAGCCGCCGTATGTTCATCTAAGAGTACTATTTTGGAAGGTCTCAAAGTTGCCATCACCAGACTAACCGCCTGGCGCTGCCCGCCAGACAGAGAACCCATCTTGTCACTTAAGCGATTTTCTAAACCCAATCCGATGTGTTGTAGCCGTTCTTTAAATTGCTCACGGGTTGCGTGTTGCAGAGACATCTTGAGTGTGCGTTTTTTGCCACGCGCAAAAGCCAGACTTAAGTTTTCTTCAATCGTGAGATCCGCATAGCTTCCCAACAAGGGATCTTGAAAGACTCGGCTGATTAATCCTGCGCGTTCATGGGTTAAGCAACGGGTGACATCGATATTATCTAAAGTGATGCTACCACTATCTACAAACACATCGCCCGAGATAATATTCATCAACGTGGATTTTCCAGCGCCGTTTCCGCCGATAACCGTGACAAATTCACCCGTGTTAATTTTTAAATCTAAACTCTTAAAAACACGGGCCTCTAAAGGCGTACCTTTTCCAAAAGTGACTGAGATATTGCGTAATTCTATCATGCTGACCGCCGAGTGCTTATCATAATTTTTTGACGTATTTTAGGGGCTAACATAGCAAGTACCACTAAGAGTGAAGTAATAAGATTCAAATCAGAGGCTTGTAGGCCCGTTATTTGAGTATTGAGTGCTAAGGCAATGGCTAATCGATAGAGAATAGATCCTAAGACACAGCTGATCAGCGCTATCCAAAGCTGTTGCTTGTGAAATAAACTTTCACCGACGATCACCGACGCAAGGCCTATAATCAGCGTACCCGTACCCAGCGAAATATCGGCAAAACCATGCGCTTGCGCAAATAAGGCGCCGGCCAGTGCCACCAATCCATTGCTGATGGCAAGACCCACGAGCGTCATCTGGCTCACGTTAATGCCATAGGCAGGGCTGACGCGCGGATTAATACCCGTCGCTCTTAATGCCAAACCAAATTGACTGGCGAGAAAGCGGTATAATAAAAAAACCACGACCACCACAATGGCTGCAATGGTTAACAAAACCGTGTGAGCGTCCTTAAAGAAAGCAAAAACGGTAGGTTCAGTGAGCAAGGCAATATTCGGACGTCCCATGACGCGTAAATTAATGGAATACAACGCGGTCATTGTTAAGATCCCCGCGAGCAATCCCAAAATTTTCAAACGCACATGTAAATATCCGGTGATTAACCCCGCAAAAGCACCTGCTGCAACAGCGGCTAGGGTTGCCAGAATGGGATGTGTACCCTGCACCAACAGTGCTGCAGCCACTGCTGCGCCCAATGGAAAAGAACCGTCGACGGTGAGATCTGGAAAATTAATAGCGCGAAACGTCAGATACACGCCCAGAGTCACCAGCGCATATAACAGCCCCATTTCCAGCGCGCCTAAAAATTGGATTATGTTCATTTTTTAATGAGCTCCTGAGGAATTTGAATTCCTAATTTTTCTGCTTGTTCTGGATTGACTAAAACCTCCGTTTTGTCTGGAAAACTCACTGGGATCTGGCTGGGACTTTTACCATCCAAAATTTGCAGAATCATTTTGCCCGTCTGTCTGCCGATTTCATATTGATTGGGTCCCAGTGCTGCCAGCGCACCATGTGCAACCATGTCCGTATCGCTGCAAAACACAGGAATTTTGTGTTGGGTAGCGATTTTGACAATCGACTCAAAGGCAGACAGCGCCGTATTATCATTGTTGATAAACATAGCATCTACTTTAGGAGCGAGTTGCTGTGCAGATTGTGCAACATCGGCAGTGGTATTGGCTGTTGCAAAGATCAGTTCCAACCCCTTTTGTTTGGCGATGCTTTGCATTTTCTCGTTCAAAATAACGGCGTTGGCTTCGCCCGGATTATAAATGATCCCGAGTTTAGTCAATTTGGGTAAAATCTGCTTAAATAAATCAAATTGAAGGCCAGGATCGACAAAATTCGAAACGCCTGTGACAACGCCTTCTGGATGTTCGAGATTATTGACGATTTTAGATCCTTGAGGATCCGTAACAGAGCTGAAAACAATGGGGATCTGATGGTTTTGATTAGCGGAGATCAGCGCTTGCGTGACCAGTGTGCCGATCCCAACCATCACATCCGGAGAAGAACCGACAAATTGTTGCGCAATTTGCGTCGCTAGCCCGCTGTTGCCTTGTGCAGATTGAAATTTAATCGTGATGGATTGATTTTTCAACTCATCTAAAATCCCTTGACGCGTTGCGTCTAAGGCAGGATGTTCAACAATTTGAACAATCGCCACTTGCTTTTCTTTATTCGAGGCAGCAAAGCTGGCGTTCATCCCACAAAAAGCGAGGATGAGCAGCAAGAATAAACCAACAAAACGGCATTGTGTGCTGACCGACATTTTTATTTCCCCTTTTGTGCGAGTCTTTCTAAAATCAGTTTGTACCCGCAATTGCTTTCCTGTGTTAAAAAACGCGCCACCCGTCCAATGGTGGCAAGGCTGATCCCGGTTTTGTCGTGGATCTCTCGGTACGAAAGCTGTTTCTGATTCAGGAGTTGGGCGACTCGCCATCGCTCCGTTAGGGCGGTGATTTCGGCAGGGGTGCACAGATCCCGAAAGAACGCATCGCATTCTTCTGGGGATTTCAGCTGTAAAACAGCGTGAAAAAGCGAGGTCTTTACTTCTGTCATGCCCTAAGTCCTACCCATTTTATGCCTTATCAGGCCGTACTAGCATGATAGTACAGTAGGACAATCGGGAATGCAAGCACTATTTGTTAGGGTTTAGACATTTTAGGCCCATATTTCCGTACATGCTCCCCTGCTGCACGCACGACAACATGCTCAGGATCCAGAGCGGGGGGGTATTTCTCAGGATTTGCAGCATAGAGGTGAATCAGATGTTCAATGGGGGCTGGGCAGAGTGGGTTTCTGGGTTTTCCGATGAACATAAGAGCATTGGGTTGTTGTTGAATATGCTCAAACATTGCTTGTTCGAGCTCGAGCATGCTTTGTTCTGCCGCTTCAAGTCTGTGGGCAAGTTCGTCCGATGCCATAATATTCCCTCCCTGGGTTAATGCATGTTTCTTCACAAACAATGGCCATCCTGGCCTTGTTAAGCTTCTAAGCTTGCCTTAAACCTGGTTTTTGGTACAATAACTCAGGTCTAGATAAAAACAATACCTCAAAAAGAATGTCTTGACAAGCTCCATGGTTATGGCCTGTTATTGGGTTGAAATATAGGAGAAATATATGACGGATGCCGTGCGCGAAGATTTTGTGGTGGTCACCCAGGCTGCTCAGGACCATTTTCGAAGCCTTTTAGCAAAAGAAGATGAGGGGATGAATCTTCGGGTGTTTGTGGCAAATGCGGGGACAGCGCATGCAGAAGTCTCCGTGACCTTTTGTCCGCCGGGAGAAGAAGAAGCAGATGATATTGCCCTCGATTTTGAAAATTTTAATTTGTTTATTGAGCGTGCTTCCAAAGATGCCCTGACAGAGGGCAATATTGATTTTAAAGCGGATGCACTTGGCGGACAGTTGTCGATTAAGGCACCCTATCTGAAGGGCCGTGTGCCAGAAACCGATAGCCCCTTATGGGAACGCGTGCAGTATGTGATCGATTCTTCTATAAATCCCAATTTGGCAGGACACGGTGGTAGGGTGAGTATTGTGGATATTATCGATGCTCCAGAAGGAAAGATCGTGATCCTACAATTTGGCGGAGGTTGCCATGGGTGTGGAATGGCCAGCGTTACCTTAAAACATGGCATCGAGAAAACCCTTAAAGAAAATTTTCCTGAAATTGTAGAAATTCGTGACGCAACCGATCATACTACCGGTGAGACCCCTTATTTTTAAACACGGAAAAATGACGAGGAGGTAGACACCCCATGCCGTTTTGGAGAAAACAGCCCCTGCTGAAAGCGTATGTCAGCGAAATTGATCAATTTTTACAGGCCTTTGATCAAAAACCAGAAGCCAGTTCCGCCTCTCGGAAAGCAGAAGAAGCAAACTATGAAAAAATAGGCCAGCTGAGGGATCAGGCGGATGCACAACAACCGCCTGTGGCTATTTGGGAAGATTTTGAAGAATAGATCACGGAGAGGATTTCATGGAGACGGAGACTAAAGGGAAATTATCGGATGACGCAGCAGATGGCATTGCTGCCATTGTGCTCATCGCTCTAGTGGTGGGAATTGTGTCTTATTGGCTAGAGACGATGTAATTTTAAAAAAAGGCGGGACGAAGAGCGTCGTCCCACCCAAAATTGGCCAAACTTAAGCAGATACCGTTACCGTTGGTTTAGGGCTTTTCGTTCCCGTGCCTTGTGAGGATGCCTCGCCTGTGCTGCTTGCTGTCGTAGTCCCTACCGAGGGTATGAGCGTCGTCATGCCCAGATTGATCTTCATTTGATCCAGTAATTCTGTGCGACGCTGCTGGGCGGCATAGAGTTGCAACAAAGGCTTTTCAAGCTTTTGCGTATCGCTTGCTGATCGTGTTGTCCCTTGGTCAAGTGCGGCAGTTGCTGTACAAATGGCTTCGATACGCTCCGTCAGCTTAACACTGGCTTTACTGGCATCTTCTAGCTCTTCAGGCAAACAGAGTTCATTAATGCTGGTTTCAAGCATTGCCAGCCTGCGTGTGTAATCTGAGCTTCTCTCAATGATTTCGTCCATCGCACTTTTATTCGTAGCAGACATAAGCGTAATTTTTCGGGTGTTTTCGGCAATTTCATCCAAAACAGCTTGGCTTTGTGAAGCAAATTCACCATTTCGAGAGGGTGTTAGAATTTTCTTTTCAAATTCCGTCTGGATTTTGTTTAATTTTTTCTGCGTGGATTCGACCGCTTTATTTAAGCGCGTCATTTTTGTGTGTGCGGTGTTGTATTCTTTGCCTAAGTCGCTGCTGGCGAGCGTGAGCTCGTTTCTAACAGCACGTTCACAATTCTCGAGGCCTCGTGCTATGATTAATAGATCTTCGTTCCAGCTTTGCAGGCTTTGTTCTAAATGCTTGGTTTCGCATTCTAGATCGATAAATAATCCAGGTGCATCTACTTTTTTAGGCGATTTTGTCGCTGTTCTCTTAATCATAAAATAATTCTCCACTTCAGAAATTAAAAAATTCCTCCATGCGGTGAGTTATCAACAAAGCGAAAACGCAATGATGATTGCTTCCATGCGAAGTGGAGATTACAAATGAGAGGAAAACCGAACAATCCGACAGATATGCTCGGCTATATAACGGATGTTAAGGTAGCGCCTCAATTGACTATCGCTGGTGTAGCTTTTTTATCCATATGTGCATAAACACTATTTTGTATATCTGCAATAGGAAGCGATATCATATGTTCGTTACTTGTTGTAATGATTTCAGATTTTTTAGTTGATGCCAGGGGCCCCCCAGTTGATCTGCAAAGGTAGCTAAAATATTGACAGCTGCCCAAAAAGTGAAGTAGGATGCCATTTTATTAAAGAACCTAAAATTCTATTATTTTTTTGGAGGTTATGATGGCTGCAGTAGGTGAACAAGTTCTTGCAATTTTAGAAGATGGAAGCAGTGGTAATATCGATGAAAGAACCTGTGTATTTGATAGGCATGATCAGCTTTTCCCAGTAACAGAAGAAATAAAAGAGTTAATAAAAGGGTTAAAGGCACAAGTAGATGAATTGAAGCAACTGAAAGAAAAGTGGTATGAATCATCTTTGGTGCTCGAATACTTGCAGGTATGTTCTGGCTGTTTGGAAGCATTTTTACGTAGCGAGCGGATCTTGCAACATCAAGTTGATGAGTTGCAGGAAGTGCGTCGAATTCTGTCAACTATCATGGAAAAAACAGAAGAACAAAAATTGTTAAAGGAACAAGTCCCTAAATTGGCACTACTCCCGGCATGGAAAAAACTCCAGACGCCATATCCGTCACTAGATTATGGCATGTGGCAATTAACCGAAAAAGAAAGATTAGATACAGAAATAGGTGAATTGGAGCAATCAAAAGAACAACTATGGGAGAGGATCTGTGTTCGCGTAAGTTCTGCATATCATCACGCCGCTTCTTCTGACGATGATTCTGACAATGATCCCCTCGCGGCTGCACTACCAGGTGAACAAGTTCTTGATGCGGGTGTTACTCATCGGACTACAGTCAGAGAATACGGAAGCAGCGCTAGGTCGTGGGAAGATCAAACCCCTGTATTCAATGCAATGTCCTCTCCGACTTCAGTTGCCCTTTTTGACAATCTTCTTGATGATCCTACTCGTCTTGCCATCACACCCATGTTCACGAGAGCGATCAGCGGTGGTGATGATTTATTACCTGAGGCCAATGGGGCGGTGCCCTCGTGGGTGAGGGCTGTTAGGAGCAGACCTGAGTAGCATCTTTATGAGGTTTTGTTTGGATATTCGCAGAGATCGCGAATCAAACAGCTTGGGCATTTAGGTTTTCGCGCAACGCAAATATAACGCCCATGCAAGACCAGCCAGTGATGGGCATTTTTTAAAAATGGTTTTGGGATGGTTTTTAATAATTGTGCTTCAACGGCGTGTGGCGTCTTAGCGTGCGCCAGCCCGATGCGGTTGGCGATGCGAAAAATATGCGTGTCCACCGCAATGGTCGAATGACCAAAAGCCGTATTTAAAATCACATTGGCGGTTTTTCGGCCAACGCCGGGTAGGCTTTCCAGGGCTTCCCGAGTGTTTGGGACTTCAGAATTAAAGTTTTTAACTAAGATTTCGCAGGTTTTTAGGATATTTTTCGCTTTGGTATTATACAGCCCAATGGTTTTAATCAATGCTTTTAGTTTTGCTTCCCCCAGCTCCAGTATTTGTTGCGGGGTGTTGGCACATTGAAATAATTTTGGGGTGGCTTTGTTGACACTGATATCCGTTGCTTGTGCGGATAAAATAACGCAGATTAATAATTCAAACAAAGAATTATATTGTAATTCTGTCATAGGGTTTGGGTTTTGTTCGGCAAAACGCCTAAATATTTCAAGCCGTTGTTGGATATTCATTTTTTGTTTTCATGAAATTTCTTTTGGATTGGATGCGCTGAACGGCAGCATCGATTTCTAATCGAATCTGGTTTTTATACTCGGGATCTTGGGGGGGCAATAGTTTCGGGCGTTCTTTTAGAATTAATCTTTTTTGGCGGGCTTGATAGCGTGCTTTTGCTTGACGGGCTCGCGCGAGGGTTTGTTCTTTGCGATTGGGGGTATTTTCTAGGGCTGTATTTTGCACCATCTCAATACAATCCATGGGGCAGGGCGCGACACACAGCCCACAGCCAATGCACTCATCGTTCAACACCGTATGCAAAAATTGGGGGGCACCGATAATGGCATCTACGGGGCAAGCAGGCAGACACTTGGCGCAGCCGATGCATTCCGCTTCTCGGATGAGGGCCAAGAGCATTTATTTGACCCGCATGCCTGGTTCAGCGCCGGCATGTGGTTCCAGGATAAAGAGATCTTTGCCGCCCGGGCCTGCGGCCAATACCATGCCTTCCGAAAGCCCAAAACGCATTTTTCGGGGTGCTAAATTGGCCACCATCACCGTGAGTTTTCCAATTAAGTTTTCAGCTTCATAAGCTTCTTTAATGCCAGCAAATACGAGGCGCGTTTCGCCACCGCCCAAATCCAAAGTGAGCTTTAATAATTTGTGTGCTTCGGGCACGGGTTCCGCATGTAGAATTTTTGCAATTCGTAAATCGACTTTTGCAAAATCTTCTATGCTAATCGTTTCTCGGATCGGATCTTCAGTGAGTGGGGTGGTTTTTAAGACTGGGGGTGTTAAATCTTCTTTGGATGCTTCTGTCATGGCAAGGACCTCTTTTAGCTCAATGCGTTGTAATAAGGGTTTAAAGGGTTCAATGGGATGCGACAAGAGGGGCGTCTCCCGGGTGTTCCACCGCAATTCTGTGTTTAAAAAACTTTCCACTCCTTTGGCCAGTGTGGGCAAGATGGGTTGCAAATAAATCATCAATAGACGAAATAAATTCAGTCCCACGCTGCAGACATCATGCGTTTCATCGCGATGCTCGGGAGATTTGGCTAAGATCCAGGGCTTTTTATCATCGATATACCGATTGGCCCTATCTGCGAGTTGCATGATTTCTCGTACAGCACGATTATACTCTCGTTCTTCAAAATGGGTTTTGAGAGCCTCGCCGGCAACAACAAATTCTTGATATAATTCCAATTCACTACAATGCTTGGCAAGCTTGCCGTCAAACAATTTCGTGATAAATCCTGCGCAACGGCTGGCAATATTCACTAATTTGCCCACCAAATCCGAGTTCACGCGCGCCACGAAGTCTTCCATTTGAAAATCGATGTCTTCAATATTGCTGCCTAATTTGCTTGCAAAATAATATCGCAAATATTCCGGATTGAGGTGATTTAAATAAGTACGGGCAGTGATAAAGGTTCCACGCGATTTAGACATTTTCTGGCCATTGACCGTTAAAAATCCGTGCACAAAAATACCGCTGGGTGTGCGGAAATCGCTGCCTTTTAAAACGGCAGGCCAAAACAGCGCATGAAAATACACAATGTCTTTTCCAATAAAATGGTACAGCTCTGTTGTACTGTCTTTGTTCCAATATTCCTCAAAAGAAAGGCTGGGTGTGCCTTGGCATAAATGTTTGAAACTGGCCATGTAACCAATGGGGGCGTCTAGCCAGACATAAAAATATTTGCCGGGTGTATTGGGAATTTCAAAGCCAAAATAAGGCCCGTCTCTGGAAATATCCCATTGTTCTAAGCCCGTTTTAAACCACTCGCTTAATTTTTTACTGACTTCCGTTTGTAAATGACCTTTCTCGGTCCAGTCTTTTAAAAAAGATTCATAGTGATCCAGACAAAAGAAATAATGTTCAGATTCTTTTTCGATAGGCTTAGCGCCCGAGACCACAGACACAGGATTTTTTAAATCCGTGGGACTATACGTCGCGCCGCAGTGTTCGCAACTGTCGCCGTACTGATCTTGGGCCCCACATTTTGGACACTCGCCTTTGACATAGCGATCGGGTAGGAACATATTTTTCAGCGGATCGTAAGCTTGTTTAATAGTCCGTTTTGTAATATCCCCGTGTTGTAGGAGTCGTTGGTAGATTTCACTGGCCAGTGTTTGGTTTTCGGGGGAGTGGGTGGTGTGAAAATTATCCAGTGCGATATTAAAATCTTTGAAATCCGCGCTGTGTTCCTGATAATAATTAGCGATCAGTTGTTCTGGGCTAAGATTCAGTTTTTCGGCGCGCAGCATGATGGGCGTGCCATGGGCGTCGTCACCACAGACAAAATGACAAGTGTTTCCGATGAGCCGTTGAAAGCGCACCCAAATATCGGTTTGAATAATTTCCACCATATGGCCCAAGTGCAGGGATCCATTGGCATAGGGGAGCGCTGCGGTGACGAGGATCTTGCGTTTTGGGTCTGTTGTCTTGTTTGGCATATGACTAATCACTGTTTCCATCCATAAGGGTTGCCATAGAATAAAGCTTTGGGCTCAGAATTTAAAGGGATTTAAATTGTCTACACTACTGTAGGAGTGGGCCTGTGTTTGCTCAACCATTTAAGTAAGGGGATGTGAATATGCACGTCGATGTCGATACAGCGGTTTTTAATCCCGCCAGTGTCTTTCAAAAGCCAGAAGAGATCTTGCTGGATAAGAAAATCACCCTGACGAAGGATCAAAAAGTACGAGCGCTGCAAACCTGGCGATACGATATTCAATTGCGACGCATTGCGGAAGAGGAAAATATGCTGTCCGCTCAAGATCAAGTGGATGTAGATTTAGAGATAAAAATTTTGGAGGCGCTACAAACTTTACAAGCACCCGTGACTTAAATGTAAATAATTTAAATAAAATAATATAAACCAAATGATAATTAATAAGGAGTAAAGAACTGTGCCGAACTATTCCAGAGCAGAATTTGAGGCCTTGTTAGAACGCTTAGAGAAAAATACATATCCCGGATCTACGCTTGTTCTGACATCTTTACAAATTGATGGGGTACCTATTCAGGATAATGAATTCGATCAATTAATACTTGCTTTAGGAGATAATAAGAATAATATAAAAACGATTATTTTAAGTGGGATCCCATTAAGCTTGGATAGGCTAGGGCAACTTCAGTTGGCTATCCACAAAAAAACCAGTATCACGGCGGTATTGTGGGATGATTTGGAGACTGTGGATACTTCTTTTACGGCGGCCCTACAGTCGGATAGCAATATTGCAATGCACCTGAGGTACGTTATTGGCGATAATCCAGCGCCCGAAGCAATTCAAGCATTAGAATTGGAATATAACCAAGGAATACAGGACGATTTTTCTAAAAAAGATATAGATCTGAAAAAATTAAATGATCAGTTAAGAGATAACCCATCGAATGAGCGTGCGCAAAAAGAAGGGTTAAAGGCGCTTCAAGAAAAAATTGAAGAGATGCAAGAAAAGATTGATAAAATAGAAGCAAGTTACAAACGTCATCCGGCGCTCGCATTGAGTCGAGAGTCCAGAAAGTTGCGGAAAGAGAAGAACGAAGCGGAACAAGAACTCAAAGAGCAGACTCAAAAGCTGTCAGAAGCCGAAGGCACACTCAAAAAAATATCATCCGACATTGATAGCCCGCGTATCAGCAGTGAAATTTTATTCTGGGAGGCTTTAAAAAAAGCATACAAAGCTATTGTTGTGGATCATGAAAATAAAGGCAGAAAACGAACAGCTATTCGAATGCTTGTATCCTCGAGAGCGAAAGAGCCAAAAGCAGAGGTTAAAGAAGAACCGAAAAAAATAGTTGAGAAGTACGTTGATGTTTATGAAAAAGAACAAGTTGAACACTACCAAAAATTAATTTACTCTTTGATAAACTATTTGCTGCTTGTGCGGCGTGAAAAAGCGCTCATCAAATGGAAAAATGCTAAAGGAGAAGTGGTTACTTTGCATGGCCTTGGCACGAATTTGGATTCAAAATTGAAGCTTGCAGAAGAAGCGCTTAAAAAATTAGGTATTACACAAGTCGATGCAATTCTGAATCACTATAATAATCCACGGTATCATTATACGCTGGATATTCCAACCACACGCAGTTTGATGCAAGAACAGTTTCTTGGGGGACCAGTGGAGATTGGAAGCTTTTTTGCCGGTCTAGAAAAAAAAGATAAAGCGATTAGGTGGTCAAAAGGGAGACTGTCTAAGATTTTTTCCGACGCCATCCGGCACTTTCCGCCCCCATCTGCAACACCTCAATCCAAACCAAAATCCGAATAATGTGTGGTATAATCCCTTCGTTGTACTCTTTTTGAGTACTCAAGCTTATTCAATGGACATACACAGTGGTTAAAAGACAAAGTTTAGGCCTTCTGTTTTGAAAGTGCACCAACACGTGGTGCAAAATGGTCTAAAACCCATCCCGGGCATCAAAAATATTATTGCCATCGCCTCTGGAAAGGGCGGGGTGGGCAAATCCACAACGGCTGTCAACCTTGCTTTATCGATTGCCGCCGAGGGCGCGCGCGTTGGGATTTTGGATGCTGATATTTATGGCCCCAGTCAGCCTTTATTTTTGGGCATCAACACAACCGAAAAACCCGCAGTGCGCGAAGACAAACGTCTAGAACCTGTTTTAAAATACGGACTGCAGTCTATGTCGATTGGATATCTCGTCGATATCGATGCGCCGATGGTGTGGCGCGGGCCGATGGTGAGCAAAGCCTTGCAACAACTGTTATTTGAAACTGCCTGGAATGCTCTAGATTATTTAATCATTGATTTGCCGCCTGGGACAGGTGATATTCAATTAACCTTGGCACAGAAAATACCCGTGTCGGGCGTTGTGATTGTGACAACACCTCAAGATGTTGCATTACTCGATGCAAAAAAAGCTTTAAGCATGTTTAAAAAGTTGGATATCGCAGTGCTGGGCATTGTTGAAAATATGAGTACGCATATTTGCACGCAGTGTGGCCATCAAGACGCCATTTTTGGCAGTGGCGGGGGCGCTAAAATGTCTGCGCAATTTGAGGTGCCGGTCTTGGGGCAGTTACCCCTCGATGCTCGAATTCAGGAACAGACGGATCTTGGAAAACCCAGCGTCGTGTCTGAACCATCCGGACAGATCGCGCAATTATACCGAGAACTTGCGCGGCGGGTGATGACTCAATTATCATTACGAGCGCGGGATTATAGTATCGCCGTTTCCACGGTGATGACTGAATTGTAAAGAGAGTAGAGAGGATATTAAGAAATGGCGATAAAATCAGACAGCTGGATTCGACGCATGGCCTTAGAGCATGGGATGATCGATCCCTTTGTGACTACACAAGTTCGACACAATGAAAATGGCCGAATTGTTTCTTATGGAACTTCGAGTTATGGATATGATGTGCGATGTGCCAACGAGTTTAAAATTTTTACCAATATTAATTCCACCATTGTCGATCCCAAGGCTTTTGATTCCAATAGTTTTATGGATGTTACCGCAGATATTTGCATTATTCCGCCGAATTCTTTTGTGTTGGCGAGAACGGTTGAATATTTTAGAATTCCGCGAGATGTCTTAACCGTTTGCGTGGGTAAATCCACGTACGCCCGATGCGGGATTATTGTCAACGTCACGCCCTTAGAACCCGAGTGGGAAGGGCATGTGACGCTAGAGTTTTCAAACACAACGCCTTTACCCGCAAAGATTTATGCTAACGAAGGCATTGCGCAGATGCTCTTTTTCCAGTCCGATGAAGTTTGCCAGACTTCGTATCGGGACAGACAGGGTAAGTATCTGGGGCAAAAAGGCGTAACCTTGCCGCAAATGTAAGCACGGGCGTAGCCGGCTCTAAAATGGCTGTTTGAATGCTCAGTCTATTATTTTAGCTGAAATTCAACTAGAATAGTTTGGTAACTCGGGGGCGACCTGGGTTCGACGTGGGTTGCAAAACCCTAAGTGCATGCCGAGCAGGTAGCTTAATCTCGTAAAACTTAGCTGCAGGCATATAATTGCCAACAATGAAAACTTCGCAATCGCTGCCTAAACACCAGTAGATTGCCCTCTGACCGCTCAGTGCTTGTGCTGGTGGGAATCGGAGGTCGATTTCACAAGATGCTCAGTCTATCTCGTTCGAGGGTAGCTGCTAAGAAAAATCGAGCTCGCTAACGGTTTTTCATGCCCATCGGATAGCCGCTAGTTAAATAAAGATTGGGATACGCATGTAGATACTTTTGGTAGAGTGCTCACGGACGCGGGTTCAATTCCCGCCGCCTCCACCATGTAACTTGTTGATTTTATATGGAAAAATTCTTCTTTGCTCCTAGAGAGGATCTGTAAAGGATCCAAAGCATATAAATGCTTACTCCAGTCGTGAACGGGACGGTACCCAGATTGAGTAGAGTGATCGGGGATCCAACGTCCATAATTTTTCATTACCATTTCCACATCCACATGCCCTAGCTGTTTAGAAACCCACATGATATTTTCACCTTGAGATAACATCATTGAAGCGTAGGTATGGCGTGTTTGGTATGGGTTGCGATATCGCACTTTTGCTTTTTTAAGGACATGTATCCAGGCAGTACGTCTAATTTGCTGAGAGGTTTCCCAGGGTTTATTAGTCAAGGGATTATGGAATATTCGATTCTCTTGTAGAAATGTATATGCTCGTTGTGCTTTCAATGCTTCAATAGCGGGCGGCAGGAGTAAGACATCTCGAATACCAGCCTCAGTCTTGGGGCCTTTTGTTTCCCGAGCGACAATTGTTTCTTCAACTCTAAACATATTATTTATCCAATCGATATCTCGCCATCGGAGCCCAATGAGTTCAGATATCCTAAGACCAGTAAAAAACGCGAACTTGAATAAATTTCTCGTTTGGCCTTCAGTAGCATTAAGGATTGCATTAATTTCATCGGTATTAAAGGGATCTGGCTTATAATCACTTTTTTTCGTTTTCTTATCTAAAAGCTTACTAACAATGATATTGTTTAGTGGATTTTCTTTAATAAGTTGATCAGTTAATGCTTGCTCTATGATTGCTCGTAATGGTATTAGAATATTATTTGCAGTTTTGGAGGTGCAATTCAAAATTCCGATCCATTTTCGTATTGTTAAGGGTTTCAAATCTTGTATAGCAACTTTTGCAAAAGCTGGGAACAAATGACCGTCACAAACTTTTTTGTATCCTTGGTAAGTGCTCGTTTCCTTAGTGCATTTGGTTTGATCTAAAAAATCATTAAGTAGTTTGCCAATGGTGATTTTTTTTGAGGCGTGTCCAAATATTTGTGCACGTTTTGAAGCAGGAAAATAGTCGGTATAACAAAAGGTACCACGCTCAATTGCATTCAGTATTTCACCCCGCAATCGACTCGCATATTTTAAATTAGGTGTTGTTGCTTCTAACCTTAGAGTTTCTAAGCAACGGACACCTCGATAATAAAAATCAATTCGTAAAGTGGTTTTGCCAGAAGACCACCTTCGAATTATGATCCCAGTTGGAGCTTTTGGAGCGTTGCCCGATTGCCGTTTTCGACCCATTTTTCCACCTCAATTAAGTTCACCCATAAGTTGCCATCTGGTCCAACTTTGCAATGCAGTTCATCCAGCCACATGCCAGTTTTACGTTTGGAATGTACCGCATTAGCAGTATCACCTGATTCTTGACAATATTTCTTCAATTTTACCCATTTCATTTGTATAACTCCACTATATGTGTGATCCAAGCATTTAAATCAAGTCTGTCGAATGCAATTCTTTGTTTCTCATAGGTATTTTTCTGAGATAAGATCTTATCTCAGCGTTAAAACGATGCCGATCCATCCCTAAATAAGCCGATACATCTCTTAACCTAATCAGTCTTGGCAGAATGGCCTTCACTTTTCTTAAACTCCCGCAGAATTTCCTTGTCTATTCAGTACAATATTTTGTTAGTACTTCCGGCATTTTTTTTGCCTTCGTTTTTCTTCGGTTTCTTTTGGTTTCCTTCCTTCCTTCGTTTGTTTTTTGTTTGTTTTTCGATTTGTTAGAAATGTTTTGTAGTCATTAAGATAATCGCCTCCATTAGGTTCAATAATTTTTATTAGTATTTCTGGCATTTTTCTTTCCCCTTTATCAATATTTCATATTCCAGTAATGGATTATCATGCACTGTACCTAGAAAAAATGACAACGCGTTGTCATTTTTTTTCGTTAGAATCGTGAGTATGATCGATGTTCGTGACAAGCCTCCGAAGATTTAGGAGCACTTATGGAACGTCATTAGGCGTAATGGTTGTGGAATAACAGGTATGTCTTTTAGCAAACAAGGCCCATATGAAATCCGGCATCAAGAGTTGCTGAAAGCGGTTCGTCTTTGTGGTGGAGTGACGCAATTGAGTAAATTATTAGGACTTAAACGATCACGAGTTAGTAACTGGATCAATAGCATGTACATGCATATTCCCTATGAGTATCTACTAGATATAGCCAATATCACAAAAATCAGTATTGAGCGCTTAGCGCCTGGGCATCCTAAAAACAAAGGTAAATTATCTTCTTTAGAGATACCTATTGAGAATATTCTATTAGGGAGCCCTCGGGGCCTGAGAGAGCTCACAGAACATCGCCCCATCCTTATTGATACGAGTGGTATATTAATTTCTGGGCTATTAAGATTGGAGCGCTATAAAGCCTCCGGTATCAAGCGCATTTCCGTTGAGCCTATCGATTTAGAGCCGTTTCTGTTCGATCCTCAAGAGATTGAGCATGTAGCCATTCGATTTTTATTGACAGAACGGGTTGAAATTGCCTTGCATTTAGAGCAGTTGTTTGGAAGTAGACAAGATCCACGAATCGGAATAAAAGACGAAAAAATCGCTAAGATAGTTGGCTTTTCAGGTATTTTCCTCCATCGCGCCAAACAAGTTTATTTTCAGGGAATAGTAGAGCTCCTTACGGCACTCAATCAAAACCGTATTTCCATTGATAAAGCATTCAAAATAGCCAGCTTATCAAAAGAACAACAACTAAAACGTCTTGAATCAGAACTCTTTAAGAATCCGCGCTTAACAAAAGCCATCCAGCCTAAATCCACAGTAGAGGAGCATTGCTATGTCCAGGATTAGAACGGTTAAACCCGAGCTCTTTAAACACGAGGCGTTATTTGATGCAGAGATGCTTCACCAGTTGCCCTTGCGCTTGGCCTTTATTGGATTGTTTACTTGTTGTGATCGGGAAGGACGCTTTCGTTGGCAACCCCGGCGATTAAAAATTGATATCTTGCCGTATGACGAGGTGGATTTCTCGCAAGTATTGGATGCTCTTGCAGCCAGTGGTTTTATTGTAAGGTACGAACATCAAGGCAAATTATATGGTTGCATTCCGTCTTGGTCCCGCCATCAAGTCATCAACTCAGAGATAGAGAGCGAGATCCCCGCTCTAGAAGACTCGAGAATTGAGTCAGAGAATCTTAATAAAAACGCTTCACTCTGTAACCCAGTAGCTGTTCATTCTGTACCCGAGACATTACAGGAAATATTACCACTTAATAAGGAGTCGACGATCGAAGATTCAGCTGTTGCATTCTTGCCGACTCTTGTTGAACCCAAGCTCTCTAACACTATTCGAGGATCCCAAGACTTAGCCGAAGGGCATATGAAACCTAATAGAGATCAAGAAAGACGACGAAACGAACCCTTGGTTGTGAGTGGTGCCCGAACCTTTCCGAACTCATCTGCTATCTGGGAGATTTTCGAGCACTGGAAAAGCATCATGCGCCATCCCAATGCGCAACTGGATGATAAGCGCAAAGCCTTAATTAGCAGAGCGCTTAAATTGGGGTATGACGTTTCAGTACTGTGTCAAGCCATTACAGGATGTAGCTATACCCCCTACAACATGGGGAACAATGATCGTGGGCAACGTTACGATGGGTTGCATGTCATTTTAGGGGATGCTGATCAAATTGATCGTTTTTTGCACAACTATGATCACCCGCCTCGCAAGATGACAGCCGCGGAACTACAAACCGAGGCCAATAAAGACAGCTTGCAACAATGGGTGGAACAAAAACTGAAAGAGGAGCAGTGCTATGCAAACGGCTGATCTATTTCTTGTGTTTCCCATCAACCATCTAAATCATCCATGGAGGTAGCCTTATGTCCAGAATTAGAACCGTCAAACCTGAGCTATTTAAACATGAAGATTTATTTGATGCAGAGCGGCTTTATCTCTTGCCTTTACGTTTGGCTTTCATTGGCCTCTTTTCTTGTTGTGATTGTGAAGGGCGCTTTCGTTGGCAACCGCGGCGATTAAAACTGGACATCTTGCCGTATGACGAGGTGGATTTTTCAGGAATCTTGGATGCTCTGGCAGCAAGTGGTTTTATTGTGAAGTACGAACATCAAGGGAAATACTATGGTTGCATTCCGTCCTGGTCACGCCATCAGCAGATCAATCATCGTGAAGCGAAAAGTGAACTTCCTGCTTTGAGTGAGTCTGTGATCTTTGAATTTCAAGTTCCTAATGAGCAGCCTGTACATAGCAAAAGTGAACCCCTTTCAACCCTCTCCGTAGAGGCATCCACCGTGTCTTTTCCCACTCTGCAACCCCTTGCACAGGCGCGCCCGGGCATGCCCAGGCGGAATATGGAAAGGAATATGGAAGAGGAAGGGAAAGGGAATAGGGAAGGGGAAAGGAAAGAAACGACTGTTGCGTCAGAGATGCTGACCTTCTCTGTTTCGAAACCATCCGATCACATTCAGGAACTTCGGGATGCGCTGATGAGCTCTGGCGTGTTGTTACCCGAATGTGCGAATAGCCATCCAAAATTTTGTCAGGAGAACCTCCATGCAAATCCATGAGGTTCCAAAATTCAAAGCTCTGCTTCAAAGTATTGGGATTCTGTACGGCAAGCATTTCTCCGCAGATTTGGCAGATATTTATTGGCGAGCATTGGAGTGCTTTGATTATGAAGATGTGCAACGAGCACTGAATGCACACGTCAGAAATCCCGATGGTGGTCAGTTTTTTCCAAGGCCCGCGGATGTGGTGCGATTTATCGAAGGCTCTGGGGAGACCAGAGCGCTTCAGGCTTGGGCCACCGTTGAACGCGCCATCAAACAAGTGGGGAGCTACCAGAGCATTGCCTTTGACGATTTTATTATTCACGCGGTGCTGGAGGAGATGGGCGGCTGGATTAAACTTTGCGCGGTGACGTGTGAAGATTTGCCGTTTAGATCTAACGAGTTTCAGAAACGATACATGGCGTACGTCCAAAAAGCGCCTAATCGTTATCCAAAATATTTGCATGGCATTTCAGAGCAGAATAACGCCAAAAATGGCTTTCCCGTTGATCTCCCTGTTTTGGTGGGAGATAGAGAGAAAGCAAAACAGGTGATGCTGAAAGGCGGCGGTATTTCGCTTTTATTGGAACAGAACGAGCAAGCAACCAAAAACCCGATCCCTTCTTTGCTCCAGTCAACATCCGAGGGCAGTGATGATGAAAATTAATCCTGCACTCAACTTTTCATTCATTTTAAGCCATTTTTTTAGGAGGATTTTTATGCGCGATGAACACAAGTCTTTTTTGATATCTCTTGCCTTCGTATTACTCCCACTCTGCTTTTATTCCGCGGAGGCTCTGGCTGTCAATGGAACTGCTTTAGTAACGCCTACTCGGGACTTTATTCGAGATCAGATTATGAATAATGTTGGGACGATTGGCGTATTAGCGGCTTTCATTGTTGGCATTGTAACGGCGATGGGGCAACAAATCGGAAAGTTTGTTTTAAATAATTTGGGGTATATAGGCTATGTCGCCTTTGGGGGCAGTTTGGCGGCGGGTGCTTTAACCGCAGCAGGAATAACAATTTAGTTTTTAAACAGGCAGGAGGCTATATGAACGCGGATGAACTGAGAGTTCCTCGATATTTAGACGAGCCCGAGCTTTTTCCGATTTGGACAAAGGGTGAGAGTTTGGTTGTGGTTATTCCAGTCCTTGGGGGATATTGTATGGGGAAGGGCGTTGGATTATTAATCGGTGTTGTGATTGGCGTGACGCTGTTAAAACTCTTTAAAAACTTTAAATTAAAACACGGCAGACATTGGTTTTTAAGCTGGTGTTATTGGCATTTGCCCAGACGTTTCTTGGTGTACAACCTGTATCAAGCCTTGCCTAAAAGCCACATCCGGGAGTACATCGGCTGATGGAATTTCAAACCAGAGAATTAAAAATCATGCAACTCATTCAGCGTCGGAATTTGTTGACCGTGGGCTTAGCGCTGAGTGTGCTCTTAAATCTGATCCAGGCCATCACCGTTACAAATCTCCTTGGCAAAAACCGTGTTGTATTGGTTCCCCCTGAGATTAAAGAGCCATTCTGGGTAAGCTCGAGTGATGTCTCGCACGAGTATTTGCAACAGATGACGGATTATTATTTAACGCTTATTTTAAATGTGACGCCTGAGACCGCAGCCGTTAAACGAGAGTTGCTTTTAAAGTGCGTGCATCCGAGCGGATACGGCTCTGTAAAAGAACAATTAATCAGTGAAGAATCGGAAATACGAAAACGACAGATTTCTCGATTCTTTGTTCCAATCTCCTATGAAGTCAACAACACTGAGCATTGGGTGAAAGCACTCGGGGATTTAACGATTTTGGTTGGCCAACAGAAGGTAAGTGTAGAGCGAGTAGAGTACCGTATTCAGTATCAGCTTGAAGCAGGCCGTCTGCTGATTGAAGCCTTTAGCGAGGAACCCCAACATGAGCCCACTTAAAGTTTTAATTTTCATCTTTGCACTTTTTTCATCCACTGCTTTTGCGCTGCAAGTCAAAACTTTTGAGGAAGGCGAGCCCTTGGATTTTGACATCTCAGAGAACGAGTTGACGCATATTGTTGTGGAAGACGACAGAATTACAGGCATTAAAACGGCAGATGACAATTTGGCAGTCGAGAGAGATGAGGAACAAGGGCACTTATTTATCCGTCCTGTGGGTA
>Ga0207107_1021_pt1 | contig 40861 bp, 26 predicted proteins | sample Alteio_BWMinHeat_75_FD_153555 | JGI IMG/M metagenome (GOLD analysis project Ga0207107, IMG submission 153555) | Enriched cells from forest soil in Barre Woods Harvard Forest LTER site, Petersham, Massachusetts, United States -... | ecosystem: Environmental > Terrestrial > Soil > Temperate forest >... | reverse complement strand
TTTCGTGCTCGTCGAAGCCATTTCATCCGGGATTCGTGGCCGGATTGTCGACGTCCTGCTGGCCGTGGTCTCTTGCATGCTTGTTCGTGGCTACCGAAAGCGAGCGATGTTGTATTTAGCCCTTGGGGGGGTTTTTTTGGCACTGCTAAGCGCGCCGATTGTTGCGTTGCGCAGCGACTCGAAACTATACGGAAGTCTTTCGCCTGCAGAAAGAGCAAAAGCTGTTTTCCAATCTTGGGGTAGCGACTCCGGTTCCCAGGGCGGGATCATGCTCTGGGCCTCCACCTTTTTGGTCCGCCTCGCCTCCGTGCAAGATGGGGGCATCTTGGCGAGTGAGACATCCAAATCCGGCGAGTTTGCTTATTTTCGCCCGTTCGTGGGGAGCTTATTCGGACTAGTCCCGCGGTATATATGGCACGACAAGCCGTTGCCCCTGAGCCGCGACGGAACGGTCGAGGGTCTACCCTGGTATCTTGTGATGGCTTATCGAGACGAGCCCTGGAATAACGGGAGTGTGAGTACATCCGGAATTGCGTACTGGCAGTTCGGGTGGATTGGGGTGTTTGCGACCGCGGCGATTGGCGCCTGGATTGTGATTTGGCTCGCGAGGATAGCTTTCCGCGGTGGCATTGTGGGGCTTTTCTTATTTCTGTCGTACAGCATGATGATCCATTTCAGGTTCCCGGTTGGAGTCGATGAGACGCTTATGATCTTCGTTCAAATGATGGTCCCTTTTATCGTGCTCCGTGCCCTCTACCTCCAGTTTGCCGGTGAATCGAGACGCAGGCTTCCGGAGCCCGCGCCCGCGAATTAACTGAAGGGGTATTTCTCCGTACCGCTGATGCAGTTCTCAGTAATCATCCCAACATTTAATTCATCAGCGGTGCTGAAGCGCGCCATTAAGAGCGTGCTCGATCAGAGCTTGCCCCCATTCGAACTGTTGGTTATAGACGATGGATCAACTGACGATTCTCAAGAAATCATTCGAGCATACGGAGACAGCGTTCATTACCTCAGGCTTCGGCACACAGGCTTTCCCGCAATTGTGCGCAATCAAGGAATTCTCAAGAGCCGCGGCACTCACATAGCATTTCTCGACTCGGATGACGCTTGGCATGCAGACAAGCTAGCAATGGTCGCGGAAGCGATTCGTAATCACCCCGACGCCGGGGTTTATTACTCCGACTTCATCGCCGTGGACGAGGTATCTCGCGGCGGCAACCGCGTGAGTTGCCGTGACATATCCCGAGACGCCTACAAAGTCCTGCTGAAAACCAACCCGATCGCCACCTCTACGGCAGTAGTTAGGCGGGAATGCTTCAGCGCCTGCGGAATGTTTTCGGAAGATATCAGGGGCCCTGAAGATTGGGATTTGTGGATACGGATTTCAAGAAAGTTCGCAATCGTGCATATTCCGCTTGCGTTGGTCGAATACACACGGCATAGAACCACGCCTTGCCTCTCCAGTTCGCCCGATTTCTTCAGCAACCAACGGAAAGTGGTAGAAGGAGCTTTTGACGCCGATCCCAACATAACAGGAATGCGCCGGCGGCGCATTCTTAGTTCCCTCCATTATGGAGCCGCTCGTGGTGAAATGTTTCGTCGCCGGGATGCGGAAGCCGCGCGACATCTTGTGAACAGTCTGCGATACAACCCATTTCACTGGCAAAGTGTCGTATTTTTGCCGTTAGTTGGAATTAAGCTTCTTGCTCGTGCTACTGCTAGATTCTGGATGCTGGGATCATCCGCCCCGCAATAGTTTAGTTTGTAGACAATTATCGTGGCCGCTCAAAGCCACGCGCTCATCAAGAAGAACTGGCACCTCTAAAACTAATGTGCGGAATCGTTGGACTCGTTGATTTTCGGTTTTCCGCGGATGCGGATTCGATTCGTGCCGCTGCGGCAACGCTTTATAAGCGCGGACCCGATGACTCGGGTGTCTGGGCTTCGGGAGGCGTTGGGCTTGGGCATCAGCGACTCTCCATCATCGATCTGACAGCCTGCGGCCACCAGCCAATGCTGAGTAGCGATGGACGGTTTGTCATTGTTTTTAATGGGGAAATTTACAACTTTCCGGAACTGCGCCGGCAGTTAGAGCAGAATGATACACACTGGCGAAGCCAAAGCGATACGGAAGTAATTCTCGCGGCATATGCACGTTGGGGACCGGAATGCCTGGAACGATTCCACGGAATGTTTTCATTTGCAATCTGGGACCAGGTTGGGAAAGCCCTCTTTGCAGCCCGGGACCGAATGGGCGAAAAGCCATTCTATTATCATCATTCGGATGATTGCTTTGCGTTCGCATCCCGGCCGCGGGCGCTCCTCGCGCTGAAGCCGAACCTATCGCAGGAACTCGACGAACAAGCTCTCCGCTTCTATTTGGAGGGTGGCTATGTGCCTTCTCCATACAGCATCTATCGCACAATGCGCAAACTGCCGCCCGCGCATTGGCTGCGGCTCGACCATCGCGGTTTGCAAATCGAACGGTATTGGGACTTCTGCCAAATTGCTCCAGAAGTTTCCTGGGAGGCAAGAAGGGAAGACGAACTGCTTGATGAGCTCGACTCAATTTTATCTCGCAGTGTCCGCTCGCGGTTGATCAGCGATGTGCCTTTGGGAGCTTTTCTTTCGGGAGGAATTGATAGCTCTTTGGTCGTAGCAATGATGGCAAAGCAAAGCTCTCATCCGGTGGAAACATTCACGATCGGTTTCAAAGAGAAGCTCTTCGACGAGAGCCAATATGCGCTTGGGGTCTCTAAATGGGTCGGAACGAACCACCACAGCGAGTGCTTAAAAGTGGACGACCTTCTGGAGTTGATGCCGACGTTTTCCGAAGAATATGATGAGCCATTTTTCGATAGCTCTGCTTTCCCCACCATGGCTGTATCGAGGTTTGCCCGGCGGCATGTCAAGGTTGCCCTGACCGGTGATGGTGGCGACGAGTTGTTCGGTGGTTACCACTACTATCAACTCGCCAATCAATTGCGTCCGTTCTTTCGAATGCCGATCGGAATGCGCAGCGCCGTCGCAACGATTTTGGGGACCTTGCCGCAACATCGCGCAAAGCTTCTTTCCGGAGCTTTGCGGCGGCCAAGCGCCCTCGACGCGTTCTGCTTTGCGCGAAGCATAGCTAAGGACTTCGAGGGACTTCTCCCACCGGAAGTCCTGCAGCGGACGATGAGCATGCGCGATTTGTTCACGGATGCAACAAAGAACTTCCCGACCGGGCTTAGCGTCGCTGAGCAGAGCATGCGCCTGGACGCCCACTTCACACTCCCGGACGACTACCTGCAAAAGGTGGACGTAGCGAGCATGGCTTTCTCACTGGAGTCGAGAGAACCGCTGTTGGATCAGGAGCTGGTCGAGTGGGCGATGAAATTGCCACTCAACTGGAAGCTGCGAGGCCGCGAGAATAAATACCTGCTTCGCAAGCTCGCCTATCGTTATCTGCCGCGAGAGATTATGGATCGCCCAAAACGGGGATTTGAAGTACCGATTGCGGCTTGGCTTCGAGGGCCATTGAAAGGTTGGGCCACCGAGCGGATCAACAACAATATACCTCTTGGAACGATCCCATGCCAGCGGTCCAAGTTACTGAAACTTTTTGAAATGCACAACTCCGGGACACGAAATGTTCACCCGCTCTTGTGGGCTGTGCTGATCTACGCGGAATTCTCGCGCAGGGTTCCGCAACGAAGTGCAGGAGTAGCATCGCTGGTGTAATTGCGTGGTAACCGATCGTCCTGGTCCAAAGCGGGTTCTCGTAAATGCACTGTCAGCACGGCTTGGTGGCGGGCAAACTTATCTGGTCAACTTGTTCGATTGCCTGCCAAATGATGCCCCGCTGGAAATATTCGTGCTTGCGCCCAGCACCTTGAAAATTCCAACAAATCGGGAAAACATTCGAAGAATTCGCCTCGATGGAAATGTCGAAAATCCATTTAGACGTGCCCTGTGGGAAAGAGCGAATTTGCCCAAGCTAGTGCGCGAACTCAAGGCGGACGTTCTCTTTTGCCCAGGAGGGATCATCGGCGCAAAGGTTCCACTGGGGTGCAAGAGTGTGACCATGTTTAGGAATATGGTTCCTTTCGATCAGGCTCAGAGGCAGAAATACCCACTCGGGTACATGCGCATACGCAATTGGTTGCTGGAGCGCTTGTTGATTCGAAGCATGGCGAGGGCGGACTCAGTGATTTGCATATCTGAGTTTGCACGCCGGGTGATCGAAGCGAAGGTTCCGGGGCTTTCGGGAAAAACCACAACGATTCCCCATGGCATCAATCCGGTCTTCCGAAGCGACCGCCAGCCACGGCCCGGATGGCTGCCCACTGGAGACTATATTTTGTACGTCTCGCTCCTGGATGTGTACAAGGCTCAGCTGGAGGTTGTTCGCGCGTTTGCATTGCTGAAACAAAGGCGCCGAACGCTCGAGAAACTGATTCTGACGGGACCCGACCTCTCAACGTATGCGGAAAAAGTTCGGGAAGAGATTCGGCGCTTGGGCCTGGAAAACGATGTCCTGTTGACAGGATCCGTGGCTTACGAGACGTTGCCCTCCGTCTATCGAAATGCGTTGATCAATATATTCGCGTCGGAATGTGAGAATTGCCCGAACATAATGCTGGAAGCCCTGGCGTCCGGTCGTCCTCTTTTGGCCTCCTGCCGGTCGCCGATGCCGGAATTTGGTGGCGATGCCGCAGTGTATTTCGATCCATCGTCTCCCGATGAATTGGCGGACAAGCTGCACTCCATAATCGACAATCCCGTCCGACTTGCTGAGTTGTCCGACAAGGCTACTCAACGTTCGCTGCTCTACGACTGGGCCAGAGCAGGACGGGCCACTTGGGAGTTGATTCTGAGGTTCGCGTAGGAGCGGCAAGTGTCGTTGCTGGCTTGTTTGTTAGCGATCTTGAATGAATCCATGCTTGGCACAGAGAGAACGAGGTTCCAAGTTGAAAAGAGAGGGGCAAATGCGAATCTTTATCACGGGAGTCCACGGGACTCTTGGGCGAGTCTTACTTGAAGAACTTCGAACGAGTGGTCATGACGTGTATGGTTGCGATCTAGACCACTCAGACGATGCACGAATTGTTCGCGCCGACATTTGCGAGTTCCGGCAAATCGACCGAGCAATCAGCACCATTCATCCGGACGTTGTGTACCATCTTGCGGCCGAATTCGGAAGATTGAATGGGGAGGATTACTACGAGCAGCTTTGGAAGACGAATTGCCTCGGTACGAGAAACGTGATCGAGTCGTGCGTCAACAATGGCGCGAAGCTGATCTTCGCATCTTCTTCCGAAGCGTACGGCGCCGCCGACGAGTACGCTCCAGCCGAATCGGAATGCTACCAGGAAAAGTGGCTCGACGACTTCGCTCCGGATTTTCACAACGATTACGCGCTGACAAAGTGGACGAATGAAAGGCAGATTCGCATCGCGGCTCGCCATCGCGGGCTGCAGGCGATGATACTTCGGTTTTTCAATGCCTACGGCCCAGGCGAACGCTATACCCCCTATAGGTCGGTCGTCTGTCTATTCTGCTACCGGCTCATGCACGGACTTCCGATAACGGTTTACAAGAATTACACCCGGGTCTTCATGTGGGTCGGCGATTGGGCGAAGACGGTGGCCAATGCGGCGGAAAGGTTCGTCATTAGCCCCGCAAAGGTTCCGGTATTCAACATCGGCGGGGAAGAGTATTTGTCAGTCGAGGAATTGAAAAATAAGATCGTGGCGATCCTCGGAGAGCACAACGTCACCTCTAGCATCACTTACCTGGACGCGGAAAAAGCCAACGTGGTGTCGAAAAAACCGAGCAATCTGCTGGCTCAGACCTACTTCTCCCACAAGCCCTCCGTGACTCTCGACCAAGGGCTTCCCATTACAATTGAATGGATGAAGACAGTTTATCGGAAATCCGCTGACGCTTTGCGGAAACAACCAATTGAATCCTCCCAGGTATCAGGCCCTGCCCGAACAAGTGCCGCCACCGCGGCCAGCTGATTCAGCGTGCGGGATTGACGCAGAGGAACCTCGCTTGCGCGTTCTGATTCTCGTAGATTGCTATTATCCCAGCACAAAATCCAGCGCAAAGCTGGTCCATGATTTGGCCGTTGAACTTTATCAGCGAGGGAATCATGCAATCGTGCTGACTCCAAGTGATGCAATTTCTGCAAAAGTTGCAACCGCAACAGAGGATGGGGTTTCGGTCATTCGAGTTAAGTCAGGGCAAATCAAAGGAGTGAACAACGTACAACGCGCTGTAAACGAGGCGCGGTTGTCAGCGACCTTGTGGCGAAAGGCGCAGTATTTCCTGAGTCAAAATCCATGTGACCTCATATTGTTTTACTCGCCGACAATTTTCTTTGGTCCCCTTGTTCGCAGATTGAAGCAGCTCTGGAACTGCCCAGCTTATCTGATATTGAGAGATATTTTCCCGCAGTGGGCCGCTGACGTACGCATCCTCCGAAAAGGCGTAGTCTACCGATTCTTCTGCAAGGCGGCAATGGAACAGTATGAAATTGCAGATGTGATCGCCGTGCAGTCCCCGGCAAATAGGAAGTCCTTCGCCCATGCATTCCCGCAGAATGAGCCCCGGCTGAAGGTCCTATTTAATTGGACGGCCCTTCATGAGATGCAACTTCCTCGAACGGACTATCGCGTCCGGCTCGGCTTGGAAAACAAGATCGTCTTCCTCTATGGGGGAAACATCGGCGTCGCTCAGGATATGGATAATATACTTCGATTGGCGACTCGCCTCGCTTGCCGCTCAGACATTCACTTCTTGTTGGTAGGTGAGGGAAGTGAAGTGAGACGATTGAAGAATGCCATTGAGAAGACACGGCTGCGCAACATCCGCATCCTTCCAAGTGTTGCCCAGAGCGAATACCTTTCTATGGTTTCAGAGTTCGATTTGGGATTGATCTCGCTTGATGCACGGCTAACGAGCCACAACTATCCCGGCAAACTGCTTAGTTATCTGCACTGGGGGAAGCCAGTCCTTGCAAGCGTCAATCCGGGGAACGATCTCCTTGAGCTGCTTCAGGAGAGTGGAGCGGGGTTCTGCTTCCTAAACGGGGACGATGAGAATTTAGCATCGGCAGCGTTACGGCTTGCCGGTAACTCCGGCCTTAGATCCGATATGGGACGGAACGCTCGACAATTATTGGAACAGACTTTTTCAGTCGAGCGTGCAGTAAGCCAGATTTTTGCTCATCTTCAAGAGGCACGACTAATCACTCAAAGTGGTAGTTCGAAGGGGGCATTCCTAGCGGATCCACGAGTCCACGCTCATGAACTCGCGGGAAAATGTGAACCATAGATAGGCCCGACACATTTTGGAACTCGAGAAACCGTTGGTCTCCGGAGTTGTACAAGACCGAGAGCAGAGGTTGTTGTGAATCCAAGCAGTTATTTAATCTTTTTTGTGATTAGCCTCACGCTGTCCTTATTCTTCACGCGCGGGGTACGCAATTTTGCGATCGCACACGGCCTGGTTGGGACGCCAGGACGAGATGGACAAGCTGACACAAGGCCAGTCCCCCGGTTAGGTGGCGTGGCGATCTGCGTCTCGTTCATGTGCTTGGCCGTTGCCGCCCTCTTATTCCCCAAATGGACTGGGTTGCCCCTTACCGCAGGAATGGCCATTAGAATCTTTGTACCCGCGCTCCTCGTTTTTCTTCTGGGCCTGTATGACGACCTACGCTCTGTCCACGCGTACTGGAAATTTGGTGTCCAGATCCTGGCCGCGCTGTTGATTTACATGGGGGGCTTCGGTATTCATGAGCTGCACCTGTTGCGCGGTGAATATGTTCTGCGGCCCTCGATCAGCCTCCCTTTGACAGTACTGTGGGTCTTGGTGATCACCAACGCCTTCAACCTAATCGACGGGTTAGACGGATTAGCAGCTGGATCGGCGCTATTTTCCACGGGCGTAGTCTTCGTAGTATCCCTCCTTAGTCCTAACTCGACACTGGCATTTCTCACGATTGTAATGGCCGGCGCCATCTTGGGCTTTTTGCGTTTCAACTTTCCGCCTGCAACAATATTTCTTGGTGACTCCGGGAGCTTGTTCATCGGATTCATGCTCAGCGTGCTCGCTCTAGTGGGATCGCAAAAGGCGCCGACGATGGTTGCGGTGGCTATCCCCACAGTATCCTTCGGATTACCCATACTCGATGTCGCACTTGCAGTCATGCGGCGGTTTCTTGGCGGGAAGCCCTTGTTCAGTCGTGACAACGACCACATTCATCACAAGCTCGTGAAACTGGGCCTCTCACAACGAGGGGCAGTGCTGATCCTCTACGCCGTCACAGCTGGCTTCGGATTTATGAGCCTCGCCTTGCTTCGTGGCAGGCAAGCGATAGCTTTGGTTCTGGCGGCTGTTGGGATCGGCGTCTGGATTGGGATCTATCAACTGCATTACGTCGAGTTCACTGTGTTCCAGGATTTGCTCGCGGGAACGATGCAACGGAAACGCATTCTCGCGAATAATGTGAACATCCGACGTGCCACCGAATCGCTCAGATCCTGTGAGGATTTTCGTGCACTCTGTACGACCCTGGAGGACACGCTGCATCCGATTGGGTTTGATGGCTTCCGATTCAAAAATACATCAATCAGCAATTTGCCCGAATCCCTGCTGGCCCCCTTGCACATGGCGCCCGGCGGTGAATTCCGTTGCTCCTGGGCGGAGTCCGAGACGACCGAACCGGCGTGGGAAATCCAGTTGAAGCTGGAGACGAGCACTGGCTGCAATTGGGGGGCATTTCTCCCTTTTCAGCGCTCATCCGGGAAAACTGCTATTTGTGGATCTGAATCTTCTCAACTCGGCCTTTCGCGCAAATCTTTCTGAGGCCCTGCAATGCTCGTTGAACCGAGCACAGCACGCCGCGTCGAGCCATGAGCTCGATAACCCTGGTAATACGGCAAGCGCAGCGTCCGCTTAGACGCTCATTCCGGCACGACTAGCCTGCCCTCAACAACTCGCTACAGTTTGAGTGGATGAAACGCATCTAGAGCGTCTTGTTTCTGCGATCGTTCAAACACGCTCAATTGAGAATTCTCAGCTCTTGTCACGAAGCATAGGAGGCGTTGCATGTTCCAGCCAATTCGTACTCACTCATCGAGGGAAGGCTTTCCGACGATGACAAAGAAAGGCGATCCCATTTCATCTTCTTGCGATATAGGCGAGATGGCGAGCGGTTCCGGGTCCCTTGGTTCGACAAAGGCTTGGGCGGTTCAGCCAAAAGCGCGCAAGAGTTTTCTGCGATGGCAGCACAGCTTTCTGAGTGCAGCTCTGTTATTCCTGACATCAGGCTTTCTGGAAGCGCAAGCCCCAGGCACAGGCGCTATTGCGGGTTCGGTTACCGATCCATCTGGTGCAGCCGTGCCGCACGCGCGTGTTTCGGTAATTAGCGAGGAAACAAACTTGTCACGGGAAGTGACAACGTCAACCGAAGGTACGTTCAGAGTGCCGCTCCTTGCATGTGCAACTTACTCTGTAGAGGTCGAGGCGCCGGGCTTTAAACGAAAAATAGTGCGCTCCACGCCCGTGCTGGTCTCTGAAATCACGGTAGTGGAAATAAAACTAGAAATAGGGTCAGCCGCCACAGAAGTGCAGGTGAAGGCGGCTCCCGAATTGGCGCAGACCGAAAGCGTAGCGCTGGGCCGTGTGACGAACGAAGAGATGATCGTCGGGTTGCCGTTGGCGACTCGCAACTTTTCCCAAATCCTGGGTCTCAACCCGGGCGTTGTGGGAATCATTCCCGATGCGGGGGCATTGGGCAGGAATAATCAGGACATCTCCGCAAATGGCGCTAAGACCACGGCCAACAATTTCCAGTTCAACGGCATTGATGCGAACAACCTCTCCGAAGGCTCCTTCACTGGATTTGGGCCCGAAGTCGGCATTGCTGTCCCCGCTCCAGACGTGATCGCGCAATTCAAAGTGCAAACGGGGATGTACGACGCGGGCTATGGCAGAAGCGCAGGAGCCAACATAGATTTGGTGAGCAAGGCCGGAACGAACGCGTTTCATGGAAGCCTATGGGAGTTCTTCCGCAATGACGCTTTGAATGCGAATGACTTTTTTTTGAACCAAAATGGTCAGCTGCGACCCGAGCTGAAGCAAAACCAATTCGGCTTCACGATTGGTGGTCCGATTCGAAAGAACAAGACATTTTTCTTTGCATCCTACCAGGGTTTCATCCAGCACAATGGTGTCGCTCCGGTCGCAAAGCAAACGGCCCTCCTGCCGCCACTGACCGACGACCGATCGAAGCAAGCTCTGGGTAACCTCTTTGGAGGACAATCTGGCGCGCTTGGAGGCGTCGCCATCGCCGGGGATGGTTCCAATATCAATCCCGTTGCACTGGCCTTCCTGAACTTCAAGCTACCAAATGGAGCCTTCGCAATTCCCACTCCGCAAACGATCCTTTCCCCCACGCTTGGAGAGTCAACATTCTCGATCCCAGCCCGGTATCGCGAAGACCAGTTCAGTGTGAATCTCGATCACAGCTTTTCTCAGCAAAACCAGCTTTCGGGCAGGTTCTTCTACTCGCGCGACCCCTACACCAATCCATTCCCAACCTTTGGGCCGAACCTGCCTGGCTGGGGAACAAACGAGACCGACAGGAATGACATGTTCGTGTTGTCCGACACGCATATCTTCACATCGAACCTGATCAATGTGGCCCGCTTTGGATTCATGCGATTTGACGGTTTGTCCGTCACCAGTCAACCGATTAACGCCGCGGATGTAGGCATGGCGACTCCGTCGAATCTTCCGGAAACCCCAGCCATTGCGGTCAATGGGCGTTTCACAATCGGCACCGCCAGCGCACCCGCTATATTTCAAAACACCAACACGTTTGTTTGGCAGGATACCGTTTCCCTCACGCGTGGTAAGCACAACCTCCGAATGGGGGGTGAGGTGAAGAGGTATCAATTAGCTATCAGCGAGCCATTCGTTGAAGATGGTTTCTTGTTCTTCCTGAGCTTTCCGGACTTTTTGTTGGGGCAGAGTGGAACGCAGAATGGCAGTGGTTCCAGCAATATTTTTAGTAGCGTTGGCTCATCAGGTTCTTTCCGGAAAGACGAGCGCTACACGGACTTCGCGGGCTTTATCCAAGATGATATCAAGTTGACGCCTCGGCTGACGCTGAACGCAGGTCTGCGCTATGAGTTCTTCGGTGCGCCTAGCGACATTAACGGTCGCCTGCCGACTTTTGATCCCACGATTGCAACTTCGCAAGTGCCGGCTGGAGGTTCATTCAGTGGGTTTGTTCTCCCGGCCAATTATTCCGGGCCGCTCCCGGATGGGGTGGTGAAGAGTAAATACTCCGGATTATGGAGTCCGGATTATAAAGATTTCAGCCCCCGCCTGGGTTTTGCACTTCGAGTGTTTGACAAGCCAACCGTGGTGCTGCGAGGAGGGTATGGCATCTATTACGAGAGGCTTACCGGGCAGCTCCCTCTACAGATTGCCGGTCAACCTCCTTTTTCGTTCACGCAGCGGTTCTCGGGGGCACAGAACACTGCGGCGACTTTCCAACAGCCGTACAATCCACCACTCCTGTCGAGCTCTAGCTTCCCTGTCTTTCTCCCTCGCATTCCCGGTGGGGGACTGTCCCTTGCAGCCGTTTCAAGACACGCGCCAAGCCCCTATACGCAACAATACAACCTCAATGTTCAATACGAATTTGCGCGGGATTTCCTCTGGCAGGTGGGATACGTCGGTTCAAAAACTACACACTTGAGCGGTTGTATCGAATTCAATCAGGCGCTCATTGCGACACCACAGAACCCAGTCAATGGACAAACGACGACGACGCTGGAAAACCTGACTCAAAGACAACCCTTCGCCGGCATCGCTGGGGGCTCTTATATTTGCGGAACACCTTTCACTGGCAGTTACAATTCGTTGCAGACCAGCGTGACCAAGCGATTCAGCCACGGCCTGGATTTTCTCGGGAGCTACACCTGGTCTAAAAACCTGGACTTCACTAGCGGGGGAGGAGGGGCTACCAATTTTGATTTAAACTTCCTGACTAATGACCAGACCAACCCGCGCCAAGCTCGCGGTCTGGATGACTTTGATCGGAAGCAGCGGTTTGTCCTGAGCTTCGTGTACGCACCTCCCAAATTTGAGAGAGGGCCGACTGTTGTGCGGCAGATTCTTTCTGACTGGCAGTTCTCAGGCATCGCGCTATTCCAGTCAGGGTTACCGATTACCGTGGTGGATAGCTCCGCTGGCTCGGTATATGGAAACCTGCCTGGTTTCGCGCGGGCCGAGTGCACTGGCGCAAATGCTGGCTCCTCTGGCTCGTTATTGCATCGACTAAACGGTTACTTCAATACTGCCGCCTTTGCTCCACCACCGGTTATTGGGGATGGAACCGGCTTTGGAAATTGCGGGGTGGGTATTTTGAGGGGGCCGGACGAGCGCAACCTGGATTTGGGAATTCTGAGGAATTTTCAAGTGACCGAGAGAAGCGCGCTGCAATTCCGAGCTGAATTCTTCAATTTTACCAACACTCCAAAATTTGGCCAGCCCGTCAATGACTTTGCTACAGGACCTGCCTTCGGAGTGATTTTTCAAACCGTGGCCAATTCCCGAATTGTTCAGTTCGGTCTCAAATATAACTTTTGATCAAGTCTTTTCGCTCGTCATGACTCGAGCAATCGACACAAATCCATAACAAATTAACTCCGAGAGAAAGCAGGAGCGATGACTAAAAGCGAAGTTCCAGAAGTGACAAATGGCCTTGGTACTTTTCTTCCCGACCCCTTGCTGTGTGAAATTGAACTGCCCTTGAAGGCCGTTTACCACCCCCTGGGTTTTACACTCGAGGTTGCAACGAACTCCAGCGCAGTGCTGGCAGCCGCTCAAGAAAGCTGGGGGCGATTTCAACAATGCTTTTCTGAGCCCCCGGTACAGTTGCGGATCGGAGTTGTGGAGGGCGCGCCAAACGACTGTCCTCCGCCTCCCGTTGCGCGTGGACAGCGCAACTTGGTCGCAATGGTCACCGACGCTGAAAACTTTGCAATTCTCGATCTGAAGGAGGGATTTGCTTTCTGCTGGCTGACGAAGGCCATAGCTGAGAACAGACCTTATCTCCGCTATCACTTATTTGATGGGGCGGTCTTGGCTCTGTTGGATTATTTGTACCTGACTTCCATTCATGCGGCCTGCGTTGCATGGGAGGGACATGGTGTACTCCTGTGCGGAAATTCGCACTCGGGCAAGTCGTCGTTTGCGTTCGCCTGTGCGCGGAGAGGCTGGACATTTGTCTCAGATGACACTACCAGAATCGTTCGGAAGCTCAGCGGTCGGCTGGCAGTTGGCAACCCACACCAAATGCACTTTCGCGAGTCGGCCGTCATGCTTTTCCCGGAACTGCAGTACCAGCGAATTGCGCCTCGCGCCTCCGGAGAAATGGCGATCGAAGTGGCCACTGCAAGTATGCCGGCGATAGCAACCGCTCCTCAGTGTTCCATCGATTACATCGTATTTCTCGACCGGCGCGAATCAGGTCCGCCACGCGTCGCGGCTCATTCTAAGGAGAAGGCATTGCAGTGGTTCGAGCAAACTAACTTTTTTTCGGATCGGTCGGTTCGGACCGCAAAGAAAGACTCGCTACGCGACCTTCTCAAGGCGGAAGTTTTTGAATTGTCCTACAGTGACTTGGAACCGGCCGCAAGTAGGCTGGAGACCATGGTGCGCACTGGGGCCTAACCATGTGGCGAGTTCTGTATAGCCTTTGGTGAGTCAACTAATGGCAAACATTCCCCACAGTTTTCCGGTGGTTATATCGGCGCTGAAATTCTGCAATGCCGACAGGCGGGCTTTGCGAAAGCTGCAAGATTCTGAGTGGAGGGAGCTTCTTTTGTTTTGCGACCGCATGCACTTGACCATACCCCTCGGCCGCACATGTCCCGACGATCTCCCTTATTCGGTTCGATCACGAATCAATCAAAATCTTTCCGATAATGCAGAGAGATTCGAGCGAATCAAAACTGTCTATTCGCGGGTTGCCGGTGGCTTGCGTGAGGCGGACGTGGAGCACTTGATCCTCAAGGGTTTTGCGCAGTGGCCTGGTTACGCGGAAGATCCGCGATCGCGCGTCCAATCCGACATCGACTTTTTCTGCCAGCCGGAATCGGTTTTTAGGGCGCGCGATGCCGTATTGGCGCTCGGGTACAAGTCACTCGATGGGCTCGAGCATGTTGCTAGCGACCATCTGCCGCCATTGATTCGAAAAAGTAGCTGGGAGTGGCGGGGAAACTCCTACGACCCTGAAATGCCCGTTTCGATCGAACTTCACTTTCGCTTCTGGGATGAAACCAACACACACTTTGATCCGAAGGGGCTGGATCAGTTTTGGTTCCGACGCATCGAGGGGCATCTGGACAATTTCAGCTTTCCAGCCCTCGACCCTGTGGACAGCCTTGGGTACTCCGCGCTGCACATGCTCAGACATTTGCTTTACGGCGGGATGCACGCACAACAGGTCTATGAATTGGCCTGGTTCTTACACACGAATGCTGAAAATGAGGCGTTTTGGAAAAACTGGCGAGAGTTGCACGATGATTCCCTGCGGTATCTTGAGGCAATCTGTTTCCGCTTGGCGAGGGACTGGTTCGCGTGTCAGTTGCCAGAACAGGTGGAGAAAGATATCGCGTGCCTATCCACCAGTGTGCATCGATGGTGCGATAAATGTGCTGGTTCCCAAATTGACATATTTTGTCGCCCCAATAAGAAAGCGCTTTGGCTGCACTTAAGTCTGCTCGAATCTTTTCGTGATAAACGAGCCGTGTTTTGCCGGCACCTCTTTCCGATGCGGATCCCTCCAGTTAAGGCCCATTGGGTTCAGCGCAGCATTCCGGGTGACCGCCAGCGATCTCCTTTGCAGATACGTGCCAGGCATCTAGCCTACATTATTTCCCGAGTGGTTTATCATGTGCGCGCTTTCCCCCCAACTCTTTGGCACGGTGTCCGCTTGATGTGGTCGGCAAATGGCCTGGGTAAAGAGTTCTTCGTCTTCCTTGCCACTGCATTGCTCTTTACCCTGGGCATGTCTATTTTCTTTCTCCTCTACAATCTCTATTTGCTCGATCGGGGATTCAGAGAGAACTTTCTCGGGCTGATGACCAGCGCCATGGCCATCGGGGGTATCGCAGGCACCATCCCCGCGGGAATACTGGCCCAACGCATCGGGCTTCGGAAGACATTGCTCGTTTGCATCACGCTCGTCGCGATAGTTTCGGCATCACGCGCACTGGTTGTTTCAGAAGCACCGCTCCTTTGTCTCGCATTTATCGGTGGGACTGTTACCTCGGTCTGGGCGGTTTCACTTCCGCCAGCGATTGCGCAGTTGACTTGTGAGAAAAGCCGGCCGCTTGGATTCAGCATAGTATTTTCGTCGAGTATCGCAATTGGAATCTTGGGCGGCTTGGTCGGTGGGCAGTTGCCGGGGTGGCTGGCACGTATCACTTCTGTTGCATCTGGCGGCCGTCCCATGCAGTTGGCGTTATTGATTTCTTGTGGGATCACTGCAATGGCTGCGCTGCCAGCATTTCGGCTCAGATTCACGCCGGTACCCGTTCGCGAAAGGGTCCTCTTTCCTCACAGTCCTTTCTTGATTCGGTTCTTGATCGCAATCGGAGTATGGAGTTTGGTAACCGGAGCCTTCAGCCCTTTCTTTAATGCCTATTTTTCGCACTACCTCCGAATGCCCGTCGAACGAATTGGGACAATTTTCTCCGGTTCACAGCTTTCCATGATGTTTGCAATGCTGCTCGCGCCGGCAGTATTTCGAAAGTTTGGGCTCCCCAGTGGCATCATGTACGCTCAACTTGCGACTGCAATTTGTCTTGGATGGCTTGCATTGGGCGCATCCGGCTTAGGGGCGCCTATGGCATACATAGCCTATACTGCCTTTCAATGGATGACGGAGCCGGGGATATATGGCCTCCTGATGAACCACATGACCCCTGCAGAACAGAGCGGTGCATCGGCGCTGAATTTCCTCGTTATTTTTGGGTCGCAGGCCATCGCAGCGGCGGTTGCAGGAGCATCATTGTCACGGTTCGGCTATCCCGCCGTGCTTGCGGCTACAGCCAGTCTGGCATTGGGCGCTGCATTCATATTTCGAGTGTTGCTTGATGAGCATTCTTTTCCGTTATTAAGACGTTCGCGTGCAGGCACTGGTTTGTAGATGTTGGACACGACTCAAGGTGTCGTGGGCTCGATTTTTTCGCGAACCCGATTTTCAAATGAAAAATTTCTTACAGGAATGATGAAATCACCCCTTAGTAGACATAGTTTTCTTGTAATGGTCGCGCATGCAGTGAGTGACTGGCAACTTGAAGGCAGCCAGGTCGAACTCATTTTTTCTTACAAGCGCCGCGCCCTCCGGACCTTGAATTAGGAAATTGGACATCATGCCCTGGTCTTCATGAGGCAGTATGTGGCAATGGTAAACTTCTTTGCCTTGGAAAGTTTGGAAACGCATCCTGATCGTGATTGTTGAGGGGACATTATTCATGGCGGGTGGGATCCAGATTGTATCGTGCAGTCGGCGATAGTTCGCATCGAATGGCAGCCCTATCACTTCAAATGAGTTGGTGTGAATGTGAAATGGATGGCCTTCGTCGGTGGCATTGACAAGGACCCATTCTTCAGCAGTTCCCACCACGGCAGGCCCGGGTTGGACGATGAATTCGTCATAAGTCTGACCGTTGAGCGTATAGCCGATTTTGAATTGGTTTGAGGAATCGAAGGTCTCGTTAAAAACAATTGTGCGCCGCTGTACAATTTCATTTTGATTGATTGCTGGGTACTCACGCGCCGGAATAGGCAACGAACTGGGAATTTCCATGGGGTTCGGTGTTCCTGAAACCACGAAATTAGCCAGTGTGAATTGCGGATCCATGGCAAAGCCTTCAGTCATGGCGAGAGAAATCAGAGAACCAGTGGTCGGTTGCATCGGGGCCCGGATCAAGACTTCAGCGCGGTTGGCTGGTGCCATCCTTAATGCCGTAAGAACATCTCCTCCAACCAATTCCGGGGCCAGCAAATTGATTCCATCTTGGCCGATAATGTACATTTCAAAGCCTGGAAGCGTAATTGGCAGCAGGAATTCGTCGACCCCATTCAAGATTCGGAGCCGGAGCACCTCACCCGGTTGCATATTGTAGGTAGGCGGGGGCAACTGGGTCCAGACCCCTCGAGGGGACTGTGTAAAGTCGAGTTTCTGAATGGCTCGCCCGTTTACCGTGATGAATTCGAGCTGAGTATTGAAACTAAACCCCCCTTGGTTTGAGGGCGGATGTGTAGATGGCGCGTATGGTTTCGGCTCCCAGGTCCAAAGGTTTGCTTCTGTAAGGTCGGGATTGAGCTTTACAAGTTGGATGAGCATCAGCTCGTCGCGAGCTGCGGCAATCTCGGGAACCTCATCGATAAGGCCTTTTACAAGGATCGCACCAGCCATCCCGCTCGCCACTTGGACATTTGTGGAACCATGATTGTGCGGGTGGTACCAGTGGAGGCCCGAAGGATGATTCGCAGGAATCGCGAACTCATATAGGAACTGTTCACCCGGCTCGATCATGATCATTGGTGCGTTGCTGTCCGTCGTTCCCAATGGCTTGAAAAGATGCGGCACCACCTGAAGTCCGTGAACATGGAGATTTGTGGTATTGAATCCGTGTGGATTGTTCCCAGGATTGAGGCCCGGAGGACACATCTCTGGTGGGTTTGGGGGCAATTGGTTGACAACATTTATCTGTAGCTTATGACCTGGGTGGGTGACCATCACTGGACCAGGGATACTGCCATTGTAGGTTCGCGAACGAATGTTTAAGCCGCCGAGCACTCGCCGAGAATATCCAACGGTGAGCGTATAGGAATCGGTTGGTGTGCCAGCGGGCCCGCTGCAGCCTGCGAGGCCGAGCAGAGAGGGGCCTGCGATCGCAAGGCCCGCCACTGTCCCTCCTGTGCGCAGCATTTCACGGCGTGTTAAGGTACGGCCAGTGGCTGAATCCCTCATGACATCACCTGTCGCTGCATTGATGATTCTCCAAGCCTTGGTTACCACATGGCGCGATGGTGTGACGGGCTCTGGAGACGCTCTCTTGGTCGGTTGAGTGGGCGAGCATCCGCACGTCACCGATTGTGTGAACTCTCCGGCACACGAACAAATCTTCTCCTTGCTGTTAGCGCTGCAAAGACGGTCCCACCGCGAGGAAAAACACCGGTGCGAAGTATAACTCATGATCAAAAAGCGGGTATGAGAATCTTGAATGTGCCGAGTGCCAATGCCCACAAATTCTTCGTGTTACCCGCCGTGCGAGTCTCTCTGTTCCCGTTTTGACTGGCGGGAATTGAACGAGGGTCACGTATTTCCAAAAAGGGATAAGTAATGAGTGAGGTATTTTTGAGCGCGCTGGATAAGGAGCTCCGACTACTCCCCTGGGCCCGTGTAACAACATGGGTCCTGGCAGTGCTCGCATTCACATTCTTTCTGGTAAATGCCTTTTGGGCGGGTTGGACCCGTGCCGAAACTGACTTCCCGAATTACTACACGGCTGCCGTCCTGATGCGCAAGAGTCAGCCATTGCACAACTACTATGATTGGACGTGGTTTCAGCGGCAGATGAATTACGCCGGCATCGAGAGGCAACTCGGCGCGTACACTCCACAGACGCCGTTGACTATGCTGCCCATGGTTGCTCTCACTGCCTTCCCTCCACAAACAGCGAAGCAGGTCTGGCTGGCCTTCAACCTTGGCTTCCTCGCGGCCACTGTATGGCTTTTATCTCGACTGACCAGCTTAGGCTTGGAGCAGATCGCGCTTCTGGCATTCTGCGGGTACTACTCGCTCTACCTCAATTTCTTGTATGGCCAGTATTACGTGTTTCTGCTCTTTCTGCTCACGCTTTCATTCTATTTTCTGTACCGCGGAAACCCAATCGCGAGCGGGTTTCTTGCCGGAGTCGCATTTGGGTTGAAGTTGTACGGCGGTCCCTTCTTGCTCTATTTCGTAGCTAAGCGCAATTGGAAGGCGGCGGCCGGCATGATTGTGACAATTTTCTGCATTGCTGCGGTAGCGATCGGGATTTTCGGCTGGACCGATATCGGCTATTACGTGACGCAAATTCTTCCCCGAACGCTCGAGGGCGGGTCCATCGACCCATACAATCCTGGCGTCCCGACTTATTCGACTTTGCTGCAGCACTTTTTTGTAGCTGAGCCGGAACTCAATCCGTACCCACTGTGGAGCGCGCCCTGGCTTTTCTTTTTCTTACGACCCCTGGTGACATTGGCAATAGTTGCTTTCACCTTGCTTGGCTTGGCTTCGAGGCGAACGTCTGCTGAACCCCGGGATTTAGCCTGGTTCATGGTCGCGGTTCTTCTTCTTTCCACAAGTACGGGCCCCTATACGTTCATTCTCTTATTGCTGCCAGTGGTCCTGCTGCTGGAAGACGCGTCGTTGGGGGAAAGGATCTTCCTGATCGCCTGCTATGCCCTCCTAAGCTACCCGCTTGGACTTGAGCAATTCTTTCCGAAGCTGTTGCTGTTGCTAATTCTGTTTATCTATTGGGGGCGGGAATATTGGGCCATGATTCGGCCAAGGTTTGTCGTCGTGGCGTTGGTCTTCATTACACTCATTGCGTTGGGGGATGCGCGGCGACACATGATCAGTTATGCCAACGAACCAGGGCAGCGTTTCGAACGAATCGCCACAGAAAGAGGAGCAATTTTTGCGTCCTCACCTGCTGTTTCTTCTTATGGGATCTTTTATCAGGCGATTGCGCGTGACTATAGCCGATATGTGTTGCACTGGTTGCATGACAATCAAGACGAAGAGCTAGCTTTCGATGGACATGCATTTCATCCAATGGCGCCAACGGCTGAGGGGCCCATTTATTTTGAGCTGGTCGCGCACGGCGTCTCGATGACCATGCAGTTTGATCCTTCCTCTGGGAAAGCTGCCCCGGCCTCACTCCCAGTCGTAAGCGAAGAGACCGATTCCGCGGCTTCTCCAGACGGGAAGTGGATCGCGTACACGTCAACTATCAGCGGTCCGAGGCACATCTGGCTGCGAAATGTCGCGAGCGCAAGAGTGCAACCCCTTACAGGCGGCAGTTGCAACAGCTCCTCGCCAGCGTGGGAGTTAAATTCAAAGGCTGTCGTCTTCGCAAGCGATTGCGGACGGGCGATCGGATTGCCGGCGTTGTATCGCGCACCCTTGCCAGTAAAGAGCGAGGAATGAATGAGTTTTTCTTGGAACTCCGGCGGGCAATACGTCACTTATCCCCAAAAAGCTCCGCTGATCCTATTGACCAAGCAGCCGATGCAATTGGAAACACCCCGACATTGTTTCCTCTCACCTTTTACCCCTAATAGCAGTTTCTACGTGCGTTGGCACCTGAATAGTCTGTCTAGTTCAGTCAACCTTTCCGAATGGCGGCTGAATCTGGAAGGCAACGTGAAGAAGCCGATGTGGCTCTCGATGTCTAATTTGCTTGGCCGATTCAAACCAGCATCGATCGTGGCAGTCAACCAATGTTCAGGTAATAGTCGGAGCCGCTTCCAGCCGAGCGTTTCCGGAGGACAATGGGGAAATGGTGCGATGGGAAATGCAACTTGGACAGGTGTGAGACTGAAAGAACTGCTCGATGTTGCGGGAATCAAGAAGCACTCCATCATGGTGCAGTTTGAGGGTATGGATCGGGGCAAGGGCGGCAAAGGCGTAGGTGCCAACAAGTTCTTGAAATCGCTGGGGCTCGACAACCCGGTCCTCGACAAGTGCTTGATAGCTTACAGAATGAATGATAAGCCACTTCCGATGCTCAACGGCTTCCCGGCACGGTTGGTGGTTCCTGGCTACTTCGGTACGTACTGGGTGAAGGCATTAACCTCGATCCGAGTGCTAGACAAGCCCGACGATAACTATTGGATGAAGTCTGCCTATCGAGTCCCCAACACTCCCCGGGGGAACACAACTCCACAGGACATCAGAACGGGCAAAGTCAAATTCCTTCCTATCGACCGAATGCCGGTGCGCTCGTTTATCATCGCACCAGATGGCAGCAGTGAACTCCCTCGGGGAAAGCAGGTGAAATTGCACGGCATTGCCTTGAGCGGACACGACCGTGTCGTCAAAGTGGAAGTCTCATCAGGCGACGGCACTATGTGGAGCGAAGCTCAGCTGGGCGAAGATTTCGGCGCCTATTCGTTCCGCACCTGGGAGTTCACATGGACACCCGCGCGCCTAGGCAGCCACGTGCTCAGCGTGCGCGCCACGGACGGACAGGGAAATGTCCAGCCTGACGGTGGCATTTGGAACCCCGGTGGCTACATGTGGAATAAGATTGAAAGTCAGGAAATGGTCGTCTCCACCTCCATTTAAGAGTCCCTGATTCAAGTGTCAATCAGGTTGTCACTAGTTCTGCTCCAAGTGACGGTAGCCACGGACGCGACTCTCGACGTCTTCGCATTTTTCATGAATGGGCGGGGACGCAGCGGCATAGTTGAGCCCCAATTTCCGAAATGCGTGCTTGCTAGCTGATGAGAAGAGCCATACAATTATCGCTCCTTCTTTTGTCTGCATGTGTGTGTCATGTGATGTCGACTTACAGTGGCGACTGTATGAATGTCGGCCAGTTTCTTAACGCCTCGAGCCACATCAGGACTCCTGAACCGATGGGTTCATTCCTGCAGTGTGCGATGACGGGGATCCTGTTAAGAATACAGCACAGACCATAACGGTGCTTGCGGGGTGAATTGTGGTGGTGCAATCTCAAACGAGCCAGGTGCTTAGGTCTCGATTTATGAGTCCCGATAACCTTCGAATGTCCTCCCGATAGTAGTCAATCAGGCATTGCCGATCTTTTGGGTCCATCACTAGACTGTTACGCCGCCTGAAAGCCACATTACGCAACACGGGTCGAAGGGCCCTTGGGCTCAGTTTTGTCAGGCGGAGCCATATTCCATATTTCATAAGGAAATAACTCGTCGTTGCGAACCGGGGCACGCGCGGCTCCATGTGTTTTACCGCTGTGTCTGGCGAGAAACTGGTGTCGATCTGGAGAAAACCAAGCACATCCCTCCAGAGCTGCAGGAACTGCGCCCGATAATCCTCGTAAAGATAGATACGGACGTTTTCTCGCGGGAACAGATCTAAGTATCGCTTGACTTGCTCATAATAGAGACCGTACTCGAGAAAAGGATACAGAATGCCCAACTTCTCGCTCTTCAAGTGAAGAGCGGCCTGGATGTGATCGCCAAAGGACCAGCGGACCACCCCGTTCGCCACTGCATGGTGATACTCAGAAAAAGCTCTGTCGGGAGGATCTCTCAATACGATGATAATTTTAGCCGCGGGGATACGTGCCTGAATATTGTCAGGGGCCATTTTCGACCAGAGGTAACGGATACTCGCTTCCCCAACGGCGCTCTCTCCTTTGACGCCTCGAAAAAGGTTTACGTAGTCCTCCCAATCCACCACCAGGCCGGCGAGACGTTTCTCTCTCATGGGGCCGCGAATATACTCTCGGGTGTCGCGTATCCCGCGATGGGCTTGCTCCTGGAATTCTGGCCTCATGTTCTCGGGGCGAGTCTCTGACGAAAAGTAGCAGGGTTCCTTGATCGGGCTCATGTAAACCTGTGGGTGTTGGTCTAGGTAATTGTAGAGGGAGGTGGTTCCTGCCTTCATCGCCCCTACGATAAAAAAGTTCGGGAGCATGCCAGAATGCCTATTATTAGCGCCAATGGCCAGGCGGCCGCGAGCGCACAATCCGGATTTCCATTTTTGGTTTCCGGGCAGCGGAGAGCATAACACCAATCCATCCACAAACTGAATGGTGGATGTGACCGTTATCTGAGGTTGGGTCGGACGCGCCCTTCTCGGGGCGATTCGTCACTATGCGCAACGGAATGATTCACACGCAGTGCATTTCAAGAGTCTTCACAAAGATCAATCCACCACATCATTATGAGTGATCAACCCCTATCTCATCTGGATATTCTTGAAGCGGAGGCGATCAGTGTCCTTCGTGAAGCCGCTTCAGAATTCGTACGAGCCGCACTACTCTACTCAATTGGGAAAGATTCCTCTGTGCTCCTACGACTTGCGACGAAGGCGTTCTATCCCAATAAAATTCCTTTCCCTCTACTCCACATCGACACGAGTTATAAATTTCCGGAGATGATCGAATTTCGTGACGATACGTGTCGAAAGCTTGATCTTCGTTTGATTGTGCATACGAACAGAGCTGCGTTGGAGAACGGAGCGAATCCTTTCCGCCTTGGAACAAACCTTTGCTGTTCCCTTCTCAAAACAAAAGCACTCTTAGAAGCCTTAGAAGCAAATCGGATTGACGCGGCCATCGGCGGCGCGCGACGCGATGAAGAGAAATCCAGGGCAAAGGAGCGAGTTTTCTCTTTGCGAGACACTTTCGGACAATGGAATCCAAAGGCCCAGCGCCCGGAGATGTGGAATCTCTACAACTGCCGGATCGAAAGGGGTCAGACAATGCGAGTCTTTCCTCTCTCAAATTGGACGGAACTGGATGTTTGGCGCTACATTGAGCGTGAAAACATCCCCGTCGTGCCCCTTTATTTCGCCAAAATCCGCGACATGGCGGTCCGTGGAGATCTTCTAATACCATTCACGCCAGGGCTCGAGCTTTTCCCTGGGGAACATATAGAAAGGATCATGTGCCGCATGCGATCCCTCGGGTGTACATACTGCACCGGCGCGATCCGATCGCATGCAGATTCTGTTTCCGCAATTATTGCTGAATTGAAGTATTTTCGGCGGTCTGAGCGCGAAAACCGCGTGATTGATCATGATCAAGACGGATCCATGGAATTGAAGAAGCGAGAGGGATACTTTTGATCGAACCGTTTTACGGCGAATCGAAAGATTGGCTTCGCTTTCTCACTGTTGGCAGCGTAGATGATGGGAAGTCCACGCTCATCGGGCGGCTACTTTATGATTCTGGTGGTGTCTACGAAGATCAATTGACGTCTGTAAGCAAATATTCAGAAATGCAGAACAATTGGCTAGACCTATCGCTCATTACTGATGGCCTCAAAGCGGAGCGCGAACAAGGAATAACTATAGATGTTGCGTACAGATATTTCTCAACTCAGAAGAGAAACTTCATTATCGCGGACACGCCCGGACACGAGCAATACACCCGAAACATGGCAACGGGAGCTTCAACCGCAGAACTTGCCGTGTTGCTCGCGGACGCCCGCCTCGGAATCTTGCCTCAAACGAAACGACATGCATATATCGCCTCAATGTTAGGGATTGATAGATTCATCGTCGCCCTGAATAAGATGGATCTCGTGGGCTATTCCTCGGAAATATACGAGAGATTTTGTAAAGATTTTCATCAATTTTGTGCTCCACTCCGGCTGAAAGAGGTGCGCTTTATACCGGTGAGCGCTCTTGAAGGCGACAACGTAGTGATAAAGAGTCGCCATATGCCGTGGTATCAGGGCCCGCCGCTTTTAACGATTCTAGAAACAATATCGACAGCAGAACGCCGGAATTTTCATAGTCTCCGTTTCCCAATCCAGAATGTGATTCGGTCCGGAAAAGATTATCGTGGTTATGCGGGCCAAATTGCTCGAGGCATTCTCGAACCTGGACAGGCCGTGATCACACTTCCTTCAATGCAGCGCACGAAAATTAGGCAAGTAACGCTTTATACTCGCAACCTGAGCGAAGCGTCAGAGCCTCTCTCGGTGACAGTCACACTCGCTGACCATGTTGATCTCGGGCGCGGCGATATGTTAGCAGACCCAGAATCGATGCCAAGCATTTCGCGATTGTTTCAAGCTAACTTGATCTGGCTCTCAGAGCGACAGATGCGGACGAGTTTCCCATATTTTATCAAACACACTACGCAGACTGTTTGCGGGACCATCGTTCGATTGCGACATGCTATCGATATCCATACACTAGAGGCAATCGAGATTGATTCACTTGGACCTAATGATATTGGAGCTGTTGAAATCGAAACTCACAAACCCCTCTTTTGCGATACCTATGAGACCAACCGCACCACCGGCGGATTCTTAATCATCGATCCGCTGACCAATGAAACGATGGCCGCTGGCATGATCACCCGAACCCAGCCCGAAGTCGAGTCGGACGCTTACGATTTTAATCGATCCAGCAGTGTGATTTCTGGCGAAAGGAAGGGCCTGACAGTCTGGTTTACAGGGTTGAGCGGCTCTGGCAAGACTACGATTAGCAAGGCCGTCTGTACGGAATTGATGGCACGTGGTTTGCCCCTAGAAATGCTGGACGGAGATATTGTTCGGGAGCACTTGAGTCGCGACTTGGGATTCAGCAAAGCCGACCGGGATGAAAATATCCGAAGAATAGGTTTCGTAGCAAAACTGCTGACACGGAACGGAACAATCGTGCTGGTCGCCGCAATCTCGCCTTACCGCAGCGTCCGGAATGAGGTTCGAAAACTGATCGGGGGATTCCTCGAAGTTCACGTGAGCGCTCCTTTGGCCATATGCGAAATGCGAGACCCGAAAGGCCTGTACAAGAAGGCCCGCGCCGGTGAACTTCCAGGCTTTACCGGAATTGATGACCCCTACGAATCGCCTATTGCGCCAGAAGTGCTATGTTCCACTGACAAAGAGACTTTGAAAGAATGTGTCGACAAAGTGGTTGGCGCAATTATGAAAACTTTAGCCGATCGCACGGTGCAAGCGGTGAGTGGTAGGGTGAGTTCCCCGAAGTGAAGTACTCGTCTAAATCTGAACAAATCAAAATTGTTACCATCGTTGGTGCGCGTCCGAACTTCATGAAAGTGGCGCCAGTCATTCGGGCAATTCACGAGCACAATGAAAAACAGATGGGCCCTCGGATTAATCACCTGCTTGTCCACACGGGACAGCACTACGATGAAGTGATGTCGGATCGGTTCTTCGTTGAACTGGGTTTACCCAAACCGGACGTATACCTCGGTGTTGGTTCTGGATCGCACGCGGTGCAGACTGCTCAGATTCTGAAGCAGTTCGAAGGCGTACTGCTGCGGGAAGAGCCTCAAGTGGTTGTTGTCGTCGGAGATGTGAATTCAACTCTGGCCTGCGCCTTAGTTGCCGCAAAGATCTCTTTTGATTCCGTTGGGTCCCGGCCGGTGATCGCGCATGTGGAAGCGGGCTTGCGATCTTTCGATCGGTCGATGCCGGAAGAAATCAATCGGATTGTTACTGATCACCTGTCTGACCTGTTCTTTGTAACAGAGGAGAGCGGGTGCCAAAATCTCCGGAACGAAGGGATTTCGTCCGACAAGATTCATTTCGTTGGCAATACTATGATCGACTCCCTCCTCACCTTTGTTGAGAAAGCTGACACTTCGACAATTCTCGATGACCTAGGGCTCCGGACAGGCAGTGAGGAAAACGGCGTAAGCAAGTCCATCAGCCACTATGCCCTGCTGACTCTGCATCGACCATCAAACGTTGACAATCGGGACGCCTTCCTGAATATCTTTCAGGGATTGGAAGAATTGGCAGCTGATTGCCCGATTGTTTTTCCAGTGCATCCTCGAACACAAAAACGAATTCAAGAATTCGGTCCCGCGCTTCACACGATGACGAATGCCGCTAGATTCAAAAACCATCGACGAGACTTCGGAGACTTTGGCAACGGAATTATTTTGACCAACTCGCTAGGTTATTTGGATTTTCTCTGTTTGATGAAGCACGCAAGAATTGTCGTGACCGATTCCGGCGGCGTTCAAGAGGAAACCACTTGCCTGGGGATTCCTTGCGTCACGGTGAGAGAAAATACGGAAAGGCCTGTCACCGTGGAGCATGGGACCAACATCGTTGCGGGGTCAAGAAAAGAGGGAATCAAGGACGCCATCCGGCGGCAGAGGGCTAGAAAAGGGAGCAAAGGTGTGCCGAAGCACTGGGATGGGCAAGCCGCCAAACGCATCGTAGATGTTTTGATTCGTGCACACTGTGAAAAGACCCCCTCTCGGCCTTCTCTCATCCCGCGGCCCTGTGCGTGAGAGGCTATGCCCCCAGAATCGGTCCAATCGCTTGTGATGGACAATGATGCCGAAGTCGCGATCCCAAAATTTCTGCCGTACTGCCGGGAGAACAATTGGGCGCGATACAACCTTTAAGATGCTCTACACAGCAAGCTCTTTGACGCACTCCCATTTCTGAATTCGAGATTACCTCGGATCGCTTTTACCCGAGCCCTAAAACACAGCCCGATATTCATACCCTGTCGCTGGTTGAAGGCGGCGTGAAGGGCGGAGACTTGAGTCGTCACCAAATGGAGGTCTCCATGCACTAACTGCAAGAGTTCCATTTGAACTGACATGACCGCACCAGGAAATTCCATCACCCGAATATCTGTTCGACGAGGCAACGGTTGGAACAGATATTAGGGGTTCCGTGACGTCAACCGCGACATAAGTGCAAGCGATAATGAAGTCCTTCCCACTGATGTTCGCGCAGGTCGACGCGCTCCGCAACTAACAGTCATCGCGATGGGATCGCGCTAGACTCCCGGGAACTGCAATGCAGAACAGGGTCAAATGGTTTTGTTTGGCGGGAACAATGTTTGTTGCGCTGCTCTTGCGGCTTCTGGGCGTCGCTTGGGGCTTGCCGCCAGCCGCGCCTGAGGTTGTCGCTTCTGGCCTGCGCGGTTCCTACGCCTTCGATGAGGATGTGATTCTGAACGGCGTCGCCAAGGCAGACGTCAGGCGCCTGGATTTCGATCCGCACGATTACCATTGGGGAACACTACATCTGGAATTAGTGCTTCTGGCGCTTGACGGTGCTCAGACCGCGGGCGTCTTCAAGGCCTCATGGCGCACATCTTATTACAACCTGCAGGAACCCGACTTCACGCGGGTGTACGTGGTCGGTCGATTGGTCGCTGTCGCCACCGCTCTCTTGACTATATGGCTGCTGTTCCTCTTCCAGGAGACATGGGCGGGTGCGTTTGCCGCGATGCTGGTTGCTGTCTCTCCGTCGCACCTGTTGCAGTCCGACCAAGTGCGTGTTGATGTCACCATGGCCGCCCTCTTGGTCCTGACGTTACTCGCGGGAGTGCGGGCGCAGAAGAGTGGTGAGCCGCGGCAATTCTTTTTTCTGGGGATCGCCGCTGGATTGGCGATTGCTGGGAAGTACTCGGCGGTCGCGCCCGTTGCAGCAATGGCACTGGTCGCACTGGGGCTATGTCGGTTCCCTCAGCGTGGTGTCGTGGCAGTGGCCGGAGGGACGTTGACCGGATTCTTGGTCGGCTCTCCCTACTTTTTGATCAAGCCGCTATCTTTCCTTTCAGCAGTGCACAGCTATACGTTTGTTCATCGCGCCGTACCTGAAAGGTTTCAAGTGCCAGCCGGAAGGTTGCTTGAGTTGCACGCCGCGAATCTGATCCGCTTCTCGATGGGCCTTCCCGCACTCCTGCTAGCTCTCGTGGGGATAGTCTGGATGCTCCGCCGACGCTCGCCTTCTGACTGGATCATTCTAGCGGCTGTGGTGAGCTACATCGCAATCCTGGTGCCGCTGCGCTGGCCGTTAATACGTTACGACCTACCGCTCACGGTTCTGTTGGGGCTGTGCGCCGGCATAGCTTTGCAACAGTTCCCCAAACGCTGGGCTTACCCAATCGCTGTGACGGCTTTGGCGATGCCTCTGGCCGGCTCTATCGCCCAAATCGATTACATGCGGTCACCCGCACCAGCGAACCTGGCGCTGCAGCGAATCCTCGAAGTGGTGCCCCCGGGAACCCCCATTTCACGGCTCGGTCGGGAAGAGCCACCGCTGGACCAAAAAGTCTACCCGATGGGCCAGAACTTCCTCCTAGACGACCTTTCACAGGACCCTCCGAAGTGGGTCTTAACCACGAGTCTGCCGGACCCATCGCCTCTGCCCTCCACGGTCTCGCTGCTTCACTCCAGCTACGATGAGATCGCACATATTGAAAGCCGCCGCATTTTCGCTTGGGCCACACTGGGAGAGGCCGACGCACCACACGACTGGAAATACACCCACCCCACGTTTACCCTCTACCGCAGGCGGGCGCAGTGAAAAGTCTGGCGATATTCCTCCTCGCATTCGCGTCGCACGCTTTGGTTATCGTGATCGATCCGATCATCTTCGGTGGCGACACGATTATGAGACTATTGCATCGCGACGACCTCATGATGGGTCATCAACTGCCGATGCTGCAAATATTGATTTCCGGGGTTTCGAAGATTTCTCCAGACCCGCTGGTTGTGCGTTATCTAATCGCGCTCGTTGGCGCCGTTGCGACTTTGGGATTCTATTGGATGATTCGAGACCTGTTTGGCGAACAATGGGCAGTGGCGGGTGCCGTGTTCTTCATGACCAATCCATTTTTCCTGGCACTATCCACCGTACCGTATCAGGAGATTCTGATGTTGGCAGGCTTGGTATTCGCCTTCCACTTCTTCTACACGGAGAACTGGATAGCGGCAAGCCTTTGCCTGGCCATTGCTTGTTTGACTCGCTACGAAGCTTGGGCGGCATGTCCGGTGCTGACGGTAGCTTACATCCTTCGTAAGGATCGAACTCCGACTGGGTGGATCAAAGCGTCACTTCTATTCGGTTGGATGCCTGTGGTCTGGATCCTGATAAACCGAGGCGCACTGACCTCACCCGGACACTTCGTCGTGGAACGATCTTTCTCGATTGTGCGTTTGCTACGTTACCCCTACCTCGCCTGGGTCACTGTCCGAACTACACAGATCACAGCGGTCTTCCTGGCAGCCGTCGGCGCATACCGGATGTACAGAAATCGTTCGCTGGTTGATTGGCGTTTGCAAATGCAGATCGCTTTCGTGATCCTGTTCCTCCTGGCGATCCCGTTTTCAGCACATGGCGTGATGCCGGATCCCGAGCGCTATGTAACGTCACGGGAAGCGCATATTCCGATTTACTTCGTCCTCCTCCTCGCAACGCTTGGTCTTGCCCAGTGGCCGCGATGGACAACTGCCATCGTAGCCATAAGCGCAGTACTTGGGCTTGCCGGAGCCATAATGATCGCGCGAAACGAAACATCTCAGCCCGGCTTCCAACTCTCCTACCGATTGGCGAAATACCTGGACAGTGCGGTGCAGGATCGTGAGCGCGTACTGGTCTTGTCACGGCCTATGTCCGAGGATGTCGCGGGTCCCTATCTTGAAAAAGCGCTTCAAACTGGCGGAGAAGAAGGCTTACGGCAAGCACGGCTCGAGCTGAAAACGGCCGAACTAAAACCGATAAATTACCAGCGCCTACTTGTCTATTCACGCATGGACAGTAGTCGACTATTGACCCCGCCGGCGGCTTGCGGAGAGTGGGTGGCGGTATGGAGCGATTATCCGGACGCGGCGCGTGAGCTGGCAGGGGCACAGCCGGTTGAGGTACTGCAGTCAGGGCCGATGTCGGTTACGATTCTCAGGCGGCGGTGCCAGTAAGTGGGGCGTCATCTGGTGGTTCAGGCGCCAATAAAACTCGCGCCTGTTGTCAATTTCTTCGCAGAAAGTCGCTGCGCATTCTGGCTGGGCATCGATCAGGTCTACTAGCGACTCGGCAGAGTGAACCTATAAGCGATTCGTGGTTCCCGCTTTCGAGACTGGCTCCGGCCAGGAAGTCCGCACTGATCATCTCCAAGCAGCGCCCGCGTGATTTGTTGGTCCCGAGCAGGAGTGCCGCGGTCTCGAGAGCCTGTTCGACCACCGGCAACTGGCTCTTGTAGAGCTTGAAGTAAACGAGCTCCCAAGGTTCTGTCTCCTGGCCAGTCAGATGGCGCTTCACCTCTCGTTTGAACTCCTCTTTTCGGAGCTCTCGAGCCTTGTGCACCCAGGGTGCACAATCGAGCTCGCTCCCCTCACGGCGCGCGACCTTGGCCAGCTCTCTCGCCTTCGTCCAACCCACCTCGCGAAGCTGCCTTTTTAGGATCCGTGTCAGATGCTCGTGTAAGGCCATTAGGTAATAGGCCTTCCGACGGGATCCGGGAAATCGCTTCTCGAAAAACTCATCGAACATTTTCTGATTCTCAAGCCTCCAGTACTAACCGGCGCGAACCTCGCATAGGTATTGGCCCAGCTCTACGTATCGCCCGTCTCGCTCCTGCTCCTTCGTCCTCTCCCAAGCCAGGATCTCATCGATTTTGCCGAGGATCAGCAAGGCCCTCGGTCGATTGAGGTCGGGCGACACGATCAGCCCCCAGTTAATCCGCAAGCTCGTCGAGCCAATCAAGATCGCTCACTTCCGGCCGACGTATGAGCTTCGAGTTGATCAGTTGCTGATTTTCCAGACACAACCTCAGATAGGAATAGATCGTGTAACCGTTCATGTGGAATCAAATGCTGCTGATCAAGGAGTAGCAGATCAACTGCGGATCCAGTGACAGCAGGCCTTCGGGCGTCTCTGGATACCGCCTGGTCGTGGTTTTCCAATCGATCAGGTAGCGCTGGCCGTCGATCTCCCCGATGGCGTCGATAAGCGGTCCCATTAATCGTAGAATTCGCAGAGGTTCAGTTCCAACGCGCTAGCCGCGGCTGTGGAGACAACAAAGGAACACTCTGAACAGAGGACGGGCACAGCGACGCAGCTCATCCGAATGGCCCAGATGAAATTATCTGCGCGGTAGTTGGTTTGGTTCACTGATGGTGTAGCCTTCGGGGGCGACATCGAGACAGCGGATCGTGGCGGCCAGATGGTGGCACTCGAAGTGATGCGCGATGGATCTTCCGATCGCGTCGAAATGATCTGTCGCGAGTGCGATTACGCTGGGCCCCGCGCCGCTGAGCGCAATGCCGAGGAGACCGGGGGCGCGCGGCAACTGCAAAATGCCGGCGAGACCAGGAATAAGACGTTCGCGGCAGCTTTGGTGCAAGCGATCCTGCATAGCGTCCCAGAGAAGGTCGAAGCGTTTTTCCTCCAGCGCAGCGATCAGCAGGGCGGAGCGCTGCAAATTGTGAGTGGCATCATCACGACTGACGGTGGCAGGAAGCACGGCTCGCGATTTCTTAGTTTCGAGGGCCAGATCCGGCGTCACCGCGACGATACGAATTTCTTTGGGCCACGCTTTGCGGACGGCCAGCACCTCGCCGTCCATACGTACGGCCGTAACCACTAGGCTGCCGAGCAAGGCGGCAGCGGCGTTATCGGCGTGTCCCTCGAGCTCGGTTGCATAGCACAGCGCGGAAGCAGTGGGCATGGCGCGGCCGGCGACAGCAAACGCGAGCGAAACACCCGCGACGACGGCGGCGGCGCTGCTCCCAAGACCTCCTGCAACGGGAATAGCGTTGTGTACAGCGAGGCGGACGGGCGGCAATGCGAAGCCTTCGCGCTCGGCCGCATGCTGCATCGCACGGAAGATCAAGTTTTTCTCCGGGACACGTGCGAGGAGCGAACTGCCTTTTGAACCACGGCTGCGAACTTGCGAACGATTCCCAGGGCTCGATAGCACCGTCGCGCGCACGGTGAGGTAAAGCTGTAGAGCGAGGCCGAAGCAGTCGAACCCCGCGCCGAGATTGGCGGTCGAAGCAGGGACGCGGACTTCAATCGTTGGGTGTCGGAGCTTGTTCATCGCCGATCGATTGTTGGTGCGACGGTCGTACCGCTTGAATATTCCAGCTCTTCATTTTAAGAATTGCCGCGCCGCCTCCGTTCGAGACTTTCGAGGATGGCATCTTTTGAGGCCGCGACCCGCTCCGGCGGATTGCGAAAAGCGCCGTGGATTTGTTCCCCTGTGCCAGCTCGGTCATCGCCGCCCGAGGGAAGTGCCAGGGTGCCGCGATGGTAGTGGCTGACGTAATCAGGGTCTTTGAGCAGGTGACCCGTGAGAACTGCTACAACGGAGTCATCATGGCGGATTATTTTTGATGCGACAAGCCTACGGATGCCCGCGACGGTTGTAGCTGAGGAAGGTTCGCAGCCGATTCCATCGCGGCCAATGATGGCTTTTGCGTCGGCGATTTCCTGCTCGCTGACTGCGAGCACCTGGCCACCAGACTGCAAGACTCCGCGCAAGCTTTTCTGCCAAGAGACTGGTGCGCCGATTTTGATAGCGGTCGCCAGAGTTTGCGGATGCTCGACCGGAGTAATGCGATCCGGGAACGAAGAGGCCGGGTCCCGAGGCTGCGCTCTGGCCATTTCGGCGAACAATCGAGCCAGAGGAGCGGCGCCTTCAGCTTGCACGACGTGGAGCTTTGGGAGCCGATCAATCAGGCCGAGGCGAAGCAATTCGTAATATCCCTTGGCGAGCGCCGAGCTATTTCCCATGTTGCCACCGGGAACGACGATGTGATCTGGCACTTGCCAGGCGCACTGTTGTAACAATTCGAAGGCGACGGTCTTCTGCCCCTCAATGCGAAACGGATTAATGGAGTTCGTGAGATAAATCGAGGGGTCGGCGGCGAGCTGCTGGACGATGCGCATGGCGTCGTCGAAATTTCCCTCAATTTCAAGAACCGCGGCGCCGTACTCCATGCTTTGCGCAAGTTTTGCAGTGGTGATCTGCCCCCGCGGAACGATGATCGCGCACTGCAGATCGGCGCGCGCGGCATAAGCTGCGAGGCTGGCGGCGGTGTTTCCGGTGCTGGCGCAGACGACGGTTTGCGCGCCCAACAGCGATGCCTGCGTTACAGCGACCGTCATGCCGGTGTCCTTGAACGAGCCAGTGGGGTTGCTGCCGAGGTGCTTGAGACGCAGGCTCGAGAGACCACCGTATGCGGCGGAGCGCGGCGCTTCGTAGAGCGGCGCATTGCCCTCGAAGAGCGTCACGATCGGGGCGCCCGCATTAAATGGAAGCAGCTCGCGGTAGCGCCAAACGCCGCTACGATCCAAAGAATCCGATGATGCGGCGCGCGCCTCCCACTGCTTGCGAAGTGAGCCGGCAGCCGCGCGGGAGGGAAAATCGCATTGAATTTCAAGGGGACCGCCACAATGCGAGCAGACGTAGATGCGCTCGCGAATTCCGAATGTGGAACCGCACGCCGTAACGACGCATCGCTGGACTGCGGCCTGGAGGCCGGCGAGACTGGCGCGATCGGCGGTGTGGTGTTCACTCATTCAGAGCCGGCCCTCGCGGCGCCCAGGTTGAATTCGCGGTGAGCGGCCATCAGCGCGGATTCCATGGAGTCGCGGTCGACAACGAAGGAAATATTGGATTCGGACGAACCCTGCGCAATCGCAATAATGTTCACGTTATCGCGCCCGAGCGCGCTGAACGTGCGGCCAGCAACTCCCGGAATACCGCGCATATTTTCACCGACCACAGCGACGATGGCGATTTTGGGGTCGAGCGTGATGTGCTCGACATTGTGGTGCGCCAGATCCTGTGAGAACTCTTCGCGCAAGGCTTCGACAGTGCGCCGGGCATCGGCGGAGGAAACGATAAAGCAGATGTCGTTTTGCGAGGAAGACTGCGAAATGAGAAGCACATTGGCGCGAACCGCGGCGGTGGTCGAAAAGGTCCGACCAACCACGTCGGGAACGCCAACGATACCGGGGCCACCCACGCTGATCAGTGCGGCATCGCTCATCGCCGTGAGAGCTTTCACACCGCCACCATTGGCGGGGCCTTGCGGCGTGATTTTCGTGCCGGAGCGCTCCGGGGCAAAGCTGTTTCGGATCCAGACCGGGATGCCTGCTTCCATGACGGCGCGAAGAGTTTTCGGATGCAGGACCTTTGCGCCAAAGTATGCGAGTTCGGCTGCCTCACGGTAGGAGATTTCGGGAATCGTGCGGGCGTCCGTAACGAGCCTCGGGTCAGCCGTGAGCACTCCATCGACATCGGTCCAGATAATCACTTCGTCGGCCCCGAGTGCCGCGCCGAGGATGGTGGCAGAATAATCGGAACCGCCGCGACCGAGCGTAGTGAGGACGCCTTCGGGCGTCGCACCGATGAAACCTGTAACCACGGGGACGATTCCTTCCTGCAAGAGAGGGCGAAGACGAGATTCAGAGCGAGCGCGAGTCTTATCCCGAAGAGGCTCGGCGCCGCCATGGTGGGAATCGGTGACGATCAACTCGGTGGCGTCAATGGGTTCGGCCGGCACACCGAGTTCGGTGAGGACCCCGGCGACGAGTGGCGCGGAAAGCCGTTCACCGAGGCTCGAGATCGAGTCGAGGGAGCGTGGCGTGAGTTCCCGCAGGAGCGCTGTGCCTTCGCAGAGGCGCTGCGCTTCCGCGAGAACTTCGTTGAGGCGGGACGTGACCGATGTGCGGCGTTCTTGCGCTTGGATCAGGGATTTGAGAGCGACTTCGTGCTGATTGCGTAACTCGCCCGCGAGCTTCGCGCCTTCTTCGCGGTCGCCTGCCTCCGCGCAAGTGGCAGCTGCCACCAGGCGGTTGGTGACGCCCCTCATGGCTGAAACGACCACGACAAGCGAGGCTTCGCGGCTCGCCTGGGCGACAATCTGCGCAGCGCGGGCGATAGAAGAGGCGTCACCCACGGAAGTACCGCCGAATTTCATCACCCGGACGGGCCTGTTCATCTCAAGCGGCTCCGGAGCGAGGCAAACCGAGGTAGCCTTTTGCAATCAGCAATTCGGCGTTGAGGATGGCCGCGCCGGCGGCGCCCCGGATGGTGTTGTGGCTGAGGGCGACGAAACGAAAATCGAGAACGCGGTCGGCCATGAGGCGGCCAATCGTGACGCTCATGCCGGCGCCCGCGTATCGGTCCAGGCGCGGCTGCGGCCGATCGAGCTCGTCGCGGACAATCAGCGGATGTTCAGGTGCCGTGTGCAAGCGCAGCTCCTGGGGTAAGCTAGTGAAGGAAGCCAGCGCTTCGCGAACTTCCTCCAAGTTTGCAGGACGCGCGAGCTTCACACGTATGGCGCCCATGTGGCCGTCGGATACGTTGACGCGATGGCACTGGGCGCTGACCGGAAACGATGCGGCCTCGACTTGAGTGCCGTTCATGCGGCCGAGGATCTTCAGAGTTTCGCTTTCAACTTTTTCTTCTTCGTTCTCGATGAAGGGCAGCACGTTGTCCGCGGCATCGAGTGAAGCAACGCCAGGGTAGCCTGCGCCGGATAGAGCTTGCATGGTGGTGACGACGGCGGCTTTGATTCCGAATCGCGCGTGAAGCGGGGCCAGCGCTATGGCGATCATCACGGTGGAGCAATTCGGATTGGTGACAATGAAGCCACCATTTGCGAATCCGCGAGAGGCGCGCTGCGCGTCGAGCAGACGGAGATGCGCATGATTCACTTCTGGGATCAGCAGCGGGACGTCTTTCTGCATGCGGCAGGCGGACGAATTGCTGATGACGGGGTAGCCGGCACGCGCAAAACCTTCTTCGACGGACTGCGCCATTCCGGAGGGCAGGCTCGAAAAAATGAGTTCGCAATCCAGGGGGGGGGCTGAGGCGCCTGAACGCGAAGCGGCTTCACCGAGTGCGGCATTTCGCCGGGGAGTCTCCACGAGCAAGCTTCGGCGTATGGCTTGCTCTCCGAGCGCTCTGAAGCCGCCACGGCCGTGACCTCAAACTGCGGGTGCCGCTCCAGCATCTGGATGAAACGCTGGCCGATCGTTCCTGTTGCACCAAGGATCCCTACGCGAAGCTTGCCAGGCATGACGCCCTGCGCATTTCTTTTTTCCTCGGGCATTGTAGCGCGCGCGCTCACTGGATCAGTTGTTCTGCGCGGATTGGGCGAGCAATTTTCTGATTTCGTCGGCGTGGGGATACTTGGGATTGAGCTTCAAAGCAAGTCCGAACTCCTGCTTAGCTTTCGGGAAGTTGGAAGATTTTTGGTAGGCCATGCCGAGATGATAGTGATAGGTGGGATTGTCCGGTGAGCCCTTGGCGGCTTCCTGCAATAAATCAACCGCCGAACTGTACGCACCTTGAAGGTAGTAAGCCCAGCCGAGCGTGTCAGCGGAGTTGGGAAGGTCAGGCAGGCCTTTGCGACCAGTTTGGGCGTAGGTCATGGCTGTATTGATGTCACCGCCGTGTTCCAGGAGGAGATAGGCGAGATTATTTGCCGCGACTGGGTAGTCAGGCTGAACCTGCAGCGCCTGTTGATACTGGTCTTCCGCCTGCTGCCACTCGCCACGTGATTCGAACAAGCTTCCGAGGGAGATGTACAACCGCAGATCACGCGGATTGTTTTGCAGGGCGCGCTGGTATTCACCGATAGCCTGGTCCACCGAGCCGCGGGCGACCTGTGCGCTGGCGAGGAGGAGAAAGGCAGGGACGTTGTTCTTGTCCAGTTCCGTAGCTCTTGTGAAGGCTTCTTCGGCCTTAACTGCATTTTGATTGCGAAGCTGAACCTGGCCGAGGAGGACGTAGAAGACACTGTTGTTGGGCACAAGAGCAATCTGACTCTGGACACGGCTGAGAGCCTTGGCCGGCTGTTTGCGGAGTAGATCAATATTCACGAGGCCGGTGAGCGCGTCAGAGGCTGCGGGATTGCGCTTGAGAGCTTCTTCGAAAGATTTTTCCGCATCATCGTAACGTTTCTGAGCCAGACGCAGGTCGCCCATGCGGGCATAGCCTGCGGGATTTTCCGGAGCCATGGCGACGGCTTTCTTCAGGTCTGCTTCTGCTCCCGCCTGATTTCCCTGCTGGAAGAGAGATTGGGCATGAAAGACATACCCTTCGGGAGCATTGGGTTCAATTTTCATCAACTGAGAGCCGGCATCGGAGAGCAAGGTCACGTCCCCTCGGCGCAAGGAAAGAGTTGCAAGCGCGCGTTGAGGTTCAACCATTCCGGGCCGGAGGCGCGCGGCCTGCTTCCATTCCGTGACGGCTTGAGCGAAATTCCAATTGGCGGCATAAGCGACGCCGAGGTAATAGTGAGCCGCCGGATTGTCCGGAGCATCCTTGACGGCCTTTTCCAGGACGTGAATCGCATCACTGCCACGACCCTGACGGGTCAGGATGTCGCCATGGATAATTTCTGCTGCAGGGTCTGAAGGGGAAAGTTTGAGAACCGCATCAACGACCTTCGCGGCCTCATCGAGGCGGTTGAATTGACTGAGGAGCTGCGCATAAGTCTTGCCCGCCGTGGGGTCCTTGGGATGTTCCGAATAGAGTGAGGCGAATTCGGCAAGCGCTTTCTCGGACTGTCCCTGGGTGAGATAGAACTCGCCAAGCAAACTGTAGCCGGCGGGATTATCTTTGATTGAGTTTTTGGCGTCGCGCATGACCTGCTCGGCCATGTCCTTCTGCCCTTCGTTCAAGTACAAGCCCGCCAGATTTACGCGGGCCAAGGGGCTCTTGGGTTCGAGGGTGATGGCGGCCTGAAATTTCGTTTGCGCATCGGTCCAGCGTTTCTGACGCTGGTAAAATCTGCCGAGCGCCGTGAGAGCAGGAACCGACTTGGGGTCGAGAGAAACTGCCTTTAGGTAATTCTGCTCTGCTCCGGCCAGATCATTTTTTCGGTCCAGTAAAATGGCCAGGTTCATGAATGACTGAGGGCGGTTCGGGTCGATGCGAACAGCCTCGTTGGCTTTTTGGATAGCGGCGGGGAGATCGCCCTGGGCCGCGTCGATGTTGGCAAGAAGCAATTCGGCAGCAGCATTCTGGGGATCCGATTTTAGAATCGTCTCCGCGCGGTCTCTCGCATCTGAAAGCTTTCCGGCTGCAAGATAGAGATTGCCCAGGTCAAGCTGCGCCTTCCAGTTTGTGGGTTCGAGTTCGACCGTGCGCATCAGTTCCTGATAGGCATGGGTGAAGTCCGACTGCTTCATCAGGCACTGCGAAAGGCCGTAGTGGGCCTCGGCGAATTGCGGGTCTATCTGTATGGCGTTTTGATACATGATGGCGGCTTCGCGATATTTTCCCTGTTGGAAGAAAGCCGCGGCTTTTTCAGAGTATTTTCGTTTTTCTGTATCGGGATTTCGATGGCATCCCGCGACCAGAAATAAGGCCGCATACAGGACCGCCAAGAACGATAATCCGCGGCGAGAATTCATCATCATTCCTTCCGCCATAGTTAGCTTACTTCCCAGGGGATGGAGGATATCGTGCCTGTGTAGCCAAGCAATCCGATATCCGGTCTAAACACGGTCTGCGACTGGCTCGAGTCATCACAAGCTGCGCAATCTAGATGGTTTGCAAAGCGGATTGTCTCATTTGTTGGGTGGCTCTGTGAAGGATTGAATCAAAGTGAGATAGCAGGGCAACCTCGGCTTAACGGAACACAATTTCCATGTTTCTAGCTGGCATAAGTGGGGCGGAGCAACCAGGAGCCTTTGATCTCCGGGAATGCTATGGATGTCAAGAAGATGCGAAGTGATGGGGAATATCCGCGAACTTAGGAGAAAGGGAAAGATTCTTTCCTATAGATGGAAGAATGCTGGGATTCCTGAAAATGGAAGGCCGACGGTGCAATCTCTCAGCACTTAGCTATGCTATTGAATATAAATTACTTAGATTAACAATGCAAGGCTTCCCGCAGAGAGCAGTAGCTGGCATTCGCCGTGCAGTTCCCCCGCTGGAGCGAATCGGGCACCAGTCTAGGCGGCCCCGGCACGCTTGAAGGGCCTATCCGAAGGATTCATGGCACCCAAGATTATGACAACGAACACCATATTCGGAACCGGGTTGGAGGATCGCCGAGGCTTCGTGCCCGGTATGAGCCCGGCCATGCGAACCTTGGAAGGGGCTCTCACGGAGATAGCAAGAACCAACATCCCGGTGCTGTTGATTGGGGAAAGCGGTACGGGCAAGGAAATGTTTGCTCACCGCGTTCATCAGCTCTCGTCTAGGAACGGCGACCCGTTGACAAGAATTGCGTGCGCTTCGATAAATGTCGCCACATTTTCGGGGGAACTGGGGCTAAACCCGAAAGGGATTGGTGACTTGGGGAGAGTAGGCGCGGGAACGGTGTTTTTCGATGAGATCAGTGAACTGGACGCTGCGTGCCAGCGGACCCTACTTTACGCGTTCCCGGACGGCATCGAGGAACCGCGTCAAGGGTCGCTGACTGCACGTGTGATTTCAGCGACCAGCCGAGGTCTCGATGAAGAGATGCGCGCGGGGCGTTTCCGGAGTGAGTTGTATTACCGGATCAATGGTGTGTGCCTGCGGCTTCCGCCGCTCCGAGAACGCAAGGACGATATACCGCTGCTGGTGGAATCCATGCTCAGCAAACATGCAAGACAATTGGGCCGGCCGCGGCCAGCGCTGAGCCCTCGAACCCTGCGCATGTTTCTGGATTATCCGTGGCCTGGCAACGTGAGGGAGCTGGAAAACATTGTGAAGGAAATTGTCGCACTGGGCGACGAACGGCTGGCGATGGCGGAATTAGGCGCCGCGCCTCGCGATGCAACGGTGGCGGTCGAACCGCCTGAGGTGCGCGGATATTCGCTGAAGGCTGCAGCACGAGCCGCCTCTCGAGAGGCCGAGCGGGAAATGATTCTGAAAGCATTGGAGCGCACTCGCTGGAACCGGAAGCGGGCGGCACAAGAGCTGCAAATTAGCTACAAGTCGCTGCTATACAAATTGAAGCAAATCGGTGTGCAGGACACAGAAGCGAATTAGAACCGAGGAGAAACGGATGTTCAAGCAGCTACAACTTGTGATGGGACTCTTGTTGATGATAGCGGCGCTTCCCGCGCGGGCGCAGGAAGCTACACAAAATCAGAAGCCGGCGAAGCCGGCTGCTGCTGGCGTGGCAGCGAAGCCCGCCACCGATGATCCGAATTACATGATCGGGGCGCAGGATGTGCTCGACATCAGCGTGTGGAAGGAGCCGGAGGTTTCGCGGACAGTTCCGGTGCGGCCGGACGGAAAGATCTCGTTGCCGCTGCTGAATGACGTGCAAGCCGCGGGCCTGACTCCGTCACAACTAGCGGCGCAGCTGACCGAGAGCCTGAA
>Ga0207107_1020_pt1 | contig 41216 bp, 41 predicted proteins | sample Alteio_BWMinHeat_75_FD_153555 | JGI IMG/M metagenome (GOLD analysis project Ga0207107, IMG submission 153555) | Enriched cells from forest soil in Barre Woods Harvard Forest LTER site, Petersham, Massachusetts, United States -... | ecosystem: Environmental > Terrestrial > Soil > Temperate forest >... | reverse complement strand
ATTTGAAGACAAGCCGGAGGAATGGGCGCACCATACGCGCGACCGGTTGCATTCATGGAAGTTCAACACCGCGGCCGCGTGGTGCGACGAGATTTTATATCAGGAGCCCATCTACCATACCCGCGTCATCTGGTTTGGCGGCTATGGCGGCCCGCATGATCAGCGTTTGATCGACGTCTTTTCCCCGACGTATCAGGCGACCTTCGATGCGATGGCGCAGGATCAGGTCCGACCGCACAAAAATAATCCATGGCTCATTGGCTACTTCATCAACAATGAGTTGCCCTGGTATGGGGACGCCGCCTGGCCCACGTCACCCAATGTTTCCATTTTGACGCGTTACATGGAGCTGCCCAGCAACGCGCCCGGCAAAAGAGCCGTCGTGGATTTTCTCAAACAGTTTTACCACGACAAGTGGGATGATTTTACGACCGAATGGCAGACGCATTCGCGGGATTTTCCGTCCCTTATTTTTGAAACCCATCTTCAGCCGCGCCTGACGCGAGCGATGATTCCGGCGTTTGAATGGGCGGGGGAAATTGCCGACCGTTACTTTAAGATGTGTTCCGACGCCATCCGCGCCTACGACCCTTATCATCTCATTCTTGGATCGCGTTTCTCGATGGAGGCGCCGGCTGCGGTCTTGAAGGCGTGCGCCCGCCATTCCGACGTGATCAGCGTCAACCAATACAGCCAGTCCGGCCACATCGACTCCGATCGTTTGCGCCGCATCTATGCCATCACGCAGCGCCCCATGTTGATCACGGAATTTTCGTGGCGCGCACAGGAAAACCGCTCGCACTTGAAAAACACGACGGGCGCAGAAGTGACCGTGGAAACACAAATCGAACGCGCCCACGCGTGCGACACCTATTTGGGAGAACTGCTCCAGGAGCCTTATATCGTGGGCTATCACTGGTTCCAATATCACGACGAACCTCCCGCCGGCCGTTATTTTGACGGCGAAGACAGCAATTTCGGCCTCGTGGATATTTATGACGAGCCATACGAGGAACTGGTCCATGCGTTCATCGAGGGAAACCGTCAGGCGGAAAAAACCCATCGTCGCACCAAGGTCCCGCTGCCGGCCGACAACCCGGGCGCCATCATCGATTATCGACCCATTCGGGTTCAAACGCTCGAAGAAGGAAAAACCTTCACGCCGGTGGACTACCTGGATTATCTCTCAAAAGTGGATCCTTACGGTGATGGGAAGGGCTCTTCCGTGCAGATCCAGATGTTTGAAAAGATGGGCCGCAAATTTACGTTCGACGCCGGAAGCGGGTGGGGCGCCGGCGTCATCATTCATCCGCCGCACAAATACCTGAAAAATAGCACGTCGGCCGATTTTCGCGGAGCGCGCCGCCTGATCCTCGAAGGGCGGGCGACGAAGGGCGCGCTTTTTCATATTGAACTCCTTGAGTCGGGCGCGGATACCGTAGGGAAGCAATTTTATGAAGGTGAGAAAGAAGCTGATGGAGAGCTCTTCAGTTCGCTCGACGTGCTGGGAACGGGCGACTGGAAAACCTACAATTTCGACCTCGAATCCCTGGACGTGAATTCCAATTACGGCAACATCCGCGGCAACCGCATCGTGGACACGCAGGCGATCCGGGAGGTTCATCTCGTTTTCCCGGCGGATCAGCCTTTGACCTCGATGGAGGTCCGTTCCATTCGATTTGAATAATTTCGCTTCTTTATCGACCAGTCCCCATGAAAAAAATCCCCACAAAACTCGACCGTAATTCAACCCGCTTTCTGCACGCGCAGCTTAAGGCCATCCTGCTCACCCAGATCCGCGAACGTAACTGGAATCCGGGAGACAAACTGCCCTCCGAGGAGCAACTGAGCAAACAATACAAAATCAACCGCGCCACGATCCGTCGCGCGTTGAAAGATTTGATCCAACAGGGATTGATCTACCGTATTCCCGCCACCGGAACCTTCGTATCGGATCCGCGCTCCATGGATCCCGAATTCATCCGGGTGGGGAAGGGCGCTGCCAATGTCGGCTGGCTCATGAAGACCCAGAAGGGCATGGTGCTCGGGCCGTTTCACACCGAGATGTTCGACACGGCCAATCTCGAGCTTCGCAAGCTGCGCTATCAGATGGTCTTTTTCTCCGTCGATGATCCCGGCAACCAGGCCCAGGTGTTGCATCAAATTTCCCGCAAGGAATTCGCCGCGCTCCTGCTCGTCGGCGGACTGGACAAGGGCTTTGTCGATTCCATCAACAAGCTTAAAATCCCAGCCGTCCTCATCGATAATCATATCCGCGACATCAAACTGGATTGCGTGCTTCCCGACAATCAGGCCGGCGCCTTTCAGGCGGTGGATCTGCTCGTCAAACGCGGTCATCGTCGCATCGCCTGCATCCGGGCGCCTCTTACCGAAGCCGCCTCACTCGAGCGTTTTCAGGGCTATATTCATGCCTTGATGGACGCCGGCATCGAATACGATCCGCAACTCGTCACGGAAGGAAACTTCCAGGTTGACGGCGGCGAGCGCGCCATGAGCCAGCTCCTGGAGATGAAAAAAGGCGAAAAACCGACCGCCGTCTTTTGTCTCAATGATGAAATGGCGATTGGCGCGATGAAACGCGTCCGTCAGCTGGGCATGGAAATTCCCCGCGATATTTCCATCGTAGGCTTCGACAATGTGGATTGGGCGGCCCATGCCGTGCCGGCATTGACGACCGTGGAGGTTCCGAAAAGCGAACTCGTGCGGACTGCGATCCGCCTGCTGGTGCAGCGCATCAAAAACCCGAATGGAGAACTGCCCCTGAAGATTCTTCTGCCCACCACGCTCATTGAACGGCAGAGTGTCGGAAATCCCGGAAAGGCCTGATCGTCATGAAAAATTCAAGCTCCACCCGGTGGATTCGCTGCGGCGTCATGCTCGTCGCAGCAGGGGCGGGGCTTCTTTTTTCAGCCGATGCGCCTGCTCCGGCCAAACCGGTGGAAAAACTCACGCTTGCCACGCCCGGGACCGAGGACGTGATCGATTACGCAAAATATGGCGAGTTTCGCAACGTGGGCACGGACAAGTTCAGTTATGCGATCAAGGATCGCAAAGGCCTGGCTGAGGCCTCAGGCGAAGGCGTCGATCCCAACCAGTCGTTTTCAAAGGACCCTACCTACCTGGATCTGAAAAAGAAAAACGCGCTGAAGGGCACGTATTGGGATTACACCGATCACGTCTGCCGCCCCCTGCGGTTTTATGCCTGGGCGGGAGCGACGGAGGACCCCGGCGTGCGGCAATATTACATGGCGAAGGGCCTGGAGGATAACGGTTATTTGACGGAAGCCCTCAAGGCTTATTATGCCGTGGTTCTGCTCTATCCACGCGCGGTGGGGTGGTCCTTCTGGAAAACGCCTCTTTATATGTCGCGCATGGCTCTTGACCGCATTGAATTTCTGCTGCGCAAGCATCCGGAGCTCAATCTGGGGCTCGAAGGCGCCTATGTGAAGGTGGAGGGCGGCTTTGATGATGACACCGCCAACGACCATATTCTGGTCGACCCGGGCCATTGGGTTAAAAACCCGCCTCCTCCCAAGGGGCCCGACATGGCGACCGCCAAAATTGTGAAGAAAATCGGGGGCAGCCACGTCCAATTGGTGCAATACGACAATATGCACTGGCAGCTTTTGAAGGACGGTCAGCCGTTTCCCATTCGGGCGATGGATTATTGCCCCACGCCGGTCGGGAAGGGGAATCATACGGAAGGCTACGAAGTGAACGGCTCATGGCAGCTTGCGGACGACAATCACAACGGCAAAATCGATGCGATCGAGGAATCGTGGATCGATCGCAATGGGAATGAAATCCAGGACGCCGATGAACCCTGGACGAGCGACATGCAAATCATGGCCGACATGGGTGTGAACACCGTCCGTATTTATCACCACGCGTGGAACAAGGATTTACTGAAACGCTGGCATGAAAAATATGGAACCATGTTCCTCATGGGCGATTTCGCCGGCGCGTACGCGGTGGGATCCGGAGCCAGCTGGGCGGATGGGACAAATTATGCCGACCCCGTCCAAACCGCAAAACTCATGGAGCTCATCAAGAAAATGGTGACGGACGAAAAGGACGAGCCTTATGTCTTGATGTGGGTGCTCGGCAATGAAAACGTCTACGGTGTTGCGAGCAGCGCAAAGAAGGATCCTGACAGCTATTGGAAATTCATCAACCAGGCCGCTGAGATGATCCACCAGATGGATCCGAATCATCCTGTCTCTGTGAGCAGCGGCGATCTCTATCATTTCGATTCCTTTATCAAGAACGCGCCGGCCGTCGACGTTTACGGATGCAACATCTATCGGGGCAACGGCGGAATGGGCAGAAGCTTCTGGCGCTCCATTTCGGAACTCAGCGGCAAGCCCGTCTTTATTTCCGAATTCGGCACCTCCGCCTACGGAAAGGACCGCACCGAAGAGGAAATCGAAGCCTTCCAGAAGGATTACCATCAGGGAAACTGGGAGGACATCGAATACAACATGGCGGGAAATCCGGGTTATGGAAACTCGCTGGGCGGTTGCATTTTTGAATTTTGCGATGAATGGTGGAAGTCGGAACATCACCCCATGGATGTGCACGACGTCATTTCCGAGCATCCAGCCCCTTTCTGCGACGGCAATAATTACGAAGAATGGTACGGACTTTTCTCCGTCGGCACGGGCAAAAATACGCCCTTCATGCGCCAGCCCCGCGCCGTCGTGGAATATTACCGTAACTTATGGAAACATTAGGTGGTAAAAGGCGATTTCTTGACATTTTGGTCCCTGAATACTAGTATTGTACCAGTTACAGGGAAATGTAACGACGGCTCCACAAACCAACTAGCACACATGAAACTTCACACAACCATATCGGCGCTCGCCATGGTGGCGAGTTTATCACTCGGGAATCTTTTTGCACAAGGTGAGGCTCCCTCATTGCCTGTGCAGAAGCTTCCTTTTTCGGTGTATAGCGACCAGGGCGATCATTTCATTCCTGCGGGATGGATGGGCGACTATGGCGACATTTCACTCAACGACAGCTTTAAAACAAACCCCGCGCAGGGCGCAAAGTGCATTCAGATCAAATACTCTGCCAAGGCCACGCAGGGACAGAAGTGGTGCGGAATCTTCTGGCAGGAACCCGCGAACAACTGGGGCACGGTTAAAGGTGTGGGCTTCAACCTCACCGGCGCCAAGAAGCTGAAGTTCTCAGCGCGCGGCGAAAAGGGCGGCGAAGTCGTGGAATTCAAGGCCGGCGGCATCTCGAGCGGCGATTATCCCGACAGCTTCAAGGCCGATGGTCCTGCGACCACCCTGACTCAGGACTGGAAGGAATATGAAGTTGATCTTTCGGGACAGGATCTCACGCACGTGATTGGCGGTTTTTGCTTCGCCATGAACAAGGATCACAATCCGGACGGCGCGATCTTCTATCTCGACAACATTCGGTACGAGTAAAATTTAAACGAATGAACATTTAAAACGCTCCGGTGAAAATCTCGCCGGAGCGTTTTTTTTAACTCAACACGGAAGGACTCGATCCTTCGAAATCACCCATGAAAAAAACCAAAATGACACTGTCGGCGCTCGCCATCGCGGCGAGTTTTTCGCTCGGAACCCTCTTTGCTGAAGACGCCACACCCAGTACGCAAAAGCTTCCTTTTTCCGTATATAGCGACCAGGGCGATCATTTTGTTCCAGCGGGCTGGATGGGTGACTCAGGGGATCTGACATTCAACGATCATTTCAAGGTCAATCCCGGCCAGGGCGCCAAGTGCATCCAGGTCAAATACAGCGGTAAGGCGGCGGGAGGACAAAAATGGTCCGGCATTTACTGGCAGGAACCTGCCAATAACTGGGGCGCCACGAAAGGTGCAGGCTTCAATCTCACGGGCGCCAAAAAAATCAAATTCATGGCGCGTGGCGACAAGGGCGGGGAAATGGTGGAATTCAAGGCCGGCGGCATTTCGAGCGGCGATTTTCCGGACAGCTTCAAAGCGGAAGCCCCCATCACCACACTGACGGCGGAATGGAAGGAATATGAAATCGATCTGAGCGGTCAGGATCTCTCGCATGTCATTGGCGGTTTCTGCTTCGCGCTCAACAAGGATCACAATTCGGATGGCGCGACCTTCTATCTGGATAACATTCGTTACGAATAGAAAACTTCGATTCCACGCTCCGGTGAATTCGCCGGAGCGTGCGGATTCACCCCAAAGACCTGCTTCCTTGAATCACATGAAAAAAATCAAATCCACATTGTCGATCCTCACCATCATGGCGGGTTTTTCGCTTGGAAATCTTTTCGCGGAGGAGGTTGCCCCGAAAGAACCCGCGCCGGTTCTGCCCAACACGCAGAAATTGCCATTTTCGGTATACAGCGACCAGGGCGATCATTTCATTCCCTCGGGATGGATGGGCGACGCGGGCGATCTGACGTTGAACGATCATTTCAAAACCAATCCCGGTCAGGGCGCCAAGTGCATTCAGATCAAATACAGTGGCAAAGCGGCGGGGGGACAAAAATGGTCGGGTGTTTACTGGCAGGAACCGGCCAATAATTGGGGCGCCATGAAAGGCGCGGGCTTCAATCTCAGCGGAGCGAAAAAAATCAAGTTCATGGCGCGCGGCGAGAAGGGCGGGGAGGTCGTGGAATTCAAAGCCGGTGGCATTGCCAGCGGCGATTTTCCAGACACCTTCAAAGTGGAGGCGCCCATCACGACGCTCACCAAGGAATGGAAGGAATATGAAATCGACCTGAGCGGCCAGGACCTCACGCATGTCATTGGCGGCTTTTGTTTCGCGCTCAACAAGGAAAAGAACCCTGACGGCGCGACCTTCTATCTGGACAACATCCGGTACGAATAATGTCACTGGAACGCTCCGGCGGAAATCTCGCCGGAGTGTTTTTTTCGATGCAGTCTCTTTTTGCGATTTGCCTTTTGGTCGGAGGAATCACGGCGACGGGCGGCGACATCGATCGCAAAAAGCCGGTGGAAAAAATGCCGTTTTCCATCTACAGCGACCATGCGGATAATTTTGTTCCGTCCGGATGGATTGGCGATACCGACAATCTCAAACTCAATGTAAATTACACGAGTGATGTCGCCGAAGGCACCGCCTGTGTGCAGGTGATTTACAAGGTCCCGGATTCGAAGCTGAAATGGGCCGGTGTTTACTGGCAAAGTCCCGCCAATAACTGGGGCGATTCCAAAGACGGCGGCTACAATCTCTTTTTGGCCAAGCGCATTCGCTTTAAAGCCAGGGGAGGAAGGGGCGGGGAGGTCGTCGCGTTCAAGGCTGGCGGCATGAAATCAGGGCCTTATCCGGACACATTTGATCTTCCTCAGCAAACGATCACCCTGACGGCGGAATGGAAGGATTATGAGCTGCCGCTTCAAGGCTGTGATTTGACGCATGTGATTGGCGGGTTTTGCTTTATCATGACGAAAGAGAAGAATCCCGAAGGCGCCGTCTTTTATCTCGATTCCATCTGTTATTCCACATTTTGATCCGTGCGGAGGCAGCGATCGAAACGTTGAAAGGTCCATGGTTCGGGTTGCGCGCGGTAAATTCGAATGTTAATTTAGTAGTGCAGGGCCGGATTGTCATGGCATGACCTTTTTTCGTCAAATTCAGGGTCTTTTAGAGCGAACCTATGCCGCGGTGGGCGTCAATTTCGAAGAATGCCTGATCAGTCAGGGACGATGCCGCGAACTTTCCGCGCTGGCTCATGGCGCGGCAGACTTGAACCCGATTGGCCGCACTTTTTTGCGAATTGTCGATGGAAAGCTGCACGTGGCGATCTGGTACCATCCATCTGTCATCCGTATTCTGGAGGAACATCATCCGGCCATGGAAATGAGCGAGGCGAATATCCGAGCCTTGATTGTCTTTCTGGAGGAATTGAATCATGCGGTCCACGCAGGTCTGCGCTTTCTGGAGCACCGGTTTGACGCCGATTCCGAGGAAATGCTGGCGGATCTGGAACTTCAGGCGAAGATCGACACGTATTTGACGCTGGAACTTCTGGTGAGTTCGTTGCGACATGGAAAACGGCTGACAATCCGGCATCGGACCTGGCTGCGGCGATCGCTTTTTGAAAACGAATCGTTTGATTATGCCGATGCGAGGATTCGGGAAAGGTATCAATCCGCCAATCGTCTGGGGCTTCAATTCATTCAGCATCTTCACGAACAACCGGCGCGCAAGAGGGTGAGCTTGATCCGCAATCTGAGGAACAAGACATATGCGGACAAACGTTCCTGGATCGAAAGCCTGTCTACTCAGTAACCCCTCTTTTAATCCTTATTAATTACATAGAATAAGTATTGTGCGACGTTATATCCTAGGAAGAGCGTGTCTGCCGCGTCTGCCATGTCCGGATCAGGTAAAAGATCACGGGTGTGACAATCAGAATATGAAGGAGACTGGAAATCATTCCCCCAATGACGGGAGCCGCGATCGGCCGCATGATTTCAATCCCCGTTCGTTCTCCTGAAAAGATCGGAAGCATCAAAGGAATCAGGCTCGCCAGTACGGTTGTGACGGTCATCACCTTGGGACGCAGACGCAATGCCGCGCCCTCAATGATGGCTTCCATCAATTGGGATGGCGTGAGTGTTCCGCCATGACGCGCCGCATGACGCTTCACCGCTTCCTCCAGATAAATCACCATCACCACGCCCGTCTGAATCGCCGTGCCGAAAAGCGCAATGTAGCCCACGCGCACCGCGACGGAAAAATTGTAGCCAAGCAGCCATTGCAGGATGACGCCTCCCGTCAGGGCAAACGGAATGGCCAGCAGCACATGGGCCGCCTCCAGGAAGGAGTGATAGATCATGAAAAGCATCACGAAAATAATCAGGACCACCAGTGGCACAATGACAGCCAGTGTTCGCTGGGCGCGCAGCAAGTTCTCATATTCCCCTCCCCAGGCAATCGTATAGCCGGGTGGAAGCGAAATCTGGCTCACGCGAGCCTTGGCTTCCTTCACAAAACTCTCAAGGTCCCGTCCGCGCACATTGCACTGCACGAAGACACGCAGTTGTCCGTCCTCGCTGGAAATCATCGAAGGCCCCATGGCCGCGCGAATGTCGGCCACTTTTCCCAACGGAATGGGCGTTCCGTCCATCGAATAGACATAGATGTTTCCAATCGACTGCGGATTGTCCCGCAACTCGCGCGCATAGCGCACACGCACGGGAATCCTCTGACGACCCTCGATCGCCGTCGTCAAAACCCGCCCGCCAATGGCCGTCTCCACGCTGTCCAGAACCTGTTCCATGGGGATTCCATAACGCGCCAGCTCGTTTCGCTTGAAATCAACTTCAAGATAAGGAGCGCCCGCCACGCGTTCCGCATAAATATCCGCTGCGCCTGGAATTTTTCGAAGGAGTTGTTCCACTTCGATCGCCTTCGCCTCGAGCGTTTTCAAATCATCGCCAAAAAGCTTCACGGCGATTTGCGTTCGAACGCCGGTGTTCAACATCAGCACGCGATTCTGGATCGGCTGCAAAAAAGCCGGCGTAAAACCCGGAAATGAACCCACCGCATCGGTCATTTTCTCGATCAACAAATCCTTCGTCATGCCCCGCCGCCATTGATTTTCCGGCTTGAGGGTGATCGTGGTTTCGATCATCGAAACGGGAGCCGGATCCGTGGCTGTTTCCGCCCTGCCCAGCTTTCCAACCACTTCCTCCACTTCGGGAAATTGGTGCAAAATGCGGTCCTGCTCCTCCATCACCTTCTTCACTTCCGTCAGCGACGCACTGGAGATCGTCGTCGGCATGAAAAGCAGGGCGCGCTCGTTCAACGGCGGCATGAATTCACCGCCCAGCCGCGTCGCAAGAAAGATCGCCACCACCACCAGGACGCCCGCCGCACCGAGCGTCGCGGCCCGATGCTGCAATGCCCAGCGCAACACAGGCAGATAAAGGCTCAGCAAAAACCGCATCACGACATTGTCATTTTCGTCATGAATCTTCCCACGAATCAAAAGCGTGCAGAGCACGGGCACCAGCGTGACGGCAACCATGGTCGACGCCATCATGGCGAAGGTTTTGGTGAACGCCAGGGGATGGAACAACTTTCCCTCTTGCCCGCTCAAAGCGAAGACGGGAATGAACGCCAGAATGATGATCGCCATGGAATAAAAAATGGGACGCACCACCAGCCGCGTGGCGTCGAGCGTGATCGAGACGATGTTCGCCCTTAAAAACCGCGACTTTTCCTCATCGCTTGCGTTCGGGACCTCACGCTGAATTCTTAAAAACGCTTCGCGCATCACGCACTCCGTCACGACAATACCCGCATCGACCAGCACGCCGATGGCAATGGCGATACCGGAGAGGCTCATGATGTTCGACGTGATGCCGAATTGTTTCATCAGGACGAAGGCCATCAGAATGGAAAGCGGCAACGGGATCGTCACGATCGCGATCGATCGGAAGTGAAAGAGGAAAATAATATGCGCGAGCGTGACAAGAATGATGGCCTCGGTGAGCGCGTAACGCAGCGTGGACACGGCCCGTTCGATCAATTCGCTGCGATCATAAAACGGCCGGATGACCATACCTTCGGGAAGTCCGCGTTGAATCTCCGCGATCTTTTGCTTCACCTCGTGAATCAACTCGCTCGTGCTGACGCCATAACGGGCCACGACGATTCCGCCGACCACTTCCTCTCCATTTCGATCGAGCGCGCCACGCCGGAAATCAGGCCCCAATTGGACGTTTCCAAGATCGCGCACCAAAATGGGCTGTCCGTTGCGATAATCGACGAGCACACGTTCTATGTCCGTGGTCGAATGAAACAATCCGAGCCCGCGCACGAGGAATTCCATTCGATTCTGCTCGATGACATTGCCGCCCACGTTGTTGTTCGAGCCGATGACGGCGTCCGCGATTTGTTTGAGCGTGATGCCATAGGAGCGCATCTTGTTCGGATCGACGTCGATCTGATATTGCCGCACGAACCCGCCAATGGACGCCACCTCCGCCACACCCGGCACGGCATTGAGACGATAACGAATGAACCAATCCTGGATCGTCCTCAATTCACCGAGATCATATCCCTTTCCCATCGCTGCCGCCTTCGAGGTATCGAGGTAATATTCATAGATCCAACCCAGGCCGGTCGCATCCGGACCCAGCGTGGGCACGACGCCACGCGGCATTTGGTTTGCGATCGTATTCAACCGTTCCAGCACCCGTGTGCGCGCGAAATAGGTATCGATCGAATCCTCGAAGATCACCGTGACCATGGAAAATCCAAAATTGGAACTGGCGCGAATGCTTTTCACCCCGGCAAGGCCTCGAAGATTCGAAGTGAGAGGATAGGTAATCTGATCCTCGATCTCCTGCGCGCTGCGACCGGTCCATTCCGCGAAAACGATGACCTGGTTTTCGCTCAAATCCGGAATGGCATCGATCGGTGTGTGGTACGCCGACCAGATCCCCCACCCTGTGAGCAAAAGATAGGCGATAAGAATCAGGAAGCGGTTCCTGAGCGACCACTCGATCAGCTTCTGGATCATAGATCGTTTTAGCAGCCTGTTAGTGATGATGGACGGAAGCTTCGGGAACAGGAACGGATGTCTCGCTTCCTGGTTGAACGGGGACTTCGTCTGAAACCGAACCACGAAGCTGCGCCTGCGCATCAATCAGAAACGCGCCCGCCGTCACGACCGGTTCGCCTTCCGTCAAACCATCCAAAATCTGGGTGTAATGCGTCGTGACATGTCCGATGCGCACGTCGCGTTGAACAAAGACCCCGTTTTCCTTCTGAACATAGACCACCTGTCGCGTTCCGAGGTTAAGAACAGCGGAATTGGGCACGCTCAAAACGTTTTCGCCGAGTGGAATTTCAAGTTCGCCCGTCGCGCTCAAATTGGGAAGAAGCCGGCGGTCGCGATTGGGCACTGTGAAACGCACCGGGATCGTGCGATTGCTAGCTTCCAGAGAACGACCGACATAGGCCAGCGTTCCCGAAAAGGTTTCGCCGGGAAACGATTTGGTGGTGATGCGTACTTTTTGTCCGATCTTGAGAAGGCCCAGATCAGGTTCGAAAACCTGGCCGTTGAACCAGAGCTTGTCGAGCGGGACGACATGGTAAAGGGGCATATCGAGTTTGGCCATTTCGCCGATATGCACCATGTTTCCGATGATGGATCCGGAAATCGGCGCGCGAACGATCACGTTCATCCGCGGTTTCTTTTCATTCTCGAGGGATTGAAGGTCTTCGGATGTGAATCCGATATGTTCGAGTCGCGCGCGCGAAAGCTGGATCATGGAGTCGAGCACAGATCGCTCATAAAACGTGCTGAGCCATCGTTCGCGCAGCGTCTTCAAATATTCCTCCTGGAGGCGCAACGCCTCCGGAGAATAAATTTCAACGAGCGGATCGCCCTGACGAACCTCCGTCTGATTGAAGTCGACGAACTGGCGCTCGATGCGTCCTTCGACGAGCGATTCCACATCGCGATGCAGATTGAGGTCGTAACCCAGCGTGCCGAAAATCAGAAGTTCCTTCGCCAATGGGCGCTTTGAAGTTGGGTCCGTGCGCACGGCGGCCTGACGGATCCCCTCCTCCGTCAAACGCACTTCGGATGTCGCGGGCTTTTGTCCCCCGGGCTCGGGAACATAGACAGGCATGAGATCCATCCCACAAATGGGGCATTTGCCGGGTTTGTCCGCGTGAATCTGCGGATGCATGCTGCACGTGTAGTAATCGATCTTGCGCGTGGCCTTGGGAGCGGCAGGCGCAGGCGCAACGGCTTGAGGCGTTGGAGCATGTGTTCTGACGGGCACCAGATTCATTCCGCAAATCGGGCACGTTCCCGGTTTATCGGAACGAATCTGCGGATGCATGCTGCACGTGTAATAGGCGATGTCCCTGGAAGATTCGTTCTCCTGCTCTTTTTTTGGCGTGACCGGACGATTGCAGCTGATGAGAAAGAGGCCGGAAACAGCCACCAGCGCTCCTAAAAGGAAAAGAGCTCTTCGATGCGCTTTCATGGATTTAAAATTGTGAAGCGATTTGGACTCCCAAAACCGGATGCCATTCCCATCCCTCGACCGTCCTTTCGTCCAGCCGCATCCAAAAAAGCTGGGCCGTCCAATGGGATGCCACCGGAATTCCAACGCCGACACTCAATTGATTTTCCGCGAACGCTCCGTCCTGGATCGAGTACCGCACCTGGTCGGATAAAAACGGGCGCAATTCCCGGGAACCGAGTTTCCACTTCGTCTCCAACGTGGTTTGGTTGTTGTAGACGGCCCTCCATGGATCCTCGCCTGTTTGCGAGACGGGGAATTCCATTCGAAACCGATTCGACAATAGCCAATCCCGGAGAGGAATCATAAGAGTGGCGTTGAGACTTGGCATGTGAACCACATCTTCATCCTCGCCAAATCGTTGATCATTTTCGTAGGCGGCGGCGAACGTCCACCGGGGCGAATAACGCCATGACAGCGCGGTTTCGATTTCACGATAGTCGGCATTCGAAATACCTTCCTCGATCCGTCCCTGGCCTCGAAATTGAACGCCGAGCGACGGCGCCACGATCTGATTCCATGTAAACTCATTCCACATTTGCCAGTCTCCGTTTTCGGCGTGAAGAACAGTCATTCCCATCAACGCCGCTAAAATAAAAAAAAGTCGCAATTTCATTGGATCCATTTGAGAGGGCACGAGGCCGCCATGGAATCGCCAAATCGCTTCAAGACGATGGCGCGATGCTCCGGCGTGAGGACGCGGGAAACCGCCAGCAGTTGTTGCAGGGTCGCCTCATCCGCTCCACGTTGGGCAGCCGACATCTCCTCCTGGAACGAAGCCAGCGCGGTGGAATCCACCCGACCGGATTGGAACATTTCTGCGATTTTCAGGCGCGCCGCGCAATGCCGCTCGCACCACGACTGCACTTTTTGATGATACGATTTTTCCAATGCTTGGACCTGCTCCTTCTCAGCCGGGGCAAGCTGAAGGTCTCCATAAAGCGATTCCGACTTCGGAGAAGTCATGCCGGAAGCGAGGCTTTGCGCCCGCCATCCCATCAGCAGCATCGATCCTCCTGCCAGAAGCGCGAGAAAAAGAATGCCGCCAAGCCATTGTTTAAATGTGGAATTCATGGTTTTGCCTGAGGTTCAAGTTGAGTGTACATGCCCGCGAGAGAAGCCCCACCAAGAGGCTGCGTGGCATCGACGCGCCATTTCTCGACGGCCGCCACACGCGCCGCGTGGACCATGCGCGCCCATTGAATGCCCGCCGCAAAAATCATCAACGACGCCGCGACCGGCAAAAGAACGCGGGGCTTGGGAAACCATTCCCGCAAGATCCAATCAAAGAAGGTTTCCTGCGGCTCAAGAGCCTGCATGACGCCGCGGATGACGTCGTCATCACGAGCCGGTGATTGAGGGTTCCAATCGTGCAATAACCTGGAGAAGGGATCTTCGGATTTCATGGTTTTGAGATCTGTTGCAAGCTCAACGAACCGGAAACCCAAATCCCTCAAAAAAAAGGATCCCGCTGCGATTTTTCGCGGCGGGATCCTTTTCCCTCAAAAGAGGAGAATATCAGCGAACCGAAACCGTCGTCGAATGAACGGAAGCGCCCTTGCTCGAATAAACCACGGTCATTTTCTTTTCCTTGCTCACGCGGCAGCACATGGCTTTTTTGGAAGACTTGTTGGTGCTGCAATCATCACAGGAAGCCGCCGCCTTCTTATGCTTGTGATGATGCGCCTGCGCCGCAGGAGCGGGATTTTTGTCGTCCTGTGCGGGCGCAGCCATGCCCAGCGTGACGGTTGCGAAGAGAGCCAATGCGAAGGTAAGGGATTTCATAGTGAGATCTATTCAACATATTCGTGACCAAAAGACAAGACGCTACTTTCATAGGAACGCCCTGAGCTTTTCGCGAAGCTGCTGGCGCGCGCGATAAACCTGCATTTCCACGCGTTTGGCGCTTCCGCCCACGATGCGGGCAATTTCGCGATGACTGCATCCTTCGTATTCCGAGAGGACAAACGCGGCGCGCTCTTTGGCTGGAAGTTCGCCCACCGCTTTTTCGAGGGCGGAAATCGCCTCGTTCCGCGCCACACCGCGATCCTCCGCTCCATGTTGACCAATCGAGACCTCATAAAGGGCGCCTCCTGGATCACTGGCCAAAGGACTCCGCGCGCGACGGCGCAAAAGATCCAGCGCTTTGCGCGCACCAATTTGAAAGAGCCAGGACTGAAATTTGCCTTCGGGACGGTAGCGTGGAAGCGCGCGCCAGGCCTGAATGAAAGTCTCCTGAGCCACATCGCGCGCCTCCTCCCAATCCAGCAGCAAACGATAAAGCAGCGCCTGCAATCGTCCGGCAAAATGGCGCATCACACGACGGTACGATTCTTCATCCCCCTGCCGGGCGGTAGCGACCCATTTTTGAATTTCCTCCTCGCTGACGGAAAGCTCTTCAACGGAAGGCACGTTCATTCGATTTCACCATCCCGGAAAGGCAGGTTGAAATCAACGATCCGTTTCTCTTGAGGACATGAGTCCTTGATCGTTATGGTTGGAGCCTTGATCGGCCTGGCGCCCGATTCCCCACCCCTTAACAGCTCATAATGAAACCAAGCTACAGATCATTTTCCAAAAGGACTTCATGGAAGACGCGGGTTCTTATTGGCCTTGTCGGAATATTGATGGGGCTGGGCTTTGCCGAGTTGATGGTCCGACTCTTCACTCCGCATCCTCATTATGCGGATCTGGTTGTTCCTGATGCGCACGTGGGATACATCACGAAGCCTGGAGGAGCCGGCCGCTATAGCAATCGATTTGGCGAATTCGACACAGAGATCCGACTCAATCACGAAGGCTTTCGGGACACGGACCATCCGCTGCAAAAACCAGCCAATATGATTCGAATCGCCATTCTGGGAGATTCTCTCACGGAGGCTGAACAGGTTGAGGAACCCCAAACCTTTGTCCGGAGGTTTGAGACGTTGTTAAATGAAAAACCTTCTGATCATGGCAATCGCACCATCGAGTGTATGAACTTCGGCATTGATGGTTATGACACACAGCAAGAGCTGCTTTGCTACGAGTACTACGTTCGGAAATACAAACCCGACGTGGTGATTTTAGCGGTGTACGTCCACAACGATTTTCAGGGAAATCTTTTTTATGAAACCGATGAAGGATTCGGGCGTCCCTATTTCAAACTGAACAAGGGGAAGCTGGAAAAAGTGGAAGCCAACATGGAGGTGATGCAAAAAAATTATGCCGCCATGCTCGCTGAGGACGAAGACCACTGGTATCGCCGGTCGCATCTCTACAACAAGGCGTATGATGCCATCAACTACCTCATCGAGCGCTCCAAGAACAAAGGGATTTCGGCGGAATCCAAGTTGGACCTCCATGACCCTCAAAGCGTGGAATATTTTTGGTCGAACCGCGGTTACGGACGCTATCACTATTATGTGGATCCGCCGGACGACTACGTGAAGCGCGTCGATCAAATCACCAAGTTGCTCATGACTCGCTTGAAGAACGAAGTTCAGGCAGATGGAGCCTTATTCACCGTGGTCCTCATTGGGACCAAAGAAAACTTTGAGCCCGACAAATGGCCTCAATTGGTGAAAAAATATCCAGACCTTGAACAATGGCGTTTTGATTGGAGCAGGCCATTCGATCGAACGGCCGCGTTCTTGCCGGACGTCGCCGCTCAAGGCAATATCCTGGATATGCGCCCATTTTTACGAAAAGGAAATGAGGAGAAGCCCATTGCCTGGCGTCACGACTTTCATCACACGCCCTGGGGCAATGAAGTGGTCGCGCGGGCCATGGCGGATTGGTTTCGCTCCACGGTTTTTGCCTCTTTGAAGAAGCAGCAAAAAAAGTCCGGCGTTTCACGGTAGATCCTTTCATGGCCTTCCTTCGCATCTTTTTTGGTGTTTTGCTCTCCCTTTTGGTTCTGTCGGGATGCCATCCGGCCCCACGCACGACCTTGCGGCTGGCACTTTGGATTCCGAACGAGGAAATGGTTTCGCTCAAAAAACAGGTGGATGAATTTGAGAGTGAAAATCCAAGCTGTCGCGTGGAAATCGTCCAGAGCGCCAGCAGCGAGGAAACGCGCCAGAAAATCACGGCGGATCTCGCGCGCGGCGCGCCGCCGGACGTTTCCATGATTTCCGCGAAAGATCTCCTCTGGTGGACGCAGTCCCAGGCCCTCGTCGACCTTGGCCGCTTCCATCCCAATGAATTCGATTTTCAGTCCGATCTCATTCAAGCCTTCAAGCGCGGAGGAAAACTTTACGCGCTTCCATGCGGATGGTCCACGCTCGTCCTTTATTACAACAAGGAGCTTTTTCTCAAGCAGGGCATTCCCTTCCCCCTCACCACCTGGCACTGGAGCGACTTGCTTCGCGCCGCCGAAAGTTTGACGGTGATCGATGATCAGGGTGAAACGCAGCAATTCGGACTGGAGCTCGATCCAGAGCTCGAAGCCTGGGCTCCGTTCATCTGGCAGAACCATGGCGAAATCGTGCGTCAGGATGGAAGCTGGTGTTTGACGGATCCGCAATATCTCCAATCCAACCTTCAGGCGATCGATTTTTACGCGGCGCTTTCACGGGAATTTCACGCGGCCGTCGTGGACGTGAATTCAAAACACGCGCCTTTCTTCGATCAGAAGGCGGCCATGGCTTTCGGTCATCGCGACCTGGGACGTGAATTGACGATTAAGAACCGTTTCGATTGGGACATCGTCCCCCTGCCGCGGGGGGAAACGACCGCGTCGACGCTGGAGGTTTTCGGCTATGCCGTGTGCAGCCAGAGCGCGCAGCCCGACATGGCATACAAGTTGGCGCAATTTTTGACGCGTGAAACCGTTCAGGCCGCCATGATCCAGCGCGGCTGGTATGCGCCGGCGCATCTCGTGCTCTTCGCATCCAAAATCTTTCTGGATTTTCCGGGCGCCGATCCCGCGAACAATCGCGCGCTTCTTAATTCGCTTTCCACGGCGCGCGTTCCCGCGTATGGAAGCCATATTCCCCAGGCTTTTCAGATCATGCGCGAAGAAATGCTTTCATTGCTGGGCGACACGAACGCGTCGTCCCGCGTCACGCTCGAACAGATGCAAGTCCGCCTTGAAGAACTTAATCTGCTTTCCCACACCGTTAAAAATCCATGAAATCCTCCTCCATTCTCATCGCGCTTCCCCTTCTCGTTTTGATCGGCTGCGGCCCGGCGCCCCAGCCTCCGGCGCCGGCTTCGAAGCCCAAAGCCCCCACTCTCTACACGAATTCCGAATCTGTCGTCGATGCGCCGGCGAATTATGTCGGCGCCGTACTCTCGCAAAAAGTGCAGGTCGAAAACCGGATGGATCTGACCATGCTCCGCAAGGCGATCGAAGCCTTTCAGCAGGGAGAGGAGCGATATCCCGCCACGCTCAATGAGCTCGTGGAAAAAAATTATCTGAAGAGCATGCCGCAGCCACCGAAAGGCATGCAGTTCCAATACAACCCCGCCGACGGTTCCATCCAGATCGTGCCGGCATCCTGAGGGTTGAGGTTTTGCGAATTGTGATCATATTGCTCGAATTGAAATGATCTCACGCCTTTCCCCGCCCTTCATGATCGCCCTCCGCTATCTGCGGCCGCGACGGACGTTTGTCTCAGTGATCACGATCATCTCCGTCGTGGGCGTGATGCTGGGCGTGATGGTCCTGATCCTCGTGATTTCCGTGATGAGCGGATTCGATCGCGAGCTTCGCCAGAAAGTGCTGGGCTTGAATTCGCACATCACCATTTCCGGGAGCGGCATCATTCCAAAATGGGAGGGGCTGTCGCAACAGATTGAAACCCGCCCGCACGTGCGCGGCGTGGCCCCCTTCATCATCGGACCAGTGCTTGCCAAGTTTGGAGGACGCATTTTCACCCCCTATCTCAAGGGAATCGATCCCGAGCGGGAAAAGCGCGTGAGCGATATCGCGCGTTACATCGTCCATGGAAAATTCGATCTCGACGGCGACAAAATCCTGATCGGCAACGAGCTCGCAAAGCGATACGGGATTTTTGTGGGGGACAAAATCATCATCTATTCGCCTAAAAGTTTTGAGGACCGCAAAGTGGCTTATTTGCCATCGGAACCCGTCGTGAGCGGCATTTTTGAAAGCGGCATGTTCGAATACGATGTGGGCTTTGTGTTTTGCTCACTTGAAACCGCGCAGGAACTTTATGAACTTGGCTCGTCCGTTCATGGCATTGCGGTGATGACGGACAACCTTGAAATCATCCAGCCGGTTCAACGCGATCTGAATCAGATCCTTAAACCGCCACTGCACGCATCGACGTGGATGGAGCTCAACCGCCGTCTTTTTTCGGCGATTGCGGTGGAAAAGAACATGATGTTTTTCCTCCTTATTTTCATCATCATCGTGGCCGCATTCGGCATCATGAGCACCCTCATCACGGTGACCGTCCAGAAGACGCGTGAAATTGGGATTTTAAAATCCGTGGGCGCGACGCCGGGCAACATCCTGACGATCTTCATCGCTCAAGGGATGGTTGTGGGCGCCCTGGGAACCAGCCTCGGCCTCGTCATGGGCCTCACCCTGCTTCACTATCGCAATCCGTTTTTGGAGTTGTTGAGAAGCATGACCGGATTCGAACTTTTCCCGCGCGAGATTTACAATTTTGACCAGCTCCCTGCCCAAATTAATCCACAGGACGTCCTCGTGATCTGCATCTCAGCCTTTCTTATATGCACCGCCGCCGGCCTTTTTCCTGCATGGAGAGCTGCCCGACTTGAACCAGCCCGTGCCCTTAGAGACTTCTAAAACAGGGCAATTTTTGCATAGCCCTGTATGGCAATTTTTGCGTTTTGCCTATATTCCGCATAGGGTTTTTCCTTAGAAAAGGCTTCCCAGATGCATGGCATTCTGTTTGCTTCAAAGTGTCCGAGAGTTTGAATCTGAACATTTTGGAGCGCATATGAAAGCAACCCTCTTATCCATCGGCCTGGCGACCCTGTTGGGCGGTTTTACCACGGTGGCAACCGCCGCGGACGAAACCGATGCTTCTGCGCAGCAAAGTCTTAGCTCCAAGAAGATGCTGGTTCGCGTCACCTACTATGGTCCTGACGCCAAATGGGGCAATGCGATCTCCTCCACGACCAAACGCCGTGCGGCGCAAGGACGTACCGCGGCGGTCGATCCTGCAGTGATCCCCTACGACAGCATCATTCATCTTCCGGGTATTGGTAAATTGGTGGCCGAAGACACGGGTACGGATGTGAAAAACCGCAAGGCCAGCAGCGGCCATGGCAATATTCCTGTGATCGACGTCTATGTCGGCAGCGAAGATGAAGCTGAAAAGCTTTCCCGTGAAATGCCCGAAACGATGGTGGTCACCATCCTGACCGGAAAACAGCAGAGCGAAGAAAAGACCGAGCAGAAATCGAAAGTCACCGAACGCCGTCTCGAGACCGTTCATCCTCAGCCTGACATGGCCTGAGAGGCAATCCGTCGGGATTGCTAAGTTACTGAGCGCCAAAAACCTGCCTCATCCGGGGCGTTGGATATGATTTGAATTGGCCCGGTATTGTCTGGTAAAGTCAACCTCTTCACTATGAGCAAGAAAACCACCACCCTGCGCCAAAAGTCGGCTTCCGAGCTGGCTGCGTCATCCCGCGGACAATTGACCTTCGGGGCGGACATCGTTGTCCAGGCCCTTGAGCGCGAGGGAGTCGACGTGGTTTTCGCCTATCCCGGCGGCGCGAGCATGGAGCTGCATCAGGCGCTCACCCGATCCAAAAAAATCCGCACGATCCTTCCGCGCCACGAACAGGGCGAAATTTTCGCCGCTGAAGGCTACGCGCGTGCCAGCGGCAAAGTGGGTGTGTGCCTCGCCACCAGCGGCCCCGGCGCCACCAATCTCGTGACGGGCATCGCGGATGCCTACATGGATTCCATTCCCCTCGTGGCCATCACCGGCCAGGTGAAGGCTGAATTTATCGGCAAAATGGCGTTTCAGGAAACCGACGTGCTGGGCATGACGCTTCCGATCGTGAAGCACAGCTATCTCGTGATGGACGTGAACGACATTGCGCGCGTGATTAAGGAGGCGTGTCACATCGCGCAGACGGGCCGCCCCGGCCCCGTGCTCGTAGACATTCCGAAGAACATCCAGCAATCCAAAACCCAGCCGGTTTTTCCAAAGGACGTGGACCTTCCCGGATACACTCCCTCCTACAAGGCGGATCCCCTGGCAATCCAGGAGGTGATCGGACTTCTTTCGAAAGCGAAACGCCCCATGATTTATTGCGGCGGCGGCATCATTTCCAGCGACGCTTCGACCGAACTTCTGGAATTTGCCGAGCGCACCCAAATCCCCGTGGCGACCACGTTGATGGGCATTGGCGGTTTTCCGGAAACACATCCTCTTTCGCTGAAGTGGCTCGGCATGCACGGCACGGTTTACGCGAACAACGCCGTGAACGAAGCCGACCTGCTGCTCGCCATCGGCGTGCGATTTGATGACCGCGTGACGGGCAAGGTGGAGAAATTCGCCGAGCACGGCACGATCGTGCACATCGACATCGATCCTTCGGAGATGGGCAAAAACAAACCCATCGCGCTTCCGATTTTGAGCGACGTGAAATACGCGCTGCAGCAACTCAATAAAGCGTTGCCGTCGGATTCCGCGAAGTCCCTGGGCGACCGTTACACCGAGTGGCGCAAGCAGATCGAAGCCTGGCGCGCCCAATATCCGCTCGCCTGGAAGGAAAACAAAAATGATCCGGAGGAGATCCAACCGCAGGCCGTCATTCGCATGATTTATGAACTGACGAAGGGCGACGCGATCATCACCACCGGCGTGGGCCAGCATCAAATGTGGACCGGCCAGTTCTATGACTTTACCAAGCCGCGGACATTCCTCACATCCGCCGGACTCGGCGCGATGGGCTTCGGCTATCCCGCCGCATTGGGCGCCAAGGTGGCATTCCCCGACCGCCAGGTGATCGACGTGGACGGCGATGGCAGCTTCCTCATGAACGTGCAGGAACTGGCGACCGCCTACATCGAAGGCATCGCGGCGAAGGCCGTGGTGCTGAACAATCGCCACCTCGGCATGGTGGTGCAGTGGGAAGACCGCTTTTACAAAGGCAATCGCGCGCACACCTTCCTCGCCGACCCCAAGCATCCGGACCGCGAATATCCCGATCTCGTCAAAATCGCCGAAGGCTTCAATCTGCCTGCCCGTAAAGTGACGAAGAAGTCGGAGCTGCGTGAGGCCATTCAGGAAATGCTGGATTGTAAGACCGCCTTTCTGCTCGATGTGCGCGTTCCCTACACGGAACACGTGCTTCCGATGATTCCTGCAGGCGGAACGTACAAAGAGATCGTTACGGAGTAGCCAATTTGTCTGCCAATTTGGCGGAGTTTGACACTCTTTCAGCGGATCGGGTCGGATTTTTTCCTTCGTTTCTGAGGTTCAACGTTGGCACCTGCCCTGCTTTTAGGGAGAGCGTCCCGTGATGAAAACGATCCTCCTCCCCATCCGATTGAGTTCAAATACGCTGTCGCTCATGCGTTGTGCTGAGCGGATGTGTTCGGAGATGGAGGCGTCGCTGTTGTTTCTGTACATTGTCCCCAAGCAGCAATACGACAACGGCACCTTCGCTCCCAATACAGAGGTGCATCAGCGTGTGGTTCAGGAAGCCAAAATGATCCTTGAACAACTCTCCAGGAAAGCCATCACCAACGGGATTCGTTCGCGCATCCTTGTCATGGACGGCTCCCCCGCAGACACCATTCTTCAGGTCGCCCGCCAATCCCGGGTTTCCATGGTGATTCTGGAAAAGTCGGGCCATGGCGAGGTGGCCGACCGACTGATCAAGCAAGCCTCCTGCCCCATTCTCAGCTGGAATGAGGAATCGGGCGAACCCGAGCCCGCTTCGCCGTCTTCGCTCCGCTCCACGCCGCAGCTGGCCGTGGCTTGATTCCCGTCTTTTTCCCGTCCATCATCAGTTCGTGCGTCGTCTTTTCTGCTTCGCCCTGATTCTTTGCTGCTGCCCCTTCGTCGACGCCGTTTCACCTCCCGTCACCAAAGCACGTCCCGCTCCTCCGTCACTGGAAATCGCCGCCCTTCAGCTCGCGCTCGATAACGCCGGCTTTTCGCCCGGCATCATCGATGGACGCGACGGCGCGAAAACAACGATCGCCGTCCAATGGGCGCGCGACGCGGAACAAGCCGTTGAAATGCCGGACAAACCATGGCGCGAATGGAAGATTCCGGAGCATTTTCTCGAAGAAGTCGCCCAAGTTCCCAAGTCGTGGCTTGAACGGTCGCAAACCACCGGGATGTGGCACGAAACCAACCTGGAACGAATCAGTGAAACGTTCCACGTCTCCCGCGCCTTCCTCGTTTTTCTCAATCCGGGGATTCGCGATTGGACCGCTGTCCAGGAAGGCGATTCGCTGCATGTCCCGGCCATCGATCCGCGCAAACTCCCGCGAGCCGATCACGTGCGCATCTTCCTCTCCCGAAAAATCATCGTGGCTTATGGCGACGATGAAAAAATCCTCGCCGCCTTCCCCTGCTCCATCGCCGCCAAAAAAGAAAAGCGGCCCATTGGCGTTTTGCAGGTTTGCAATTTTGCGCCTCATCCCGACTATGTTTTCGATCCCACTCTCTTCGAAGATCCGGAAGCCCGAACCTTGAAATCCAAACTCATCATTCCGCCCGGCCCGAATAATCCCGTGGGCGACATGTGGATCGGTCTGAATTTGAAAGGCTACGGAATTCATGGAACGCCCAATCCCGAGGACATCGGCAAAACGGAAAGCCACGGCTGCTTTCGTCTTACCAATTGGGACGTCGTTCGTCTCGCGAACATGCTGAAAATCGGAACACCCGTCAGCGTCGAACCATGAAATTTATTAAAAAATTATGTGCGGTTCTGCTGGGCCTGCTGGTCGGACTCATCGTCGCGGAACTTGCCGCCCGCACATTGCTGCCTTATCCAAAGCGCCAGATCGCCCTGCTTCGCATGCGGGCACCAGACTTGCAGATGGACGCAGGCACGGATCTGAAACATCCAGGTTACAATCCCTTTCTGCAACGCAGGCCAAACGGAGAATGGATTTGCGATGGCGTTCATCCCGAAAAGATGAATAACGAAGGATTTCGCGACAAAGATTTTATAGAAACCAAGCCCGCCGGCAAAAAACGCATCGCCATGATTGGCGATTCGTTTACGGAAGGCTGGATGGGCCCGCGCGACGCCGCTTTCCCGCGAGTTGTGGAGTCTCAGCTTGGATCATCGGCTGAAGTCATGAACTTTGGGTTGGCGAACCGCTCGCCGCTGCGTTACGTCGCGCTCTACGATCAGATCGTCCGCAAATATCATCCCGACACGGTCGCCATTTTTCTTTATCAGAATGATTTACAGGAGGACGAGGCGTTGCGTCCCTATGTCACTTTTGACGCCTATGGAGTGCCCTCGAATTTTGATTATGAGCGCTATTTCAAAAACACGCCGCGCATGCCGCAGACGAGATGGGAACGGCGTCGCGATCGCTGGCAATGGATGGCGTGCCAATGGAGCCGTCTTTATCCCTACGCGGCCATCTTTGGGATCGATCCGGAATTCCGCCGCCGCATTTTAAATGCGCCACCTCTGGCGTCGCAGGAGAGCTTGTGGCCACAAACCGCCTCCTATCTTCGCACCTTGCGCGATCTGGTCCAAAACGATCACGCCCGTTTCATCCTCGCTTATGCGCTCGATCTCAGTGATTTCACAACCTCTTCGGTCTTGCTGAAAAAAAGCAGTGAATTCGCTTCCGACGAAAAGATTCCTTTTTTCGGCGCGCCTTCGATGATGAAAGAAAAGCAACCGCAGCGATTTTACGTGCCGGGCGACGGACATTTTTCAGTTGAAGGCAATCGCAAGTATGGAACGGAATTTGTGAGGTGGCTGAAAAAAGAAAAATTTTAAACGTCCGTGGCTAGTTTCTGTCCCGGCTCGTTCGGCGCGAGCTTGCCACCCCAGCTTAAAATTTTTGCTTTCGTCGCTTCTGCTTCCGCCTCTGGAATCTGCCCGTTTCGCTGGAAATACATCGAGAGACTGACGCGGGCGAATTGATCGTTGGGACTGATCGCGACCGCCTTTTTTCCGGCGTAGATGGCATCCACATAGCGCTCCGATTTCATGTAGGCCATCCCCAGCGAATGCCAGGCTTCAAAATTGGAGGCGTCGAGCTCCGTCGCCTTCCGGAAATGTTCGATGGCCTCTGAAAGCTCACCCATCGCGATCGCGCTGGTGCCCTCCTCCATGTGCTCATCGAGCGTCATGCCGGCACCTTACACGAGATTGGAATCAACGCAAAGCCGTCTCTGCGCGCAGAGCGAGGCTCGTCCGGAAATCGAGATTCGGATTGGGAGACGAAAGATGAACGGAGTCGAGCACGGATGGAGGCGGAGTCACATCGACTTTGAAGCGATCCTCCTGCGCATCGGGCACCCGGGGATTTGTTCCGCGAAGATATTCGTATAAATTGCAAATCCCGTCGCCATCCGGATCGGAATAGGTCGCGGGCAGTTCCAAAATTTCGTCGGAGGAAAGCGCGGCATGATAGAAGCGCACTTCATCCAGCGTAAAACGATTCAATGAAAGATCAGGATTTAGATTTCCCAGACTGAAGGCCTGGGTGGGGCCTGGTTCCCAATATTCCACATAGGCATTGGTCTCGGCTGTCCCATCCACGTAAAGCACCGCCTGCGATCGGTCCGCATCGAAAACCGCCGCGATGTGATGCCATTCCTGATCGTTGACGTTCATGGTATTGGCCGTGCCTTGCAACACCTGGGAAGGACGACCTGTGGGTTCGAACAAAAAGGCAACGGTCCCTCCGATGGAAACATCCACCTGCCAGCTATTGCCCACTTCATCCCTCCAATGCGCCACCGTGGATGTCACGACGGCATTCGTCCCCTTGTACCAGGAGGAGAACGTGAAACTTTTTGAAACGTTCCACGCGGCGTTCGTTCCATCGAACTGGACCTGACTGTGCGGAGCAAAAACGAGCGCGTTGCCAAAAAGACCCAACTCAAAAGGAGAAGGCTCGAAATTTACAAGCGTCCCATTCAATCCGCTGGAAGAACGATCGATCACATTGGTTTTGGAAGTGTCATCCATCTGCCACCATGCCGTGAGCTTCGGAGCGAAAGCGTTCGTCGTGAATCCATAAGCTGCCTGCCATTCATCGGGCAGACCATCCCGATCGTTGTCTGCCGCATAAAGCGACGATGACAGAAGCGCGATCAGTCCGAAAATCGCAAAGACATGAATCGAGTTTCGTGTCATGGACAACAAAGGCTAAAATTCATTTTATAGACAGACAAGCAGTTTCGCACCATTGACGCATGCTGTCGAATGTGGTCTAAGAAATTTCATCGCTTCCTTTTTTCAATCTCGATTCCTCCGGCTGTGGTTCGCCTGCTTTTGTGCGATTGCGCTTTTGTCATGCGATGAGATGCCCGTGGAGATTTATCTCATTGTGCCCGATGGACTTCGGGGAATTTTTAGCATCGTTTTGGATCCGAAAGATGGCACGAAAATGTTTCCGTTTTCCGATGGACGTTACGAACTCAAGATTCCTGCCGACGAACCGCTTCATATTCATGATGACAAGCCTTTTTTAGGTTACCACCGTATCTACGCCCGATATGCAGATGGCACGGCCATTCCCCACGCCAATACGCCCAATATGTTTCCCGCTGGCACGATCGCGCTTTACGGCCCTTACATCGAAGAAGAAGGCTCCGAGCGAAACTATTGGTTCTATATTGGCACGGAAGAAGAAGTCACCGTGTTTCAAAAGGCGATCAAAGCCAAGAAGGAGAAGGAAAAGCAGCAACAGCAGCAGCAGTAGTGTCAATCCAACTTCAAGGCGCGCACCAAACCGTCGAGATCGTGCGTCGACGCCTGACGATGCACACGAAAGCCATGACGACGGATTTCCGCGCTCGTGGCCGGTCCGATTGAAATCCAGCGACAACACTTCAACATCCGCTTGAGTGCCGATGAAAAAAGACGTGGTTGTTTGAGCAGCTGAACGAAATGATTTGCCGTGGATGAACTCGTAAAAGTCACGATGTCCGCGCCGAAGCGGTCCAACGCCAGAATTTCCCATTTCAAATTTGGAATGCGATTGCGATAGGCAACGACGTCGCAAACTTCCGCCCCGGCTTTTTTCAACGCCCGTCGCACATTCTCTCCTCCGATTTTAGAGCGGGGTACAAGAATGCGCTGCCCCGCGAGCTCGGATTTCTTTTTTAAAATCAGGCGCGAGAGTTCCTCCGCTGTATGGATTTTCGGCATCAAGGCCGCATCCAGGCCATAGGACCGCAACTTCTCGTGCGTTCCGGGACCCACAACGGCAAAACGCGTTCGCATCAACCCACGCAGGTTGCCGCAGCGCTCCTCCACCTGTTGGAGAAAACAATCCACCGCCGAAGGGCTGACAAAAACGATCCAATCCCAGATCTGCGCCGCCGCCGATTTCATTTTGCGCGAACGCAGGGGTTCAATCTTAATGGTGGGCAGCTCGAAAACCTCCGCTCCCAGGTCGACCAACCGGCTTGTCAGAGCGCTGGCCTGCTCGCGCGAGCGCGTGACCACGATGCGTTTTCCGAAAAGGGGACGTTTTTCAAACCAGGCGAGTTGTTTGCGGCAGCGCACCACATCGCCAATGACCACCACGGCGGGAGCGCGAAACCCGGTCTTCTCACATTTCGCGGCGATATCGCGCAGTGTTCCGGTGAGCGCCTGCTGAATTCCGCGTGTTCCCCATCGCACGAGCGCCACCGGGGTTTGCGGCGGTTTGCCGACGTGCATGAGACGCTGAACGAACGGTTCGAGCCGTTTCACGCTCATCAAAACCATCAAGGTGCCGGGAAAACGCGCCAACGCCTGAAAATCGAGAAACGATTCCGGTTTTTCCGGGTCTTCATACGCCGTGACAATGGCGACGCCCGAAGCGTGGTCGCGATGCGTGGCGGGAATCCCGGCATATGCCGGCACGGCGATGGCGGACGTCACTCCCGGCACGATTTCAAATGAGATTTTTGCTTTTTGCAACGTCGCCGCCTCCTCTCCGCCCCGTCCAAACACAAACGGGTCGCCGCCTTTCAGACGCACGACATTTTTGCCCGCACGCGCGTGACGCACCATGCATTGCTCGATGCGTTCCTGCGAAATCGTATGCAGTCCGGAATGTTTGCCGGCAAAAAGAATTTCGGCGCGCTGGGGCGCATGGCGCAGAAGCAGCGGGTTGCAAAGATTATCGTAGATGACGACGTCCGCGCGTTCGAGGCATTGCACGCCGCGCACCGTGATCAGGCCGGGGTCGCCAGGGCCGGCTCCGACAAGATAGACGGTGCCGCGTTTCATGTTTCTCAGCCGCAGCCACCTGCTAACCGGCGGCAATGACTTCGCTCAGCGTTTTGCGCAAATCGTCGACGCGATAAGGTTTGGAAATCACCGCGCGCACCCCCGCCTTGACGTGATCCGAGGGATTCGCATCGAGACCGCTGGAAATCACGGCTTTCACCTGGGGATCGATCTGAAGAAGTTTTTCGAGCGTTTCCTCCCCGCCCATGCCGCCATTGACGGTAAGATCGAGAATCACCGCATCGAAACTCTCCCCTTTTTGTTTTCCCTGAGTGAAAAGCTGAAGGGCTTCCTCGCCATGTCCGGCGACGACCACGTCGTATCCAAAATGGGTCAGCGCAACGGTGAAGAGAGAACGGATGGAAGCATCGTCGTCCATGGCAAGAATGCGGCGTTTAGAGGAGGAAATCGAACTCATGATCCTCCTTTTTCAAAGGAAAGACATTTTTCTGCAAGCAATTTCCCAACTACTTCTGCATCCCGACGCTCGCCTGCCTGGTCGCCCCGCCAGATTCCCGCCTTGGTTTCGACCGCTCCCCGCATGCGCAATCCATTTAAATCGGCGATCGCATACGCGGCCATCGGCGTGGCGCAGCCCCCTTCCATGTGACGCAAAAAGGAACGCTCCGCCAACACGCTGGCAAACGTCGGGGAGTGATTGATGGACTTGAGCTTCTCCTGCGTCTCCCCATCCGCGGCGCGCGTTTCAAGGCCGATGGCGGCTTGTCCCGGAGCAGGAAGCATTTCCTCCAGAGTGAGACGGCGAAAATGGAGCGTGGGTTCAAATGCCAGAACTCCTTCCGTTTCTTTGCCGCGCCACAAATCGAGACGCCGTAATCCCGCCGCCGCAAGAAGCAAGATGGTAGGCTCTTCGCATTCCGCGAGTCGCGCCAGGCGTGTTTCAATGTTGCCGCGAATTTCGCGAATTTCTGCATCCTTCCACAAAAGTCGGGCCTGAAACGCGCGTCGGGGACTCGAAGTGAAAACCACCTTCGGTACTTTCACCCCTTCTTTAAAAACCGCCACGTCCGCGGGATCTTCACGCTCACCCGCCGCCGCCAGAACAAGGCCCGCGGGGAGAACAGTGGGAAGATCCTTCAGGCTGTGGACCGCCACATCGATCTTGTTCCGCAGAAGGGCTTCTTCGAGCTCCTTGGTGAACAAGCCTTTCGTGCCGCTGCGGGCGAGTGGCGCGCGTGTTTTTTTGTCACCGGAGGTCTTGATGGTCCTGACTTCAATTTCCATCCGCGGAAAAGCTTTGCGCAGGCGCGAACGAACCCAGTCCGCCTGAGCCAATGCGAGTGCGCTTCCGCGTGTTCCCAAAATCAGTCCGGAAATCATACCGACGCGGAGGCCCGCTTCCATCCTTCCAGTTTTCGGGCGGCGGGACTCATCGCGAGCTGATTTTTTTGCTGAATGAACCACCCTTCAAACTTATCGACGCGGGAACGAATGATCTGTTTGCAAACAGCCATCTCCTTCTGGCGCGAAGCGAGGTTTTGGTCGGCAATGATTTGCAGATCGTCAATGTCATACAGATAAACGCCTTCGAGCTGGCTGACGTCACGGGAAATGTCGCGCGGCACGGCGATATCGATCAAAAAGAGCGGCGCTCCGTTTCTTCGGGGAAGAACATGCTGAAGGGCGTTACGCGTGAGAACCACGTGCTGCGCGGCGGTCGAACTCACCAGGATGTCGGCGCGATGACATTCCAAGAGCCATTCCTCCCAGGCAATGGCGCTTCCATCCAATGAAGCGGCAAGCGATGTTGCCCGTTCCGAAGAACGATTCGTCACGAGAAGCGAGCCCGCTCCGCGACTCCTCAACGCACGCGCCGTGGTCTCGCTGGTTTCGCCCGCGCCGACAAGCAGGACCGTGCGCGAACTCAGATCTCCAAAAATCTGGCAGGCGAGATCGACAGCGACGGAACCGACGGAAACGCTCCCCATCCCGATTCGCGTGTGAGACCGGATCTCCTTGGCGACCGAAAATGCGCTTTGAAATAATTTATTGAGTCCAAGTCCCGTGCGCCGGGCTTCATGCGCCACACGATAGGCCTCCTTCACCTGTCCGAGGATTTCCGTTTCGCCGACCACCATGGAATCGAGTCCAGCCGCGACTTCGTAAAGATGCGTGATGCATTCAACCCCTTCGCGCAGATAAAAATGCGAGCGATCCAAAGGTGTTCCCGCATGCTTTTCGAGCCAGGAGAAAAGCAGCTCCGCAGCTTCGTTCACCCGCGCGCAAACAGCGTAAATTTCCACGCGGTTACAGGTGGAAAGGATCACCGCCTCGCGGATCGTATCGCCACTCAATGCGTCCAGACATGCCACCACGTCGCCGGCAGGAATCGCAAAGCGCTCGCGGATGGCGACCGGCGCGGTGCTATGACTGAGGCCAAGGACAATAAGATGCATGTTCAGTAGTGGTGAAACCGGGAAAGGGAGTTCACGAGCCAGAAGGTCGAGACGACGAACACCCAGCCGATCAGGCTGAACCACGCCATCCATCGGCCCTGCATGCCCGCGAGAAAACGGCCCAGAAGAAAAACCAGGTACATGCCCCAGACGCCAATCGACCAGGAGAGTTTGGGATCCCACCCGTGCATCTTCAACACATGAAGTCCGAAGAAGCCGCTGAGGAGTCCTGCGGTGAAAAGGATGAATCCACCAAAAACGAGCCATGCCTGGACGTTTTCCAGGCGCAGCATCGGCGGAAAAAGCATGAAGCTTGTGGTGAGTCGATGCGTGCGAAGCTGGCGTTCCTGCACGAGATACATCAGCGCCACGGCACCAGCGAGGCCGAACGCCGCGTAACCGAGCGTGATGATCGATGCGTGCAGGCCGAGCCAGGAGGAATCCTGCCACTCGACAAAACGGGGCCTGTTGGCGGGAACGACCATGGCCGCGAGTTGAACGATCAACACGATCGGCATGTAAAAGACGGTGAGATAATTGAGCTGGGCAAAAAGCGAGACGGCGAGATGAAGCGCGACGAGACACCATGCGATGAACGTCATGGCCTCGAACAAACTGGAAACGGGACAACGTCCCTCCGAAAGACCACGCTCCCAGATGTACGCGGTATGAAGAAGAAATCCGGGAAGCAGAAAGGCGATCTTGGCTCCGCGATGATAGGGCCGCGCGAGCGCGAGACGGCCCACGGCGTAAAACAGGCTGGCGGTATAAAGGAAGATCGCCGCCCAAAGAAGCGCATGGTAGGAAACAGCCATCTCCCTATCCTGCCTGAAAGTGGCCTCGTTCCTCAAGCCGATCCGGAGACCAGTTAAGGAACGAGGTTGGATTCGAGGGCTGTAAGCCGAGTTCTGTCGGACAGCCGGGAGCGAACTCCCTGCCGCCGTGATCATCATTTCTCTCCCCTTCGATTAGATCGAAAGGGGCCGCCATTCGAAGATGGCGTGCTGCGACCTTACCCGGGACTTGTGACGAGTCGGGCTTGCTCGATTCGTCCCCTATTTGGTCTCGCTCCAGTCTGGGTTTTCCATGCGCCGTCGATTGCTCTTCGGCCGGTGGGCTCTTACCCCGCCTTTTCACCATCACCCTGGCACCGAAATGCCTGGGCTGTTTATTTTCTGTGGCACTTTCCGTCATGCCGCGCTTGCGCCAACGGCATTCCCTCTTTTCTCAAGAGGCGACCCAGCCCGAGGAGCTCGGACTTTCCTCCCCCGCGCTTGCGCGCGGGAGCGATGATCCACCCTCTAAAACAAAGAACATCCGAACAGCCTCTGCTATTCGGCCACCCAGTATAGGATACGCCCGCAATTCGTGCAAGAAACGAGCTCGGAGTCGTGACGCGCGCTATGGATCGTCTGCGCGGTGAGTTTTAAATGGCAGCCCATGCACATGCCGTGATTGATGGGAACAATCGCTTCGCCATGGCGGCTTTGAAAGATTCGCTCGTAACGGCTCAGAACGTCCTCGTCGAAATCGGACGTGAGCTTCTGCCGATCCGCCCGGATCTCCGCAAGCTGCTTGGAAATATTCTCCGCTTTTTTATCGATGCTTTCCTCCTGCATCTTAAGGGAAGCGAGGGCTGTTTTGAGCTTTGCGTCGCTTTCCTTCGCCCACGTCTGCGCCTGCTCGGACTTTTCCATGAGAGCGAGCTGTTGGTCCTCGACCTTGCGAATCTCCGCTTCCGCCGCGCTGATTTCGTGCTGCAAGGCGTGAAATTGTTCGTTATTTTTGATGTCGATCAGCTGGGTCTTGTATTTGCGCACCAGCTCTTCCTTCGTGGCGACCTCCATCTCCAGCTTTTTGCGGTCCGCTTCAATGCGCATCAAATCGGCCTTGGCCTGTTCCGCCGTGGAAGAGGCCGCCTTGCGCTGCCGCTCCAGATCCCCCTTCTCAAGCGGGACACGGTCGAGCTCCTGCTGAAGTTTGAGCACACGCACATCGCGCTCCTGAGTGACGAGCAATCGTTCCAAAATATTATTCATGATTTTTGCGCGTACTTCGCGAGCATGTCGGCTTCGAGATTCACATCATCACCTTGGCGTTTCCACCCCAGAGTCGTCAACTTCAAGGTGTGCGGGATCAGCCAGACTGAAAAGGATTTTTTGCCGGCTTTCGCCACGGTCAGACTCACGCCATCGATCGCCACGCTGCCTTTCGGCAGAATCCAGCGCAGAAATGAACGCGGCGCCTCCACCTCCAGATAGATGTCCGCCCCCTTGCGTCGCGAGCTCGCGATTTTTCCCACGCCGTCAATGTGGCCCGTCACAAAATGTCCGCCAACGGGATCGCCACAGCGCATCGCCCGCTCCAGGTTGACGCGCACGGGCGGACGCGCACGGGAAAGCGTGGTTCTTTCCCACGTTTCATTCAGCACATCGAATTCGAATGTTTTCTGGCGGTTGGCCACGACCGTGAGACAGCAGCCGTCCACCGCCTCGGAATGCCCGATCTTCACACCGCTTCCCAGACCGTCATGTTGAATCCAGACCCGGGCGCCTGAACGCCCCTTCCGTATTTTGGAAAGAATACCCTGTCCTTCAACGATGCCGCTGAACATGCAAAACACTTAATGCTTAATAACGATAATGATCGGGCTTGAAGGGCCCTTCGATGGGAATGCCCAGATACTCAGCCTGTTCCTTGGTGAGCTTGGTCAGCTTCACACCCAGCTTTTTCAAATGCAGACGCGCCACTTTTTCATCGAGAGCCTTGGGAAGCACATAGACTTCGTTCTTATACTTTTTCTTCCCGCGGTTTTCCCAGAGCTCGATTTGCGCCATCACCTGATTGGTGAAGGAGGCGCTCATCACAAAGCTGGGATGTCCGGTCGCGCAGCCTAGATTTACCAGGCGGCCTTCCGCGAGCACCGTGACGCGCTTGCCATTCGGCCACTCGACCTGGTCCACTTGCGGCTTGATGTTGAAGCGCTTCAATTTCTTATCGTTGAACAGGCTGTTCACGTCGATTTCGAGGTCGAAGTGGCCGATGTTACAAACGATCGCCTGATCTTTCATCTGGTCGAGATGCTCACGACGGATCACGTCGCGGCAACCCGTTGTGGTGACAAAAATATCTCCCATCGAGGCGGCTTCTTCCATCGTCGTCACCTGATAACCTTCCATCGCCGCCTGAAGCGCGATGATCGGGTCGATTTCGGTGATCAGCACGCGCGCGCCCTGGCCGCGAAGCGACTGTGCGCAACCCTTGCCGACGTCGCCATAACCGCAGACAACCGCGACTTTGCCGGCGACCATCACGTCGGTGGCGCGCTTGATGCCGTCGAGCAGTGACTCACGGCAGCCATAAAGATTGTCGAATTTCGATTTCGTGCAGGAATCGTTCACGTTGATCGCGGGAACCTTCAATGTGCCCTTCTGCATCATTTGATAGAGGCGATGAACGCCCGTCGTCGTTTCCTCGCTCAAACCCACGATGTCCTTGAGGAGTTGCGGAAACTTGTTGTGCACCATGGCAGTGAGATCACCGCCGTCATCGAGGATGATGTTGAGCGCCTTGCCGTCCTTCCAGAAAATCGTCTGCTCGATGCACCAGTCGAATTCCTTCGCATTCATGCCCTTCCAGGCGAACACGGGAACGCCGGCGGCGGCGACCGCGGCAGCCGCGTGGTCCTGAGTTGAAAAGATATTGCAGGAGCTCCAGCGCACTTCCGCGCCGAGCTCGATCAAAGTTTCGATCAAAACCGCTGTCTGGATCGTCATGTGCAGGCAGCCCGCGACGCGCGCGCCGGCGAGCGGCTTCTTGCCTTTGTATTCCTCGCGGAGCGCCATCAAGCCGGGCATTTCGGATTCGGCGATCACAATTTCCTTACGGCCCCATTCAGCGAGGGAGATGTCCTTTACTTTGTAGTCGGTGGAAGAAGACTTGGACGAAGAACTCTTTTTGGACGCTTTCATGGAGGTTGCAGCAGGTGCGGATGGCATAGAGGAAAAGTTAAAGGTTGAACGGTGATCCTACCCCAAGCGGGCGCAGACGGCAAGAAAACAGCTTGGAGGTGAAGCGTCGTTATTTTAAAGCTGAATTCCCCGCAAATGCGCGTATATTGATGCCTAACCTGTTATCAAAGGAGCCGTCATGAAAATTCGCCCCCTGTTTGCCACCCTCAGTCTGGGCTGCCTGCTTGCCGGCGCGCTCTGGTTGCGCGCGGAAGAAGCCACCAAACCCGACGCGGAAAACGCCGACAAATGGACCCAGATTCAGAACAATCAGAAAGATCTGCTTAAAAAAGTCGATGCCATCCAAGAAAACCTCAATTTCATCAAGGCCCGCAACATGAGCGGCGGGCGCCACCCCTGATCCTATGAAACGCATCCATCTTTCCTCCCTCATTCTCGGTGTTCTCATCGGCCTCGGCGCTATCGGACTTTTTCAACTCCCCCTTCTCCATGCGGCGGAGGAAACCAAGCCCGGAATCACGCAGGAGGATCTCGACAAGAAATATGACGAGGTTCTCGACATGCAGAAGGAGCTCGCCAAGCGCCTCGACGACGTGGAAACCCAGACGCAATTCATCAAGGCCGCGTCGGGCAAATAAATTTCACAGGCAGGGGATGGGCCGTCGCGTCTACCTGACTTTGACGGCTTCGGCCTCGCTGAGCACTTTTCGCACGTCGGGCGGCTCAAAATTAAACGGCGGAAGCTGTTTGCCGTCACTCCGAACCTTGCCCATTTTTTTGCGCATGTTTGCCTGGTGCACGCAGTCGTAAACAGCTTCGCCATCATATCCCAGGCTGTGCGGAAAACTGTGCGCCACGTAAAGCACGTCGGCGACATTCCGCGCGATGAGTGCGGCGTCTTCATGGAGGCACGCTTCGGAAAGTTCGACGACCTCTTCGAGTAATAGCGCGAGGCGCAACCGCAATGTGGGGGTTTTGACCCGCCCCACGAGCTGACTGATCGCGTTTTGCAATCCCTGCAACGTTCCCAAGTCGCCGGGAGACGGACTGCGATTGGGACGATCCACCGGAAGCACGCAGCGCGATGGCCTTTCCTGTCCCGCCATTTCCATGAATTGCGCGGTCGCTTCGGCGTAGGGATAAGGCGTCTTCGAGATTTTCATGTGTTCAGTTTAACGCCAGGAAGGTCTGAACGCCAAGCGGAACGAAATCGTACTTGGTTCGAAAGCGGTTTTCGGTTTCTCTCTCCGGGTGCCCTTTTCTCCGTTGAAATCGAGGTTGCAACGCGCGTTGATCAACGCTTTTTACGGCCGGCCGCGCAAACCCCGCTCCACTTTTTCCGCGCAGGAAATTCAACGCGTGCTCGTCATCCGGCGAAACGGATTCGGCGACATGATCTGCATCCTGCCCCTCCTTCGCAATATTCGCGAGGCATGGCCGCAGGTGCAGCTCGACGTTCTCGCGAGCGAAAAAAATGCGCCCATCCTTCAAGGCACGGGTTTGGCGGACAACATTTACATCTTTCCAGGCGGACACGCGCTTCTTCGCAACCGTTACCTCCAGATCGCCAAAGCGGTGAAGCCCATCCAGCCCAAGGGTTATGATTTGGTGATCGCCGTCAAAGGCGGTTTTTCTCCACTTCTGGGAATCCTGACCTACGCCACCCATATTCCGTGGCGTCTGGGCTACGTTCCGACGCGCGGACATCCGCTGGATTTCTGTTTCAACATGCAGGTTCAACTTCCGCGCCAGCGGGAACATCAGGTGGAAAGCTGCCTGCGTTTTCTCGAACCGCTGGGAATTCCGCGCACTTCGTGTGATCTCAGCTTCACGCTCAACGCGGAACATCAGGAATATGCGGAACACGTTTTGCGCAAGGCGCAGCTCGAGGAACGCTCCTTTGTGTTGTTCAACGCCTCCTCCGACCGGCATGAGTCGCGCTGGACCGTCGAGAAAATCGCGGCAACGGCGGTCGCCATAAAAAACCGTTTTGGATTATCCACCCTGGTCTGCGGATTGAAGCGCGACCATCACCTTCTCGAAAAGATCGAAGCACTTGCGCCGTCCGCCGTGCCAACGATCGCCGAGCCCACATCCATCCATTATTTTGCGTCGCTCGTCCAGAAAGCCCGCTTCCTGATGTGCGGCGATGGTGGTCCGATGCATGTGGCGGCCGCGATGGGAACTCCCGTCTTTGTGCTTTTCAGCGCCACGGATCCGCAGATCTGGCGTCCCTACGGCGTGCCGTTTGCGTACGCGCACCAGGGACGGCTTGTCGCCGATATTTCGTCCGCCGAAGTCATCGCACGGATCGAGGAATGGCTGCCGACGTTTTAATTACGGGAACAATCCGCGCACCTTCTTTGCGTCGGCCACCTTCTTGACGCCAATCGCGAGCGCCGCATCGCGATAATAAACCTTCTCGCGCTTCACGAATTGCATCACCTGGCTTAAGGTCTGTTCCAAAATACGATAAAGACGGTCGTTCACTTCCACTTCAGTCCAGAAAAAGTTCTGCAGGTCCTGCACCCACTCAAAGTAGGAAACGATCACGCCCCCTGAATTGCAAAGAATGTCGGGCAACACGAAAACATCCGAGTCGCGCAAAACCTTGTCCGCTTCAATCGTGGTCGGACCGTTCGCCGCCTCGGCGAGAATTTTACATTTCAAGTTCTTCACATTCTTTTCCGTGATGACGCGCTCCACTGCGGCGGGAATCAGGACGTCGCACTGCAGTGAAAGCAGTTCTTCGGCCGTGACCACGTCCCCACCCTTGAAACCGACGACCCCCTTCGTTTTTTCCACGTGGGCCGCAAGCTCGTCAAGATGCAATCCCTTCGGATTGTGGACGGCACCCGTATGGTCGCCGATCGCGAGAATTTTCGTCCCGTGCAGCGCAAGACCAAAAGCCGTGTGAAAGCCAACGTTGCCGAAACCCTGGATGACGGCGGTGGCGCCATCGGCATCGATTTTCAGCGCATCCATCGCGCGATTGGCAAGGAACGCCACGCCGCGGCCTGTCGCCTCCTTGCGACCAAGACTTCCGCCTACGGTCACGGGCTTCCCCGTCACCACGCCAAGCACCGTGTGGCCCACGCGCGTGCTGTAGGAATCCATCATCCACGCCATGGTTTGCTCGTTCGTGCCCATGTCCGGCGCGGGAATATCGATTTGCGGTCCAATGATCGGAATCAGTTCCTGCGTGAAACGACGCGTGAGGCGTTCCAATTCAGTTTGAGACATCTTGTTCGGATTGCAGGCAATGCCTCCCTTGGCGCCGCCGTAGGGCAGGCCAACGAGTGCGCACTTCCAGCTCATCCACATCGCGAGCGCACAAACTTCTCCGACGGTGACATCGGGATGGTAGCGGATGCCACCCTTGGTCGGACCAAACGCCATGTGATGCTGCACGCGAAAACCCGTGTAATTGCGCACGGTGCCGTCATCGTGACGGACTGGCACATGAACAACCATGATGCGCTTCGGATCCTTCATGCGCTCGCGCTCGGTTTGCGCGATTCCAAGATATTCAGCAATGTGATCGAATTGATCACACGCCATCTTCCAGACGGGCGAGTTAGTTAACATGATTCAGATGGTTTGGGACTTGGTCCACTGCTTGCAGGCATCGTGGTTTGATGACGCACCGTTACTTCGGCGACGTCAGGATAAACAGCTTTCAAACGTCGTGTCACTTCATTTTCAATTTCGAACGTTTCATGCGCGGTCAGCGTCGGTGCGACCACGATATGGAGATCGACCTGGATCTGACGATTCGGCCCATGCGAACGCACCATGTGGCAGTTTTGAACGCCGGGAATTTCCTCCACGACTCTCCTGACCGCTTCGGGCGGCAAACGCCGCGCGTCGCTGAGCGTGGAAACGGAATCCTTCACAATGCGATACGCCGCCCATAAAATCAGGCCAACGATCAAAATGGCGGCAAGCGTGTCGACCCAATAAAGATGGCGCAATGCGGCGAAAAGGGAGACCAGGGCCAGAATGCTTGCCAGCACGTCCGACTGGGTGTGTTTCGCGTCCGCGAGCAACAATTCACTATTCAGGCGTTTGCCCCAATGGCGCTCGTACGACGTGATCGCGATATTCACCCCGATCATGAGAATAATTCCGGCGACCGCCTCGATGCTGACGCGCGGGAGCTGGACGGGTGACATCATGCGCTGCCATGCGCTGCCGAGGATTTCCCAGGCGGCCATGCAGAGCAGCGCCGAAATCGCCATCGCGCCGAGGGTTTCAAATTTGCGATGTCCGTAGGGATGGTCCTCGTCCGGCGGCTGCGAAGCGACGCGCAGGGCGATCAGCGCGATGATGTTGGAGCCGCCATCGAGCATGGAGTGAAGCCCGTCGGAAAACAGACTGAGGGATCTCGTCCGGGCGGCAAGAAACAACTTGAACCCCGCAACCGCGAAATTCATGAACAACGTAATCCAAAAAATCGTTTTAACTTTAGAAGCCATTCCAGATTCTGAATAAAAGAGGAGATATGGGCGTTGCGGCGAGTTTTGGCGACTAGCGTCGTTCCATGCGGACGAGCATCCGTGGGCGTTTTTTTCTAAAAAAACAATACCAAAGCTCGGGAAATTTGGATAAAAAGGAAATGTGATTTCGCTGACGCGCCGTGAGCAATGGGTCATTGTTTGGATCATGTTGGCCTTGATTGTTGGAGCCGTTGTGCGATTGTATCGATACACATCAGGCAATCCCCTATTGTAGTTCCCATGCAGAAACTTTCCATCGAACAGGCCGTTGATCAGATTGTTCAGGCGGATTCCCGCTATCACAAGGAAGCTTACGAATTCGTCCGGCTTGCCCTCGATTTCACCATCAAGCGCATCAAGAAAACCGCCGCCGGCAAGGAACGCCACGTGAGCGGCCGCGAACTTCTCGAAGGCGTTCGCGATTTCGCCCTTCAGGAATATGGCCCACTCTCCTGCACCGTTCTGAATTACTGGGGCCTGAAGCGTTGCGAGGACATTGGCGAAGTGGTGTTTAATATGGTGAACATCAATCTTCTCAAAACCACCGAACAGGATTCGCGCGAAGACTTTCGAAACGGTTACGATTTCACGGATGCCTTCCAGCGGCCTTTCGAGCCCGACATCGAGACGCGTCCGGAATCGCGCAGGGGACGCAACACGACGGCCACCGAACTCGGTTCCGCCAAGTCCTGACCAAGTCGGATGGCGTCGCGCATTTTTGTCCGGCAGTTTGTTCGTTTTCCCCGTTCGCGCTGGCCCATCACGGCTGCCCTTCTTTTTTCCCTCATCTTCAACAGTTGCTCACCCGACATGAAAAACTCCCTTCGCTCTCCCTCCACGCGTAAAACCTCCTTCTCTCAAACTTCGCTGGCGGTGCCGGAAAAAATCGTGCTTCCCAACGGGCTCACCATCATCACGCAGGAAGACCACAGCGCGCCCGTCGTCTCCGCCCAGGTTTGGGCGAAAACCGGCTCGATCGACGAAGACCGCAAGATGGGCGCCGGCATTTCCCATATCCTCGAACACATGCTTTTCAAGGGCACTGAAAAACGCGGCGTCGCGGACGTGGCGAGACAAGTCGAGGCCCACGGCGGCTACATCAACGCCTACACCACGTGGGACCGCACCGTCTTCTACATCGACATCCCTTCCGACGGAGGGAAGCCGGACACGACTCAGGGCACGGAAATGGCCATCGACATTCTCGCGGACGCCATGATGAATTCCACGCTTCCGCCGCAGGAATATTTGCTGGAACAAAAAGTGATCCTGCGTGAGCTGGCGATGGGACGCGACAATCCCGACCGGCAATCCACCGAGCTCTTTTTCTCCACCGTTTATTCCACGCATCCCGCGAGGCATCCCGTCATCGGCTACGAGGAGGTTTACCGCGCGCTGACGCGCGAGGACGTAATGGCCTATTACAAGGAGCGTTACGTTCCCAACAATCTTGTTTTCATCGTTGTGGGCGACATCCAGCCCGCCAAAATCCGCGAGCAAATCACGCAATTGATGGGCCCTTGGAAGCGCAAAGCCATCCCTCCCTTTTACGTGCCGGAAGAACCCGTCCAGATCAGCGAACGCGTCGCTATTGAGGACAGCCGTACCGCCGCCCAACAATCACGCCTTCATCTGGGCTATCAGACGTGCGACTTCCGCAGTCCCGACGCGGCTCCGCTTGAAGTCCTCTCCCTCATTGCGGGCCATGGCTACAGCTCGCGCCTTTATCAGAGCCTGCGCGAGCAAAAAAAGCTCGTCCATGAAGTGGACGCCTGGTCCTATACGCCCGAATGGCGCGGCGTCTTCGGAGTGAGCGCGATCACCGATCCGGACAAGGTGGAAATTGCCCGCGACGAAATCCTCCAGCATCTCCAAAAATTTCGCACCA
>Ga0207107_1018_pt1 | contig 42189 bp, 30 predicted proteins | sample Alteio_BWMinHeat_75_FD_153555 | JGI IMG/M metagenome (GOLD analysis project Ga0207107, IMG submission 153555) | Enriched cells from forest soil in Barre Woods Harvard Forest LTER site, Petersham, Massachusetts, United States -... | ecosystem: Environmental > Terrestrial > Soil > Temperate forest >... | reverse complement strand
CTTTGCTCTTCAGCATGGCCCAGCCATTGGAAATGACGATCAGCCCGCCGCCGACTTGCACGACCGGGATGGAAATTCCAAAGAAATTCAGGATGTGCGAACCGACCAAAACGGAGGCAATCAGGAGGATGAAGCTGTTCATGGCTACCTGGCGGGCGAGGATCCTGCGCGCGGAGGCAGGGTAATCGCGCGTCAAGGCGAGGAAGATGGGGCTGCCGCCAATGGGATTCACGATGGGAAACAGAGCGCTGAGGATCAGCAAGGTGCTTTTGGCGACTTCGAGCAAGGGGCGTCCTCCGGAGGGGAGAGTATAGCCGAGACGGGATTGTGGCGGACATGGGATTGGGGTGTCCCGAGAGCTTGATGGCGGCGGAAATTGGCAAAGCGAAGTGCGAAAGTTTACCGGTTGGGGACTCCTCCTCCCTCCCCCCTGTTTTTCGTAAGTGTTGCTGATAAAGGACTTAGTATCGCTGTAAATGGTTTAGAATCAACAGTTGCGAGCAGTTTTACAAGTGTTGATTCTAAAGGGGTTACATTGCACCAAAATTGTGGAACTGGGCCGGCCGGGGGATGATGGAACCATCCGGACCGGTTGGCGCCTGAGTTGTTTAAGCAGCCTCCTTGGGGAAACTGGGTGCGAAGGCGCAGAAAGGAAACGCGGCGGCCGAGGCCGCCGCGCTTTTGGAAGAGTCCGCACCCGCTCAGAACAGGAAGCGGACTCCGATCTGAATCTGCCGGCTGGAGTAGGCAAAGTTGCTGTTGGCCGTGGAGGTCGTTCCGAATGGTGCGTTGAAGGTGAGCGTTGGTGCCGCAGCCGTGCCCCCGACGAAATAGCCGGTGGTAGAGTCACTGGTGACATTTATATGGTTAAAGAGGTTGAAGCCTTCGCCGAGCACTTCGATTTTGTAATTCTCCGCGAAGGTAAACTTCTTGGAGATACGCAGGTCGACGACTTGGGTTCTTGGCAGACGGAAAGTGTTACGACCGAGGACATCGATAATGGCCCTGCCGCCCGATCCGTTAACGCCACTGCTGACCGCGCCTAAGGCTAATGGGGGGTTGCCGGAGGTGAGGAGTGAGAAAGGCAGCCCATTCTGGATCTGGTAGATGGGGGCGATTTGCCAGCCGCTCACCAGGTAGTTTGTCCATCCGGAGGTATGCCAGGGCGTTTCGGCGATGCCGCTGAAGACGAAGCGGTTGGGTACGTTGAAATTCGAATTGCCGTAGTCCTTCCTGATGTTGAATGGGTCGAAGAGGTCGTTTGTGTCCGTAAAGGTGCTTTCGTTCTGGCCAAAATCCAAGGCGTGAGACCAAGTGTAATTCGCGTTGAATTGAACGTTGTGGGTCATCCGGCGATTCAACTGGATGGTCAGGGCATTATATTTTGAGTTGACGTTGCTGATAATGTCGGTCATCGTGCCAAAAGCGGGGTTAGGCCGCGGGCCTTTGAAGAGGGTCGTGGTGTAGGTTGCAGCTTTCAAGGGCCCGCCGGCCCCGACGGTATAGGTAATGGGGACGGCCAATGCCGGGTTGATGTTGGTATCTACAAAGTCCGGTAATTCCCGGCCGAAGCTCCCCAGGTAGCTGACCGATAAAACCATATTTGCGGGAAGCTGCCGCTCCAAGGTTAGGTCGGTTTCATGAATTTGGGGCGCCTGGAAGTGCGGGTCAAAGAAGATGACACCCAGGCCGCGCTGGCGGGGGGGCGGAGTTGAAGGCGGAATGATTCGGGGAAATAGAGGGGCAGCGGGGTTGGCGACAGTGTTGCCATTAGCGTTTTTGGCGGTCGGCAGAATGTTGTTGAAAGACAACTGACCGTTGGCACTTCCAGTGCTAATGAGGGCATTGTAGATGGCGGAGTTAATGATCCGGCCAAAGTATATGCCGTAGCCACCGCGAAGGGAAGTCTTGCCACTTCCGAAGATGTCCCAGGCAAAGCCAATGCGAGGACCAAGATTGTTCGTGTCGCTCGGCAGGTGGCTGGCTTGGGGCAAGGCTGGATTCGCAAGATTGCTAAAGGGGCTGGGCAGTTTCTCGTATTCATAGCGCAAGCCAAGGTTGAGAGTGAAGCGAGGCCAGACCCGCCAGCTATCTTCGGCGAAGACGGCGATGTCATCAGTATCAAAAGCGAAGCCCAGCGGACCAAAAGCCTGCTGGTACTTCGAGTAACAGGGAATCTTGCTGGTTACCGGTGGATTCGGGGCAACCGTGCTCGTCACGGTACACTGGTTGGGGCTGCTTAAGTCGGAGATGTAATTGGCGATGGTGGTGTAACTGAAGGAGCCATACTGGAAGCGAAGATTTTCGCTCAGGTCATGGGTCCGGACAAAGTCGACGCCGAACTTGAGGGCGTGTTTGGCGTGAGTCCAAGAGACGGTGTCGGCAAACTGATTCCGCGTTTCATCAGGGAAGGCCGGCCGTTGTAAGAAGGTGGGCACGCCCATGTCAAAACCGTTTGTAATGAAGACATCGGGAGGCAGCCCCAAGGGGTTAGTGTAGCCTGGGGGCTTAACGAAATTTGACAATTCATATTGGGACGGGGCTTGAGAGAATTCGAATTCAAAATCGCGGCCGTACTGGTAGCGCGCTTCGTTCGAAAGCGTTGAGGTGAGGAAAGTATAAAGCTTGGCGACGCCCCAAGTGTCTTTAACAAAGTCATTGCCGAAACTGGCGGCACCAAACGTGACGGTGGACTGGGTTTGGATGCCAGCCGGGGAGGCCCAACGCATGCGGTTGGCTTCAAAGGAGGCACGATTCTTGGAATTAATCTGCCAGTCGATTTTGGGGAAGAAGATGGTTTGCTCGCCTGTGCGCGGCACGGTGCCAAGTTCGCCGAGCAAACCGTTCAAACCGTTGTCATAGGTCGTGACGCCAGCAGCATAGTTGGCAAGCGAAAGATTGGAAAAAAGAGTACATGCGCCGGTGGTGGCTGTGAAGATATTGGCGCCATTCGTCAAGGCAGTGGAAGCCGGAGGGATGAATGCGTTCCGATTAATGTTGCTCGTTCCACTGGCTTGGAAGCAGTTCGTCGTTCCGTCCACCGTGTAAGCAGGGGTGAGGGTCGCGAGAGGAGGGGCGAAAAAGGCGGCAGGACTGCCTGGGATGGCAACGCCTGGGAAATTGCGGGTATAGCGATCGAAAGCGAAAAAGAAAAAGAGCTTGTCTTTGAAGATGGGGCCGCCGATTCCACCGCCCCATATTTTGCGAACATCGTTAGGCTTGATGGGATTGGGGGTGAAGACCCCCGGGGAGGTCTGAGTGGTGATTTTTGTAAAGGGATTGGTGGCGCCCCATTCGTTATCGCGGTCGAAGAAATAGGCTTCGCCATGATAATGATTGGTACCGCTCTTGGTCACGGTGTTGATCACGGCACCAGCGGCACGGCCATACTCGGCAGAATAATTGGAAGTATTGACCTGAAATTCCTCGACAGCAGCCTTTGCGCTCGAATATCCAGCGCGGGTGCGCCCGCGCTCCTCGGAAAAAAAGGCCTGGTTGTTGTCCGCGCCGTCGACCGTGTTGTTGTTAAGGAGGGTGCTGATCCCGCGGAAGCTGAGAAGGCCGAAACCACTGGAGTTGTTGACGACCCCTGGGGTCAGGAGAGCAAAGTCCGACCAGCGGCCGCCATTAATGGGGAGGTTGGAGACGGCGGCTTGATCCACGATGGGTCCAAAATCCGGCGAGGTGGTATTGATCTGAGGTAGTTCGGAGGAGACGAGGACAGTTGCTCCTGCAGAGGCGACGCTAAGTTTTGCGGAAAGCTCCGTGACGCGTCCAACGTCGACGGTAACCTGCTCGGCCTTAAAGTCAGCAAAGCCAGAGGCGGAGATGGTTACCGCGTAAATGGCAGGGGTGAGTTTGGCAACGCGAAAGTAGCCAAACTCATCGGTCATGACCGTCTGTTCGGCATTGGTCCCGTTATTCTTGACAATTACTTTTGCATTGGGAACGGCAGCGCCGCTCGAATCCAGCACGGTGCCGCCGATGGCGCCGTCGGTGGTGGACTGGGCGAAAGCGCCTGAGACCAATAGCAGAAAAGACAAAAAGGTGAAGCAATAGCGGAGAACGAAACTTTCCAGTCCACTTGATTTCATTTATGTTTCTCCCTTTCAGTCATAGACAACACTTCGCGCATATACGAGAGAATCCCGCTCCCTCCGGGGTGGCGTGGAGGGCTCCCTTTGTCCTGGGACCGATTTCGGTGGCGCGAATACCGAATCTAGTTACGAAACACCATACAAATTTATGCCCTAGGTTGTATCACAGGACCTACCAGCCTTAAAGCAAAATCCTGTGGAAAACTTTGGCGCGCCTGAAGAAAGAATTCGAATGGGCGCCAGCACTAGAAACAGTACTTTAGCTGCGAAACAACGATTTCGAGAGCCTAAAGCAGGTAGATTGAATCCAAATAAACGGCCCAACAATGGGGCGTTACAAGTGCGGGTTGCCGGGAGGAGGCGCGTGCGCTAGAGTCTCGGTGCAACGGACGAGGAATGAGGATGCCGAAAAGCCAAAGAGCAGTGCAGGAAAGCAGCAAGAGGCCGCGCGAGCGGGTAAAAGTATTGATTACTGGTGGGCGGATCCAGAGGCGCATTCACGCGCTGGCGAAGGAAATCAGGGGTGATTTTCCCGGCGAACCGTTGCATCTGGTGAGCGTGTTGAAGGGCGGGGTTTTTTTTCTGACTGACCTGGCGAGAAATATTCCGGGGGAAGTTTCGTTTGATTTTATCGCCGTGTCGAGTTACGGGGAGAAGACGCACTCGTCGGGGCAAGTGCGGTTGACGCGTGACCTGGATTCGAGCATCGAAGGCAAGACGGTGATCGTGGTTGAGGACATTTTGGATACCGGGATGACGCTGCAGTACCTACTGCGGCTGTTCCAGCAGCGCAGGCCGAAGCATCTGCGCGTGGCGGTACTGCTGGACAAGCCGGAACGGCGGATCGCGGCGGTACACGCCGACTATGTGGGATTTTCGATTCCCAACGAATTTGTGGTCGGTTATGGGCTGGATTATGCGGAGCGGTATAGAAACCTTCCCTATGTCGGAGTGTTGTTGATTGGTCCGGGACTGAAGAAAAAGCCGGCGGAAGATTAGGGACGAAGTGGAAATTCGAAATTAGAAATTAGAAAACTCCCACGACTCAGGCGGAATCCCGCTAAGCACAGGGCCAGAAGAAAAGCGGCGGCAAGCCGCCGCACTCCAAAATGCCGCCTGCTATACTAGACAGCGTATATGAATCCTACGGACGAAAATACGACAGCAACGGCCTTGGACGGCGGGGCAGAAGTCTCCGCGGAGCTCCTGTCGACGATGGCGGAGATCGCCGAGGAAGTGAACAGCTCGCTGGATCTGGACGAGGTACTAGCGCGGACAGCGGCCTTGATCAAACGGCACATTGATTATGAGATTTTTGGCGTGCTGATGATCGAAGGAAGGTATCTGCGGCACCGGTTTTCGATTGGGTATCCGCGGGAGCTGGCGGACAATTTGCGGGTTCCGCTGGGGCAAGGGATCACCGGAACGGCGGCGGCTACGGGGCATTCAGTGCGCGTGAGCGATACTTCGAAGGACGCGCGGTACATCAATGCGATCGATAGCGTGCGTTCGGAGCTGGCGGTGCCGCTGATGCTGCAGGGAAAGTGCGTCGGGGTGCTGGATATTCAGAGCAGGCATTTGGATTACTTCACGCGCGACCAGCAGAAAATTTTGACGGTGTTAGCGAGCCGGCTGGCGGTGGCGATTGAAAACGCGCGGCTGTTTCAAAAGGTGAGCGCACAGGCGGATACGCTGCTGCTGCTCAGCGAAGTGGGGCGGGAGACGGGCGCGATCCTGGAGGTCGAGGAGTTGTTGAGGCGTGCGGCAGAACAGACCAAGCGAGTGATTGATTATCAGATCCTGAGCATCATGCTTTATGACGAAGAGCAGAAGGTTTTCCGGCATCGGGTGGACGTGAAGCATGGGCATCGCGTGCAGGGGAAACTGCGGGCGACGGCGAGCGAAGGGATCGTGGGCGCGGCAGCTACGTTGAAGGAGCCGGTTCTCGTCCCGGATGTGACGGTTGATCCGCGCTACGTGATGATGAACCCGGAGACGCGTTCGGAACTGGCGATTCCCATGATGCATAAAGGGAAAGTGATCGGCGTGCTGGATTTGGAGAGTCCGCAACTGAATTATTTCACCGAGGATCACGTGCAGACGCTTTCGATCCTGGCGGCGAACCTGGCGGTTTCGCTCGAAAACGCGCGGCTGTACGAGCAATTGGCGCGCGACGAGGCGCGGCTGGAGCGAGATTTGCAGGCGGCGAAAAGAATTCAGGGCGCGCTGCTGCGGCCGGTTCCGACGGAGGACTACGGATTGGAAATGGCGGCACGGTATCTTTCCGCGCGGGAAGTTTGCGGGGACCTTTACGAATTTCTGCGCTACGGGCCGCAGCAACTGGGGATTGCGCTGGGAGACGTGAGCGGCAAAGGGACGGCGGCGGCGCTCTATGGAGCGGTGGCCATAGGAATTATGCGAAGTCTGGCGCCGCAGAAGCTGCAGCCGGCGGAAATGCTGAAGCAGATGAACCAACTGGTGGGCGAACGGCGCATCGAGGGACGATTCATGACGGCATGCTTTGCGACGTGGCAAAAAGGCCGTCAGAAACTGCGAGTGGCGAACGCGGGGCAGTCGCAGCCGCTGCTCTACAAAGACGGGCGATGCGGAAAGATTGAGTTGACGGGATTTCCGCTGGGGATTTTCGAACAAACGACGTACGACGAATGGTCGGTGACGCTCGAGTCTGGAAACATTCTTGTGTTTCACTCCGACGGGATCGCGGAGGCGATGAACAACGAAGGACAATTCTTCGGGACCACGCGGATTATGAAGCTAATCGAAGAACAGCATGAAGCTTCCGCGACGGAGATCGCCGACAGGATTCTGAGCGAGGTGGATTGGTTCACGCACAGCGCTCCGCTTGCGGATGACCGGACACTGGTGGTCGCGAAAGTCCGATGAGCAGTCCGACCGATTCATTTTCACGCAAACTTAATTATGTTGATCCGGCCGGCTTCACGCCGCATTTCGCGTGGAAGAAAAGGGGCGCGCCGAGTGCGAGCGGCGAAGAAGTGGTTTGTGAGAGAGTGCCGCTGGAGTTGGTGGCGCGCAAGTTTGGAACACCAACCTATGTATACAGCCGCGCTGCGATTGAGGATGCGTATCAGGAGCTTCACAAGGGGCTGGGGGCGCTGCCGCATACTCTGTGTTTTGCGGTGAAGTCCAACGGGAACCTGTCCATCCTGAAACTTCTTGCGAAGATGGGAAGCGGATTTGACATTGTATCCGGCGGAGAACTTCATCACTTACAGCGTATCGGGGTGCGCGGGGAGCGGATTGTTTTCTCGGGAGTCGGCAAGGGCCGGTATGAAATTCGCGAAGCGCTGAACTATCGGGAGCGGGGGCGGGGCGGCCGCGCGGGAATTTTGCTGTTCAACGCCGAATCCGAAGCGGAATTGGAGATTTTGGTGGAGGAGGCGGCGCGGCTGGCCGGGCGGGGAGGCAGTCCGCCTGCGGCGGCGATTCGGGTGAATCCCGACGTGCAGGCCGGCGGGCACCCTCATATTGCAACCGGGCGTCACGAACACAAGTTTGGCTTGGACTGGCCGGAGGCGAAACGGCTTTACCTGGCACATCGCGATTCGAAGTGGATTCGCTGGCGGGGAATCAGCGCGCATATTGGCTCGCAGATTACGACGCTGGTTCCGTTTCGACAGGCTCTAGTGCGCCTGGGTGGATTTATTGGAGAGTTGCGGCGTGCGCAAATTGATCCGCGCTACCTGGATGTTGGGGGCGGGCTTGGGGTGCGGTACTCAGGTCAGACGCCGCCGACGCGGACAGAATATGCGCGGCTGGTTTCGCGGATGGCGCGCAAGCTTGGGGTGCATGTATTGCTGGAGCCGGGGCGCTCAATCATCGCGCCGGCCAGCGTTCTTTTGACGCGAGTCGTGTATACGAAAACGAATCGAGGCAAGACGTTTGTCGTGGTGGACGCGGCGATGAACGATTTGATGCGGCCTGCTCTTTACGGAGCGATCCACCCGATTACTAAAATTGTGAAAACAGGGAAAGAAAATGACGGCGGCCGCCAAAGGGTGGACATTGTGGGGCCGGTTTGCGAGACGGGCGATAGTTTTTTGCGGGATTGGCCGCTGGGGGAAGTGAAGGCGGGCGACTTGCTGGCGATTTGGGTTGCCGGGGCTTACGGAATGGCGCAAGCGTCCAATTACAATGCGCGATGCCGTGCGGCTGAAGTTCTGGTGGAAGGGAAGCGATTCCGACTGATTCGGCGGCGGGAGAGTCGGGAGGATTTGTTGCGGACGGATGTTTTGGGTGGGTGACCGGATTCAACGCGCGCGTTGACTGATGCGAACGAACGGCTGCAACGAGGTGGACGGAAAAGCGGGAGCTAGCTCCCGCACTCCAAAGGGGCTAGGCTTCGCCCCATTTTAGTTTGTTGCGCAAAATCTCAAAATAGGATTTCTTTGGCGGCTGGATCAGTTTCAGCAGTTGCTTCGCGCGGGAGACGCGGACAAGATCCGTTGGTTGCAAGGGGATGCCGCGCTGTCCATCGAGTGTCAGAAAAACAGACTCGGTGTCGCCGGAGAGCCGCATGTCGACAGAAGAGGTGTCGCGGACTACGAGCGGGCGATCACTCAAAGTGTGGGGACAGATGGGAGTGATCACGAAGGATTCCACCGCGGGGTGGACGATGGGTCCGCCGGCGGAGAGCGAATAGGCGGTCGAGCCGGTCGGGCTGGCCACGATGAGGCCGTCGGCGCGGTAACGACAGACAAAGTCGGCGTCAATGGTGAGCTCAACTTCGATCATGCGGGCGAGCGCGCCCTTATTGATCACCACTTCGTTCAACACCTGCTGGTCATCGATGACTTTGCCGGCGCGGTGGAGCTCGGCGCGGATCATGACGCGCTCGCTGAGCGAAAAACGGCCTTCCAGAGTGTCGTCGAGGGCCGGGTGCAGCTCTTGGAGAGTGAAGCTGGTAAGGAAGCCCAGGCTGCCCATATTGATGGGCAGGATTGGAATCCCGCGAGGGGCGGCGAGACGAGCGGCGGCGAGCATGGTGCCGTCGCCGCCGAGCACAAGCAGAAGTTGCGAGGCGTCCGCCACGCGCATGCGATTCTCACCTTTCATACCGTTGGGCAAACAACTGGCCGTTTCTTCGTCAAGCAGAGTTTGTATGCCGTGCGCTTCAAGCCATTTCAGCAATGGAGGAACGACGACCGCGAGGTTCGAACGGCGAGGGCGGGAAATAATTCCAATGGTTTGAAAAGTTTGACCAGGGCGCATGTGCGTCTGCGATTCTACTCCAGGCTCTTTTTGCGTGCGTGGAGAAAATACTCCTGGTTGCCTTCGGCTCCGAGGAGGCGGCTGGGGCGGACGCCAAGGTATTCGAGGGCAACGGATTCCACCCATTCGCGTACCGCTTGGATTGCTCGATCGTGGAGCTTTTGGTCTTTCACGATCCCGCCGGGGCCAACGTCCGCAGGGCGCAATTCGAACTGGGGCTTGATGAGGATGAGGAACTCCGCTCCGGCTTTTGCCACTGCAAGCGCGGGCAGAAGTACCTTCCGCACTGAAATAAATGAGACATCCATGACCGCAAGGGCGATCTGTTCCGGGAGGTCTTCCGGGCGGAGCTCGCGTGCGTTCCGCTTGATGGGAACAACGCGAGGATCCTTCGTGAGCTTCCAGTCGAGCTGTTCGACATTTACGTCAACTGCATACACGCGCTCCGCGCCATGCTGGAGCAGGCAGTCCGTGAAGCCACCGTGCGATGCGCCAATATCGAGGCAAACGCGCCCTGCGGGCTCAATCGCAAAGTCTTCGAGCGCCCCTTCTAGCTTTACCCCGCCGCGGCTGACAAATTTCTGAACGCGGCTGGAGATTTCGATACGCGCATCTTGCGCAACGGCCGTCCCCGCTTTTTCCGCGCGCTGGCCGTCTACCTGAACTTCGCCAGCTAGAATCATGGCCCCGGCGTTCTGAGGAGACTCGGAGAGGCCGCGCTCCACGAGAAGAAGATCGAGACGTTTGCGGGCAGCCTTTGGCTTCATGAGGATTTCGAATGTTCAGGCGCGGCGAAGCACGAGGAATTCCGCGATCTCGCGGAGGCGGGCGGCACGATCCGCGTATGGAGTGAGTTCGGCAACCGCTTTCGACGCCAAGTCGTTGGCAATCTGGTGAGAGCGCTCCAGACCGTACACTGCCGGATAAGTCGCTTTTTGCTGCGCCAGATCTTTTCCAGCGGTTTTGCCGAGGGCGGCTGAGGATTCCTCGACGTCAAGAATGTCGTCGGTGACCTGGAAAGCCCAGCCAATTGTATCGCCGAAGCGCCGGAGTCGGGTGACGTCTTCGGAGCCGGCTCCAGCGCACAAGGCGCCGGCGGTGACGGACGCGCGGATCAGAGCCGCCGTTTTCGAGCGGTGGATATATTCAAGCATCTGTGGATCGACAGACTTGCCTTCGGCCTCAACGTCCGCGACTTGGCCGCCAACCATTCCATTGATGGTGCCAGCGGCGGCGGCAACTTCGGTGACGATGGCAGTGCGGCGCTCCGCGGCGACGGGCGTTGCGCCAATGATTTCGAACGCCAGCGTCAGGAGAGCGTCGCCAGCGAGGATGGCGATAGCCTCGCCGAATTTCTTGTGGCAAGTCGGCTTGCCGCGGCGAAGGTCATCGTTGTCGAGAGCGGGCAAATCATCATGAATCAGTGAATAAGTGTGGATAAATTCCACGGCGCAAGCGGGGTGAAGCGCAGGCGTGACATCGTTCGAGAAGATGCGCGCCGTTTCGAGACAGAGTATCGGACGAATACGCTTTCCTCCGGCGAAGACGCTGTAGCGCATGGCGGTGTGAATGGAAGCAGGCCGCGCAGTTTCTGCGGGCAGGAGCCGCTCGAGAGCGGCGTCAACAGCCAGGCGGTCTTCTTCGAAAAAAGGGGGGAGTTTCATCGGGGCAGGGAATCGGCGCGCAGCAGGCCGCGGGAACGCATCACGATTCGGGCTCCCGCTCGGGATCGAACGGCTCGGCGGCAAACTTGCCATCGGCTTTCTTCAGGAGGATTTCCACTCGCCCCTCCGCCTCTTCCAGTTGTTTCTGACACTCGCGCGAGAGCGCGACGCCTTCTTCGAACAGCTTCATCGCGTCGTCCAGAGAGAGTTGCGGGCTCTCCAGGCGGCGAACGACCTCTTCGAGGCGGGCGAGAGAGCGCTCAAAATCCGGCTTCTTCGGCGGTTCAGGTTTCTTGGGAGCAGGTGAATTCACGTGATCGGCTCGTATCCCCTAATAGGCGCCTATTTCTGACAGCGCTTGCAACAGTAAGTCGACCGGCCGCTCTGCGCAATTCGCTGGATCGGTTCTCCGCAGCGGCGGCAGGATTTTCCCTCGCGGCCGTATACGCGAAGAATCGTTTCCAATCCCTGGAACCACCACTCCGGATCGCGAAAGTCAGGCGCGGGATGCAAACAGCATTCTAAGGCACGCGCGAGAACGGACACAATTGCTTTGTGCAAGTGGCGTGATTCCTGTGGTTTCAAGGTGTTAGCGCGGCGGCGCGGGTCGAGGCGAGCGTCCCATAGCGATTCGCAAGAATACATGTTGCCTATGCCCGTGACGCGGGATTGATCGAGCAAGAAGTCCTTCAAGAGGCGGTTTGACGCGGAGAGCAATTCGGCAAAACGGGCAGATGTGAACTCGCGCGAGAGGGCGTCGATGCCCAGCACTCGAAGCCCAGGGCAAGCATCCGCGGACTCCCAGACGTGAACGCGGCCAAAGTGGCGGCGGTCGGCGAACCCGAGAACGCCTTTGTCCAGTTCGAGAGCGACGTCGACGTGCACGCCGTTATCCCTGTGATTGGCGCGTCGCAGAAGCTCTTTGGCGCTTGAAAACCATAGAAGTTGGCCATCGAGCTTGAAATGCATGGTCACGAGGCCACTGTCCAATCCAAGAAGAACATATTTGCCTTGGCGGTCGACCGTTCGAATGCGGCGACTCTGAGCATGGCGGGCAAGATGTGAAGCCGATTGCGGCTTGGTGGCAATGGGATGAAAGACGTGCACGCAAAGGATTCGCCGGCCCTGGACAAGCGGGCGAAGCGTGCGGACGACTGCTTCTACTTCCGGGAGTTCGGGCATAAGCGCCGTAAGGGTTCAAGATCCAGGTTTTAGAGTCAGCGTATGCTTCCGCGCGTTCGCTTCGGCGACATCGCTGAAGGGTGCGAAAATAGGCTTGCCTTCGTACCAATAGGAAAATTGATCGGAGTAATGGCTGCTACCGGGCTGTCCGGATTGTCCTGCGTGGATCAGCAGAATAGATTCATCCCAGTTTCCCAGGTTGGCCACGAAGCGCATCGCGGGACCGTGGGTATGGGTGGCGGCGCGAACGCTATAGCGAGTGCCCGACTGGGGTTTGTTCGTAATGCTGAGAAGTTCCCTCAGCAATCCTTCACGCCCGATGTAGTGAAGCATCTCAAGAGAATTGAAGCGTTTCCAAGGCCAATCCTCAATGCGGTCGCTCTTGGCCTGGTTCGCCAGAGCGCTCACAGCTTTGTCGGCGGCAGCGATGAGCAACTCGTCGTAGTTTTTGTAACCAGGTGGCAGCCACTTGACCGGCCGGTCGGTCAGGATTTTTTGCAGAAAGGAGGTACTTCGCCAGCGGTACAGATCCGTCCCGTCTCCCAGGAAAGGCTGGAGAATGGATTCGAGCGAGGTAACGCGCAAAGCTTCGAGAAAGGAAGTTTCGGGGGAGTTGGCATCCGCGATTCCATTCCAATCTTTCAGGCCGTCAATCAATTTTTGCGTGCGGGAATCCTTGGGCTTAACGATTCTTGCGGCTGCGGATAATTGATCGGCGAGAAAGGCGTGGGGATAGCTATACGTGTCGGTCTGAACTTTTAGCATGTCCTCGGGCCGCAAATCGTGGCGGTCGTGCAGCAGGTCGTAAATGCGCGCGGTGCGGTACGGCTCTTCCCAGCGGTCCGTGAGATACGGTTTGTAATTTGGTCCCACCACGCGCGCGTTGGCGGTCACAATTAATCCGCTTTCCGGGTTGAGCGCTTGGGGAAGCTGGTCAAAGGGGATGTATCCGTTCCACTCGTAATCGTCCGTGTCTCCAGGAACGGGGACTTCCCCGCGGCCCTTTTTTCGAATCGGAACTCGCGCGGCCATTATGTATCCGATATTGCCATCGACGTCGGCGAAAACGGCATTCTGCGCCGGTCCCCAAAAATGCTTCATGGTGTCGCGGAATTCTTTCCAATTCCTGGCCTTGCCAAGCCAACCGTAGGCGCTCGCGCCGGCGAGCCCGCCGGGTTCCGTAGCGGTCCAACGCAGTGCGTAGGCTTTATCGCCCGCGCGACGGACGATCGGACCATGGCGAGTCACAGTAACCTTGAAGTGTTCGTCGGACTGGCCTTTGATGTGAATCGTTTCGTCGAAGATTTGTGCCTTAGTCCAAGCGCCCTTCACCAGATACTCATCGGGCGAAGCGGGGTTGAATGTCTCAATGTAAAGATCCTGGACGTCGGCGCCATTGTTGGTGAGTCCCCAGGCGATGGTGTCATTGTGGCCAATGATGACCATCGGCGCGCCGGGGAACGTGAAGCCTTTGACATTCCAGCCAGGCGCAGTGAGATGAAGTTCGTACCAGATAGAAGGAATGTTAAGTTCGAGATGCGTGTCGTTGGCCAACAGGGGCTTTCCGGTTGCCGTGTGCAAGCCGCTGACGACCCAATTGTTGCTGCCGAGTCCGCGGCGAATATCGCGGCGGGATTCAGCGAGAATTCCTTCAACCGCCGGCAAGAGCGCTGAGGTTAGGTCCGGAGCACTGTCCGGCGCGACGACACTCTCTGCGTTTCCCAAACTTGCCTTGAGAACGGTGTCCGTCTGCATGTCATCGTCGTCATCTTCGTCGTCATCCGCGGCCGAGCGCTGCGAGCCGTCGTTGGTCACGCTTGGATCGCCGACCACGAAGTGATCCATTGCGCCTTCCGCGGAGAAGAGGTCTTTCGCGCGGTCCGGGCTGACGTGCGCGGTGACGATGGAGCGATCGAGTTCGCTTTCCCAGGTATTGCTCAGAGTGCGGTAAAAGTAGGCGGAAATCAGCAGGCTGTCCGATGGTTTCCAGTCTCGCGGCTTATAGCGCAGAAGGGAGAATTCCAGAGGAAGGTTGTTTTGGCGCTGCTCGATAAATTTGTTGACGCCGCGGGCGTAGGCTTCGAACACCCGGTGGGATTCGGGATCGAGAAGAGCAACGTCGCGTTCGGCGGCGCGGGCAAAGCCGTTGGTCCGAAACTCTTTGTCGATGGAAAGCGTCTTGGGACCAAGGATTTCGGAGAGCTGCCCGCCGGCGGCGCGGCGGAGCAGATCCATCTGCCAAAGGCGGTCCTGCGCCATGACGTAGCCCTGGGCCTCCGCAAGATCTTCCACTGACGCGGCACGAATGTGCGGCACGCCCCATAAGTCGCGCTCGACAGTGACTTCGTGCTCGAGGCCGGGCAGGGTAGCGCTCCCGTCGATTTGCGGCAAGGGGCGGTAGATGAACCACCAGGCTAAGGTAGCGGTTGCAACCACGAGAACGGCAAAGAGCCAGTAAAGGGTCCGAAGAATGGTTCGCAAGCTCACTCCCACGCGGCTTAGACAAAAAATCAGTGTAGAGGAGGTAGTTCGTGCGCGCAACCGAGCCGCAGAAGAGGGTTGCATAAGATCGACGCGTTCGAGAGTTCCCCTTGCGGTGGAAGAATGTAGTCCCAGTCGATATCGGAACTATTTTTTACTGGACGGAGGAGCAGCTGCGGCTGCAGGCTTCAAATCCGCGGCCAATTTTTGCAAATCGGTGACATCAGAAGCGTTCAGCTCATAAAGAGCAGGTTCGTTCTCTCTTTTGGCCAGGTACTTGTCGCCATTTTTCGAGAGCATGGCTTTTTCCACGCGCTTGCCGCTGTCGGAAGTTACGATCAGGTCCATCTGACTTGCGGTGAATCCAGTCTCCGCGAACTTGCTTGCGACGAGATCACGAATCTTGTCGACAAGCGCGGACACAGTGCTTGGTTCCATCTTCGTGCCATTGGACCACCAATCGCTGGCGCTGTGTGTTAGGAGATAGGTCTTGGACCCATCGTGAAGCTCGACTTTGTCCGGGTCGGCAAAGGCGAAATCAAAAAGTTTCTTGTTTTGGAAGTCGTCTAAACCTTTATCCAGGGCCGTCCCGGTCGCGCTCGAAAGTCTATAAACACCCGCGACCGCGCTGGACTTCGCATAGTAGTCGTCCTTATTCTTTCGAACCTGCAGTTCTTGCGTGCCGGATATGTCCGTCACCCTTGCGGTCGCAAATGGAGCACCCGAGCCGAACGCCCCGGCCGCTTTCTTCTCATCTTCGCTTCCGCTCAAATCCATTTTCACGTCGCGCAAGCTTCGCAGCAGTTCTTCCACGTGGGAGCGGGCGGCGCGGAACGGCTTGGGCTTTACGATTTGCCACTCGTCTTTAGTGCGCGCGAACGCAACGGTTTGTTTCTTGGCGTTCAATTCGATGCTGGAAACTTTGTCCGAATCAAAGATCAGCAGGCGCTTGTCGCGCAAATCGTTCGTGGACTTATCGAAACTGTTTTTCTTGTAGCTTGAGATGGCAAAAACGCGCGGGTCGCCCGCAATGGCGGCATAGACCGCCGTTCCCGCAGGTGTATCGTCACCGATAAGGAGCTTGGAGGTTTTCTTTTTCTTATCGGTGACGTACAACTCGAACGCCGGCTGACTCAAACCGTACTGGTCGATGCTGGCGGCCTTTTCTTCAACGGTGCGATCGGGGCTAAGCGAGGACAGAGACGAGAGCATGCTGGAGACGGCCTCCGGATCGGCCGGGAGAGCGTCGGGCGAAACGATCTGCCACTTCGAATCGGCGCGCTGCAAATGGATGATTTCGCCGGCGCGTTTTTTTATTTCAATGTCCTGAAATTGGTCTTCCGGGATGCCGAGAAGCTTTGTAGTCGTGTTTTCGACCGGCGTTTTGTCCGCCGTGGCCACTTTTCTGTTTGACCACCAGATGATGCCGGCGAGCACAAGCAAGAGAAAGCTGGCGGCCAAGAGACCCTTGGACTTCATGAGCTAACGACGCCTCCACCACGCAACTAAGCCGAATCCGACCACGGCGAGCGGGAACACAACAACGCTAAGCCAGAACGTGGCATTCAGTCTGCGGCTGGTCATGTTGAGAGGACGATCTTCGGGCGACTTCGGGCGTATGGAGATGAGATCCTCGTCAGACGAGAGCCAGTTGACAGTGTTCACCATCAGGTCCCGGTTGCCAAGCGAACGCGACCCCACGATGCTGTTTTGTGCGGCGTGCGAGGTGCCAACGACCACAAAGCGGCCTTGGGGTGAACTGCTGAGTGTGCCGGCGGCCGCGAGCGTCAGCGGCCCTTTTTTTCCTTTTGTTGGATCGACCGCGCCGCGGGCGCTTATCGATGTTGTGGCCACACTGGCTTCCGAAGTGGCGACCAGCTTTGAGAGCGTGGACTTACCGGCAGATTGCGTGTCCAGGGAGCGCGACAACGGGTAGGCGGTCGGCACACGCGTGAGCGGCACGGTGATCGGATGTGATTCGTAAGCAAGAATAAAGGGGACTTCCGGCCCGAGACGGAAAAGCTGGCCGACCCCGCTGAGGTCGAGGGCCAGGTCTTTGTTCGCGGTCACGCCCCACTCCGCAAGGAGTTTGAGCAATTCTTCATTTTCGGCCGGCGGATCGGAATCGCCAAGGCGTAGGGGAGTATCTAACAGGAAAAGAGCGCGGCCGCCGGATTCGACATAGGTTTTTAACGCGTTGACGATGGGAACGGGGTAGTCATTTTTCGGGCCGGCGATTACTAAGACGGTGCAGCTCTTGGGAACTTCAAGAGACGCAGCTGCAGGCGCCTGGCCGAGAGTCAACGTTTTATTGTCGCTGGCTGCTGCGGGCCGAAAAGTCTCGGTGCGAACTTTGTAATTGTCGCGCTCAAGAAGCTGCTTGAACAGGGAGTAGCCGCCGGCGTCGGTGTCGTCTATGGAGTGCTCACCGGCGGCGGAGAGCACGCACACTGTGCGGTCTTCGGATTTGAGAGCACGGATCAAGGCCCCGGTGATCTCTTCCTCGCTCAGGCTCTTCGCACTTTCGCGGCGCGGCCCGCTGTCAATGATGACCGTGGAGTCCGGCCGATACCCGGCGGCCTTCGCTACTTGCGGCTTTCGCTCCGGATCGACGTAGGTGACATGCAGTTTGGGAGACAAACTGGAATAGCGGTCCAGAGTATCGCGTGCCGTTCGGAATTCGTTCTGCGGGCCAAAGTAGGTGATCTGGACGTCGCTCTTCAGGCCCTTTGCCACTTTGATGGTTTGGTCGGAGAGGCTGAACTGCTTGTTGGCGGTCGAGTCGTAGGACTTGTCGTATCGATTGGCCAGAAAATTCGCCGCAAAAAGTACCGCGAGCACCACGAGAATGTAAACACTCGCGTAAGCGGTGTATTGGGTTTGTCTGGCTCTCAGCCACGCGGGGGCCATCCTAAGACCTCCACCGCAGCGATTCCATTTGGCGAACCGTCAGGAACAAGGCAAGAAAAATAAAGCTCACATAAAAGATGGCGTCTTTCAGATCGAGGATTCCTTTGCCGAAGTTTTCCATGTGCGGCACGATGGAGATGTAATTGAGAACTCTCGAGGCCGTGGTGCTGTCAAACTCGGTAAACCAGCTCAACATGTAAAGTACGAGGCTCACGAAGAAGGCCGCGCCCCCGGCCACGATCTGATTGCTGGTCATCGCCGAAATAAGCGTCCCGATGGCCAGCAGGCAGCCCCCTTGCAAAATGAGCCCAAGATACGCCACCAGGACGGGCTTCCAATCCGGCTTGCCCCAGGCGAAAAGGAAAGCAATATTGAGCAGAGACATCCCCAGCACGAAGAGATAGAGCAGCATTGCGCCAAGCCACTTGCCCAGGATGATGCTGAGATCCTGAATGGGAGAGGTCAATAGCAGCTCCATCGTGCCGTTGCGCTTCTCTTCAGCGATGAGCCGCATGCTGATCAATGGAATGAGAAAAAGTGAAACTGTTCCGGCAAATCCGAGCATCGGGCGAATAATGTATTCGTTGACGCTCAGGGGAGGCCCGCCGCCATTCATTTGCGAGCGAAAGCTGAAATTCACGAAATCTCGTGAAGCTGAAAAAAAGACCAAGCCAAAGATGAGCGCGAACAAGGCCATCACGGCATAAGCGATGGGAGAAGCGAAATAACTGCGCAGTTCTTTGCGGCAGATCACCCAAACATTTGTCATTGCGAGATTTCCTTTGCGGGCGCCGCTTCCGCTGCCGAAGCGGGGGCGGATGGTTCGCCCGTAAGCTGCAAAAAGATTTCTTCCAGGCTCACTGCGGCGGTGCGCAGTTCATGGAGGTCCCAGCCCGCTTCCACAACGGCGCGGGCCAGATCCCCGCGCACAAATTTGTCCTTGAGGCTCTCCAGTTCGAATGTGGCGCCGCTCTGCTTTTTTTCCTTGAAAGCCACCCGGCCCACGCCGGCGACCTTTTCGAGCCGGTGCTGAACGCTGGCGGGATCCAGCGTGCCGTTTCGGCTGGCCACTTCGACCAGCACTAATTCCGCGCCGCGCGCCCGCCTTTGCAAATTGCTCACGGAATCCGTGGCCACCAGCTTGCCCTTATTAATGATGATGACTTTTTCGCAGGTCTGCTCGACTTCCGGCAGGATGTGCGTGCTCAGGATAATGGTGTGGTCGCCGGCGAGGCTCTTGATCAAGTCGCGCGTCTCGTTGATTTGCTTGGGATCGAGTCCGGCGGTCGGCTCGTCTAGGATGAGCACTTCAGGATTGTGAATGATCGCCTGTGCCAGGCCGACCCGCTGGCGGTAGCCTTTCGATAGTTTTCCGAGCAGCTTGCTCTTGACGTCTCCCACCGCGCAGCGGTCGCAAACCGCATCGACGCGTTGCCGCAGCTCCGCGCCGGAAAGCCCCTTCAACCGCCCAACAAACGTCAGGTATTCGGCGGTTCGCATCTCAGGGTAAAGAGGAGGCGCCTCAGGAAGATAGCCGATGCGTTTTTTAATTTCGAGCGGCGCTTCGAGGACGTCAAAACCGGCAACGGTCGCCGAGCCGGAGCTGGGCGGCAGAAAACACGTCAGCATCCTCATCGTGGTCGTCTTGCCGGCGCCATTCGGTCCCAAAAAACCGACGATCTGGCCCTTCTCAACCTCGAATGAAATGTGATCCACCGCCGTGTTGCGAGCGTATCTCTTGGAAAGATCCTTCACGCTGATCATAGATTTTTCATTTTGAAAGAGAGAATTCCCGTATCAAGGCTGCCCAAGCGAACCAAACAATCCTTCAATCCGTTGTAATGTGAAAGGATATCCTAAAAACGTCCGCGCCGTCATGTCAATATCCCGCTGGAATTTTGCATTTGTTCCCGGCGGACAAAAACGGGAATCTGGCGTTCATCAATCCACTTTAGTAAGACGCGCGGAGCATAGAAGGGTTGCCTGTGTCCCGCGCTAGTGCTGCTACAATGCGGCTGGGGGATTGGATTCAACTATGGTTGCCGTACGCCTCATCGGCGTCCTGGCGCTGGTTGCGCTGAACGGTTTTTTCGCAGCGACGGAATTTTCACTCGTCGCGGTGCGGTTGTCGCGCATCCGGCAACTGGTCGCCAAGGGAAACGCGCGTGCGCGCGTGGTTGAACTCCTCCTCGGCGACTTGCACCGGGTCGTTTCGGGCGTGCAATTCGGCATCACTCTTACAAGTCTGGCGATTGGCGCGCTTGGCGAAGCCACTCTCGCGAACGCGTTTCAGGCCATTTGGCCGGCCAGCTTCGGAGCGCACACTGTGCTCCTTGCCCATGCCATCGCGCTGGCCTGCGCTTTCGCTCTCCTGAGCGCTCTCCACGTCGTAGTCGGAGAATTGGTTCCTAAGACGCTCAGCCTGGCCCGCGCCGAGCGCGTGGCCTTGCTGGTTGCCAGGCCCTTTCATTGGTTCCTGAACACTTTTCATTGGGCGATCCATTTGCTCGACCGGGTATCCGGCGCGATTGTGAAGGCTTTGGGAGTCACTTCCGCGCAGGTTCACGGCGTCGCGCATTCGACCGAAGAGCTGCAGATCCAAATCCAACAGGCTCGGGAGCGCGGCCTGATCGCACCCGGCGAAGAAAAGTTCATTCTGAGCGCCATGGAGCTTGCTCAGATCCAGGTACGGGAAATTATGGTGCCCCGGCCTGACATACACACTCTTCCTGTGGAATCCGACCTGGACGAAGTAATGCGAGTTTTCGCTACAACCCAGCGTTCGCGGATCCCTGTCTATCGCGGCACTCCCGACCACGTCCTTGGTTTCGTTCATATCAAGGACATGGTTTGGATCCTTCTCGATCGTGAACGTCGCCTCGAAGAAAACCTGTCGCCGTCGCCGTTCGATTTGCGCCGTGTTTTGCGCGAGGTGCTCATCGTGCCTGAGACCAAGCCTGCCAACGAACTGCTTCTCGAATTGCGCACCCGTCACCTCGGAATGGCGCTGGTCGTGGACGAATTTGGCAGCATCCTTGGGCTGGTCACCATGGAAGACATCCTGGAACAGATGGTGGGAGAGATTCACGACGAATTTGACGTCGTCGAGCGGCCTCTCACGCTCGCGGATGGCGCGCTCATTTTTGACGCCGCCCTCAACGTGCGCGACCTGGACACGCAATACAACATCACTTTGCCGGAGGATCCCGCCTATGCAACCGTGGGCGGTTTCGTCCTTGACCAGTTGGGCTTCATTCCCAAGGGCGGAGAAAGTTTCGAGTATGGCAACTTTCGCTTCTCGGTCGTGGAAATGGATGGGAAGCGCGTTGCGCGGGTGAAGATTCAGCGCGTTCGGCCGCCGGAAACAGAAAGCAAGACGCAGGCGGCGCCCGAAACTGTGCTGCAATCGGCAAAAGTTCCCAGGAGTTCGCGAGGCGACTCTTAGACAACTTGCAACGCCATTCCTTAACAGTTTGTCTCAAAACCTGAGAAAATGAAGGAGTGAGTCCGCACAAGCACCGGCTCGCCGATTACTTGCGGCCCAAAACGCTTTCGATGTTGTTGCTCGGGTTTTCTTCAGGCCTTCCCTTTTATCTGGTCGGCAATACGTTCGGCTACTGGCTGGGCGATGAACACACCTCCCTGACGGCGATCGGGTTTCTTTCCTGGGTGGGCATTGCCTATTCGCTGAAGTTTCTGTGGGCGCCCTTGATCGATCGCGTCGACTTGCCGTTGTTTAAACGGCTTGGACATCGGCGCGGATGGATGATGTTCTCGCAGATCGTCGTCGGGCTGGCGCTCTCCGCCATGGGCGGAATTGGCAGCAAAGCTGGGCTCGGCCGGCTTGGCGCTCTTGCGCTCGTCGTCGCGTTTGTCTCTTCGACACAGGACATTGTGGTGGACGCCTGGCGCATTGAATCAGCAGACGACGAAGAAGAACAAGGCCTCCTGGCGTCTGCCTATCAGTTCAGCTACCGGCTGGCGCTCCTGGCTACCGATTCCCTTATCCTCATCTTGGCCGCGGCCGTGGGCTGGCGCATGTCCTATGGCATCTACGGCGCATGTATGGCCGTTGGAATGATCGCGACCTGGTTTGCGAAGGAACCGGAGCGCGCGGATGCGGCGATGGATGAAAAAAAACGCGAAGCGCCGCTTTCGACGCCACGCGGTTTCTTCGACGCTGTTGTCGGACCGTTCATCGCTTTCTTCCGCGCACACGGCTGGCTCGCGCTTGTGATGTTGGCGGCAATCAGCCTCTACCGCTTGCCGGACTTTATGATGGGTCCAATGGCGAATCAATACTACATCGCCCTCGGCCTGACGAAGCAAACGGTCGGAGCAGTGCGCGGCTCCATCGGGCTTATCGCCACGTTTGCCGGCATCGCAGCGGGCGGATTCTGTTCGCTGAAGCTGGGCTACATGCGCGCGCTGATCATTGGAGGCATTTTGCAGGCAGCTGCGACTGCCGCGTTTGCGACTCTCGCGTTCGCGGGCTTGAGCATTCGCCTCTTCGCGCTCGTCATGGCCGGTGACAATTTCAGCCTCAGCTTTGCCGGCGTTGCGCTTGTGGCCTATATGTCCAGTCTCACCAGTCTGGGATACACCGCCACGCAGTATGCGCTCTTGAGTTCAACCTATGCCTGGCTGGGAAAGATCTTGAAGGGATTTTCCGGGGCCGCGGTCGAAAGCCTGAGAGCCACGCACGGCCTCATTCACGCCTTCGGCATTTTCTTTATCGCTTGCGGACTGACCGGCGTGCCTGCGGTCCTTCTGTTCGCGGCCTTGGGTTACTGGCACAGGCGGAAGCAACCGGCGCCAGCCGCTGCCTAGGAAAGTCTTCACTCGCAACGCAAAGCCACTGCCCGGTTGACGCGCGAGGCACGCTCAGTTTTCTCGGCCCCGGCGTGCTCGCCCCGGTGCCGAGTTGGGGCGCGATGTTGAACGACGCGCGCGGCCATCTTTTTGACGCGCCTCACATGGTTGTGTTCCCCGCATTGGCCTTGATGACCGCGGTCCTCTCGTTCAACCCCCTGGGCGATGCGTGGCGCGATTGCCTCGATCCGCGAACGCGCGCAGATGGCCGCACAGGAATTTCTCGCTGAATTGCTTTTCGTGTGTGAAAAGTGGAATCTGCGTCCAAGAGATCGCAGGTCGCTACTTCGTGAGGATCACCGGCGTGCCGCGGCCCAGATTCAAAGTGCGCGCCGCGTTCCCCTTGTTCACTGCAATCTCGAGATATCCGCTCGAACCCAGATATGCAATCGGTTCGCCGTTGTTGCCTTGCGCAAACGTGCCCACCAGTCGCGACACTTGGTGGGTTCCCACCTGAAGCTGAATGGCGCCTCCGTTCAGCGCCGATTCCGGCAAATCTTCCGAGCGGAAATTCGTAACCAAATTCCCGAACGCATCGGTGCGCAGAACAGCGCCCTTCAAAGCTCCGTCCGCTTCCTTGGGGCGGGGAATGGCGAACTTCTTATAGTCGCTGATTTCATCGCCCATGCTGGGGGTCTGCCATCCTTTTGAGAGCCAGGAGGCCACCGGGGCGAAGATGTCCCGTCCATGAAAGGTCTTGCTCACCGGCTGCAAGAAGTAATGTTCGACATTCGCGTGGCGCACGACGAGAGTTTCTTTCTCGCGCTCGTAAATGACGGAGAGCACACCATTGTCCGGCGCGACAAAATACTGATTCTGAGCGCTGACCAGCAGGGGCCGGCGCTCGGTTCCTACGCCGGGGTCCACGACCACGACGTGGATTGTTTTCGGCGGAAAGTAGGAATACGCGGAGCCAATCGCCAGCGCCCCGTCGAGCAGGTCGAACGGCGCGACGTTGTGCGTGATGTCCACGATGGTTACATCGGGATTGATCTTCAGGATTACGCCCTTCAACGTGCCGACCAGATGGTCGTTGGTGCCGTAGTCCGTTGTGAGCGTGATGATCGCGTTGGCCAATGGATTCTCTCACCCAGGATAAGTTGCGCGTCGCGCGCGGACGGAACAGAGCAGAACTCCACTCCGCATCCTTTGACGCTAACGGAGGCGGGCGCCTCCGTCAAGAATTCACGCGCCGACCGCTGTGCAATCGCCAACGGCGTGGCCGGTGACGAACTCAGGTGCGAATCAGCCCACGCCCTGTTCGGGTGCGCAAGGATGCCAGTCCGGATCAGGGAAGTGAGCCCGGCAATACCATTGACCGCAGCGTTCGCAGTACTGCTGGGCGCTGCGGTCGCAGGGTTCATCCACGCGCGAAACTGCTTGACAGAGTTGTTCCTTGGGTTTTACTGCCGTTGTGTTCATGGCATCCTCCACGCCACGAGAGAAAGTGCGCCAGGGAACCTGACGAGACGCACGCGGCGTTCGCCGGGCCCTTGAAGGCCACACTCCGATTTGCTAGCTTAATCTTCAGAGCGGGCGTCGTACAATGGCAGTATAGAAGCTTCCCAAGCTTCCTCTACCAAACCCTAACGCGCTGAACTGGCGGCACTTAACTAAAACAAGATTTCTCGTAATTGGAAAATGATGGAAAACGGAACGCACTCTACTCTACCCGTTTGAGTGTCAGGCCTAGAAGACATCACGGGAATCGACTTGGCGACGGAACGAGACTATTTGGAAAAGGAGCGATGGTTCAAAAGCCCACCATCGCAGGTCGTGTGGACCTAGTAGAGCACCTGCCTCCCAAGCAGGCGACTTAGTAGCATTAGGCGTTTGTAGCTTTCAGGTCAGGATCTGCGTGGAGTGTCTACCGGCCCTTTGGAATCTGGTGGACGAGAGGGGATTCGAACCCCCGCCCTCCTCGTTGCGAACGACGTAGAGAAATTCATAAGACGCGCCCCCAAATGGGAAGCTAGGCAACCAAAACTCTGCTGGACGCGCCATTCGTACCGAGAACTGTCTAGGTGGATACTTCGTTTCCCGATTGGAAAAAACCGACTAAAAGCAGATGTGCTGCTGATAGCTTCCCACGTCTTCCAGCTGCCAATGGGGTTCATTTGGCTAGCCTGGAAAAAGCGGCGCGAAGGGGGATCTCCCGATTTCGAACGAGGCTCGGGAGCCGCCAAATATGAGCCTTAGTCTGCGATTTGCACGGCTTTGCGCGTGAATTCATCGCGAAGCTTGCAACTTGGCGTTAGTCACTATAATGTTAGCGCGACTATCGAAATATAGGCCGCTCACCCCGAGCGGCATTCCATCCGGGAGGAAACGTATAATGGGCCGCGCAAAAACTGCTGTGAGACGATCGCCCCTGCCCTCGCCAGCATCAGGGAGCGTCAACGAGCGCGAAGCTAAGAAAAAAGGGAGCGGCAATAAGACGTCCGGCCAGGGGCCTATGGCCGGCCTTCGCGAACGCAAGAAAGCGCGCCTTCGTCAGCAGATCGTCGAAACGGCTCTGCATCTTTTTCGCCGGCGCGGCTACGAGAACACACGCATCGACGACATTGTTCAGACTCTGGAAATTAGCCAGCCCACGTTTTTCCGCTATTTTCCCAGCAAAGATGCCGTATTGCGAGAAGTGGGACGCCGTGCGTTTGCCCGCCAAGCCGAAAGCCTCAAATCCGAGCTGTCCACCAAAGCGACCACAGAGCAACGCCTACGCCGGTTCTACGAAACTTTGGGCAACGTAACGGAGGTGGGGCGACCGCTTTGGCAGGCCGTGATTCTCGCCGGCGCGATGGATCCGGTGCGCTCACCCGAGCTCCGAGGGGCGGAAGCCGCGGCCGTTAGCCTCCTTCGTGAAATCATCGCAGAAGGCCAGAGAAACGGGGAGATAACCCTTGATTTTCCAGTCGTACACCTGGCCGAATTCATGGAAGGACTTTTCAATACCGTTGTCCGTCAGTGGGCAGTAGATCTTACTGGACCTCACAAACTCACCGAGCGAGTGCGAAACGCGGTCGAGTTTTTCTTGCGCGGCGCTAAGCCGTAACGGGGGATCCCCTCCATTTTGCGGCAATGTCAGAGGAGTTCGCTGCGCGTCCACAAAGACCTGAGCCGCGCATCCCAAATTCGGCGAGGTAGATGCAATGAAGGCAGCCATCCTGCACGAATTGAAGAGGCCACTGACCATCGAAGAGGTCGTTCAGCCGAAGCCTGCGGCGCATGAGGTGCTGATAGAGGTGCAGGCGTGTGGCGTCTGCCACTCGGATTTACACGTGGCCAACGGCGATTGGCCGCAAATCGTTCCCATTACCAAGACGCCCTTGATCCTTGGACACGAAATCGCTGGCAGAGTTGTGGAAAAAGGCACCTCCGTTAATGACTTGGAAGTTGGCGATCGCGTTGGCGTCCCTTGGGTGCACTGGACCTGCGGCGAATGCGAATTCTGCCGCGAAGGCAATGAGAATCTTTGCGTCAAACAACAAATTACTGGAGTAACTGTAGATGGCGGCTACGCAGAATTCGTGAAGGCTCCCGCGAGTCATGCCCTGAAGATTCCGGACGGACTTTCCTGCATCGACGCGGCACCTCTTTTCTGCGCGGGGGTCACGGTCTATCGTGCCTTGCAGCACGCCAAAATCCAAGCAGGCCAGCGTTTGGCGGTTTTCGGCGTCGGCGGCCTAGGTCACCTGGCCGTGCAAATCGGCCGGGGGCTGGGCGCGATCGTCACGGCCATTGATGTCTCCGAGGAAAAACTCGCGCATGCAAGAAGCTTCGGCGCATCGATTGCACTGAACGCGGCGACTACAAATGTTGTCAAGGAACTGCGGCGCGAGGGCGGCGTTCATGCTGCGCTAGTGACATCTGCCGCCAAAGCAGCTTATGATACGGCCTTCCCTTGTGTCAGGCCGGGCGGGATTCTCCTGGCCGTCGGTCTCCCTTCTGAGTCCATCTGCTTCCCGCCCATCCTGATGGCCGCGTTAGAGTTGCGCATCCAGGCTTCTTCTGTCGGAACTCGACGGGATATGCGCGAACTGCTCGCAATGGCGGCTGCCGGCAAGGTCCGCTGTCAAGTAACAACTCGGCCTTTGGCACAGGTCAATGAAGTCTTGGAGCAACTGCGGCGCGGGCAAGTTTCCGGCCGGATGGTACTCGTGCCGCGCTGAACAGAGACCCCTGCTTAGGCGCTGTTGGGGCGTGCCACAGGGCGACCGCCCCGCCACTCGGGGCACACGCAAGATATCCAGAATTTCGCCGAGGAGTCCAACCAAGGTGCGGGCCTACCCCCTTGCCGTTAGTTTGTGATTTCGTCTTGACGTTAGTGAATATTATGTGATACGGACTATCACAATATTTGATAGTTGAGCCGGGAGGCGGGGTCGAGAGCTTTGCGAGATACTCAAAACCCATACCCGGCTGGTGCTGCATTCTCTGTGGCGAGATGAAGGAGCGACGCCGACAAGAACGATTGTCCGGCGCGAGACTCATCATAAGGGGAGCACACAAACTTGGGTCCGATTAAATCCATCAACAAGTTGGTTTCGAGGAATCTGGAGGAGCTATGAGATCGACCTTACGGGCAGGTGTCTTCGTGTTCATGCTAGGGCTGTTGCTGGCCGGCCAAGTGACCTCTGCGCAAGGAGTGGGTGCCTCGGCCGATCTGACGGGAACCGTCACGGATCCGTCAGGGGCTGGCGTGCCGAATGCCAAGGTTACCGCAATCGACACCGGGAAGGGTGGGCAGCGCAGCGCGGTGACCGACGAGCACGGCTTTTATCGCCTGTCCGGACTCGCCCCCGCGACGTATAAGCTGAGCGTCGAGCACGCTGGTTTTCAAACGGAGGTTGTCCCCTCCCTTTCTTTGACGGTTGGGCAAACCTCTGTCCTTGACTTTCATCTTAAGTTGGCGGGGCTCTCAGGCCAAGTTGAAGTGACTTCCGAGATTCCTGTGGTGGAGACGGAGAGAGGCAGCCAGGCGAACACGCTCACCCAGCAATACATCGCCGACCTGCCCATCAACCGCCGCGACTATCTTACCTTTACTTTATTGACGCCGGGCGTCTCCGATTCCACCCGGATGGCCGGCGACCAGGATTTTCGCGTCAAACAGACGCCACAGAGCGGACTATCCTTCTATGGGAGCAATGGCCGGGGCAACAGTGTGACCGTGGACGGCGGCGAGGCCAATGGCGATAGCGGCGGCGTCCGCCCGACCCTGAGCCAGGATGCTGTCCAGGAATTTCAGATCAACCGCAGCAACTATTCGGCTGAGCTGGGGGGAGGGAGCGGCGCCTCCATCAACATCGTATCGAAGTCAGGCACCAACCGGGTGCACGGCAGTCTCTACGGCTTTTTCCGGAACGATGTTTTTGACGCACGTAACCCATTTTCCTTCAGCCAAGCGCTCCAGCCGGGTCAAACGTTCGATCCTGCCAACCCCGATTCAAAGGGCGTGCGGACCAAGGATGCGTTGAGCCGCCAGCAGTACGGCGCCACGGTGGGCGGCCCAATCCAGAAAGACAAAACCTTCTTTTTCGTCGCCTTTGAGGGTTTGCGACAGGACGCACAGACTGCGGTTCCCTTGCTGACAAACACCAACATTTTTCGCCCCCAGAGTGATCGAGCGAATAATCAGGTTGGGATTCTTGCGGCCCTAGCGGATCCGATCACAGGCGGCGCGAGGATGGTGCCTTGCCTCAATGGGCAGCGCCCGATACGTGCCGACCTATGTGCTGGATTCCTGACGAGTGCTTTGACCATATCCCCGACTACGGGTTTGAGTATGGCTCAGACCGCGCGGAATGCCTTCCTGAACAGCCAGTTCGAAACTAACGGCGGACTCTTCCCTTTCAATACGCGCGAATATCAGGCATCCGGCCGCTTCGATCACACATTCAATGAACGAAACCAGGTTTTTGTCCGCTACAGCTATACCCACGACCTGGAGGAGAATCCCGATCTGCAATCTCTGACGGGCTTTTCGCGCGGCAGTTCCGTCCATCAGTATGACAACACGATCCAGGGCTCCTGGTTCCACCAGTTCAGCCCGAACGCTTCGAACGAAGCCCGCGCGCAGTGGAACTACAACAGCTTTAACGTGATTCCCAATGTGCTCGGGCAGGTGGGCCTCGATATCCCGGGTTTTGGAAATCTGGGGAATCAAATCTTCATACCCAGCCTTTCGATCTTGCGCCGTCCCGAATTTGCCGACAACCTCACCGTGATCCGGGGGCGCCATACGATGAAGTTCGGCGGCACCGGGCTGTTCCGCGGCAACCACACTGAGTCCCACACGTTTTTCCCGGGCCGCTTTGTTTTTGGCAATCTCACTGGCGCCTTACTCAGCCCATGTTTGGCGATGCCGGCGACTGCTTGCGGACTTACAGGCGTAAATCCTGCGTCGCTCGACTCGCTGCAGACAGTTTCCTTGGGCGCGCCTCAGTTTTACCAACAGGGTTTTGACAATCCCACGGTCAACTATACGAGGCCGTTTGGGGCTGCTTACTGGCAGGACTCCTGGGCCTTGCGGCCAGGCTTCACTCTCAACTTCGGCCTCCGGTACGAACTGGACGCGCAATACAAGCCCTTGAATACCGATAAGGACAATTTTGCTCCCCGTGTTTCGTTCGCGTGGGACCCCTTCAAGGACCACAAGACCGTGGTCCGCGGCGGGTTCGGGCTTTTCTACGGGCCCATTGATGACCAGATTACCTCTGTGGTGGACTATCTGGGCGTCGTGGACCCCAATCACAACCGGGTGACAGACTTCACCACCTGTGGTCCGGTCACTTCCAACGCATGCTTCCGGCAGATTGCTCAGATTTTTACGACTTTTAATGCCAACCCCGCTGTTATTACGAGCGCGAATAATATTTTCCAGACGCTGTTCGCGCAAGGAAAGATTGCGTGCACAACGCCGGCGCCTGGGCAGGCTGCTTGCATTACGCCTGGTGATCTGACTCAGTTCGGAATCGCCATCACCCACACGGGCCCTATTCCTCCGCTGACCGTGCTCTTCAACGGCCAGCCTGATTACCAGAACCCTTACTCAGAGCAGGGTGAGTTTGGAATTGAACGTGAGATTGCCGGGGGCCTTTCTATTTCCGCCAGCTACATCTACGTTCATACGCTCAGAATTCCCGTTTCGATTGATACAAACAACGCTAAGATCCTGCAACTGCCCCTCGCGCAGCAGTTTGCGAACGTCACCGTCACGAATCCGGCGACCGGTGCGACCAGCACCGTCTCGATTCGGCAATGGGGTGCCTCGAATCCGAACTGTGCGGGCGCAAACATCGTCAACTGTTTTGTCAATCCAGCGCTTCTGCAGACCGACCAATACTCGTCCGCGAGTTCGTCTCTTTACCAGGGCGGTATTCTAGAAATCAAGAAACGCTTCAGCAATCACTACACTCTGGTCGGGAATTACACTTACAGCAAAGCGTTAGACACGACCACGGATTTCAATAGTGATTTTGGACCGAACGATCAGACGTGCCTGAGTTGCGAACGCGGCCTTTCTACCTTTGATCAGCGGCACAAGGTGGTGGTCGCCGGAGTGTTCGACAGCCCGTGGAAGGGGCGCATCCTCTCAGGCTTTGAACTGTCTCCGGTCGTTCGCTACACCAGTTCTCATCCCTTCAATTTGCTGGCCGGGTCGAATGTGAATAACGACCGGCACAGCACCACTGACCGTCCGCCCGGAGCCGGCCGCAACACCGGGATTGGTCCGAATTTCGTGGACTTCGACATGCGCTTGAGCTGGCGGTACAAAATGGGGGAGAAGTCCGACCTCCAAATCATGGCCGAAGGATTCAACATCTTTAACCGAACGAACTTCGGCAGCGTGAACAACGTGGTCGGGGTGAGAGCCGGGCCATTTAATCTCAGCGGAGATAAGAGCCTCTCGCCAAGCCAGCCGCTGGGCTTTACTTCGGCGCTGCCTATGCGGCAGTTGCAGCTTGGCCTGCGGCTCAGTTTCTAGTTGACGGGAGGCCGACGGGTGGCAGGTTCGGATTGGTTGCCCGCAGCGACGCCGCTGGATTTGGCCGTCGCCGCTTGCAATTCCTTCGAATGGGAGTCGTACATCGCAGCTCAAATGTTGGGAGAATTTGCCGGCGCGGTTCTCGAATGGCTTGATTTTCTGCCACACTGGGTTCGTACGCAGGGTCCCATCGGCAAGCTTAACTGCTTCTGCAGCCACTCGGCCATTGCCAACAGAGCGGCAAACCGGATCAGTGAAATTGCTCCGTCAAAGCTGAAGGTGTGTCGGGAAGCGAGATGAAAACTAGACAGATGTTTGAGCTCGCGGGGCGCGTGGCAATCGTCACCGGCGGCTCGGTGGGGCTGGGCCGGCAGATGGCCGAAGGCCTCGCGGAAATGGGGGCGAATCTCGTTCTGTGCGCACGCAAGAAAGAGCGGTGCGAGAAGGCTGCCGAAGAATTGCAAAAACTTGGCGTGGAGGTTCTCGCACTCGGCTGCGACGTCAAGCAGCCCGCCAGGGTTCAGGAGGTTGCCGACGCCACTGTCAAACGGTTTGGACGCATCGACATCTTGATCAACAATGCGGGCACTTCCTGGGGTGCGCCGGTTGAAGCGATGACGCTCGAGCAGTGGAATAAGGTGATCGAAACCAACCTGACAGGAACGTTTCTTTTTTCGCAGGCCGTCGGGAAAGTCATGATCGCGCAGCGCCGCGGAAAGATCATCAACATCGCTTCCGTTGCCGGGCTGCGCGGTTCGCCCCCGAGATTCTCTGCCATCGGCTATAGCGCCAGCAAAGGCGGCGTGATTATTTTCACGAAGGACTTGGCCTGCAAGTGGGGTGTGCACAACATTCAGGTGAACGCGATTGCACCCGGATGGTTTCCGACCGACATGTCGGAAAAAGTCATCGAACGAAATAAAGATTCGCTGTTGGCAGGCATACCTCTGGGCCGCTTTGGTGGGCCGCAGGATCTGAAGGGAGCCGCTGTCTTTCTCGCCTCCGATGCGTCAGATTTTGTGACCGGACACACTCTTGTGGTCGATGGAGGGCAATCCGCCTGATCCAGGCGAAGCACGCAATGAACATTCCCCTCACGCCTTTGCGTTTTCTTCGTTACGCGGAGCAGCAATATCCGCGCAGAACTGCGGTGGTCTGCAATCAGGAGAGCTTTACGTACGCGCAATTCGCTGGCCGCGCCCGCCGCCTTGCGGGGGCTCTGCACCAGGCCGGTGTCCAGCGCGGCGATCGCGTTGCTTTTCTGAGTTCCAATTGCCACCGCCTGCTCGAAGCCTACTACGGCGTGCTGGAAGCCGGTGCCGTTCTGCTCCCGCTGAATATCCGGCTCGCGTCAAGCGAATTGAGCTACATTCTGAATGATTCCGGGGCGACAATCCTCTTTGTTGAGAAACAGTTTCTCGGCTTGGTCGAGTCTTTTCGCAAGGATATTCCTGAAGTAAGAACATTCTGCCAACTTGAGGGCGCTCCAGAAGCGCCATGGCTTTCTCCACGCAACTACGAAGATCTTCTCCAGGCGGCCACCCCTCATCGCGCCGACATCGCTTCCATCGACGAAAACTCCCTGGCCGAGCTTTTCTATACCAGCGGCACGAGCGCCAATCCCAAGGGTGTAATGCTCACGCACAGAAATATTTACCTTCATGCGCAGAACGTTTGTCTGGGATTTAACATCGAAAACGGCGCCGTCGAGCTGCACACCATTCCACTCTTCCACGCGAATGGCTGGGGTGTCGCACATTTCCTCACATTACTTGGGGGAAAGCACGTCATGGTGCAGCGCTTCGAGACCAAAGAGGTCTTCCGGCTCATTGAAAAGGAAGGCGTCCATTCTTTTAGCCTCGTTCCCATCATGGCCACGGCGCTCGTGAATTGCCCGGAGCGCCTCAATTACAACTTGAGCAGCCTCCGGCGCATTGTCATCGGCGGAGCGGCATCTTCGCCAACGCTCATTCGCGAGGTTGAAGAAAAACTCGGCTGCGAATGCTTTTCGGGGTACGGGCTGACGGAAACGTCCCCGTCACTTTCGATTTCTCCCATGAAGTTAGGTATGGGGTGGGATAGCGAGCAGCGCTATGTGGGTCAAGCCATGACCGGGTATGCGTTTCCCGGCGTGGAGATTCGTGTAGTAGACACTAACGATAACGACGTGCCGCACGATGGGCAATCCATCGGCGAAATCGTCGCGCGGAGCGATGGCGTTATGGAGGGCTACTGGCGCCAGCCAGACGCTTCCGCCGAAGCGCTGCGCGGCGGCTGGTTCCACACCGGAGACATGGCCACGCTCAACGAAGAAGGCTACTTGCTCATTGTCGATCGCAAGAAAGACATCATCGTCAGTGGTGGGGAGAATATCTCTTCCCTCGAGCTGGAGAAGGCCATCCTTGCACATCCCGCGGTCCTGGAGGCCGGAGTGATTCCCGTTCCCGACGAAAAGTGGGGTGAAGTGCCTAAGGCTCTGGTGGTCCTAAAGCCGAATGCCGCTGCCACGGAGGCCGAACTCATCGAGTTCTGCCGTGCGCACGTCTCACATTACAAGTGTCCGCGTTCCTTCGAATTCGTCGCAAGTTTGCCCAAGACCGGCACTGGAAAAATTCTCAAGAAAGACCTTCGCAAGAAATATTGGCAGGGCAGGGATACGATTCGACCGGATTTTGCCGCGCCGAGGCGCGGCGGCTGAGCCGGCTTGATTCGCAGAGAGTTGGTTCACATTCGGAAAAAACGGGAGCGGAGTTCGTGACCGATAGCGTGAAGGAGTTTTTTTCATGGACCTGAACTTAACCACCGAAGAGTTATCATTTCGCGACGAACTCCGCGCGTGGCTCGTTTCCAATGTCCCGAAGGACTGGAACGAGTGGCGTGAAAAGCCCATTGAGGAATCGTTCCCATATCTACGCGCTTGGCAACAAAAGCTCCACGACGGCCGCTGGGCAGCGGTTTCATGGCCGAGGGAATACGGGGGTCGCAGCGCCACGCTGATGCAGCAAGCCCTGTTTTGGGAAGAGATGGCGCGCGTCGAGGCACCGCCCATGGCCAACTCGCTGGGTTTGGGGCTCATCGGGCCCACAATCATTGCCTGTGGAACGGAAGCGCAGAAGAAACGCTATATTCCGAAGATTCTGAGCGCTGAAGAGATCTGGTGCCAGGGCTTCTCCGAACCTAACGCCGGTTCCGATCTAGCGGGTTTGCAGATGGAAGCGCGTCTCGACGGCGACCGCTACATCGTCAACGGGCAAAAAGTCTGGACCAGTTACGGCTGGGTTGGCGACTGGTGCGAACTCGTCGTGCGCACCGACGCGAGCGCCGCTAAACACAAAGGACTCACCGTCCTCCTTGTGGATATGAAATCGCCCGGCGTCGAAGTTCGTCCCTTGCGTCAGATGACCGGGGAGTCCGAATTCAACGAGTTGTTCTTTCGCGACGTTCGCGTGCCGGTTGAGAATATCCTGGGCAAAGTGAATGACGGATGGAATGTGGCGATGAGCACGCTGATGTACGAGCGCGGTTCCTACGGCGCTCGCCTGCATCTCATCTTCAAACGCTACATCACCCGCCTCATCGAACTCTCGCGGACCATCCAGCGCAACGGACGGCCCGCCGCCGAAGACCCACTCATCCGCCAGAAGCTCGCGCAGTGCAGCGCGGAAATTGAAATCATGCGCTTCAATCAGATGCGGGCCTTTAGCCGCATCACGGCTACAGGTGTGCCGGGCCCTGAGGGCTCGATCCAGAAAATTTTCTGGAGCGAACTCAATCAGCGCCTCCAGCAAATCGCCCAAGAGCTGCTCGGTTCCTACGGGCAACTGTTGAGCGGCGACACACACGCTATCGACAAGGGGATTTGGTCATACGCGTACCTGCGTACCCGTGGAAATACCATCGAAGCGGGCACTTCCGAGGTGCAACGGAACATCATCGGGCATTTCGTTCTCGGTCTGCCGAGAAGCTACTAAGAGGATACGCCATGCAATTCGGATTAAGCGAAAGTCAGAAATTCCTCAAAGACAGCGCACGCAAGTTTTTCGCTGGCGAGTGTCCTAGCGTCGAAATGCGACGCCTGATGGATACGGATAGCGCATACGACGCCGCACTTTGGTCGAAGCTCACCGACCAGGGTTACACCGGCATCATTTTTCCAGAGGAGTACGGCGGAGTCGGTCTCGGCAAAGTTGAACTCATGCTCTTAATGGAAGAGACGGGGCGCGCACTCTTGCCCGGTCCGTTGTTCTCAACCGTAGTTTTGGCGGGCTCCGTCTTGGAAGCCGTGAGCACCCCCGCGAACAAGAAAAAATATCTCGCGCCCATCTGCCGGGGAGAAGCTCGCGCGACCGTCGCCATTCTAGAAGCCAGCGCGAGCTGGAACCCGCGGGATATCCATATGAGCGCGACAAACGGGAAGCTCTCCGGTGAAAAATTATTTGTTTCGGACGCGGCCATCGCCGACTTCATCATCGTCGCCGCGCGCAATGGTGTTTTCGTTGTGGACTCCAAGGCTCGCGGCCTGAAAATATCTCCTATGTCCGCCATGGACCTTACACGCAAGCTTTACGTCGTGGAATTCAGCAACACTCCGGCGGAAGAAATCGGCGCCGCCACGGATCTCCCACGGGCTTTCGACATCGCCACCGCCGCTCTGGCTGCCGAATTGGTCGGCGGCATGCAGCGGACCCTGGACATTACCGTCGAATATGCCAAGACTCGGAAACAGTTCGGCAAACCCATCGGAATGTTCCAAGCGGTGCAGCATCAGTGCGCGGACATGTATTTGGAAACCGAGAGCTCCCGCTCGGCGGTCTACTATGCCGGATGGGCGCTGGGAGAAAACTTGCCCGACGCGGCCACTTCCGTTTCCATCGCCAAGATGTATGCCAGCGATGCCGGGCGCACCGTCGGCAACCGTGGCATCCAGATTCATGGCGGCATGGGTTTCACCTGGGAAAACGATCTTCACCTGTTCTACCGTCGTGCGAAGGCATCGGAAACAGCATTCGGAGATGCCACGTTTCATCGCGAGCGCATCGCATCGATGGTTATCGATTCTGGCAGCGTATCTGCGAAGAGCGCGTAAATTGCATTCATTAGCGAGAGAGCCCTCTATGACCGATCTAGTGCAATTCACAAAAGACAACGGAATTGCCGTCATCACCATCAACAATCCTCCGGTCAACGCTTTGAGTCCCGGCGTCCCCGAAGGCATTTCAGAAGCGTTGGATCAGATTGCTCAGGACGACAGCGTCAAAGCCGTGGTCCTGATCGGCGGCGGCCGTACCTTTGTCGCCGGCGCGGACATTAAAGAATTCGGTAAGATGGGGTCGGGCAAGCCGCGCGGCGCAGGGCTTCTTCCGTTGCTTTTGAAAATCGAAGATAGCAGCAAGCCGGTGATTGTAGCCATTCACGGAACGGCTTTTGGCGGGGGGTTGGAATTGGCGATGGCCGGCCACTATCGCGTTGCTCTTTCCACCGCACAGGTCGGCCAGCCGGAAGTAAAGCTCGGCCTCATCCCCGGCGCGGCGGGCACGCAGCGCCTTCCGAGGCTCGCCGGTGTCGCAAGAGCCGTCGAAATGTGTACGAGCGGCAACCCGGTCAAAGCGGAGGAAGCGCTGAAGTTCGGCATCGTCGACCGCCTCATCGAAGATGATCTCCTTGCCGGAGCGGTTGCGTTTGCCCGCGAGGTCGCTGGTAAGTGTGCTCCCAAGACGCGTGAACGCGATGAAAAGCTCGGAAACGTGGCCGACAACGTGCCGATCTTTTCGTCCGCGCGCGAGACGGCTGCTAAAAAGCAGCGCGGTCTGCTCGCTCCCGTTGCCGCCATCAGTGCGGTGGAAGCCGCTACGAAAATGCCATTCGAAGAAGGCTGCAAGGTTGAGCAGAAACTTTTCATGGACTGCCTGTTTTCCCAACAATCTAAATCGCTCATCCATGTTTTCTTCAGCGAGCGCGAAGTCAACAAGATTCGTGATATCCCCAAGGAGACTCCCATCATTCCCGTTAGATCTGCCGCGGTTGTCGGTGCAGGTACTATGGGTGGTGGCATCGCCATGGTGCTCGCCAATGCAGGTCTTCCCGTGCTTCTCAAAGAAGCGGACCAAGCCGCGCTCGATCGCGGACTAGCCACCATCCAGTTGAACTACGCGAATTCCGTCAAGCGCGGTCGTTTCCCTCAGCAGGTTGCTGAAGAGCGCCTGAAGCGGATCACGCCCACGCTTACCTACGACGATTTCTCAAGCGTGGACCTGGTTATCGAGGCTGTGTTCGAAGGCATGGCCCTCAAGAAGGAAATCTTCAAGGAATTGGATCGCGTATGTAAACCAGGCGCCATCCTCGCCAGCAACACTTCTACGCTAAGTATCGATGAGATCGCTTCCTCCACCTCGCGGCCTGACTTCGTCATCGGCACCCATTTCTTCAGCCCTGCCAATGTTATGCGGCTTCTGGAGATCGTCCGCGGTAAGGCTTCTTCAAAGGAAGTAATCGCCACCTGCATGCAACTTTCGAAATCGCTCGGCAAGGTGGGCGTGCTCGTCGGTAACTGTCGCGGTTTTGTCGGTAATCGCATGTTTGGTCCCTACCGCCGCGAAGCCCAGTTCCTCGTCGAAGAAGGTGCGGGAATCGAAGCCGTAGACCAGGCCCTTTCCGGCTTCGGCATGGCCATGGGGCCCTTGGCCACCGGCGACCTCGCGGGCCTCGATGTCGGCTGGCGCATCCGCAAAGAATATCGCCACCTGGAAGTACCTGGCATTCGTCAACCGTTTGCCGAAGATCGCCTTTGTGAACTCGGCCGGTACGGCCAGAAAACCGGCGCAGGCTGGTACAAGTACGACGGTCAGCGCCGTGCGACGCCGGACCCCCTCGTGACTGAACTCGTTCGCAAATGGGTCGACGAAGCGGGCATTGTGCAGCGTCAAATATCTGCAGGGGAAATCACAGACCGTTGCCTCTATGCGCTGGTTAACGAGGGTGCGCGGATTCTGGAGGAAGGCTACGCGCTGCGCGCCTCGGACATCGACATAATTTATCTCAACGGCTACGGATTCCCCGCCCATCGCGGCGGTCCGATGTGGTACGCCGACACCGTCGGTCTCAAACAGGTTTGCGACCGCGTCTTCGAATTCCACCGTCAGCACGGTGAGATCTGGCGGCCCGCCCCGCTGCTGAAGCGGTTTGCGGATGAGGGCAAGAGGTTCGCCGATTTTGGCAAGGAAGAAGGCGCGGCAGCGTAGTCGTCACTCCTCGTGACTGTGATCACGCCGCATTGCTCTAAGACTTGCATCGCTCTGGAACATCGTTTCAATAACCTGGAGAAAGCATGAGAGAAGCAGTGGTAGTTGCCAGTTCGCGGACGGCACTTGCCAAGTCGTTTCGCGGCTCTTTTAACCTTACGCGGCCCGAGGACCTCGCCGCACACTGTATCAAAGACGTCTTAGACAAAACTCCAAAACTAGCTGCAAAAGAAATCGAAGACGTCGTCCTCGGCTGCGCCCAGCCTCACGGCGCGCAAGGTCAGAATATTGCACGGATTTCCGGCATGCTGGCGGGCCTTCCGGCATCAGTCGCCGGCACGACCATCAACCGTTTCTGCTCTTCCGGTCTGCAAGCTATCACGGTGGCGGCCCACCAGATTATCAATGAGAGTGTTGATGCTGCCATTGGCGGCGGCGTGGAGAGCATCACGATGATTCCGCGAGACAACAACCCGCATCCCGGTTTGTTGGAGAAAATGTCGGGACTCTACATGGTGATGGGCAATACCGCGGAAGTGGTCGCGAAACGATACAGAGTGAGTCGCGAATCTCAGGACGAATACTCGCTTTTGAGTCAGCAGCGCACCGCCCGCGCGCAGCAAGAGGCTTTCTTCGACGCGGAGATCGCTCCTATGCGGGTTACTCGCGGCGTCCTTGACAAAAGGTCCGGAGAGCTTGTTGGCAAAGAGGAAGCTACCGTTAATCGCGATGAATGCAACCGGCCTGATACCACGCTGCAAGGCTTGCTTAGCCTAAAACCTCATTTTGATCCTGGCAGTGGCCAGGGAACGGTGACGGCCGGCAACTCTTCACAACTCTCTGACGGCGCCTCTGCGACGCTGCTGATGTCTCGCCAGCGTGCCGATCAGTTAGATATTCCCTACAAGCTCGTTTTCCGCGGCTTCCAGGTCGCCGGTTGCGAACCGGACGAAATGGGCATCGGACCGGTTTTCGCGGTGCCAAAACTCCTCAATCGTTGCGGCTTGCGTCTGAATGACATTGATCTCTGGGAGCTGAACGAAGCTTTCGCTGTCCAGGTCATCTATTGCCGCGACCGCCTGGGCATTGACCCGGAAAAACTCAATGTCAACGGTGGCTCGATCGCCATCGGTCATCCATTCGGAATGACCGGTTCGCGCATGGTCGGCACCATCGCCAACGAAATGGCCCGCCAAAAAGCGCGCTACGGGGTCGTCACCATGTGCATCGGAGGAGGGCAGGGCGCGGCGGCCTTGTTCGAACGCGCCAATTGAAACTCCCGATTGCTGGCTATCGGAGTCTGGGCCTGCGCGAATTACATTCTCCACTGGACGTCTTGCGGTATAACATTTGACGGAAGGGCCGGGTTGCAATGGGGATTCTCTTTCTCGTCCGTCATGCACAGGCTTCGTTCCTTGAGCAGAACTACGACAAGTTGTCCGCCCTCGGAGAGGCGCAGGCACGTCATCTCGGCGAGTATTGGGCTCGACGCCAAATCGTTTTTGACCGCGTCTGCGCCGGTCCCTGTGTCCGCCAGAAAGACACCCTCAGGCTCGTGAGCAACGCCTACTCCAAAGCCAGCCTCAAGTTTCCCGACCCCCTGGTGCTGCCGGAGTTCGATGAGTATCAAGGCGAAGCCGTGCTCGAACACAGCCTGCCTGGATTGATCGAAAACGATCAGAGCATCCGAACTCTCCACGCCGCGTTTAAATCGTCCTCCGACTCAGCTGGGCGGCGGGCCACTTTTCAAAAGCTGTTCGAAGCCATCATTGGCAAATGGGTGCGCGGCGCGATTTGTCCGCCAGGTGTCGAAACCTGGCTGGAGTTTTGTTCCCGGGTGAATTCCGGCCTGGCGAAGTTCCTCGCGGCCGGCAGCCGCGGTGAACGCGTCTCGATTTTTACTTCCGGTGGTCCCATCGCAGTTGCCATGCAGCGTGCTTTGCAGCTTTCTCCGGAGAGCACTTTACAAGTGAGTTGGATGTCGCGGAACTCTTCTTGGAGTGAATTTCTCTACGCCGCGGAGCGATTTACGCTCAGCGGTTTCAATTCTCACGGGCATATCAGCGATCCGGCAATGTTGACCTATCGTTAGGGAGACTTTCCGATGAGCGACTTGCTGGACCATCCAGCGGCTATTCGACAGGGCGAAGAGCTTGACTTGGCCACGCTCGGACCCTACTTGCGCCGTCACTTTCCCAACGAAGCGGGCGCGCTCCAGGTCCGCCAATTTCCGAGCGGTCATTCCAACTTGACTTACTCATTGCAGCTCGGTGCGAGGGAGTTGGTGCTTCGGCGGCCGCCCTTCGGAAGCAAGGTCAAGTCCGCCCACGATATGGGCCGCGAATTTCGCGTGCTCTCAAGGCTCCACTCCGTCTACTCCCCAGCCCCAGAAGTGCTTCTTTTTTGCGACGACGATTCAATCCTCGGCGCACCGTTCTACGTGATGGAACCGATCCGCGGCATCATCCTTCGCAGAAACCTGCCGCACGGGTTGGATTTTCCAGCTGAAAAAGCACGACGGCTCAGCGAATCTTTTGTCGACAACTTTATTCACCTGCACCGTGTGGATTACGCTGCCGTGGGTCTCTCTGATCTGGGTAGGCCGGAAGGCTATCTGAAACGGCAGGTTCGCGGGTGGATCGAACGCTACTACGGTTCCAAAACGCACGATTATCCCGAAGTGGAGAAGATCACCGCTTGGATGCAGGAGCACATGCCATCCACAAGCACCGTTTCGCTGATCCACAATGACTACAAATACGACAATGTAGTGCTTGATTCGAGCGACGTTACAAGCATCATCGGCGTCCTCGATTGGGAGATGTGCACCATCGGTGACTCTGTTTCAGATCTCGGCACTGCATTGGCCTATTGGGTGGATGCAACGGATCCAAAGGAGTTGCAGCAAAATCGCTGGGGACCCACAACCCATCCCGGCAGCTTTACAAGGGAAGAATTCGTACAGCACTACGCGCGAAAAACGGGCTGCGATGCTTCCCAGATCGCTTTCTATCTCACTTTCGCGCGTTTCAAACTTGCGGTCATCGTGCAGCAAATTTACTTTCGCTACCGCCAGGGCCTGACCAAAGACGAGCGCTTTGCATCCATGCCCGAGAGAATCCAAATCCTCCTGCGCGCCGCTTTGCACGGCGCGCAAACTGGACGAATCTAGCGCGTATTACTCAATTCAGATTCGAGCTCGCCACAGCTGCAGTCAATTTCAAATGATCACAAGTAGTAGCGAACGATCCACTCCGCAACGCAAGCGGGCTTTTCGGACTTTTCGCTTTCGATCGTTACCGCATAAGTCGCTTCAACGGAATCAGGAAGTTCTTTTAAAGTCAGCACCGACACGCGTCCGCGAATCCTGGAATCGGCCCGCACGGCAGCAGGGAAGCGCACACGATTCAACCCGTAATTCACCGCTAGTCGCACACCACTTTGGATCTGAATCAACTCTTTCACAAGGTAGCTGATCAAAGACAGCGTTAGAAACCCGTGAGCGATTGTCGTGCCGTAAGGTGATTCTGTGCTTGTCCGCGCCTGATCTAGGTGAATCCATTGCCGGTCTTCCGTGGCTTCCGCGAACTGTTCGATCCGCTCTTGCGTAATGCAGAACCATTCCGTTACCCCAATTTCTCTGCCCACCAATTCTTTCAGCGACTGCGGGTCTCTAACAGCCAATGGCGGCATCAACTTTCCCCCGGGCGAGTCTAGTGACTCCGTCACACATCTGTTTAATTAATATTGTGAAACCTACGGTCCCGCCGGTTTCTTGCCTTTAGCCAGCTCCCACTTCGCAATCGATTCCACGTGTACTTCATCCGGCCCATCGGCCAATCGTAGCGTCCGAGACATCGCCCAGGAGGCAGCCAGAAACGTATCCTGGGAAACTCCGGCGGCTCCGTGTGCCTGAATCGCCCGGTCCAGTACGCGCAGAGCCACGTTAGGCGCCACCACTTTGATCATGGCAATTTCAGCGCGCGCCGCCTTGTTCCCCATAGTGTCCATCATATATGCGGCTTTAAGTGTCAGCAGCCGCGCCTGTTCGATCTCCATGCGAGACGCGGCAATGTCCGCGCGAATCGTTCCCTGTTCAGCCAGCGATTTTCCGAAGGCCACCCTCGTTTGCACCCGCCTACACATGATTTCGAGCGCCCGCTCCGCTAGGCCGATACATCGCATGCAGTGATGAATCCGTCCAGGCCCCAGGCGTCCCTGGGCAATCTCAAATCCGCGTCCTTCGCCGAGGAGCATGTTTGCCGCCGGAACGCGCACATTTTCAAAGTGAATTTCTGCATGGCCGTGCGGCGCATGGTCGTAGCCGAATACCGTTAGCATGCGCACGATCTTGACTCCGGGAGTATCTAGTGGCACCAGGATCATCGACTGCTGTTTGTGCGCCGGCGCTGAAGGATCGGTCTTGCCCATAAAAATCGCGATCTTGCACTGAGGATCGCCCGCTCCCGAGGACCACCACTTCCGTCCATGAATCACATATTCATCAC